>Ga0208034_1000495_pt1 | contig 31719 bp, 23 predicted proteins | sample June2015DPH_8_10_FD_184699 | JGI IMG/M metagenome (GOLD analysis project Ga0208034, IMG submission 184699) | Peatland microbial communities from SPRUCE experiment site at the Marcell Experimental Forest, Minnesota, USA - June2015DPH_8_100... | ecosystem: Environmental > Terrestrial > Soil >...
TTCGGCCTGTTAAAGCGCGGCGGCAAGGTCTATGCCAAGATGATCAGCGACATCAAAAGCTCCACTTTGCAAGCCATCATGGAGGAGAAAATCGTGCCCGACTCGATCGTCTATTCCGACACTTTCCCCTCCTACAATGTGCTGGATGTTTCGGCCTTCAAGCACTACCGGATCAACCATGCGAGGCGGTTTGCCGATCGCCAGAATCACATCAACGGCATCGAGAATTTCTGGAACCAGGCCAAGCGTCATTTGCGCCGTTTCAATGGCATTCCCAAAGACCACTTTCCTCTCTTTCTCAAGGAATGCGAATGGCGTTTCAACAACCCAAACCCGGAAGATCAACTACTACAGTTGAATCAATGGGTTAAGCAACACCTTCGTTAGTTATCTAGGACAGCCCCTTCCGGAATTTCCCGGCTGTCTGGGAATTCCGGCCAGCCGTTGTTATATGAAGCGATGCTGAGGTCCGGCTGTTGAATTCGTCGAGGCGCGCGCTCGAATCCGAAGATACTTCGAACTTTATAACTCGATGTGTCCATCGCGGCGGCGATGCGGAATCGCCCAATACTCTGGTCTCTCTGATGCGTGAACCCAGGTTCAACCGAAGACCAACCCATCCGAGAGATTCTACCCCCTTTCGAGCAATGACTCAGACTTACTTTCGGCAACCAGCGGAACCTGTTAACGCTTTAAAATTGCCAGATTTAAGAACTCACAACCCAAAGGTCGCTGGTTCAAATCCAGCCCCCGCAACCATTTAAGTCGCGCACCGAACAGGCTCGGGAGTTTTTGGCTCCCGAGCCTTTCTTCTTGCATGAAGGATTTGGCGATGGCGAGCGCGAAGGACACCAAGATCGCCTTTGGTGCTGCGAAACAGGTGACGAAGAGCTTGTTTCACGAGGAAATCCCCGGCATGCGGAGACAGCGAGGAGAGCCAAGCGATTCAGTCAGCTTTGTGGATTGATTTGGCGGTGGAAGGAGTCTCAAGCGAACGGTTCTCTGGGCCGCATTCCCTGCTAACAGGGAAAAATACAGGGAAATTCGCTAATCTCTTCCAAAAGGTCTGCCGGCGAAGCTCTCTATGCGACTGAATACACGCAAGTTCCTACCACACGATCCCGGTTTCTGAGCCACAGCGAACAGGGAATTATCACCTCAGTATCAGGGAATTGCAATTCCCTGATACCGGCTTTCCGGATCACCTCCACTGATCTCTCTGATCTCCCATATCAGTTTGTCTCACATCTGCTGGTACAGAATTTCCCGGGCACTCCAACTCCTGATGTCATCAATTCCAGAAAATCTTCTCTGGGGCCACTGCGGAGAAGTCTTCTTTTACCGGCGATGCAATCACTCGCAGAGTGTCGAAATCGAAGTCACGCAAGAGATCAAGACATGTCATCTCCGGTGCTTCGCCGTATGTAGATGGATGGTCGACAACATCCATTAGAGTCGAAATTGACCCACGCATTTCAAGACTGGAAAACAGTCTAGGCTCAAGAGCGGCAGCAATCGTCGCCAAGGTTTCAGAGCGCGGCCCGCTGGTAACGACGTTTACGGGAGGTGCAAAGGCTTTCCTAACGAGGGCTGCAGATCCGGGACTAGGACTACCTTCATCCAGATTCTGCCCGAGCCAGCGAACGATGGCCGTCAACTGCGCTACTTCGAGTCCCAGCGGCCTCTCACCCATGGTGTTTAGCAGCTCTGCGTATTGCAGGGGAGAATGATTCGGGACACTTTCTCCGAAAAACAAGGGATCCAGCACAAGCACTTGCTGGCCACGATCTACATCATTCCCGACGTCGTCGATTGTGGTCGACATACCACCGTCCGATAGTAAAACCGTAGTGGGTGGGTGTTCCGTTGCGGCCAAAGAACGAAACAAAATGCCAGTAGCGTCTAAACCATTGCTGAATTGGAAACGATAGGAATGGCTCTCTAATCCTTGCTCATGCGTAGCATTGACTACCCATGCATGCGATACCGTGACTGGCGTGTATCGCACAACGTTGCGCAAGAGATCTCTTTGCGAACCCACCCAGGCGGGCTCCGGTCTTGCGGGCACTTCGTGATGGATTGATTTGGCGAAAGACTGCGCAAGACCCAGGATTGTCAAATTGTCTTGCGGAAGACCAACCACAAGGTCAAAATAGGGCCGCACTTCCATATCGGTATCGGCATCTTCTCGCGCAGAGTAGTTGATATGAAACACTCTATCGAAAAACTCGTAGGACTTCTCCCTGCTATCGATCTGATAGTTATGTGTGCCTGGATCCTGGTTTTCGTACCAAAGTAGATTGCCAGAGCTTCCGAAAAGGTTAAAGAACGGCTTGATATCTGTGTAGACGCCTTGTTTAACTACACCAGCCCGATAGCAACAGTCGTCCATGTCGTTATAAATCAGAAGCGTGGGTCGAGGTGCTCGCATTGCTACAAGTAGGGAGTAGTCAGCTGCTATCCGGAAGTCGCTGGCATTCTGTTCAGCGTCCCCTGCATACTCAGGATGTTCAATTGCCGTCGTCAATGAGCTAAAACCAGCTACGGGTACAGCAGGTCCCACTCGAGTATCTAATGAACTAAGAAGAATCGTCTGCCACCCACCTCCCGATAAACCCGTCACTCCGATGCGCGTATTATCGACTTCCGGATCGTCATATAAGTAGTCCAAACCGCGGCGCATTTCGAGGTAGAACAGTCCCAACCCGTTCACGCCAGCCAGGTCGAGCAGCCTGAGAAATTGGTGGTCATTTCCTGCCGAGCTCAGTTCACCATAGTCAAACCACTCGAGGCTCAGCGCAATGATGCCCCTCCGGGCTTGACTAATACAGCGTTTCTGCTTATGTTCTACAGCTTTGCCTCCCTCCCCATGTCCGTTTACGTCCAGAATCGCTGGCGCTCTTCCAGACAGGTGCTCTGGTTCATACAGTAACGCCGTAGAAAAGAAACCCGGTACTACCCTGAAACGCAATTTGACGATGCGATAGCCAGGCCGCTCGATTACGCCTACTTTTTCGAAGTCGGGAGCCTCGTCGATCCATTGTTTCGGCCACCCGTGGTATATGACTGAGAAGGCATTTTCCCGGATTTGATCGCTTTCAACACCCCATTGCTGAGAATCAGATGGAATGACAAGCGGTGGCACCCGCTGCAGGAGAAAGTGCTGGAGTTCGTCAGCCACCACTGACCCATCTTGTAAATGCTGGCCCAGGATCGCCTTCACTGCTCGGCCCGTCGCCTGCCCATGCAGCATGGCAATAGGCGCACTAAAAGAAAAAAGCAGAATAAGCAATTGCCGAATCTGTTTCATGCGAATAGAGACACCTCGCTCATAACGTACCATGCGCGCAGATCAGATTTACCGAGTCTTCAGCAGTCACGACGTTACTTTGAAAGCAACGGTTAAGGAGTTCCGGCACTCATCTGTCGGCCAGTTCAAATCCGCAACAATCTGCGCGGATTTCCACTGCGCATCGCTTTCCATGCGGACATTCCAACTGTCGTTAGTTGGAAAGCGTTCGATTCTTGCCCCTGGATATTGCACCTTGAGTAATGCGGCCAGGCCTGCTGACCCTCCTTTGCCACTTGGACTCACCGGAAAGGCGTAGCCAGAAAGCTTTGCCGACGTCACCGTGACTTCAAGCTCGTTTTTCCCGGCAACCAGTTCTGTTGTAACATCTGCACGATCAAATTCCTGCCAGTGCTTCTTCGTAGCCACAACTTGGCCATTGACCTTTGCAACGAGTGTGCCGCGGGCCGCCACATAAAGCGCAGCGTTTACCGGCTTTCCGGTTATATCCACGTTCAGGTGAAAGACTGCCGTCAAATTTGGAGACTCATCGAATGCATTGCGCCCAGCGGCCCAGATCCATCGAATCCCTGCCAAGTCGGCCGCATCCTCAGGATTCTTCCAAGCAATCCAGTCACCGATCCAGTCCTCCTTTCTCAGCAGTCCCATCTCCCACCAGGCTGGCGCTGCGTATCTCGACACTCTGCCTTGCGCATCCCATACACGCACACTCCAGTAATAGCGCTTCTCGGATTTCAACTTCGGACCGCTGTAGGGTACATCGACTGACTCCGCAGAGAACTGCCTTCCACTATCCCTGATATCGGGCCTGCCATTGATCACACTTTGTTGCGTGCTACCGACAAGAATCTCGTATGCAGACTGTCGCCAGTCGCGCTCTTTGCTGTCACTTTGCCAGGAGAGGCGCGGTACAGCCGCGTCGATACCAAGAGGATTCTCCAGATTTTCGCACCGCAGATGAACTGGCTCGCTATGGCTTTCTGAATTCATAATCGCCATAGGCTGAACGTATTGAGCTGCGAAGGCATCGGCTTCGTGGTTCAGCTCTTCGGTCGTTGCGGCGTGAGTGTAGATGACGACACTGTAGCGAAAGGTGGTGGACTGGCCTTTCTCAAGCGTGTAGTTAAGGGGGGACTGTTTGGGATCGAACATGTGTTGCCCCAGGGGATTTGCGGCGAAGAGGCCGTAGCCACGCGCGTGCCAGTAGGTCGGATAGTTCACATTGCCGGGGTGGTCGAAGATGGCGATGGTGACGGTGTGGCCGGCGTCATCGTGACCTGTGAGCGAGCACCATCGGCCACGTGTTGACCATGCGGCTTCACCCTTGACGCCCTCGCTGGTGAGATATTCGCCGGTAGGCGATGCGACTCCAGGGATGTCAGCCGCGGCAGCGACTTTGGTTGCGACGCCATTTGCATCGGTGAACGTGCCGCCTTTTTCTTCAGGAGATTCGAGCCAGCGGGCGACGCGAAGACCGAGGAGGCCGTCTTTGTCGTCGTTGAAGACGACACGATCGAGCGCTTTAAGGGTGACGATCAGATCGATGCTGCGCGTTGAACCGTCGTGGACGAAGACATAGCGCGTAGTGTCGGCCAGGATAGGGTGATTGTTGCCGTCGATCCAAGTGGAATCAGTGACAAGCTCACCTTTGGTTGCGCCACTTTTGGCAGAGACAATTTTGTCAAAGAGAATGGTGCCCATTTGGGGGGCGCGCTGCGGCGGGATCGCTTCGGAGTTGTTCCAGAAATCGAAGCCGTTGACGTTCGAGTAGTTGAACCAGAGGCCGTCGTGGTGTGGATGATCGGTACGCTCGCCGGGGCGTGGTGCAAGCGGCCAGCCGCGCGTGATGGTGGTGCCTTCGGCATCGATGATAGGGAAGAGGACGGGTTTCTTGAGCCGAGTGGGCCAGATGTAGGAAGTGAAGGGCTGGCCGTCAATCGTGATGTTGACGCGACGATTGGCCTGATCGGGAACGACCTGCACGCCTTTGGGCGCGGCGAGCGCGGCCGTTGTCAGGAATGAAGCAGCGGACGCGATTAGTAAGAATGTTCTTTTGCGAGACATAAAGAGTGTCCTCCAGGGCAGAAGCCCGCAGTCTTCAATGGCGGCAAGTCGTCGTTTGAGCGATCCCACCTTTTCGATCGCTACGACGATCGAAAGGATGGGGCAACCAACACGCGAAAAAGTGACTATGCGAAGACCTGACCGCCAGCCAGCACTTGCTGGGTCTTGTCGTCGAAGGTGACTTTGAGGCCCGTTTGAATGGCAGCGACATTCATGCACAGGGCGACGGAGTGGCTATAGCCGGCTTCGATGGGCGCATTGGGAGTTTTGCGCGAGCGGACGCACTCCATCCAATTGCGCATGTTGGCAGAGGTCTGCGGATCTCCGTGCGTGTTAGCATCCGTGTTGACTGCTTCGGCTTTTTCGATCAGCGAGAGACTCGGCAGCAGGCTAGGCTTCATATTCATCTCGGCGGCATACTGGGCGGTCAGTCCACCGGTGGGAGTGACCTTCTGTGTGGACATGTCGAGCATGCCGCCGTTAGAGTAGTAGAGTTCCTTCACGTCGCCGGCGGAATTGGTGAAACGCGACGTGTACTGCACCTGAAAGCCCTTGGTGGGATCATCAAGCGGGCCGTAATCAAACACCGCGGTCATGGTGTCCCAGTTGGTGCGGCCGTCCTTCCACAGGTAGATACCTCCATTGGCTACGCAGGAGCGCGGATGCGGCAGGCCGGTGAACCAATGCACGGTGTCAATCTGGTGGACGAGCCATTGATCCGGAATGCCGGAGGAGAAGGGCCAGAAAAACCGGAACTCAAGATACTTGCGCGCGTCGAAAGGACCCATGTTCCTGCCGAGTGAATAGCGCTTCCAGTCGGTGTCTTCTTCCTTGAGGAGCGGAACGACATCGGGGCGGCGCCAGCGGCCGGGCTGGTTCACATTCCAGCTCATCTCGACCATTACAATGTCGCCGAATTGGCCGGATTTGATGTATTCAGCGGCCTTTTGATACGCGAACGTGGAGCGGCGCTGCGTGCCCACCTGAACGATCTTGCCGCTCTTGTTTACCGCGTCAAGGATCATCCGCGCGTCTGCCATGGTATGCGCAATGGGCTTTTCCAAGTACGCATCACGACCGGCGTTTACGGCTTCTGTGCCGTGATAGGCATGCTGGAAATCCGCCGTGGCGATGATGACCGCATCGACGTCCTTACGCGCATACAGCTCGTCATTGTTACGGACCGGATCAGGCCGGTTTCCGCAGAGCTTCTCAATGTAAGCGGCGCCTTCTTCACGGCGGCGATTCCAGATGTCGGAGACAGCAACGATCTGGAAGTTCAGTTCCTTGGCACTTTGCTGGAACGCTGGTAGGTTGCCGCCTTTCATGCGGTCGCCGCAGCCGACGATGCCTACGCGCACGCGATCATTTGAGCCCATGACCTGCGCGTAGCTTTTCGCGTTCCACGAGACTGCGGTTGCGGCCAGAGCCGCGCCGCCGGCTTTCAAAAACTTCCTGCGATCGTTTCTGGTGATGGATAACATGAACCCCTCCATGGGTCTCATTGCACTGGTAAGTAACTAGTTGACTGTCGCAGAGTAAACATTACTGGTAAGGTACTCACGATCGAAAGTGGTTTTCCTCCTTGCTGCAGGTGCCGGTGGTTTGTATCCCAGCGAGGAGTGTGGCCTCACCTTGTTGTAATGGATTCGCCACCGTTCCGTACCTCGACCTACCTCTGCACCTTCCATTCGATTTCGCTCACTGCGACTGAAGCATCACGCCTTTTGTCGCTTGCCGAATCTCAGCTCCCAATACTTCGTATTGGTCAGACGCCAGATAATCCACGCCAGCGGCGATGGCGGCGCGCCAGCGTACTCTCGCCACATCCACCGAACCAAAGTTGTAATCGTGAAACCATCCGTGGCAGCTCAGTTCCGGCTCGCTGGCGCCGTCCAGCGTGTAAAAGCGAATCCAAAGCCCGTTGGCATGGGCGTGCTCAACCAGAGCTCGCAGCCTGGCCATCTTTGCCGGAGTCCACTCGCCAGCGTGCGGCTGCCCACCCGCCTCGACCACATTCCAAGGATTGTTCCACCAGCGCCGGTAATTGGTCGCCTTTTCTGAATCGAGCACCTCCGGTGCGGATACGGGATCTTTGTCTTCGCTGTGAACCGCGCCAAAAAGCAGGACGCGGTCCCCACTCTTCACCTGATCGTAAAAAACTGCCTGTTGCTCGTCGGCTTCGCCCGTCAGCACGAGGATCGGCTTCACATCTAGCAACCCCACATCGGCTGGGTTAGCGGTCTTCACCGTGGTCGTCAGCCAGGACCGGTACTTTTGCAACAGCGCCAGCACCGCGGCCAGATGGTCGGCTTTGTTGTCTTTGAAATCGAGGTTCAGCGTGATCAGCGGCCAGTCGCCGTGGTTCCCTTCCCGCAGCGCTTTTTCGACGATAGGGCGCACCTTCTCAAAAAAATACTGCTCGATCGTCGGCTCCTGGCCTGTGGTGGGCTCACCATGCGTGACGACAGGCCAACCGCGCCCGCTCTTTGCGTCCGTGTACCAACCGAGATCCTGTTCAATAGCAAGCGGAGTGCCCGCGGAAAGAGCGCGCTCAATGCGATCGGCCCACCACTCGAAGTAGGGATAGCAGTTATGTGCGTCCATTACCGTGCGGGAGCCGGGGGTGATCTGTTGCGCGGCCAGCGGCCCACAGGCAAAGATAGCCAGAAAAACAATTGTCAATCTGGAAATGGCGATAACCGACGCACCGAGCGCGACGTCCAGGCAAAAACAGCTTTTCATCCTCATCTTGAATCCTCCACTTGAATTTCCTCTTACGACATACATCGCGATGCGTATCAATATAGAAGCCGATCAATCCATTTCGGCCGGCGGCCGGCCGGCGGGTACCAGATCAAGGCTTCTGCCCTTCACGTACCCATAAAGATTCCTGACTTCGTCCTCGCTGAGAAATCCCGACCAGCTCGGCATGCTGTGGTACGCAATAATTCCGTCCTGACAGCGTAAATAGCTGGAAAATATGCCTCCTCGATCAGTTCGATCTTCTTGCCAATTTCGGGCAGATTCTGCGGTCATATCAGTGTCCAATTTGTAACGAAGGAATGGCCACTTCAGACACGAAGACCGAGGAGTCCGCCGACGAAGCGAGCAAGAGTTTTCGAATTGGCATCGTAGGCCAGCCCGTACTAGGCGCTGGGAAGATCCATGCGGCCCGAGACCTTGCGCTGTTGTTCGTCGTAGATTTGGAGATAGGCGTTATGCCATCCGGAGTTCGTGCTGACAACCCACCCCCCTCCACTTCCAGCAGATTGAGAGGTATATCGCCCCCGGCGATGCGATTGGAGGAGGTCGTCGCTTGCGCATTTTGGTCCCCGGATTTCGCAAACGCGAACGAGATGTGAAACATCCAAAGCGCAAAGACAAGCAAAATCAGGGTCGTCTTCTTAGGTCTCGGCATGCACGTCATTAAATCGGCGTCAGACCGGAATCTCCATCTTTCGAAATCGCGGTGATTGTCCGCCGGCTTTGTCTGCTCGTGACGTTTTGAAACGACTTTCATCTGGAGCGCTTCCCCTCCTTTTACGATCCGCATCAAGGCAGCGGAAATTGCCCGATGTGCTGTGTCGCCGGTATCTGCCCGAGTCGCACTGCGAAGCAACGACATTGAGTGCGTTTATCCGGCGTGGAATTCGCAACGCGCATCAGTTCTCCTCTGCTAACGTGCCGAGGCGGTGGGCTGAACTTCGGCTTTCTTGAAACCGACGGTCGCGTTGGTTATGAGTGGCTTGGACCAGAAACCAACACTTAGAACGAACGCGAAGGTGACATAGAGGAATGACAGCCCCGCTCGCAGATCGAAATGATCACCGATGCGTCCAATGATGACAGGCACCACCGCCCCGCCCATAATTCCGGTACTTAAGATCCCGGCGAAGGAGCCATGGTGCTCTGAAACTGAATTGAGTGCGAGCGAAATCAGGATAGGCCACATCACGGATGCGAAAAGCCCAATCCCGGGAAAAGCAATGAGCGAAACATTAGCTGGGCCGAACAGGGCGGTAGTCAAACACAGAATTGCTCCCAGACAAGTGCCGATCAGGACGTACCGGCTGTCGAACATTTTCAGTAGCAACATACCGATCAAGCAACCCGCTGTGAGCAAACCCCAGAACCATGCCACTGCGGTTGCGCCGGTGGTGTGTGGGTCATAGCCGTGGTATTGGGAGAGAAATTTGGAGATCCAATCAGCCGTCCCCTGCTCAGAGCCCACATAGGCAAACACGCAAAGAAAGAAGGCCCAGACCATCGGCTTGCGAAAGAGACCACCGTATGTCCCCAAGGAGCCCGCCTGTTCGTCGACGCTAAGCTCCACGCGAGGAAAGCGGCTGAAGAAAAGGACTGCAATCATCGCCAGGGTGAACAAAGAGAAGATCCAGTACATGGACGCCCATGGAAGGTCCGGAGGAGTGAGCTTAGCCAGAGTTCCGAGCAGCCGATTTCCACTGGCGTGCCTGTTCCCCAAGTTCAGGACCAAATACGAGTACATATATGGATTCAGAAAAGATGCGCTGCCGAAAACCAGCTGAGCGAAAGCCGAATTATAGGCAAAATGCTCTTCGCCCCCGGCCACCCGCAATAGCGGATTGATCGCGGTTTGCAGCGTAGCCATTCCCGATCCCATCACGAAGAACGAGAAGACCGCCACTCGATAGCTCGGGTGCAAGGCGAAGCTCAGCGAGCCCGCCGTACTCGCCACGAACGCCGTGATCATGACTGGCTTCTCGCCGAAGCGTTCAACCAGAAAACCCGCCGGAATCGACATCACTCCATAAGCAATAAAGAAGGAGAATGGCAAGAAAGCGGCGGCAGCCAGGCTCACTTTGAAGCTGCTGATGATGTCGGGCACGATCGGGCCGAGAATGTTGGTTAGCAGTGACATTACAAAAAACGTCAGGAAAACGATGGCGACCATGTACCGGTATCTTGTCATGGAGTGGGATGTCATCTGCTATTCCTTCGTGGTGATTTTTGAAGCTAGTTCAAAACGGCCGGGTTCACGCCCTACCTGCACCGCTAGAGCCAAGGTGACCATCTGCATGGGTAGGATCTCGAGTATGGGATGTATGGACTGCGGCGCGGCGGGCAGGGCGTAGGGCGGTGACTCCGCTCCTTCGCCCAGCAACTCTGCGCGGCCCTGTACTGCTCGAACATCCTCGAAGAGGCGCTGGTTGAGGTGGCGAGTTTTATGGTCGCCGGCAAAGACGATGACGAAAGTCCCGTCGCAGAGCATTTCAAACGGTCCATGGCGAAATGCCCCACTACTCATCCCTTCCGCTTGGAAATGGTCGGACTCTTTGATGATCAGAGCGCCGGTTCCAACCGCGGCAAGCGAGGACCCTCGGCCAACGAGGAGCAGATGTCGAGTGCCTTTGAACATCGGCGCCAGTTCCTGTACATGTTCTCTCCAGTGTGCCAAGTAATCTCGAACCGCCGAACTCGCGGCCTTCAATTCCTGCCGTGTACTCTGCGAGTCACGCTGGCACACGAGATCACCAAGCCACTGCAAAGCCATCAGAGCTGTCACGTAGGTCTTACAAGAAACTGAGAACTCTTGACCCGCTTGGCTCAAGATGGTAGCGTCGGCTCGTTCCGCCAAGGGGCTGCCAGGTGTGTTGGTAATCGCAATGATGGATGACTTGCCATGATTGATCTCCAGCAGGCGAACAACCTCGGCGCTCTGGCCAGATTGAGAAACCGCAACAATCAGTGTCTTCGGATCGAAGAGCCGGTTCCTGTAGTGTAAAAGTTCCGAAGTCTCCACCATCATGGCGGTCAAACCATGATTGATCAGCTTGATGTGGAGAGGATGGAGCGCGTGGAAAGAAGAGCCCATGCCGGTGAGGACAACTGTCTTGAACTTCCCTGATTGGAAACGGGCTACGAGTTGACGCAGAGTCTTTGAGACCTCCAGGCTGGCTAGCGTTTCGTCGAGCGCACGGGGTTGATCGAGGATATCGCGGAGATATGCGCCTTCGGCTATGGACAAATCAGATTGCACTGGTCATCACCCCCGGGCCGAAGCGGTAATACCAGACTCTGCCAGCTCCAATCAGGTTTGAGTCCTCGCCCAGCGAAGCCAAGGCCAATTCTGTTCTTTCGTGGGGGACCAAGCGGCAGCCGGCGATGATGACTTTGCGAATGTTTTCCAAGAAGAGGAAAGCACTTTTCATCACGCTGCCGCCGAGCACGATGATTTCCGGAACAAACATGGTAACCAGATTGGCGAGGCCGAGGCCGAGGTAGCGGCTTTCGCGCTCGATGGCACGCATGGCCCAACTGTCGCCTTGCTCAGCCAGCTCGCAAATTTTCTTGGCTGTCAGGTCAGCAACGTGGCAGTAGTCCGGTGGCGCATTTCTTTCGATCCAGGTGACCATGGCCGGACCAGCTGCCAAAGATTCCCAACAGCCTCGAACACCACACAGGCAAAGCGGCCCAGAGGGATCAATGACATGATGGCCGATCTCCGGATGAGACTGATCGACGCCACGGTAGACCTGTCCATCGAGAACAATCCCTACTCCGATTCCTGTTCCGACCGTCACGTAAATCAGTTTGCTCTTACTGTGGCCAGCGCCCCAGCTTGCTTCTCCAAGAGCCGCAGCGTCGGCATCGTTCTCCAATGCCACCCTCACTTTGAAGCTCTGGCTCAGATCTCTGACCGGATTCTCTCCTTTCCAATGCGGAAAGAAGTTGACATCGCCAATCTCGCCCGTCAGCGGATACACTGGTCCGGTAGATCCGATCCCAATGCCGGAGATTTGCGTGTTCGCGGTCTGCGCTGTGGCTCGGAGCATCTCAATGATGCGCCGCAACGCGTCCGGATAACCGCGATCAGCGTCTATCGGGCATTCCCGGCGTGCCAAGACTTTGCCATCGCTGTCAATCATCCCAACTGCAATCTTGGTCCCACCAATGTCCACCGCTCCAATCAATGGTTTCTCCTATTCTCGTGTCTGGTGCTTGCATATCCGGCGCAAATCGTACCTCCCACGGTTGTGATCTCATAAGGCTTGGTGTGCACGGTGATGCTTCTCTTTCTCCTGCTTCCCTCGGCCGCCCTATCAGGCGCGAAGGAGAAAACGGAAATGCATATCCTCACCGAACCACATGACATAGTTAGTTCCCCAGGCATTGTTGAAGAGGTTGCAATGAACGCCGGCGGAAAGATCGGGCTGGCGGTTCGAAAAGTACAAGGGCGACTTTATACCCAATGCGACGACCGGCGCGTCTAGAGTCTCTATAAGAAAGGCCCCGCTCTCATCCTTGTAGCCGAACCCCTTCGAGACTGCGTGCATATGACGATTGCCGGATCGGACCACGTCCAAGGGAGATACCGGCTCGCCTGATTTCTCCAGCATCCAGCCAGTGGGATCGGATGCAATCGGATGGAAGCTTAGCCAGAGAGCCTCGGGAAGGCGTGTTGCCGGCTTTTGGAACCAGGAAAAATTCAAGCGGATCACGGGCTCTGCTTTGGGCAATAGCATTTCCAGATACATCTTCTGCGGGAACGAGGCACGCCCGCTGCGCAGACTTTCCGGATCGTCAATCTCAAGACGCGCCAGCAGGCGATAGCCTTGTTGGTCTTCCTCCACCTGCAGATCCGCGACGGAAGGCAGCCACACCCGGCTCTCCGCTCCAAAGCGCTCAATGTTGGGCTTTCCGAAGTCCTTCTTGGCCCAATCGGCGCCGCTGATAACGTAACTATCAAAGAAGCGTGAATAGTCTTGTTGCGACAGTGTCTGATATGAAAAGAGGGCCAGCGGGCGTTCGCTGGACGCCCACTCCCGCCTCGACTTCTTATTACGCAGCCGGTGAACGGCTCCGCTCTTTGGATCGATCCCCACGATGAAATGCGTTGTCTCGATCTCACTCCCAACCGGGTGAGGGCTGGCGTGCGTCAGCCGCGGCGGGATCGCCTCAAGATTACGCACTGCTGTTTGCGCCTGCTCGCGCAACGGAGAGGGGAGCGTGGCGATCCCAGCAAAGAGGTCTTGGCGCTTCTCCTGCCAGCTAAGCTGGACCACCTTATAGTTCCAGGTGTCGAGCATCGCGGCCAGATCGCTCGGAGTGTAGTGATCGAAATCGAGCCAGGTCTTGGTATCCGTGCCCCAGGTGTGCTCAACCTCCAACAGCAGATGACGGAGCAAAGCGACATCTGTTGCATCCCCAACGGCAAAGTTCCCCTTAGCCAGCCATCCCTGACGCAGCCGGGCAACCTCGCGATACCTGGCGAGCTTCAGGGGGTCGCTGGCTACACCGTGGATCCAGGTGTCACCAATTTCGCTGGTGAGCACAGTCAGCGAGCCACTATAAGGCTCGATTGCATTCGCAATCTCGGTCAGGCTCGTAGGGGTGATCTGGGCGTTGGGGAACTGGCCACTCAGGGTGGAGTAGGTCTCATGAATCTCTTCCAGGGTGTGCGGGCCACTGTCGTCGTCGCGTACAACCATGGCGATGGCCAGATCGGAGTCCGGCACACGCACCACGCCACCGTAGCCGTGGTGAAACATGACCACGAGCGTCGATCCTCGCTGAGCCTTCCAGAGAAACAAGGGGGGAACTTCCGGCGGCGTGCTCGCATCGTTTACGCCAATATCCAGAAACTTCACGCCCTGCGCGGCAAGTGGGGCGATTAAGCCGCGGGTGTGGCCGGGCACATCGGTCATCTTGGCGCCAGTTGTGGTCCGGCCAAAACGCCGGTCCAGCGTCTGCGACAAGCCAATGCTTCCGGAGATCATCGACCCGTCCATCAACTCAGTCTGCCAGCTGAACGGAAGGGCATGCCACGCGATGTCGCCTGCGGAAATGGCCTTCTCCATGCGCGTGCGCTGCTCGGGCGTTGCCTGCTCCAGGTACTCGTAAAGCAGCCATGATCCCGTGGTCCAGACATAGCGCTGGCTGCCGGACTGTCGCAGTTGGCTGGCCAGATCCATGGCCTGTGGAAAGTATTCCGTGAAATAGCGGTGAACAATGACTGCCTGCGTGTCGCCAAAGCCGGCGTCGAAATGACACTTGAACATCACTAGGACGCGCTTCACTCCTGGATCAGGCGCCGGCGGGGTGGAAGGGGCTTGCAGCGCGAGCAATGCGGGCGCCTTCCACAACAAAGCGCTGCTTAAGAGGGACCGCATGAATTCGCGACGCTGCATACCACGCCTTCATAGTAGAAATGGAAACGCTGTCATCCCGGCGAAACCGAACTGTTGCCGGTGAATGTAATGGCTCCCGCCAGTATGCCTCGTGGTGCCGGTCTCAGCCCTGTCCGTTCTGCAGATAGGGCTTGCTGTAGTGTGTTGACCACTCCACCAAGCTGGGGTTCATGAACCGCGAGTTCTGCGTGCTCAGTGCACCCTGGATCGACTTGTTCCGGAGAACCTGCTGGCCGAATCGCAGGCGGCCAGCAGGTTCTTTCTTCTCAGAACGCAAACTTTAAGCCGAACTGAAGGATGCGTGGATCAGCAGCCGACGAGATTTGACCAAAGGTCGAGTCCGTCACGGTGCTATCCGGAGCCCCGAAATTCACGGTGTTGAAAACATTGAAGAATTCCGCGCGGAACTGAACATTGACGTGTTCGCCAATCCGAGTGTTCTTCATTAACGCCATATCTGTGTTCAATAGCCTTGGACCGTAGGGGAAGCTCTTGGGCGCATTGCCGAAAGTTCCAACAGGATTCACCGTGAATACATTAGTCTCAAACCACTGATTCACCTGAGCCGCGTGGGATCTATTCGAAGGAAGAACCGCTTCGCTCTTGTTGACCCCTAGGTAGTCGGGGCGGTCACTGCCATTGCCCGAGAACGAATTGTCGACGCCACTATAGGTCATGATAGGAAAACCTGATTGCCTGAGCAGATTGAAGCTGATCTCCCAACCCTTTAGAAGAATTCCGCCACCGTTGAAATCGCCACCTGGAATATGCCAGACTCCAGAAAGATGAAAGACACTTGGCAAGTCTTCAAAGGCGACACCATGATCAAAGTTAGTATTGAACGGGTCTGATCCGCCGAAGTTGTCGATCTTCTTCGACCAGGTATAGTTAGCCAATAGATAGATGCCTTGACCAAAGCGCTTTTCTCCGGTCACCTCTAACGCATTATAGTTAGCATTGTATTCGGAATCAATTGTCCCGATATTGGAAAAGTCTGAATAAAACCGGCGTTGCTGTGTGTTGGCCTCGGTCGATTGTCCTGGGACGTAGATTGCCGCGTTCCCTTCACCGCCTCCTTTGAAATGGTTGAACAGGTGGGTGTCTTTGTTCCCGACATATGCGATGCGCAGCATAAGATCTTTGGCCAGCTGCTGCTCCACAAGTAGGTTCCACGTCGCTTCTTGTCCCATATTGAAGTTTCTTGTTGGAAAGATGCCGGGAATGGCTACCGGCAGCGTGAAGGAAACATTGGAAGACGGTAAAGCAGGTCCGTACTGTGCTGGAAATGGATTTACAATTCCAGCACTTCCGTATGGGTCCACAAAGTCTACGTCGCTGAGCTGAAAAGACGGCGAGAAAGGCGCAACATCGGGTAGATTATTGAAATATGTTGATGCTGGAGGGATGTAGTAGAAGCCTGCGCCACCTCGGATACTTGTTTTGTTGCCGCGGTTAGGTCGATAGGCAAATCCAAGCCGTGGACCGAAGTTCTTGTACTGCGGGTTGGATCCTGCCTTGGGGCAACCTGGATCGCCTCCATAAACAAGTCCTGCAGGCGCGTTCGGATAGCGGACCGACAGATCCCCTGGGATGAAGCAGGGGACGCGCCCTTTGGTCTCCAGATACGGGAGATAGGGATCCCAGCGGAAGCCCGCATTCAACACCAAGTTCTTTCTTGCCTGCCAATTATCTTGGACATATAAGCCTAATCGTGTTCCGACCATATTCTTGAACTGACCGCCGGCTTGCTTAAACACTGATATCCGACCTAGAAAGAAGTCAGCTAGATTGTTTCCGGAAAGATTGTTAGAGAAGGCAATCTGGCTTGACTGCTGAAAGGTGTTTACCAAATCATTGTTGAGCCGGACGAGATCTACACCTATGCTAAGTTGATTGCTACCCTTCGATCGACTGTAGTTCTCCCGAACTGTCCAGTCGCCACGATCAAAAATGCCCTCATGATTGGTTTGGATCTGAAAATATCCGTTTACTACCAAAACCAATTCAGGCGGGGTCGCGGCTGCAATGTTGACGCCTGCCGTGGGGAAGCCAAATGGTGCGCTGGACAGCGAACCTCCCGTCTGACTGTTCCAACTGAACCAGCTAGTCAGCAGAGAGGATGGAGAAATTGTATAGGTGTAGCTCGCGCCAAGATCCTGAACCCGCACGTGATTACCCTGGGTGTCCGAAGCGAGCAGATTCTGTTTGGCAAGCGCTGGAGGCTCACTAAAATTAGTGAAAAAATAATGCCCGCTCATCTGGCTCCGTCCACGGCTATAGTCAAGCTTGACTGTTGCCTGATCGTCGTTTTGCACGAGGCTCGGTCCAGCATAGGTTAATTGGGTTCCCGGTCCATTTGGCAGGGGTATGTATTTAAGGAAGTATTCTGCAGGAGCGCTGAATCTGCTTTGCGGTATCTGGTTGTTGTGGAAGGGAATGCCCGAAACTGGATCGACCAGTTGCGTGCTGATGCTTGAGAAGTCTCCGTTGCGTTCCGCCTGCGTAGGTACTTGTGAGATTTCACTTTCAGACGTGCTGCGCGTTCTGGTTCCCTGATAGCTTCCGAAGAAAAATAGTTTGTCTCTTAGTATGGGACCGCCAATCGTTCCGCCGAACTGATTTCTCTTGAGGGAGTCGTGGATGGGTGCAAAATAGTTCTTAGCATTGAGATCACCATTGCGAATGAACTCGAAAACGCCGCCATGGAAAACATTCGTACCCGATTTCATGACGACATTAACGACTCCGCTCGGAGAATTGCCATATTCGGCGGATAGATTGTTTGCTTCGAGGCTGAACTCCTGAATCGCATCTGGATTCGGAAACGGCAGATTGATACCCACGTAGGTGTCGTTGTGATCGCCACCATCAAGCAGATAGCTAACAGATCCGGGATCAGATCCATTCACCGACGCCTGCTGGGAGTTCGGGTATACGCCTCCTTGATGACCAAAAGCTGGATACATCTCGGTAAGATCCGCCGCACCCGGTGCGAGAAATACCAGTGTCTGAGCCTGACGGCCATTGAGGGGCAAATCAAGTATTTCTCGCTGGTTGATCAACTGACCTACCGTCGCAGTATTTGAGGTGATTAGATCTGCATCAGCACTCACCGAGATGGTTTCGACCGGCCTCCCCACCTTTAATGTAACGTCGACGCTGGCTGAGCGATTTACGCTCAGCACAATCCCATCTTGCTTGTAGGTAAGAAAGCCAGGGCATTCCACTATCAGCGAATACATTCCCACCGCGAGTCTTGGGAATTGGAATGTCCCCTCGCTGGTTTGGGTTATTTCACGGTCATTCGTGCCGACATTTACGACGGTGACTTTGGCGTCATTCACAAGAAGCCCTGACGTGTCCACGACCTGCCCACTCAGACTTGCTGTGGTGTATTGCGCGAGAAGTGTTGGGCTGCAAAGGAGCAGGCAGAGCATGATTAGGGGAATGGTGCCAAAGCAGCGAGAATGGTAAACCTTTGTGATCGAAATCATCGAAATCCTCCTCAATTCCTTGCAGGGATGCAATAAGAGCAGTTATGTTTATATGATGTCAAGTAAATTTTTCGAGAGCACCAAGAACGCGAGGTTTTGAGGGGTTTGTTTGTTGGATCACTATATTGATTATAAACTAGTTATATAAACTACCTCTCCGCCGAGCGTTGCCCTGAACTGAAAGCTAAATCATAAGCACATATACATTATATACATCGATGATATGTTGAATTTCGGCGAACTCGGCGCTTCCCCATGCGCAACATGCGCAACCGCTGCGAAAACGTGGGAACGCCAGCGTAGAAATAGGCCACAGTGCGCCGCTGGAGCGGGGTGCTGTGGCGGCCCAAGAGTAGATCGCCGGATATTATTCTGTGCTCTGTTGCTTAGGCAGCGGGGTCAATCGTGGTCACCGACGTTGACATGCTATTACGTGCCTTCAGCCTGAACCCAAAACTGGCCCATGAGGCCGATTGCGGTTATGAGGACAGGCGCGTGCGGATATCCATAGTGGCCAGGAGCCTAGCTCCACAAAAAGGCCGGATACATTTTCGCAGACTACTCCTCCAACGGCTTTGCTCTTGCAGCAATGCGGCGGATCATACATTTTGGGTCACCAAAGGGCTGAGAGACAGGGTGTTGCGCAGAGGCTTGGAACGTGCGTGAGGTGAAGGCCGCTCCTGTAGCCATGGCTAAACTGGCGCGAAATGATCTTCGGTGTTGCATTGTTTTCTTGATATGCCCCATCGGTTCCTCTGTCGGATTTGTATGCTGTAATGCCCCCGTGTATGACGGTTGCAGTGGGATGCGGATCAGTCTTTGCGAACCGAAATCACAGACGCTGTATAGCGATCGGCACGTAGGAGGGAGACACTGTACTCAATGGCTACGTTTTGAATGTCATAGGTCGTTTCTCGTATGAGAAGAAGAGGGCTGCCACACGCTGTTTCGAGTATTTTGCCTTCTTCCTCGCCCGCGATGACGGCTCCAATCACTTCCTCAGCACACCGTAGTTTCCGTTTATAGGTGTGCTCGATAATGTGATAAAGAGACTGTTTTTCGAGATCCTGCTTGTCGATTCCCGCGAAGATTCGCGCCGGAAGATAGCTGGTGACCACCGCGACCGGCTCTCCGTTGACGAAGCGCAGACGCTTGGCGCAATAGACTCGCTCCCTGAGAGTTAGTTGCAGCGCTTGAGCCACTTCAGGCTCAGGTTCTTCAACGGTGATACCCAGCAAACGGGCCGAAGGCACCAGCCCTCGTCGACGCATCTCTTCGCTGAAGCCTCTCAACTGTTGAAAGTTCCAAGTTACACTGGCCGAGCCGATCACCGGCCGCTTGCCTCTGGCAATGACCAGCAAGCCTTGCGAGCGGAGCTTCTGAAATGCCTGACGGACCGGCATTTTGCTGATTCCCAAAGTCCGAGCAATGGCGCCTTCCGAGTAGAAGGTTTGTCCTTGCTTCAACTTGTCTTGGTTGATGAGAGTTCTCACCCGGTCAACAATCTGCTCATAGTAGGGCACAAAGCTGTTCCCATCGAGAACCAGTTCCAAATCCTCGACGCCGATTGGACCTTCGGTGCGGTTGCGCATGAGGAGGGGCTCCGAGTTTGCCGAGATTCAATAATCATCAAAGTATACAATGTGTTTATGATACTGATCTAGTTTTTCGGACAGAGCCATAATCTGGGACGGCGAAAGGGTTCATATAGGATGTTTATAATCAATTGCTTACGTCTATATTGGAACCCCTCTTGAATGTCCGTCTTGAATGCTTTAAATAGATTTTACTTAATACCATATAGACATAACAGCATGGACTGCCCGATGATCAGGACGAGCTCGTCGACGAAGTCGCAGCCGTCAATCCCAACACTATCGTTGTTCTCAATACCAGCCAGCCTGTCGTACTGCCTTGGGCCGATAAAGTCAATGATCGGCCCCGGTATTTCTGAACCACTGCAAATGTCAGTCGTCGACCGCCTGATCAGCCCGCCTTCTGCTGTACCATAACCCTTACACTTTGAAACAGCGGCTTGGACGGATTCCGTCGTTGTTTTCATTGAGGTTAGTGGAGGCTTTTGAACGACCCTTTTGTCACATGCCCAAGCCGGTGGGATCTGGCGCCGTTCTTGCATACGAGTGACATCCAGCCTGGCACAAGAAGTATTGGGCCGATCAGTTCAACGAGCCGCTCCGCGAGGTCTCGTGAATCGGGCCGCATATTGCGATTCAGGGGTCGCGGCGCTGGAGATGCTCCTGGCGTATTCAAGGAGACCGTAGCAGTGGCGGCCTCTTCCTCGAACCCAATCGAGCGTCTGCGACGTAGAGTCGACCTGATCATCAAATTTTCCATTGGGGAATGTAGCCATTTCATGGAGGTACTCTGCGAGCCAGTGCGCTTCTTCAGGCAGGTAGACGAAGCCATTTTCGATAGTATTGGTGACCGTGTGGAGGCGCATGACTTTGTCCATGGAGGGAGAGTATCTGGTCACGCTGTAGAATCCGTCGCTTTTTAGATCCTGAATGAGCTGGGTTCCTGATGCCTTGTCTTCAATCAGCACAGTGTTTGCTTGGAAGTCTTCGGCGTGGCTCCGAACAAGACGTTTTAACTCTGGGTACTCAAGCCGTTTGCGCAAGACGTGGAGCAGGTAGAGGCGCTTCTGGCAGAGCCCCCAGGTCGTGCAGACGCTGTAGTCGCTTAACTCAGTGGGCTTGTTGGCCGTGTCCCAGCTGTCGATGATCAATTCAAATTTGTCGGGCAAGTCAGTGGGAGCGTAGGTCCTGAACCAGCTCAGTTTCACCATTCCACCACCCGACGGAGCGGGCGCCTGTTGATATTGAGCAGCGAAGTTGTATTCGCCGATGGTCTTCCGTAGCTCGGCGAGTGTTTCTAGCGGCTCTCGGTCTGGATGGAGAGCTTCTCCCGCGCGCCTGGTCACCGTTGTGACTCCGCCAACCAATCTCCTAATTTCATGACATTCGTCCTCCTCCGCGATGGCCGGGAATCGAAGAATCTTCCAGTCCCCGTTCTGCAGCACATGACCCACGAGATCATCTTCATGGAGACGCTGCATGATCAGGATGAAGCAGCCAGTCCGTTTGTCATTGAGGCGGCTGTAGACTGTGTGATCATACCAGTCATTCGATGATTTGCGTTGCGTTACGGAAAGAGCCTCATCTGGCTTCAGAGGATCATCAATAATGATGAAATCAGCTCCCCTGCCTGTCAGGACGCCGCCAACGGAAGTGGCAAGACGGAAACCACCTTCCGTTGTCATGAAGTCACCGACCGCAAACTTTTCTGCCGAGATCTCGGTCGCAAAGGTCGCCCGATAAAGGGGGCTGGTCATCAAGGATCGTGTATCGTAAGCGTGTTTGTCGGCCAGGCTCTGCGCGTAGCTGGCACAGAGGATCTGCGCATTTGGGTTGTGGCCAAGAAGCCACGCGACGAAGGCAACAGAGGCGCAATGGGACTTTAGACTGCGCGGGGGAACGTTGATGATCAGTCGCCTGATCTTGCCCAGCATGCAGTCTTCAAGAGCTTGAGCGATCTCTTCGATATGCCAGTTCGGATAGAACCGCACATGTGGGTTGAGCTCCCGGAAGCTCCGTTCAATGAAGGTCGCGAGGTCTCTGCGAAGAACGGCGCGGTATTCATTCGGTTTCAGATCCATGAGATTTTCCTCCTTTTGATGAAGTATCCAGGCGCTTAAGAATGCCCTGGATGACTTCCTTATCTGTCTCCCCGAGTGCGGCTGAGCTTGGTGGCCGTTGCAAGGCCTGCTCTTCGGCGGAGCGAACGAACGCCCCCAGAAGTTTCACAGCATTCAAATCGCCTGACGCAGCTTTGTTGGCTAGCTGCTTGATCGCCGCTTCGAGCTTTGTGATGGTTCTGCGCTTGCCGTTCTCGTTGATGACGACCTTTTCTAAAAGCGTACGTTCCAGCATTTTTCCAACATTCAGGGATCCCTTGGGCCGACCCTTCGGGTTTCCGGAGGCTCCGGGCTTGAACTTGTGATTTGCCGGAGGCCTTCCAAAGCCGACTCCGTAATTCCCGGCATCGTTCAACCGATCACGCGGCATTGCTGGTTTCCTCCAATTCTCGGAAACTCTTGCCCGAATCAGAATGCACTGCGGATGTCCCGGAAAAGGCCTGCCAACGCCGAACGATGGTGTCGACATAGAGTGGATCGACCTCGAGGCCGTAGCAGACTCTTCCGACTCGATCAGCCGCGATGACCGAAGTTCCACTGCCGAGGAACGGATCGAGAATGATATCTCCGCGGGCCGAGCAATCGAGGATCGCGTCGGCAACCAGTGCCACCGGTTTGATCGTCGGATGAAGCCGGGTCAGATCACCCTCGGAGGTCGATTTTCCGAACGAACCGATGGCCGGGTATTGCCACAGATTCGTCCGAAATCTTCCCAGTGCTCCCAGCTGGACATTGTTCCTGTGCTTCGCGCCGCCTTTCTTGAAGACAAAAATGAGTTCGTGCTGGCTGCGATAGAGCGATCCCATGCCAGCACGGTCCTTTGCCCAGACACAGAGATTCTTCAGCTCGTCGTAGATTTCATTTCCGGCCGTCAGCAACTCGCCCATGTGCCTCCAGTCCATGAAGACGAAATGCAGGGCGCCGGCAACACTGTGTTTCGCCGCGCAGCCCAATGCGTCTTCAAGGAATTCTCGGAACTCGCGGCTGTCCATTTCGCCCGAAGCCATCGCGAACTCCCGGTATTGAATTCTGCCGTTGCCGGTGGCGTGGCCATCGATCCGCACGTTGTATGGAGGATCGGTAAACACCATCGCGGCTTTCCTGCCACACATCAGCTGGCGATAGAGGCTTCCCTCACGAGCATCTCCGCAGAGAACGCGATGCTTTCCAAGCAGCCAGCAATAGCCGGGATGTGTGACGGCAGGGAGTCCTTCCTCAGATGGCAATACGTCCGCTTCATCCGACTTACTGTCAGCGGTTTGAGATAGGCCTTCGATGAAGAGATCGATTTCAGCAACTTCGAATCCAGTCGTTTCGACGCTGAAGTTGATGTCGGCTTCCGAGAGAAACTTCAACTGCTCGCCGAGGAGGCGACTGTCCCAGGTCGCCACTTCTGATAACCGGTTATCGGCGATTTCAAATGCACGCTTCTGTTCCTCGGTCAGGTGCGCCAATCGAATGGCGGGGACGGTTGCAAGCTTCAATTGCTTGGCGGCGTCCGCGCGCGCGTGGCCGGCAATGATGTTGAGTTTGGAGTCGACCAGGATGGGCACGTTGAACCCAAACGTGCGAATGCTCTGCGCGATCTGGTGGATTTGCTTTTGGGTATGAGTCCGCGGATTCGAAGGGTTCGCCCTGAGCGTTTCGAGCCTCAGGTACTCGATCGCAAGCGGAGACTTTTCCGTATGAACAGCCTTCTTCATGACGGCTCGATTAGGCGCTTGTGGGGTAAACCGCACAAGCCGAGCACGCTGCCACATCCGGCAGGTGTCAGCCATTCGGGGCGGGGTGGAATCCGGAGAGTAAACAGGTATTCTGACCGGATCTCCGTCTAGAGTTCGCTTGACTCTTTGCCCGGAAAGAGCGGAAATGGACTGCCGGAGAAAGCGGCCCGTTTTGAGCCCGAGAGTCGCCACACAACTAACGCTGAATCAGCAACTTGCAGCGTTGCCCAACATGGAGCGCAAGGCCCTTCAGGCGCTATGGCAGCGGCTCTTCGGCAAACCGCCAAATCCCTCTCTGCGGCGCGAGGTTCTGATCCCGATCCTCGCTTACCGGCTGCAGGAAGTGGCCTGTGGCGGAATTAATTCGTCGGTAGAGAAACAGCTTCGCAAATTTGCCATAAGCGGCCCAGCCAGCCGGCAAAACAACCCCCTTCTCCGCCCCAAGCCTGGAACGCACTTCGTTCGCGAGTGGCAGGGAAAGCTGCACGAAGTCTCCGTTCTGCCCGATGGCTATGAATACAGCGGCCACACGTATGGCAGCCTTTCGGAGATCGCGCGCGCCATCACCGGGACGCGCTGGTCGGGCCCAGCCTTTTTCGGGCTTCATCGCAGAGCGAAGGAGCGCGCGGCATGACCCCTCGCGTTCACTGCGCCATCTACACGCGCAAGTCTTCTGAAGAAGGCCTCGAGCAGTCCTTCAACTCGCTCGACGCGCAGCGCGAAGCCGCCCTCGCCTTCATCCAGAGCCAGCGTCACGAAGGCTGGCACGCCCTCAACACCCACTACGACGACGGCGGCTTCTCGGGCGGGAACATGGACCGGCCCGCACTGAAGCGCCTGATGGCCGATATCCGCGACGGCAAGATCAACACCGTTGTCGTCTATAAGGTCGACCGACTGACCCGATCGCTGGCCGACTTCGCCAAGATCATCGAGCAGTTCGATACCATGCACGTCAGCTTCGTTTCCGTCACCCAGCAGTTCAACACCACATCGTTCATGGGCCGTCTGACCCTCAATGTCCTCCTCTCCTTTGCCCAGTTCGAGCGGGAAGTGACAGGAGAAAGGATCCGGGACAAGATTGCCGCTTCGAAAAAGAAGGGCATGTGGATGGGCGGGTTCGTCCCACTCGGCTACGATCTGCGTGACCGCAGGATCTACGTAAACCCGAAGGAAGCCCAGACCATTCGCACCATCTATTCGAACTACCTCCGCCTTGGCTGCGTGATGGCGCTCAAGGACTATCTTGATCGAAACAAAATATTCAGCAAATCAAGGACAAATGGGAATGGGGCGACGACCGGGGGAACAAGCTTCTCCCGTGGCGCACTCTACAAGATCCTGCGTAACCACATTTATGTGGGCGAGATCGCGCACAAGGGCGGAGTCTATCGTGGACAGCATGAGGCGATCATCGCCCGCGAACAATGGAATCAGGTCCAGAAACTTCTCATTCAGAACCACCAGGGCAAGTGGCGCAAGGCACGCGCTACAAAGGTGAGCCTGTTCACCGGCATTCTCTTCGATGCCACGGGTAACCGCTACACACCGACCCACACCAACAAATCCGGACGCCGCTACCGGTACTACACATCTCAGACTGTCATCCAGAAGGCCGCTCAAACCGAGGAGCCTGCGCGGATCCCCGCCCACGATCTCGAAGCTGCAGTCACCGAGCGCATCCTCGAATTCCTGAAATCGCCTCCAGCGTTGCTCAAAACACTGGGACACCAAGGCGGCAAGAACGGCAAGTATTCTGAACTGCTCAAACAGGGTTCGGAAAGGGCCGCGAGCTGGACTGGGATCTCAGCTCAGCAACGGGAGCGCTTCCTCAAAGCCATACTCGACCGCGTCGTCATTCATCCGGACTCGGTCGAGGTGAAGATGCGCAAAGAGCCGCTCGTCCATTACCTGGCGGGAAAGACGAGTCCCCAATCGAACGAGTATCGTGAATTCATCTTCCTGCATTGTCCGTTTCGCGTTGCAAATCGCGGCAAGGCATTGCGTTTGATTGTCGGTAATGATCAGGCCCCTCCTCAAATCAACACCCTCGCCATCCTCAAAGCCATTGCGCGAGCACGCGCGTGGCGGGAACAGCTCATCTCGGGTGAGGCCCATGGGGTTCGACACCTCGCCAGCCTGAATCAGCTTCGAGCCACGTATGTCAGAAGAATCCTCCCCTTCGCGCGTCTGGGCCCGGCCTCCATCGAGGCAATTCTGAATGGACGAGTCGCTCCGGAACTCAGCCTTGAATCGTTGGTCGGCAGAATCCCGATGGCATGGAAGGAGCAGGCGGCGATAATTGGCTCAGTATAGGAAACGAACCTATGCCAACTGAATAAGTGCATTATTGCCGATGCACTCAGGAAAAGAACCCCGTTTGTGGTACCAACAGTCGGCCACTTCGCTCCTGAAAATTTCATGTTGTCGGAAGTTAGAAGCTCGCAAATTCCGTATTTTCGATCATGAACTACTTCAGGAAAGGCTTCCGTACGATCGGCACGGCACTGAACCCCCGTCAATCTCCCCTTCACTAATTCGCCAATAAATCAAACCCTAAACATCGGCAGGATGTGCCGCCGGTGTGCCGCTTTTCTGTGTTAGGACGTGAAATTGGTCCGCAAGCTGGCCCAGAAAGCCTGGCGTGGTTTCACGGTTGCGAACGTAAAAGCTATTGCGAGTTGTGGGTCGCCCATTCGAAATACCGTCTTAAGCCGTTTGCATATCGGAGACAAGATGTCGCCTTCCAGGGTGCCTGCAATTCTTTTCGCAGAATTTCCCCGAGGACTGCATTCGTAATTTCGGGGAATCTGTGAAGAGCGGTTCCCACAATCAGAATCGTATCCTGATGAAGGACCTGTCGCCGAATGAACGCCTCGAACTCAGATCTTGCGCGGACTGTTCTTCCGAGCGAGATCTTCCCACCATCCGACTTGCTCACCAGGTTCAATGCCCGCGCATCATAGACGCTGTTCCGCATCCCGAGTCTAATCAATTCACTTTCTTTAACGCCAGCTTTTCCGCGTGCATTTAGGAAACTCAGAAGCGACATCAGCGCCTCCGGAGTTGCGCTGCCCAAGAATCTCGCCCTGCGCCTCCCATGAACTGTCAGGACGCCCATCTGGGCTCCTTTGCCAGAGGGACGATAAAGGGACGAACCTCGCAGCTCCAGATGTCCAGAAAACAAAAGCCACCCAACAAGACGCCGAGCGTAAACGTGCACCACCTTTGGTGTCAGAGCGATTGCAGGGCGAATATTCTCAACGATCTTGTCTAATGTTTCATCGCTGACGATCGAATCACGATCTATTGAAGCGAGCTCGCGGCAAACAACATGCCGTGCCAGTTGCGCATGAACATGTTCAGCGAGATCTGATGGAGTGGTGGATTTGATGTGCGGGGCTAAACGATATTTGTCGTCAGCAACTCTATCGATTATTTGTAGAGCGATCAGATCGCTTATCACATTTGCCCAACCACCCTCGGATCCGCCTAATGTCTCGGCAACTCTCTTTACTGATACGGTGTTCCGATGCCCAACTGCTTGGGCAGCTTGCACCGCAGAAGCCGGGTCTCGTTGGAAGACTCGAGTCCAAGGGATTTGGGGGGCTTTGCCCCCAACTAGGTAGTCTCGGAAAATATCCCAGTAGACTACGTAGTTCAATCCGCTTCGCACAAGCAGGCGCTTGGAGAGCAAATAGTTCGTCACGTCAGAACTAAAATGCTCCTCGACTTCACTGACAAATGCGGGAGCTCTTTCCGCAACATATCGAAGGCATCGCATTTGATCCTTCGTCAAACCCGCAACATCTTCTTTGAAAAGCGACTCAACATCCAACTCGCGCTCAAGAAGGGCGAATTGCGAATGGGTTTCCTTCAGACGATTTGCTACATGGACCAGGAGCTTCTTGAGCAACCATGGATATCCTTGGCACTGCTCAAGCAGCCTCATTCGAAGTGCGGGAACCAGCTGAATGTTAATCTGGCGCTGCGCATGAGTGATCACTTTGGAAATGTCCCCGCTTCCAAACTGCCTCACACGAAAGTCGCGTCTTCGGTCGCTAAGCGAATGCCAAAGGTGATATGCCGGGTGCTGCTGCGGCAATGCGACATCTGTCTTCCAAGCGAATCCAAGAATCACTGGAATCTGACGACTGTCGAGGTCAATGCTGAGCTCTCGCACGGCGTTAAAGGTTTCGAACAGTGCTTCTTTAGTGAACAACTCTTCGAATTGATCGAAGACGAGAACTATCACGCCGTCGTTTGTGGCCAATTCAATCGCACCTTGTTGCAAATCAGGGGAATCCAAAGGATGCGTGAGGCTTGCAATTTCGTAGCTACAGTTTGATGAAATCAGTCCTGTGTCCGCGGCATCGGTAAAGGCAAGTCGAAGGGCTCCGCTTACGAACGCAGCACTGGTTGCCGAGCGGCTGTCAACTGCAGTGAATGAACAATTCGCAATTCGTCTCCCGGCTGATATGACGCTAGCTAGTTTTATAACAAGGGAGCTCTTTCCCCACCCGCTTGGCCCCTGAATTGCGAACGATCGCGTGGAGGTTTGTCCCTCACGAACTTGAGACGCGAATTCGATAATGTCGCGAATTACGTCGTCGCGCCCAACGAAGTCTATTGGTCGTGCAGGCCTCAAGTCATCCCAGGTGTCGCCAGGCACTACCCGAGCAATAGGAGAGCGCGGTGTAGATTTTGGGAGCCCAAGTGCGGTCGCCGCCAACTCGCGGTACTCGAGAGCCGAGAATCGGTCCGAAGCAGACGCGACTCCCGCTGCGTCTGTTTGCGATAATGGCTCTCCCGTTTTCGCATCTAGCACAGTGTAAAGTGCCGGCAAACCATCTTGGAGAATTTCAATTAGCCAGGAGCGTCGCCCAGGAGACCACACGAGCGTGACATCGCCAAATTCAGCAGTGGGCAGAGCTTGTTGGTTCAATGAAGGGTCAGGATCAACGACTGAGCCCTGATCGACTAATATGTCAATGATCTTATCGGGCGGAAACCAAGTAAACTTCGAAGCTAGATTTTGATTCTTCTGAATCTCTTCCCATTGCCCCTTGCCATCTTTACTCAAGTCACTTGCCGAGAACAGCCACCCTGCCGCAGCTCCGCGAATGACAACATTCCCAAGCAGTTTCGAAATCACATCCGCTGGCAGGGGATCTCTTTGCGCCTTGCACTCGACGAGAATTGTCTCGGGTCGATCGAGATGTTTAGCTAACAGGTCGATCTCCATTCCAGTTACACGCAGGCGCTCGACGACAGCAAATCGCATCGGTCGCAGCAGGTCCGCCACGAACTCTTCGAAAAACTGCCCTCTCCCATCGTTTGACCAGTCTGATGGGCAAGTCAGAATAAAGTGACGCTTCCTCATTGGAATCTGTCGCTATTCCGATGTTAGCCCAGTTCCCTCTGATCGCGCACTGTTTCCGGTTTCCTATCTCTCCCCAGATCACTCCACGGACTTCGGCTAAGGCCCTGCAGATTCTCCTCTACAGTCGATCAATTTGGGATAGAAATCATCTGCGACTGGCGTTTCTGTGGATGAGGTATTTCACTGATTCTGCAGTGGCCGCCCGCGCGGCCATATTCCGGCGGTGGGTTGACTGGCCATCAGCAGATCGAGTCTGGCTACAGCGCGTGGGTGTTGTGGCGGCCGGTTCCGGTGTGCGAGAGGTGTGCCGGAGCTAGGAAGTCGCGCTGCTGGACAGTTCATTGTCGATGTGATCGCCGGCCCTGGTTGACTGATAGGCATTGGCATGACTAGACACTGGCCGACTTCCCGTTACCTAACAGCAAAATAGGCACATCACTCATCTATAAACGGCGCCGAGCAGATCCGCGCGTGGGCTGCGTTGGCCGTTCTTGCCAAAAACGCCCCGGTCGTCGATCCAGACGGTGGCCGAGGCCGTTATGATGCGATTGAGTGTGTCAGAAGCTGATGCGGCCGACCAGTTAGAGATGGGCCTGGAAGAATCGCATGAGGATGAATCGCCGGGAATTTGTAGCTGCTTTATCGATGCTGGCAACGAGTTTGGCCCACGCCGAAGGCAACAAGCCTGCAAACCGAAAAATCAAGTGGGCGTTGTCTGAAGCGCTGTGGAGATATTATCCTCCTGCTCCCTTTACCGACATGCTGGAGGTAATGCAGGAAACGGGCTTTATCGGCGTCCGCCTTGCGGGCTTTCCGCACATCCTCAGTGACTATAACTTGACGCCCGCGCAGATGCTCAGTGAGGTCTCCAAGCGCAACCTCAATGTGGTAACGATCTCGTGGAACGGCGCACTGCACGACCCCGCGCAGCGTCAGGCTGTGCTCTCGAGCGCTCGCGATGCCATGAAGTTTCTCGCCGACTTTGGCGCCAATCACCTCGTGGTGTTTTCGCCCAACCGCAATCTGCCGGCAACGCAAACACCCGCTGCATTTCGCGAGTTGTGTGAGCGCTGCAATCAAATCGGAGAACTGGCCGGCGAGATAGGATTCACGGCGGGGCTGCACAACCACATGGGCCAGATGGTTCAGAATCAGGACGAGGTCGATCGTTTTATGGCCATGACCGATCCCGGGCTGTTCGGTCTCTCGCCCGATACGTGCCATCTGAACCTTGCAGGTTGCGATGTTGTCGGTACCTTCAACCGTTACAAGGATCGCATCCGGTTTCTGGATTACAAGGATTCGAAATGGACGACCCCGAGCAAAGACTGGGTGCAGCCGAACGGCAAGGTATTTCTCAAAGACTCGGCGGAGGCGCGCTTCTTCAACAGCAGCTACGACCTGGGAGACGGGCAAGTGAATTTCCCTGAATGTCATCGAATTTTGAAGGGCGTTCACTATCGCGGGTGGATCTGCGTCGATCTCGACACGGCCCGGCTCGGTCCGCCGGTCGACTTTCGGCGGTGCGGCGCCTACATCGTGAACAAACTGGAACCGATTTACTTATGACGATCACTCGCCGGGAATTTGCATTCGCAGGCCTCGCTATGGCAGTTTCAGCACCCGTGGCAAAATACCGCATCGTCGACGCCCAGATTCACGTATGGATCAATGACCCGCATTACCCGTGGGCGACAGGCACCAAAAATCCGCCCGAGGAGAACCGCACTCCGGCGATGGCTCTGGAATTGATGAAAGCCGATGGCGTCGAGCGGACGGTGATTGCGCAGTACATTGGCTACAAATGGGATAATCGCTACTGCCTCGATTCGATAAAGAAATACGCTCCCTGGTTTCGCGGTGTGTGCCGCGTCGATCCTATTGATCCAGCTGCGCCGGACCAACTCTCCCGTCTGACAAAGCAGGGCTTTCAGGGCGTGCGCATCAGCCCCACTGCCGATGCGAGCGGAGACTGGATCAACGGTCCTCTCATGCCGCCGCTGTGGAAGCGTGCCCAATCGCTCAAGATTCCCATGCAGGTTTACGCGCCCATCACGCGCATGCCCGATCTTGCGCCTCTGATCGAGCAATGTCCCGACTTGACCGTCGTGATCGACCACATGGCCGATTGCCCCATTGATCGCCCGCGGGAGTTCGACAAGCTGATTGCGTTGTCGCGTTATCCGCGGATCTTCGTCAAGATCTCCCACACATGGTCGATTTCCCGCCAGCCGTATCCCTGGCTCGACGCACAGGAGTACGTAAAGCGGCTACACGCGGCCTATGGCCCTCAGCGCCTCATGTGGGCCTCAGATTGGCCTGTGGATCTGGGTTGGACCACCTACGACAAGACGCTGAGCGTCGTCCGCGACGATATGAAGTTTCTCAACGCAGACGACAAGGCCTGGATTCTCGGCAAGACGGCACAGACGGTTTGGCTGTTTGCTTAGGAATGGCGCCCTAGGACCGAGCCGATGCACATGCAACTTGCCTCGCACTCGAATGCATTCCCGCCACATCCTTCTCGCGCATTCGCGAAAGGGTGGGGATCGCGAACCGCACTCGCCTCGGCTACCCGCCCCGGCTTTGCCGGGTACGGGCTACAGCCCGTACGCCATCCGCCCCCATTTTTCGAAAAGCAACCTACGCAGCGTAGGGGTGTTCAAACCCCGCCCTCAAAAGCTCTCGGCCACAACCCCGTCCATCACGGCAAAGATCCCTTCCCAAAAGCCGACTTGAACGAAGCCGCCGCGGCGGCGGACGCATCCGCGTGCGGCTGAACCAGCATTTGTGGCTGCCGGGGTAGTTTGGTTCGCAGAGAAGGAGGATTCTCTGTGAACCAACTACGTCAGCTCA
>Ga0208034_1000500_pt1 | contig 31490 bp, 23 predicted proteins | sample June2015DPH_8_10_FD_184699 | JGI IMG/M metagenome (GOLD analysis project Ga0208034, IMG submission 184699) | Peatland microbial communities from SPRUCE experiment site at the Marcell Experimental Forest, Minnesota, USA - June2015DPH_8_100... | ecosystem: Environmental > Terrestrial > Soil >...
CCACGCCGCCATTCCCGATACCAGCGGCTGACACTCTGGCGACTGACCTTCAGGTCGCGCGCAATGGCCGCCAAAATCAGCTTGCCGGTCGCAAACAAATGAGCCGCTTGCTTACGCCGACGCTCCAATTCCTGGAAATCTCGTCGCGGAGGAAGAACCGTATGCATGGCCACAGTATAGCGACCATGCAGACGATTGTCACCATATTATGCGAGATTCAGTAAGACGCTTGCCAACGCGGACGCGCTCCTGGAGGAGAGGATTCATCTGCTGATTGAATACCAGGCGAATGAAGCCGTTGCCCAACTGATCTCCGCCAAATGTCATGAAGCTCAGATTCCGGTCATCGCGGTCAATTTTTCTTTGCCCGGAGCCTATTATTTCGGAGCGAATAATTACCTGGCCGGCAAGATGGCCGGCCGATTCCTGTGTGAATTTGCAAGTGGGATCGGACGAAAGGGAGTAAACAAGTTCTTGATCCTCCCAGGCAGGGGCATGGGCTCGACACAAGAGGTGCGGGTGACCGGGATCCGCGATAGTTTGCGCCAGAGCCTTCTTCGGCTACCTCAAACCGATATTTTAACAGCTCCTCCCGGATTGACGACGCATGACGGCTATCGTGCAACAAAGGAATTGCTTCAACCGCTCCGCAGTTCGTCCAAGAAGTTCTTGATCGCCGCTTTGACGGATCCCTTGGGCATTGGGGCGGCGCGAGCGGTTTCGAAGATGGGCATGGGCGATAACACTTGCATTGTGGGGCAGGGAGGCGACGACGACGCCCGGCAGTACCTTCGCCGGGGACGTGCTTTCGTAGCCTCGGTGGCCTATTTCCCCCATACTTATGGGGAGCGTGTGATGCAACTGGCTTTGAAAGTCCTCGCGGGGGAAAAAGTGCCTTTGACCTCCTACACGCCTCATGTCGTGCTGACCGCACAGAACCTCCAGGAATGCTATCCGTCCTCCTTGTAGCTTCCCATTCCGCTCGGCCTCACGAGCCCTTCGTGTTCGCACGTCGAATAAAATGCGCAACTTCGCTGTTCAGGCGCTTGACTCCAAGGCTGAAGGTGCCTACAATTACGGTGTTTACCTTGGAGGGCTTTGAATTCAAAACTGGAGACCCTTAGGGAGCGTCACGGAGTGTGAGTGGCGCCTCGGCGGGGTACATCTACTGCCCAGCCGGTGCTGTCTAGCCAGGAAATGTCGCCCTGGCATGATTGTGTCGGCTAGGACTGGGTTACGATCCAATGCAGAGAATGGATGGAAATCGATGAAACGAGTTAATGGGCTCGAGTATGGCGCGGAAAGCTGGCAATTCGAGGCGCCGGATGACTCGATCGTTTTTGAGCATCCTGCACCAGAGCGGGTTCATTCCCCCTTAAGCAATCCTGCTGAAAAACTTCAGGAGGCGCTGCAACAACCAATTGGAATGCCACCACTTGATCAACTGGTGGACGCCAGTTCACGCGTGTCGATCACCATGAACGACTGGATGGGAGGCAGCCTTTACGCTGCTCCAGCCGTTCTCGACATTCTTCGTCGTGCCGGTGTGAAAGATGAAAACATCCGAATGATGGTCGCAGGGGGAACCCACGCCAAAGTAACCCGAGGGGAACTCCTTGCTTCGCGTTTGGCGCGTTGGATCACGGGCAACAAGCCTCCCTTCCCGGATGCGTGTCGTATCCTTCCGGCGGAATTGGTCGCTCAGTGGTCAGAAGGTTGTGAGCGCATCGAGAGGCATGATTCGACGGATCGCTCGCAGTTAGTCAACCTGGGCGTTTCCGAACGGGGCGACTTGGTGGAAGTAAATAAGATCTTGATGGAAAGTGATTTGGTTATCCACCTGGGTTGGGGCCCGTTGCCCCTCTCTCCTTTCGGAGGATTCCTTGGGACCGGTTTGGCCATCGGATTATCGAGTGACCGTTCCATTCTGCCCCGCCATTCCCCAAGCCAGATTAATCATCCGGACAGCATAGCTGCTGATCCTCACCGCCAGCTTTACCAACGGCATAAGCTCGCGGTTATGGACAAGATCGAGAAGTCCGTTTCCGCAAAGATTTTTTATATCGATCCATTCATCAATGTGGACGTTCAGTTTGCACATGGATGGTGGGCTGGTCACTGGCGTGAACTGCGCGAGAGACAGGTGGCTGTAGCTTCGGAGGAGTACGTGGTGAAACTGCCAGGAAGTGCGGACATCCTGGTCTTGGGTTGCCCCGGGTACATGTTGCACGGCGAAACCTCCAATCCCATGATTGCGTTAACCCACGTCGCTAACACCATGCGCGGCTACCTGCCTCCCAATCCTGTGTTGCGCAAGGGCGGAGTCGTAATTATGACCACTCCTGGCGACGGGCACTTTGACGAGCGCTACCGGCCCTCGGACCGAGAGGTACTCGGACACTATGCTCGTGTGAACCGTAATATTGACGACCTGTTTGACCAGTATGCGGAAGAGTTCCTCACTCGCGAAGATCTACTGTACAAATACCGCCATTGCTATGGCTTTCACCCGATTCATCCCTTCTGGATTCTGTCTTCCACGCAGTATGTCCTCGATCATGCGTCGAAGGTGATTTATGCCGGGGCCAAAGAATCAGAAATGAGCCGCCAGTTAGGAATAACCGTCGCCCCTGATCTCCGGACCGCGTGGCAGATGGCTGTCGCTGAGACCGGACCTAAGCCACATGTGACGGTGCTGCCCAACTCGTCAAAGCGACTTTACGTGATTTTCGAAATAGCAAAAGCCTAGGTGACTTTTCACGGGGACCCTACAGGAGGCCTCAGGATGCCCGAATATAAGCTTCGGATTCTGAAAATGGGCCAGGTGGACGTGCCGGGACCGGAAGTTTATTGGATGAGCCACTGGTTCGAATGGGAAACGCTGTATTTCTATATGGTGGTGATTCAGGGAGAGGGCATCACGGCTATTGTTAATACAGGTCCACCCGCTGATCTGGGGGAGCTGAATAAGCTTTGGCGAGCCTTGGCGGGCGAGCGATGTCAAATGTTGCGCAAGGAGGAGGAACGTCCTGTCGCGGCCTTGTCGTCCATTGGCCTCCGAGCGGAGGATATTCAATATGTTCTGCTCACTCCGCTAGTCTGCTACGCTAACGCGAATGTGGCGCTTTTTCCCAATGTCGGGAAGATATTTATCTCCCGCCGAGGCTGGATTGAGGATTTCTTCGCGCCCCCAATTCCGGGGCACGTCCCATCCAAGATCTTTATGCCAGACGATGTCGTAGTTTATCTTACGACCAAAGTCTTTGATCGCGTGCATCTGGTGGGTCAGGAAGAAGAAGTTCTCCCGGGAATCACGATGTTTTGGGTGGGCGTCCACCACCGTTCATCCATGGCCATAGCCATTCCTACCAAAAAGGGGCGCGTCATTATTTCAGATAGCTTCTTCAAGTATGGCAACATCGAAAAAGACCTCATTCTAGGAGCAAACGAGAGCGTCGAAGAGTGCCGGCGCAGTTACGCTCGAATACGACGCGAGGCAGACATTACCGTTCCTTTGTACGACCCCGAAGTCCTTGAGCGGTTTCCGGGAGGAGTGATCGGGTAGAACAGACGGAGGTGGTACATATATGTCTCTTCAGGGCAAAGTTGCGGTGATAACAGGAGCTGGCCAGGGAATCGGGCGAGGAATCGCCCTACGCTTGGCCGCTGAGGGCGCAGATATAAGCGTTGTCGACAAGAACTTTAAAACGGCGACGGCGGTTTGTGAGGAGATTAAGAAACTCGGGAGAAAGGCTCTACCAATCAGCGTGGACATCTCACTTTGTTCTCAGATTCCGCTCATGGTTGAGAGCGTGGTCCAAGAGTTTGGGGGAGTCGACATCTGGGTGAATAATGCTGCCATCATCTACACCACGGCAATGCTGGAGGTCACGGAAGACGAGTGGGACAGTGTCATGGACGTGAATGCCAAAGGAACTTTCTTCTGCACTCAGGCCATCGCCAAGCATATGATTAAGCGGGGTTCCGGACTCATTGTTAACATGACCTCGGGGCAGAGAGCCAGGCCCATGGCGGCAACCTATGCCGCCAGCAAGGTGGCTCTTGACATCATCACCCAGACCGCGGCTCTGGCTTTGGCGCCTCATAAGATTCGCGTCAACGCCATCGATCCCGGCATAGTCCGTACGCCCATGTGGAAACAACTGGACGTCGATCGAGTCCGGCTGTTCGGCCTCCCTCCCGGAGAGGCGTCCAGGAGATGGGAGTCACAGATTCCAATTGGAATAATCACGACCCCTGACCAGGTGGGTGGAGTCATAGCTTTCCTAGCCTCCGACGACGCGGCCAATGTCACTGGACAGATTATCCGGTTAACTGGCGGCACTGACATGGCGACCTTTGAGAGGGCTCAGGAAACTGAAAAAAAGTCGTAGCGTCTATTTCCCTTCGATGTCGCAAAAGCGGGAGATGAAGTGAAATCCAGCCCTTGGGCTGTATAACTTGAGGTAAATCAATGTTCAAAGGAATGCATCACGCTAACGTTGTTGTCTCGGACATGGAAAGGACCAAGACGTTCTATACGCAGGTCCTTGGTTTGCAGGTAGCACTTGAGACCGCCATTGACGACAAGGAATTCGCTCGTGGCGTAGGTTCGCCCGGGACCAAGGTTCTGGCTACTTTCTTTGCCGTGCCGGGAACACCCACTTTGATAGAGACCTTTCAATTCTTGAGTCCATTAAGCCGTCCGGTCCCCGCGGACTCCAAACCCACGGATATGGGGGTCGGCCACATCTGCTTTGAAGTGGATGATATCCACGAGACCTACAACGAGCTTCGCGGCAAAGGTGTCGAATTCGCTTCGACTCCCGTTATGATCTCTCCAGAGCATCCGAAGGCAGGTGGGATTCAGTGGTGTTACTTTTACGGTCCCGACGGAGAGCGTTTGGAAATCCTTCAAATGCCCAAAAAGGGTTGATTGAATTTCCCGCAGGATGCGTTTGGAGTGAACACCTGTCCGCATGATTGGACGCAGAAAAATATGACGCAGTGGCAATTCACTGCGGCATGAGTGACTTGCTAGAGACGCGACATGAGGCGCTACTATGGAACGGAAGTGAGTTATTTCGGGCCTGCGAACCTGACGACCATTAACTATTTTTGTGGTCGCGGAGATCGTCAACAATGCCCCTAAAAGTTGGCGTTATAGGTATCGGCTGGTGGGCTGTGGAGAATCATATCCCTCTGCTACAGGCCTTGCCTGAGGTTGAGGTGACAGCCATCTGTGGACTCGGACAAGAAAAGCTAAAAAGCGTCCAGGAGAGGTTTGGGATCCGCTTCGCCACAGAAGATTATAGGGAACTGCTGTCAAACGACGGCTTGGATGGAGTGGTAGTGAGCTCCCCTCATCGGTTCCACTACGAACATGCCGCCGCGGCGCTCGAGCGTGGAATCCACGTACTCTGTGAGAAGCCAATGGCGTTGCGAGCTTCAGAAGCGAACCGCTTGGTGGACCTGGTCGAGTCGAAGAACCTACACTTCCTGATTCCCTACGGATGGAGCTATACAGACTTCGCAGCTTTTGCAAGAGAGCAGGTCCAGGGTGGAACAATTGGAAAACTCGAGCACATCCACTGTTACATGGCCAGCGCGACACGTGATCTCTTCAGTGGCGCCGGCGCATGGTTCACGGGGGAAGCATTCCTCAAGCCAGAAACCACAACTTGGAGTGATCCGGGCGTGGGAGGAGGATTTGCTCACGGGCAACTCACGCACGTCTTAGGTTTGTTGCTTTGGATTACGGAGCTTGAGCCGGCTGAGGTGTTTGCTTTTCTGGGAAGGTCCGAAACAGGAGCGGACCTCTATAATTCCATCTCCTGCCGTTTTAAAAGCGGCATTACTGGAACGGTGGGCGGGGCCGGTGCTCTGCCTCCACCCTCGCCACACGAGTTAGATATAAGGATCTTTGGAAGCGAGGGGATGCTGCATTTGGATATTGAGCGGCCAAGGTTGGAAGTGCGGCGCAATGACGGGCACAACTATTCTCTCCCTATGAGCATTAAGCCGGGTTTTTATGCCTGCCTCGAACCCCTGCGGGTTTTCGTTGGCTTGCTGAAAGGCAAGCCAGTTGAGAATCGGTCGCCAGCTTGGTTGGGTGCCCGGGTGGTAGGGATTCTTGATGCGAGCCTGCGTTCGGCCGCGAGCGGCAGGGCGGAGGTTGTGTGACGCCGTGGAGGATTGGTGGAAGACCGAGAGTGCTACTAGAGGGGCTGGTTCCGATTCCCCGACCCTGACTTGGTGCGCTAACCTCTTCCGCGTTGTGAACTTCCGCCAGCACGGCTGCGGAACCCAGGTCGAGGGTTTGAAGGGTTTTGTTTCTTTTCCACAAATGCCAAGTGCCTCCGATGAACAGAGGCAACGGGCTCCCACTGAGGAAGACTTTGGAGACCAAAACGGATTTCTTGGCCCCTTGAGATTTCCCCTTCCTCGCTTTCAAAAGCTAGGGTCTCACCCTCCAATCCGGGCTTTGAAAGGAACGTTTCGTGGTTCTCAGGCAAATCTTAAATCCAATAGTTTGGCAGCGACCTCATCCTCGGCTTCCACCATTCCCTTATCACCCACAACTCCGTACTCGTCTCCACGTCCTTCGGCAAGTACGAACTGATTCCGAATCGAATTGGACACCCTGTATAGGTCGCGGGCAATGGTGCACTGAAGACGATCCAGGGATTCCATTGGTTGTTGCTGATCTGACGGTAGTCGGGTGTGGCAGTGAATTCGACGGCGGAACCATCAACTTCTGCGGTCGCTTGCACCAGTTCGCTCATTTGTGCCTGTCGCCATCTCCGCCCTTTGCGACTGAAAGTGTTGACTACCGCCACATGATGGCGCCCACCGGCATACCCGGGCAACGTCCCCTCGAAGACCTTGTCCCTTTTGCTATAGCCCCTGCGCTCCAAAACTTCGGAATCGGCGAAATGAACCTCCAGGTCCGGGCCACCCGCTATTTCCCGAATCGGCACACCGTAGGAGTAGCGTGGTGAAGACTCTAACAACTCTCTCGTGGGTAACCCGCTATCGGCACTTCCCTCTGGGGTCAATTCCACCATGGCGACTTCAAAGGGGCGCAACTGGATTTCCACTTCTTCGCCGACGGTGAAATAGGGCGACCCCTTGCTAGTTAGTACCGCCTGCAAAGGATGATGCAGCCGCATTTGTAGACGCTGACCTTTGCTGACTCGCAGCCCAATCGGTTTGCCCAGCATAAGCTTCACAGTGCGGCTGTCAAATGAAACGTTATTCAAGAAGACAAAACCATGGGCACCATCAAAGTAGCTATATCCATAGATCTCGTCTCGCCAAGCATCCCCAATCGTATAACGTCGAGTCAAGAAGACAGGCTCATTCCTTTTTACCAATCCTTGAATTCGCGCCAGGAAATCCACATCACGAGCTTCCAAATTGTAGAGGTCGGACCAAACTTGGGGGAAAAGCAGATTGCCACGAGCCAGATCCATGATCAGGCCCTCCTGCCATCGCTCAGTCTCCATCTGGTTGCCCCACCAGTTGTTGGCAAGCCAAACCCCAAGGCTATCGTGATTCTTCGGAGGCACCCAGCGGGCATACTGGGCTCCTTGGTCTAATGCTTGGGTGACTGCGTCTCGGAAGAAGAGCGCCGGGTAATCCCCTGTACTGGCGGCTTCCATAGAGAGCCGGATGTCAAAGATCACATCGCCATGAAGTGCGAGAAAGGGGGAATACGCGCCCCAGTACCAGACAACGAAGACACCGGGATTGGCATTCCGGGCCTGCCGTGCGATTTCAATCAGACGATTGAAACTCTCCTCAGTTGAATATTTCCCAGGGAGGTGCAGGTGTTCGGTCGAGTTGCAGTAGTAATCACCACAATCCAGCTTGATAAGCTCGACGTGATTCTCCTTTATATGATGTACTACTGCATCTCTCAGCATGCTGAAATAAGGCTCGGAAGCCACACAGAGACTACTTACCCCGCCCCAGATGTCTGCAAGATAACCATTGCGGAAAACGGCGTGGGGATACTCCTTAGGGTTCGGCACACAACTCGGCACCGTTTTGGGGTTGCGTCCGTTCGACCAAGCTCCTGCCGTCACGCAAAACCACTGGCCAAACTTCATTCCCAATGCGCGGATTTGCTTGATCATCTCCCCCGGCCCGTCCGGAAAGGAGAACAATCGAAATTTCTTCAGGTCCGATGTAGATGTCGTATCAAGACTCATGTCCGGGATGTAATAGTCAAACTTAATCCCTCGCTTCTGCCATTCCGCTAAGAGATTCAGCGTTCCCGCATTTTGATAATCATTCAGGGCCCAGCTTGTGCCGTCGGCAAACGCCGTGACGCCGAAAGGATCGTACAGCGCCAGAATCTTATTCTTTCGGACTGTATGCGCCTCGACATACTCCAAAAACTGCCGATTCGCCTGCTGTGAAGGAGCAACTCCAACTATGGCGTTGTGGCTTCGCCAAACCTCGCCCGGTTTCAGCCATCGGCCGGGAAAGTGCGTGATCTGAAGGGTATTTTCGTGCCACCGGTTCAGCCCCGAAGGGTGCTCCACCGCCGCGAAAGCCTGATCGTCGATCGTAAGCGGATAACCGTAACCGCCTTCCCCCAGGGAAGCGTCAATTTGAAACGTGTCCAGATCGACATCCAGCAACAACACTGGGTCTGTACTGCCATTCTGAACATCAGCCCACTTCCGTCGAATTGGCCCTTCCAGCTCGTAGTGAAGGTCGACCCGTATCTTCGAGCTTTGACTGGCCAGCTTAACTGTCAAGGAAGGCCGATAGCCCTTCTTCTCCTGGCTCAGCTCCACAACCTCGAAGTCGGCAATTTCAAGGTATGGCTCTCCCACAGTTACGAACTGGTCGTGTAAGGCAGGATCGAAGATATGCCGGTCGAGGATGTCATCACTAAGGTCACCGTAGTGCCGGTCATATGAATACGTCTGAACCGCCACCACGTTAGCCTCGCCAGGGCCAAAACGAACCGCCCCGTAGGCGGGTGAGTGAGGTGAAACATGAAATTGCCCTGGTGACCTCCAGCGCCCGGAACTGCTTCGCCGCCCGACTTCAACGCCGTTTACATAAACCCAATATTCTTTCCAGTCCGTCTCGTCATATCCGCCCAGATTCAAGACGATTTCCTCGCCTCGAGCACCAGAGGGCAGCTCGAACTTTGTCCTGAACCAGCCATATCCCCGGTACACTGTGGGCGGCCTCCCTTGATTCAGCGTCAGGCCGCCTGGGGATGCTAAGCCCCGGAGTCCGAGATTGAGGCAGGCAGGCCATTTCGAATCATCAAATTCCTTTTGATGGAAGCCTTGCTTGTAGCCCTGCTCCGCATCCTGCGGAGTGGAGTCATTATCCGAGCCGAAGGAACACTGCCACCACGGTATCTCGATTCTCTCCTTTGCTGCAGATAAGGTCAGTCGTAGTTCCCGCGCGGCGCTCAGCAAAAAGTAGCGGTCAGTCAGCTTGTTTCGCAAACCAGTGCTTGCGATCATCTGGCCCGAACGCGTGAACTCCCAAACCATCTGATCATTTTCCAGGGTCAGCTTTGTACCCTCGGTTTGAGTTGGGTCGGCTTCACCACGTTCCGCAGTTACTGCGGCGGCTATACCGGCGATTGTGCTCTTGACGAAATCCCTACGATTCAATGGATGGGCCATCTTAACCTCTCCTTTCGGTCTGGCAGAATGATGAAAAGCCCTCGTCTCGTGTCATCCTGAGGAGCTGCCCGCCGCAGCGGGGTGGAAGAACAGTGATGAGTGACCCGGCGCGGCGGGACCACTGACAACTATTTTCGGAATGACATGCCGTTACGTTCTTTCGGCAACACTCTACAGCCTGCCATGTTGGAAGCGCGGCAGAGGAACGAAAATTCTCTCCAATGGCACAGGCTTCAAGTACAGTTTCCCATGATGGAAGTTATCGATATTCTGCATGAACTGCACCACTATATCAGTCCCGTCGATCACGTAGACGTTTATGCGGTAGAGTACCCCAAGGTCGGAGGGATCGTCAATAACTTCCGCAAATCTGACGGCCATCGCAGTCGACATCCGCCGGGCCTCACGGAACATCTCCAGGCTGTGATCCAACCGCTGCATGAATTCGGCAGAATTTCCCGCCCCTCGGGCTCGGAAGGCCGCGTCGAACTCGAGGTAAGCCTTTTCCAGATGCACCATGGTATCCAGGTGCATGGCGTAAGCCTCAGTCTTGTTTTTCAGGTAAGCCAGCTCCGATTGGCTCCCAGGCGCGACCTGCTTTTCTGCTTGCTCGAAGTGGACCAGCGCCTGGCGCAATAGCGCTGCTGAATGGGCGTAGTACAGAGACTCATCGCGGGCATGGTCGAGAAATCCCGCCCAACCCGCAAAAGTCGGCCCGTCATAAGGATTCCCTTGCTCGGAATACGACTGGATAATGCCAATTTCGTAAGGAACACCGCAGCAACCGAAGTTACCTCTTCCGGTCCAGCCTAAGTATTCCTCGTTCTCCTCAAGGATCTGGTAAGCCTTCAAAGCTTCCGGAGCCGCGGCTTCCCCAAAGATGCGCCGCACGTAATCCTGGTAAAACTCGTTGGGCTTCAAATGGGGTTTCCAGGCCCCCTCGGCCATGAACTTATCATTGTGTTCCATCCCCCGCGCCCGGTTCACTTGCGTGGTGTGCCCAGCCACGCCGTTCTCCAGAGCGCCTTCGAACGTCCGGTCCTTGTAATACATATTCACGCTAAACTGCATACCCAGCATGCTGCTATCGTCGTCGGAGCGCGTGATCAGGGTGCGCTCGCGCTCCCCCATGCCGCCGTAATCGCCCATGGGAACTCCCATGGGGGTCCAAATCGCGCGGGAAATCATGTCGGTAAAGGGCACGTCTTTAGAAAACATCTTATCGATCAAGGGGTACACGAAACCGCGCCCGAAGGCTCCGATGCCGAGCTTCACTTTGGGATTGATGCGATCGCGCGTCTCCAGCGCACTCCGCATCAGTTCCACCGTGCCCACGTCGGAATCCACCACGCGATCTGTGTTTCTCTCGTAGCCATTAGCATAGGTCTTCCAATGCAGCGTCTCCTCGGCGAAGAACTTGGGCCGCTCTTGTAAGGTGTACGCACGGCTCTTTTCGTCGTCGCAGGTCGGGTAAAGTTCCGGAAACCAGAGGAAATAACCTTCCGCCTCCGGATACGTTGCAAATAGGCTCTTCAACCGGCTCTCGTTGATCTCATGCGCCACGGGGTCGGCGGGGCACATGTAAGCCCCTCCTAGGATCGGCTGGAACGGCAGGTCGCCGGAGCGGTTTCGAGCAAAGCGCGCCAGGTTCGGCGGCATGCTGACCGGATCAATGGCCAGCCAGGTTTTGATCTTGCGTGTCTTGGCATAAGCGATGACAGCGCGCAACAGGTCTTGCGCTTTTTGAAACGCCTGTTCCGGGGTCTCCACCTCCTGGAGTTCAGGGGGGGCAATGCGTGGGTACTTGAAATGTTCCCGCCCGATCGTCACATCCTTGACGAGAAAAGAGCCTTGCTCGGCCTGCCACAACATGTAGCCGCTTTCCTTTACCGAAGCGTCGCCGAGAAAGTTCTTTTCACCCCGGTATTCATAGGACAGCCAGGGCGTATTGGGGAACCAGAAGACTTGCAGGTAATTCATTCGCATTTTGGCCATCTGGTCGATGATCTTTCGCCAATCGTCCAGCGACCACATCGTCTGGTTGGGATAGCAGTTGTCGACGTGCACGCCGCGTCGCCGAAAGGCCGGCTCCACGCGCTCATCAAGAGAGGGCAGGGCAACCTCAACCCGCTTCTGCGGAAGAATGTCTTTGGTCAGCAAAAAGACGAATCCCAGCCGCTCCAGCAGATCGTAAGCCGCGTACATCGTGCCCGCCTCGTCGTTACCCCCCACGACCAGCGAGGGGCGTCCCTCAAGGCTGAGGCGGCGCAAGATGTAGCCTTCCGGCTTCAATCCCTCGAAGTTCACCTGCCGACGATTGGCCGCCTGGCGCACGAGTTCGTTGCTCTCGGGGCTGCCTACCAACAAAAGGCTCTTCCACTTCGCCTGCCGGCTCACCTCGCGCGAGGAGACGATCTCCAGCTTCGCCCCGGAGAGCATTTCTATGTACCGCTGGAGTTCCCCGGCAACAAATCGATCCGAGGGGCTGGCGTTGTCACCCACTGCGATCAACGCCGCCGCTTCACCTTTGCTGGCAATCATCACCTGTGTGCTTCCAGGCGGAGAAGCCTTCAGGGCTGCATTCAGCAGTCCGCAACAGGCGAATAAAATGGCAAACCTCGCAATCCGATATGAGAATCGCGTGTCGGCCGATTGCTTATTCAATTGAGTTCTGGAAATCGCGAAAAGTGCAGAGGGACTATGGGAAAATAAAGTCATCTTGACCTCCTGAAGTGAATAGGGCAGGTAACAACAGCCATGCATTGAAAAGCATGAAGCCCCAATATCTTCTACCCTTGATGCCTGCCAGGCTCGCCTGGCAGCGGGTAGGGATTACACAGTCGTAGACCAGCAGCTTGCCGGGTTCCACTAGGGAGACGATTGCGAACAGAGTCACACTCGAGGCCGACGCTGAAGGCTCTGCACCGCTGCCACACCACACCGTGCCCGGCAACCCTAGCCTCACCTTGTCGTGCCAATGTGAAGATCCGGCGAAAAGAGCCTCTCGAAAGGAACGTGGTCCAGGTACGACTTTCCTTGGTGAAAATTCACCACGTTGCGCATCCACCGACGCGCCAGATCGAAACCCAGAACCGCGCGGGCGTTCAAGTGATACAGAACCCCAAGGTCCGAAGGATGGTCCATGATATCCGCATAGTGTCTGGTTGCGGCCTGCACTTGCTCGTTGGCCAAGTCAAATCCGCCTAGACTCTTTTCCAGATTGGCGACGAATTGCTCGTACGGTACTTGCGTTCTGTTCTTGAATGCCTGGTCGAAATCGAGGTAGGCTTGGCGAATCGTATTCAGTGATTGGATATAGTCCCGGTACGACTCTGTCCGGTTGATCATGTAGCCCAATTCGTATTTCCCTTGTGGCGCAACATTGGGCATGGCAGCGCGCATGCTCTCGAGGGCTTTATTCAGCAGCCGGATTGAACCCTCAAAGCGGCTGATGACATCGGGCGATTTGGAGATGAAAGCCTGCCAGCCCGCACCCGCCGGCCCGTCAAAGGGATTATCCTGTCGGGAGTATTCGTAAGCACGACTGACCTCCTCCAGCGCGCCGCAGCAATTCATGGTGCTGTAGTCGTAATTGTAATATCCCAGCCATGCCTCATTCTCCTCGAGCGCCATGTAGGCGTTGTACATATCCGCCCCCGCGCGCTCACCAAACAGGCGCGTGGAATAGTTCTTGTAGAACTCCTCGGCGGTCATCTGGGGCGCCCAGGCGGCTTCCGCTAAGAAGCGGCTATTGGTCTCTGTTCCCCGAGCGCGATTGAGTTGGCCGGCAAAACCCGACAGGCCGTATTTCACCCCATCCACGAAAATCCGGTCCTTTGCGCTGTATTGCTTGACGCTGAACTGCATGCCCATCATGTTGATGTCGTCGTCCACACGTGGTTCGAGCGTTCTTTCCCGCTCCCCCATTCCCCCGAAATCCTCCATGGGGACGCCGGCGGGAGTCCAGACTCCGCTCGATTCCATATCTGTAAAGGGAACGTCTTTGGGCAACATCTTATCGAGCAGGGGTAAGGTGTAGCCCCGCCCGATACCCAACATCCCCATCTTGACTTTGGGAGCGATTTCATCACGTTTCGTCATCAGGAACTTGAAGAGATCAGTAAACCCAATGTTCGAGTCGACCACTCGATCGGATCCTTGCTCAATATCAATCATCCACGGCCACCGCAGGTCGCGCAACTCATGAAAGGCCGGCCGCTGCTCGACAAAGAAGGCGTGATGTTTCTCGTTATTGAGCTCAGGATACATCTCCGCGAACACAAAAAAGTAACCCTCCGCCTCCGGGTAGGTTTCTAGGAGTGCCTTGAAGCGGTTCACTTGTATCTCGCGATTGACAGGATCGAGGGGATGAACAAAGGTCCCGAAGATGGGATGAAACGGCAGTTCCCCCACTCGCTCGCAGTAACGCGCGAGGTTGGGAGGTAAGGAGGCCAACTCGACCGCCGGCCATACCTTTATTCCTCTCTCTCGCGCGTGCCGGATGACCTTGCGAAGAAGATCCCCGGCAACGGTGAAGGCTTCCTCCGGGCTCTGGACGGTCTGAAATTCCTGGGGTGCCAATCTCCGGCCTTTGAATTGTTCCTTTCCGATGGAAACGTCGTCAGTCGTGTGCGATCCTCCTCCTGAGCGTGCCCAAGTGAAGTACCCGCTATCCTTGGTTGACACGTCCCCCATCCACATGGGCTCACCTTTGTAAGAGTATTTCAACCATGGCTCGTACGAAAACCACCAGAATTGCAGATAGTTGCATTTCATCTTGGCCATCTGGTCGAGGAACTTAACATAGTCGGGGTAAGAAAATACGGACAAGTTGATGAAGCCGCCCGACTGCAACAAAAAGCCCCGCCGGGGGAAAGCTGGTTCTTTGCGCAGATCGAGCGCGGGGATTACCAGGATATCGGCCTTGGGAGGGATAATATCTCCCGTTAACTGGAAGGTGACACCCAAATGTTCGATGAGATCGTAAACGCCGTAGAGGTTAGACGCGTCATCGTTGCCGCCTACGATAACGGTCGGATGGCTTTTCAATAATCCTGTCTTGATGACAAACCCCTCAGGCTTGAGGCCGCCGAATTCAACGAATCTTGCTTGGGCAGCGGTGCGAACGGCCTTATTGGTGTCCGGCCCGCCGATAAGAATCAAAGACTCCCTAGGAGGCCGCGACGAGACCTGTGATTCGTTGAGGATTTGTACCTGAACACCAGACAAAACGCGCAGATACTTCTGGAGCTCCGTCGCGGCATACCTGCTTAGGTCTCCTGCTGTTTCACCAACTACAATCGAGGCTTCGGACTTGCTCGCGTTTGCAACCGGAATAGATGTTACCGACTTCGCCTTGGTGGCTTGAGTAGCCATCAAAACCCAAAGGAGTAACGCGTAAGGTGAGAATACTCGGGCGATAAATTTAGTTTGGGACGAAGAGATCATAGTGACATATTCCTCCAAGCGATAATACCAGTCCCATTTTTTCACTTCTGCGCTACCTCCGGCCATAACAAATCCAACATCGGTCTGTGCTCAAACGCGGTTCGCGAGCCACGATTGTACCACCGGGCCGTGACCACAGTTGGAAAACCTCCTGTGAAGGATGAGCGAATCGTGCTTAGATCCACCACTCAGGCACTAGCCAGCCTTCGTCCTGGCAGTCCACCTCCGGCGGCAAGTAGGCGTTAAGGGCAAATCGAAAATCCTTGCCGGACCATGCCGAATTGGTGCGGATTTTGAACACCAGCCAGGGAGCCCACTGGTTGTTTTCTGTCTGGCGAAAACTCGGCACTGCCTCTAAGTGTAGAGTTTGCTCACCAACCTTCGCAGAAACCTGGATAAGATCGGCAGGCTGGCGATAGCGCCACCACTTTCCACCCTTGCGCAGGTGAAGGACGATAGCCAAAACGTGCGGGCGTCCTCCCAAGTCAGGCAGTTTAGCTCGCCGGGCAATAATCCGCTTCTGGTAACCGCGACTCTTGAACTCCTCCAGCGTCGGACGATTCGCGGCGGAGCGGAAATGCGAATCAGGTTCAGCAAAGTAGACTTCCATCCCCGGTCCCACCGGCTCGGTTTCAAGCTCCAGCCGGTGACTTTCGGCGTCCGGCTTCTCATCCGGAAGCCTTCGTCTACCGAGTGCTTCGCTCTTACTGCCCGACGCTCCCTCCGGCAAGATCTCCCACAGGGCCACTTCAAACGGCCGCAGCCAGGCCTCAAGAGTCTGCCCGCTTGCAAGAGATGCCCCTCCGTCCCTGACCAGTTCTGCGTGGTCAGGAAAGTGCCCGATCAAATGCAATCGGGTGCCCGCAGGCGCTTTCAGGCCCATGCTTTCATCGAGACTCAGACGCACCTTCCGGGCCTGAAAATCAACGTTATTCATGAAAATGAGCCCATGGCCACCCTGGAAATATGCGCATCCGTAAACTTCATTCTTCCAGGGATCGCCGAGGATGCGTTTCTGGCGATAGAGGATTGTCTCATTCTGTTTTGCCAGGTTTTGAATCCACGCCAGAAAGGCGACGTCGCGGTCATCGAATGAGTACAGATCGCCCCAGATCTGGGGGAACAACAAGTTCCCACGGCCGAGGTCCATAACCGCAGCCTCGCGCCAGCGTTCCTTTCGCATCGAGTTGGCCCACCAAGTGTCCGTAATCCAGATTCCGAGACTGTCTCGGCTCATCGGGGGGATGAACTCGGAGAACTGGGCTGCTTGATCCAAGGCCAAGGTCACTGCGTCGCGGAAGAAAAGGGCGGGATAGTCGCCCGTGCTCGCGGCTTCCAGTGTGATCCTCCTTTCGAAGATTGAATCCCCGTAAAAAAGAAAGAAGGGTGAGCGCACCCCCCAGTACCACATGATATAGAAATCCGGGCTCGCTTCACGCGTCGCCTTGGCAACTTCGATGAGGGCGTCGAAGTTGGCTTCCGTGGAATATTTTCCGGGCAGATGGTTATGTTCCGTGCTGTTGCAGTAGTACGCGGAGTTGTCGACTTTGTAGAATCGGAGATTGTAACGTTTGATGTGTTGAAGCAGGCCGTCGCGGAACATGCTGAAGTAAGGCTCCGAGGCCAGGCAAAGTTGCCGCCGCCAATCGTCCTCCGGAAACCCGTCGCGATACTTGTATTGAGGCCACTCACCCCCGGGAACAACGGTTCGGCTCGGCTCCACTCGGGGGTTATTTCCGATGCTCCAGTCCCCATGGGTGGCACAGAACCAGAGCCCCCACTTCATCCCCAGCTCATTGGCTCTTTTGATAACTTGATCGGGGCCGTTGGGGAAGCACTGGGGCCAGAACTGCGTCATGTCGCCAGTCCGGTCCTGCCAGCCAACGTCGGGGACGTAATAGTCGAACTTCACCCCTTGCTTCTGCCATTTTTCGAGAAGGTCCATCGTGCCCAGCATTTCTCGATCGTCCAAGGCCCAGCAGGGGCTGTCGGGAAACCCGTTGTAGCCCAGCGGGTCATAGATGCTGAGGAGCTTCTTCCGCGGGCAGCGCGATCGAATGTATTCCAGGAACTGCTCGGTCCCTTCGCCCTGAGGCGTCACACCGACGATCGCTACCTTGCTCGTCATGCTGGCTCCTGCGGGCAGCTTTCTGCCCGGAAAATGCCTGAGCCGAACCCGTCCCGCCATGCCTTGATTGACACCCGCCGGATGTTCGACCGCGCAAAACAGTTCGCCGGCGACGAGCAAGGGTTGGCCGTAGTCGCCTTCGCGCATGGGCGCATCAAGCCGAAAGTCATCCAGGTCAACGTCCAGCAACAGCCGCTCGGTTCCCGCAACGTTCTTCACCTCAAACCACTTTCGCCTCGTGAATCCATCCAGTTCGTAACGCAGCGTGAGCTGGAGCTGCTCTTCATCGTTCGCCAGATCAAAAACACACTTTGACGACCGATCTCCGCTTTCCTCCTTGTGCCAAGTGCGCAACTTGAAATCGGAGACATGCCGGTAAGGCTGGCCGATGGCGATGAATTGGTCGGAAAGCCGTCCTTCGAAAATGAAGCGATCGAGAATTTCCTCAGGCAGCCCCTCAAAGGACTTGTCGCATTGGTAGGTACGAATCGCCAGCAAATTCTTCTTGTCGCCGCCAAACCTCAGTTTGGCGTAGCCGGGGGAACCGGGATGGAGCGTGAGTTGCTCGGGTTCGCGCCAGCGGCCGGACTTCGTCCAGTGGCCAATCTCTGAGCCGTTAACGTAGACCCAGTATTCATTCCAGTCTTCCTGCGTATAGCCCCCCAGGCAGAAAGTGAGCGCTTCCCCGGAGGCCTCCCTCGGCAACTCGAACGGTTGCCGAAACCAGGCATAACCTTTGAAAATGGGGGGAATATTGGTCCGGTCCACACCGCGCAGCAGTAAATTCTGGGTCTTCCCCCAGTCAGCATCCTCGCGGTATTCCTCCAAATGATAGCCGCCAAGATGGCCCCGCTCCTGGTTGGGAGGAGTGTTGTCCGGGTCTGGCCCAACCTTGACATTCCACCAGGGGATTTCAACCCGCCCTTTAGCTTCAGAGAAAGTAAGTAGGATTTCTCGACTATCACTCAACGCAAAGACCCGATCGCTGAGCTTATTATGCAGGCTGGTGCTATGAACGGCTCCTCCCGCCATCGTCAATTCCCACTCGAGATACTTGTTGCTGAGAACGATCTTCTGACCTTCAACATAGGATCTCTGAGTCTGAACACCACTAAACGCTGAGGGACCCAAGGAGCTCACAGAGGCCAAAGATATCAGCCCCGACTTCACGAAATCGCGACGATTCATAGATGCCTCCCCAGGAAGGGGGATTTCGGGGAATCAACCTGCTTGGACACGTTTCGGCTGAGTCCTCGTGATATTTGCAAAACATAGTGCTGTATTCGTCGGGGTATTCGACGGGAGGTTTGCGCAAAATGGTCCCGGGATTGTTCACCAGGATGCAGAGGGACCATGGGAAAATAAAGTGGGCATCTTGGCCTCCTGAAGTGACTGAGGCAGGTGGCAACAGCCATGCATTGAGAAGCACGGAGCCCCAATGTGTTCTACCCTTCACGCCTTCCAGGCTCGACTGGCAGCAGGTAGGGATTACGCGGTTCTCGACCAGCAGCTTGCCGGGTTCCACTAGGGAGAGGATTGCGGAACTCGCGGATTTCTGTTCCCGTCAGTTTTCCCGGCTCAGCTTCCCGGCAATTCTTACGACGACCTGAAAAAGGGAGGGGATAAGGAAGCCCTCGCTCGGCCTTCATTCCTTATCCCCCCGTTTTCAAGCAATCGTTACGCACCATCGAACCAAACGGCTGCCTTACACTGAAGCTTACGGCTTCTCACCACAAAAACCGAAAAACAGCTTGGATTTCTCTTCCGGCTCCAGCACTGTTAATCGTGCCCAAGAGTGGATTCGATGAGACAGGTTCGGTCACAGTGGCATTGGGAGCGCCGAAGTTCACCCTGTTGAAAGCATTAAACAACTCGGCTCTGAACTGCAGAGTGACTCTTTCGCTCAACTTAGTATCCTTGATCGCCGAAAGGTCCCAGGTGAATGTGCCGGGCATGTCGAGGAATCCGTTTCCGGAATTCCCCAAGGTGTTAGGTGGGGCTACTGAGAAGCAACTCGTATCGAACCATTCGTTGATGGACGGGTTGCTCAGCCTTCCGCTACAGGTCCGGTTGGGGCGAGCGCCACCAAAAAACCCCGTGTTGGTATTGCTCAAGTCGAGGGACCCAATCGTATAGGGGAACCCGGTCTGAGCAGTGAGAATGCCAACGGATTGCCAGCCACTCACCAGTTTGTTTACCGCGCCGTGCACGGAGCCCAGATAACGCTGGCCCGCGCCAAAAGGTAGTAGGTAGGTGTGGCTGAACACAAAGTTGTGCTTGAGGTTAAAACCGCTCCGTTGCCAACCGAGTTGAACGTCCCACGGCACCATACAGCTATTTTGCTGCGCCTGGGAGTCATCCATCGCATTCGAGTAGGTATAGCCCAGACGGAAGGTGAGATTATGACTATACCTCTTCTCCAGATCGACTTGGAGCGCGTTGTAATCCGATTGGGCTTCTGATTTGTCGTTCAGGATTGCCCCCAGAGTGGGGAACGGGAGGCGGTCGGCGAGAGGCGTTGTGCCCGGGTGGGCAACGTTGTATTGAGTTCGGATGAACATATGGTTTCCGCGATTTCCCAGATAGGCCACGGAAAGCAAGGCCGAACCGGGAAGCTGCCGCTGGACGCTCAGCGTCCACTGCTCCAAGTACGGGTCACTTCGATTGGGATCTTCATTCAGCATATAGCCTCCGAGCGACGGGCCTGCAACCCCAAACTGGTTCGCGGTGCTGATCGGGGTGCTCGAAGTGCCTGTTACAGAGTACGGGGCTACAACGGGGAAACCGAGGCTGTTGAAGACGTCTTCGTCAAATATCAAGGTGTCGTAGAAAATCCCAAAGCTGGCACGGACAGCCCATTTGGGTTTTCCGAAGGGCAACCAAGACAGGCCCACACGTGGTGCAAAATCATGGAAGTTGGTCTTTACGATCGCCCGGCCGTTTACAGGGGGAGAAACAGGCTGGCCGACGATCGTCTCATCCGACGTCGCCTTGGCATACTCGAAGGTGTAGGGGGTGTTGGGGGCGAAGCCGGCCGCCAGCGGAACGAAAGCGGCCAAGTTATTCTCTTTGTCGGAGGCAGCTTGAGGCAGTTCATAGCGCAGGCCAACGTTGATAGTCAGATTTTTGGTCGCCTGGTATTTGTCTTCGACATACAACCCCATCTGCCATGACCGGCGATACGGGATCGCCGTCTTGGTGAGGGCGTTGGCATTCTCCACATACCCCAACAGGAAATCAGCCCAGGCATTCCCCGAATATTGGCCGGTATAAACCAATTGCCCTGGCTGACCATTAAATATGGGGTCGGTGATTTCAAAACGAGTGAGGTCGCCTCCAAATGAAAGGGAGTGCTTTCCTCTCACGTACACCACAGAATCATTGTAGGCATAATCGTTGCTGAGCGTAATGTCGCAAAGGAATTCCCCGTAGCCGCCTATGCCACTGAGACTAACGCTCACGGGGGCATCGCAGGGCCCATAGGTGTTAGGCCCAACCAAGCCCTCTTCCGAGTTGAAGTTTTCACTGCCCACGCCCGGCCCCCAGGGCTGTACCGGCCGGTTGTTCACGCGATCTAAGCCCGCGTGAAATTCGTTGATCAAAGTGGGGCCGAAGATATGCGTCCAGGAGAAAGTCGCGTTCCTGGCATTGTAAGGGGATGCTGTGGTGTAGGCGCCGAGCGCGGCATCGACTTTGGCGGAATTCCCATATCCAAATCGCCCGAAGAAAGTGTCTTTCTCGCTTCTGTCGTAATCCACGCGGCCGTCGTAGTAATTATCGGTCTCCAACTGATCACTTGAGACGCTACGGTTGATGGTTCCAATCGGACCCGGCAAATTGGCGGGTGGGAATATCCTGGTTCCAAAGGCGATGTACTTCGTGGCAAACGGATCGAAACTGCCCTGTGGAATAACATCTGATATAGCTGCCCCGGTGAAAGGATTGTGGAGGGAGATACCGGGGATATCCGAGAGGTCGCCCGTTAGCTCGGAGGCCGTGGGCACAGATCCGCGCTCCGTATAGCCGACCACGTCCCGGACGAATTGGACGTTACCGAAATAGAAGAGTTTATCCTTCTTAATCGCTCCTCCGAACGCCCCACCGAAGTGGTTCTGCCGCAGGGGCGGTAGGTTCGTATCGAAAAAGCTGCGAGCGTCCAACACGTTGTTTCGGAAAGTTTCCCAAGCAACGCCGTGAATCTGATTCTTTCCCGAGCGGCTCGCCACGTTGACTACTCCAGGCCCCGGGTACTTGGCGGAGTAGTAGCCACGCTGGATGTTAAATTCAGAGATCATCTCCAGGGGTAACTGGTATCCAATGCCGCCGTACTCCGGACTCTTGGTCGGTACTCCGTCGATCAGGTTGGTGGTGAAGAAATCCTGGGAGCCCGAGATGCTGACCGCCATATCCGCCCGGTCGCCTGAGAAAGTGCCAGCCCAGCTTCCCGGATAATTGGCAACCGTCCCTGCGGAAAGCGTCGCCAAAGCCATGAAACTCCGGCCCAGAATGGGGAGAGTAGTAATCTGGGTATAGCCGGTAACGGCCCCAAGAGTCGCCGTGGTCGAATCAACCTTCGCCACTTGCGCAGTAACTGTGACTTCCTGCGTTACTGTGCCAAGGCTCAACTGAACGTTCTGGGTGTTCGTCTCGTTGACTCGCACGACGACGTTATTGATGGTAACGGGCCTAAAACCCGCCTTTGTTACTGCGAGTTGGTAAATGTCAGGCGGTACAAATGGAAACTCGAAATTCCCAGCCTGCAGAGACTGAGTCGTGCGCTTTACGCCAGTTGTTGTCGATTGGAGTGCGACATCAGCGCCGGGAATAGCGGCTCCTGACTGATCTGTCACCACACCGAGGACCAACCCGGTGCTCGTCTGAGCCATGGCATCCGCCGCCATCCACGAGAGAAAGGTAAACACACAAAGTACGGTTACAAGAAAAAGTCTTTCCTTGCCTTTCATAAGCGTCCTCCTTGTCGATTTGAAATCCATCGCCGACCGCCCTTCTAAATGTGCACGCAGGGGCGCCTGCTTTGCCGCTGTGGTCTGCGGCCAAGCTCGCGAACCGAACCTTACTTCTCATTCGTTTGCGAGCTCTCTGTAGCAGAGAGCCCTTCGCGCTTCTCCGGCTTCCACTGGAATCCGCCAGCACCGCTGCTGCTGCACCAAGACCTCGCAAACGACTCCAGCCCGACGCATGAAAGGGATAAAATCGTCACACAATGTAACTCGGATGGAGTGTTTAACACCCTATGGGCGCAATGTCAAGATAAAAATTCGCATCCCAGAAACTTTTTTTCACTAAGACTATAGGCATACAAAATCTTCTTCTCCACGGGCCTGATCCAAGACAAACTCGCTGTTGGGAATGCCCATAGGCGCTTAAACTATTAGATTCGGCTCCTGAATTCTTTGAATTTCTGGATAGCATCGATTCCCCCGCGCAGGCGGGAGTCCAGGTGGATTTGAGGGGGTGATATGGACAACAAACACGTCACTCCCTCGAAAGCGGAGATCCAGCAGTGGTGGATTCCTCCCGCAAGGCAGGACGGGAATGACGTGGATTCCTGCGTCCGGCAGGGGCGGTGGCACGCAGCGGTTGTAACAGTTATTCCCTGGCGGACCCTGAGTTTGTGTGGCGGCTGGTGCGCCCTTATACGCAACGCTCCTTACTGCGGGGCATGTGTCTGAAGGTGGCGCAGACATTATCCTAGCTCTTGGGCAGTCAATTCTTAAGCACGAATGAAAAATCTGTTGAGTTATGAAAATAGTTTTGGTAGCGTACTTCTTGAATGGAAACACCTGCGGCATTGGCAAGGCACTCTGCATGACTGAAAACAAGCCAATAACGTGACTGACGCATGCATGAAGCCCCCTATCTTGTGCTGTTATGGGAAACAGGGGCGCGGGCGGATATACTCATGCGCGCTGACAGATACGAAACGCTCGTGTCTGACGGTGACGCAGGAACAGGGTCGTCTTTCTATGATTGACTTTTTGGCATGAGCCAAAAGGGGGTTGAACTCTGAAATTATTTTTGGTAATGTCGCTGTCCAATGAAAATACCCTGTGCCCAGGAAAAACACTCTGCAGCAAAGGAGACAGGCCAATACGGTGATTAACGCAACAGGCTCTTGCTTTGCCAGGCTTCGCGCCAGGATTCAGAGCGGACCATCCGCGATGAAAAAGATTGGGCGCTTCGTGCTCAAGTCGCCTTTTCGAGCCCGGAACCTCTCGATCGAAAGGCTTGCGGACGCTTGTGAGGCCAGCGCCGCCACAGTGTACAGGCTCTGCCGCGATTTGGGGTACGACGGCTACAAGGAATTTCAATTAGACCTGGCGGCGTCGTTGGCAAATAGTGACGGAGTTAGCTTGGAGGAATTTGGTGAAGGCGCAAGCCCGCAGACCATTGTGCGAAGAGTCTTCGAATACCATCGGCAGAGCCTGGCTGACACCGAGCGGCTACTCGACGTTCGAGTGCTGACGCGCGTCGCCAAGCTGATCGAGCGCAGCCGAAGAGTACTTCTGCTGGGCTTCGGTGGGTCCGGCCTGGCTGCCCGCCGCGCAGCAGACGTCCTCTTGAACTTGGGCTTCACAGCCGTCGCCGTGGTGGATCCCTTTACCCAAATCTTCGCTACCGAAAATGCGGGGCCGAGTGATGTGGTAGTGGGCATCAGTCATACGGGCCAGACGGCCTCCGTCGTTGAAGCCATTCAGTCTGCGCGGCGGAGGGGCGCCCGTACCGTGGCCTTGACCAATTACCCGCAGTCCTCGCTGGCGAAGGCCAGTGAATTTCAGCTTATCACAGCATTTCACGAACACCGCATTAACGCCGCGGTATCGTCTTCGGCGAGCGCGCAAATATGTGTGCTGGCTTCGCTCTGCTTCATTCTAGGGAGCTGGGGTGGAAGCAAGGCGAAGCGACTCGCGAACGAGGCTGAACAGAGAACCCGGAGGATCCTGCGCACTCCGAAGCTAAGGAATAGAGAGAAGTCTTCACAAGGAGGATAAACGTGTACACACGATACCACGATCCGGAGATTTTCGTACAAACCCTGGACGGGATTGATCGTTCGAATCATATCGTCGCCACCTACCTCATGGACGATGAGTTGCCCGGCGAAGAGTTTATGGATCACTTCGCCCTGATTCAGTCCGTGGCCGTTGAAGGTTCCACAGGGACCTGGGAGAAGGTGGCGGAGGAGACCGAAGAGGTCCGGCGCAGGCTGAGCGGCAAGATGGTGGGTTATTATGAAATTCCCACGAACAACGCCTCGCGGAAATCGGCGGTAGTGCAGTTGGCCTTCCCCATCGACGCCTGGATTGACAACGTGCCGATGATGCTGTTGAGCATCGCGGGGAATTGTTTCGCCTACAGTCCCAAGATGCGGCTGTTGGACGTGTTCATCCCTGATGACCTGCTGGCCAAGTTCAAAGGGCCGAAGTTCGGGGTGCCGGGAATTCGCAAGGCGCTGAATGTTCCGGACCGGCCACTTTCATTGCACATCATCAAGCCCAAGATGGGGATGACACCGAAGCAGGTAGGGGACCAGTGTTACCAGACGGCGCTGGGCGGGGTGGACATGATGAAGGACGATGAGATGACCAGCGATTTGTACAACAGCAACTACGAGGATCGTCTGAAAGCCGTGCTGGAGGCGCAGGAGAAGGCGGAAGCGAAGACGGGCAAGCGCACGATCTACTTTGTGAGTATCACGGATGAGCCGCGGCGCATCTTCGAGAAGGCGGCACGGGCGGTCGAGTCGGGGGCCCGAGGGTTACTGGTGTGTTACTCAGCGGGCCTGCCGGTGATCCGGCAACTGGCCGAAGACCCGGCGATCAACGTGCCCATCCTTATCCATGCTTCCTTCATGATTGCGGCGCAGCCGCGCATTTCCTGGCCGGTTTTCGCCAAGCTGCTGCGGCTGTGCGGCGGGGATCTGATGCTGACGCCCACGTACTGGTCGAGCATACCCATGGTGAGTTTGGAGGAAGGCATTCGGACGGCGCACGTGAAACTGGCGCCGCTGGGTCACATCAAGCCCATGTGGCCGATGCCTTGCGCCGGCGTGTACCCGGGTCTGACGCCGATTCTGGTTGGAGAATACGGGCCGGACATCGTCATTCCGGCGGGCGGGGGGATGCTGGGGCATCCGGACGGTTACATGGCGGGAGCCAAAGCGTGGCAACAGGCCATTGCAGCCACCATGTCGAAGGAGAATTTCCTTGAATATGCGAAGAGGCCGGAAAACAAGGAACTCCGTCGGGCGCTGGGGAAATGGGGGTATATTGAGCGGCCCCGGACGCCCTGGCTGCGTGTGGCGCCCAAGTTTCATCCCAAGCCGATGAAGTTCGAAGACTGATAGGGGAGCTTTCCCAACTATGGACCTTCATCGGTTTCTTGCCTTCGATCTGGGAGCCGAGAGCGGGCGTGCCGTCGTGGGGACGCTTCAGGATGGTCGCCTGGCACTTGAGGAAATCTCTCGGTTCCCGAACGAACCGGTAGCGATACTCAACACCCTTCACTGGGATGTTCTGGCCCTTCACAACAACATTTTGAAGGGGTTGAGGGAGTATTCCAGGCGTTACGGCGACGTAGTGGAAGGGGTTGGGATCGACACTTGGGGCGTAGACTTCGGTTTACTCTCGCCGTGCGGAGAACTCCTCCAGAACCCCGTCCACTACCGTGATCGGCGGACGGAGGGAATGCTGGAGGAAGCGCGTGCCAGGATAACGCCGGAGGAGATCTTCCGGCGCACCGGGATGTCGCTGATGTCCTTCAATACCTCGGTCCAGCTCTTGTCGTTGCGCGTGAACCGGAACCCGGTCCTGGATTATGCCTCGACTCTATTAATGATGCCGGACCTGCTTGCGTACTTCCTGGCCGGCCGGAAATGCTGCGAACGGACCGACGCGATTACCACGCAATTGTATGACCCGTGGGAGCGTGGGTGGAATGAGGAGGTGATTCGGAAGCTGGATTTGCCGTTGCCGCTATTCCCGGAACTCGTGGACCCCGGCACGATTGTGGGCGAGTTGCTCGGCTCGGTAGGTGAGAAAGTCGGGCTGAAGAGGGGTGTGGTTATCGCCCCTTGCACGCACGACACGGCCTCGGCCGTGGCGGCTGTTCCCGCTCAAGGTGGGGATTGGGCCTTCTTAAGCTGTGGCACCTGGTCGGTGGTGGGCGCTCTCACGCCGGAAGTCGTCACCTCCCCGCAGGCCTTCGCCGCAGGGGTGTTCAACGAGCTGACGCTTCGAAGTTACTTCCTTTGTCGCAACATCATGGGTCTATGGTTGCTCCAGCAGGCGCGCGCTACCTGGGAGCGGGGAGGTGAAACGTACTCTTATGAAGAGCTGGGTAAGCTGGCCGGGCAGGCCCCTGGAGGCGGCCCGGTCATCAATCCCGACGCTCCACGTTTCCTGCCGCCTCAGGATATGCCGCAATCCATAATGGAATACTGCGCCCAAACGAAGCAACGAATCCCGCATGGTCCGGGGGAGACGTCGCGCTGCATTCTGGAGAGTCTGGCGTTTGCATACCGGCACCGGCTGGAGCAGCTTGGGGCGATGTTGGGCCGGACCTTTCAGGTTGTGCACCTTGTCGGCGGTGGATCAAAGAACTCTCTCCTCTGCCAGTTGACGGCCAATGTTACAGGACTGCCGGTTCTGGCCGGCCCCTCGGAAGCCACGGTAGCTGGAAATGTGATGGTTCAAGCGTTGGCGAAGGGCTATGTGACTACAGCAGCAGAAATCCGTGAAGTGGTTCGTCGTTCCACAGAGCCTGTGGAGTACGAGCCGCGAGACACGCGGCGTTACCAAGAACGCTACGGGGAGTACTTGCGGCTATTGGAGAAGGCCCCGCAATGACTGTCAGCGGGCGGAGTGGGGGGCCGTCTCCGCTCAAGCACGCCATGTTTTGACAGAGGAGATAAACCCGTTGATTCGAGGAAGAATCGTTGACCTGAGCCACAAACTCCATCCGGGCAAGGAAGAGTACCATCTCCAGCTGGAAACCCATTTTACAGATGAGTTATATCCGCAGTACGAAAGAGGCCCGGACGTCTGGTACATCCTCCAGGACATTCACATGTCTTCCCACTGTGGCACTCACATCGAGTTTCCCTATCATCACAGCCGCAACGGGATGGATGCAGGCGCGTTTCCCTTGGAGAGGCTCATTGGTGACTGCCTGCTTCTTGATTTCACGCACAAGAGACCGGGAGATGACGTCACCGGTGAGGCCGTGACACTCGAGGAGATCAGGCCGTATGAGGGCGAAATCAACCCTGGGGATATGCTGTTATTTAACTTCAATTGTGCACAGTTCTACGGTACACCCCGTTCCCACGATCGGCCCTACTTGACTTATGAGGCCATCGAATGGCTGGGCTTGGTGAAGAAGATTGGGCTGATTGGTTCAGACGCATCAGGAATCGAAAAGAAGGGCGTGCCCGGCGAGCCTGGTCACCAGATCCTGATGGACAATCAAATTCCCATTATCGAATCCGCTGCCAACCTGAACCAGCTCAGAAAGCGAAGGTTCACGCTGTTCGTGTTGGCCTTGTCCGTAGTGGGACTCGATGCTTGTCCGGTCCGCTTGATCGCTGTCGAAGACGACTGAAAAGAGACAACGACCATGGAAAAAACGCTGGCCCTGACTTTGTACAGGCAAATGGTGCAGATCAGGCGATTCGAGGAGGAACTCTTCCGGCTGTTTCTGAAGAGACCCATGCCGGGAAGCATGCACCAGTATATCGGTCAGGAAGCAGTGGCGGTGGGCGTTTGCGCGCATCTGGCCAAAGAAGATTATGTGACGAGTACCCACCGAGGACACGGCCATTGTATCGCCAAGGGTGTGGAGATCAAGGCCATCATGGCAGAGATGTTTGCGAAGAAAACCGGCTGTTGCAAGGGTATGGGTGGCTCCATGCACATTGCGGACTTCGGCGTGGGAATGCTCGGGGCCAATGCCATCGTAGGAGCGGGAATCCCCATCGCAACCGGCGCAGGTTGGTCCTGCAAAGCCAGATACCCGGGACGAGTCTCCGTGGCCTTCTTTGGAGAAGGGGCTGCGAACGAGGGAGCGTTTCATGAAGGCATCAACCTGGCAGCCGTTTGGAGACTGCCTGTGGTCTTCGTGTGCGAGAACAATCTGTACAACTTTTCCGTGCACTATAAGAAAACTATGCTCCTCGATAATGTTGCGGACCGAGCCGCAGCTTACGGAATTCCTGGGCAGGTGGTTGATGGAATGGATCTTCTCGCGGTGTACGGAGGGGCGGGTGAAGCCATTAAGAGAGCTCGACAAGGAGATGGGCCGACTCTACTGGAGTGCAAGACCTATAGATTTATGGGGCATTCGCGATTTGAGCCGGCAGGGTACCGGTCGAAGGAAGAAGTGGAAGCATGGAAGAAAAGGGATCCGATACCGATGTTTAGGGAATGGCTTCTTAAGTCGCTCCTAGCATCGGAGGCAGAGTTCGAGGAGATCGATAATGCCGTGACGAAGGAAATCGAGGCGGCTGTTGCCTTTGCTGAACAGAGTCCCGATCCTGAGCCAGATGATTATGCGCCGTACATTTTTGCGTAAAGGACGGCAAGAAAATAGGTGGAAGCCACAACGCTCGCACAAGCACTGCGCCAGGCGCTCATTGAGGAGATGAGGCGCGATGACTTCGTTGTCCTCCTCGGAGAGGACATAGGAGTCCTGGGGGGCGCTTACACGGTGACGGCGGGTCTGCTCGAAATGTTTGGCGAGGAGCGAGTACGCGATACCCCCATTTCAGAAACTGGGATCGTCGGCGCTGCGGTCGGGGCAGCGATGACAGGGTTGCGACCGGTTGCCGAGATTCAGTTCAACGACTTTCTCACGTGCGCTATGGACCCCATCTGCAATCAGGCGGCGAAGCTGAGATTCATGATGGGCGGTCAGGTCAAGATCCCTGTGGTTATAAGGGCGCCCATCGGAGCTTCCGGGCGGGCAGCCCAACATTCCCAATCCTTGGAAGCATGGTTCATGCACACGCCGGGCCTGAAGGTCGTGATGCCGTCCACTCCCTACGACGCGAAGGGGCTCTTGAAAACAGCGATTCGCGATGACAATCCGGTGATGTTCTTTGAGCACAAGCTACTGTACGGCGCACGATCCCCTGGAGGAAAGGCGCAAACGGCGGTGGGCAGTCTAACTGAGGTCTATCGGCCTGCCCCCGAGGATGATTACACGATTCCTCTTGGTGTTGCCGACATTAAACGCCAAGGACGCGACGTAACTATAGTTGCCACTGGCTTTATGGTCCACCAGGCCCTTCGGGCTGCCCAGGCACTGGATAAACATGGTATCGATGTGGAGATTATCGACCCGCGAACCCTGGCCCCGCTAGACAAGGAGACGATTCTGCGCTCGGTCGAGAAGACATCGCGGCTTGTCGTGGTGAGTGAAGATGTCATGACCTGCGGCGTAGCCTCGGAAATTTCGGCCCTGGTGGCCGAGCACGCAATATTCTCGTTGGACGCTCCGATCAAGCGCATATCAGTTCCTGACACCCCAATACCATTCGCGCCGGTCATGGAGCGGGCAGTCATCCCTCAGGTCGAGCGGATCACGGAGACGGTAAAAGCGCTTCTGAGTTAGGAGGAGAACTTTGTCGCTTCTGTTAAAACATGTGGTTTTGTGGGCACGCGAAAGGTTCCACAACATGGGGCACTGGTTCGCCTGTCATGGAGGTCTAAACAGGCGCGTCCAACCAGCGTCGCGTTCTGGCTTTAGGAGGTGGCAGGCATGAGTTACGCGTTCATCTTCGATGTCGATGGGGTGTTGTTGAGTACCATGGAAGCGCATTTTGAGTGCTACAAGCAAGCCCTTCAAGAGGTCAAGGTGCCCATCGACAAGGCACAATTCTTTCGCCAGGCCGGCATGAAGGGGAGCGAGCAGATTAAGTTCTTCGCTCAGAAAGCAGGGGTGTCTGTCGAAGTCGAAAAGGTGTATGCGCGAAAGCGCGAGTTGTTTGAAAACTACATTGAGGATGTCGACACAATTAAATGCAACGTTGAACTACTTCGCGTCCTGAAAGCCGCGAAGTTTCCTGTAGCCATGGCAAGTGGGAGCGCCCGAAGATCCTGGGTTCCCATCGTTAGCAGGTTTAGCATTCAGGCCGATGCCTTAGTCGGGGCGGAAGACGTCAAACGGGGCAAACCACATCCCGATCTGTACCTCTGTGCAGCAGAAAAACTCGGAGTTCCCCCCTCGCATTGCATCGTCATTGAGGACTCGGAGGCTGGAATCGATGCTGCCAGGGCCGCTGGAATGAAGGCGATGCGCTTTTATGATAATGTATCGGGGTAGTAACCTGTTTCAATGCCCTAACGGCGATGCCCGCCAATTGATAGCGTTCAGTCGATAGTTTGCGCATTGGAACCGCGGGGTGAATTGGGTTAGTCGCCGAGTGGGTAAACGAATGATCTCAGCAACAAGCTTTATCTCATGACGAAGAGGAGGCTTTCATGATTGGGAACTATCCTTTCGGCGCGTGTCTGCCGACTTTTGGAAACTGCGCGGATCGCTACTGTCTGAGCGGTTACGGTGGCGGCGGGACAACCATGGAGGAGATGCTTGACCTCTCTCAGCAAGTCGCCGGTCTGGACGGCCTCGAGCTGGTGGGCAATTGGCATGTCAACGACCAGAACATCCATGAAGTCGCGAAGATGTTCAAGGATCGGGGTCTGAAAATATGCATGCTGGTGCCGGACTTGTGGACGCAGGCGAAGTGGGGGCGGGGGAGCCTGGCCGCTCCTGACGCCAAGACGCGGCAAGAGGCGGTTGATGAAATCAAAAAGGTCATGGATTGGGGGGCAGAACTCGGCTGTCCCTATATCGACGTGTGGCCCGGGCAGGACGGCTATGACTACAGTTTTCAGGCCGACTACCTCGAGGCCTGGAAATGGCTCCGCGATGGCCTGGCGGCTTGTGCCGCGCACAATGATCAGGTGCGCATCCTGGTTGAATACAAACTGAAGGAACCGCGCACCCACTGTTTCGTCAACAGCGCTGCCAAGGTGCTTCTGCTGTTGCAGGGAATGGATGACGTTGGGGTCTTGCTGGACATTGGTCACTCTCTAGCCGCGGGGGAGAACTTTGCCGAGGCGGCCGCCCTCTTGAGCAGTTTCGGGAAGCTTGATTACCTCCATCTCAATGACAACTACCGAAGCTGGGACGACGACATGATCTTCGGCTCGGTGCATTTGGTGGAG
>Ga0208034_1000503_pt1 | contig 31442 bp, 17 predicted proteins | sample June2015DPH_8_10_FD_184699 | JGI IMG/M metagenome (GOLD analysis project Ga0208034, IMG submission 184699) | Peatland microbial communities from SPRUCE experiment site at the Marcell Experimental Forest, Minnesota, USA - June2015DPH_8_100... | ecosystem: Environmental > Terrestrial > Soil >...
GTTACTTCGCGATAGGCCAAGCTCAGGCTCTCAAAGACACAGCGGGCGATCTCTCCTTGCGTTTCTGGAACCGGCTGGCCGCTTCGTGAGCAGTAGTTCTTGACCGCGGCCGGCATATCCTCGGGCGCTCGGAATTCGCCGGCCGACGGATCGATGAAGCAGCGGAAAGGCGTCGCCCGCGATGCTGCTTCTTGCAACTCCGTCCAAGAAATCTGTTTCCCGGCCGAGTCCCAGATACGTACGCACTCCTGCAGAATCCACAAGCCGGTTATGTTTTTCAACAGCAGCACTCCACCTTCTGCCGAGCCTTCATTGGTAAAGCCCCCGCGGAAAGCATCCTCTGAGAGATTCGGTTCGTCCACAGAGATGCCCATCAGACTCCAGGTTCCGCTGCTCAGAAAGATGCTGTGCTGATCCAATTCGGGGATTGCCGCGACAGCGCTCGCTGTGTCGTGCGAGGCCACGGCGATGCATGGGAAACCACTCGCCAATCCCACATCAGATTGAATGCCAGCCCGCAGGATTCCCAGCGTCATCCCTGGCATCGCCACGCCAGGAAAGATATGCGCAGGAAGTTCAAGCTTCCCCACAGCCTCCCTCGACCAGCAGCGCCCGCGCAGATTGTAGAGCTGCGTGGTTGTCGCCTCGGTATACTCCACCATCTTTTCCCCGCTGAGGAGGAACTGGAACAGGTCGGGGATCATCAAGAGCGTGTGAGCGATTTGCAGTTGACAGTCCCGCTCAGCCACCATGCTAGCCAATTGGAAGGCGGTGTTGATTTCCATCGTCTGAACGCCGGTGGCTTGGAAGAGCTCGTATCCATTGATCCTGGAGCGCATGACCTCAGGCAGGCCATTGGTGCGTTTGTCCCGATAGTGATACGGATTTCCCAACAGGCGATCGTGGTCATCCAGCAGACAATAGTCAACACCCCAGGCATCAATGCCGATTCCCGCTGCATTTCCACTCTCGAGAGATTTGTATTTCAGGAGACCATTTTGAATCTCCGTCCAGATCCTCAGCACGTCCCAGTGCAGGTGTGAACCAAAGCGCACTCCGGCATTCGGAAACCGGTGGACTTCGTGGAGGCTGAAGCGATTGCCATCCCAGCGGCAATCCATAACGCGGCCGCTTGATGCTCCAAGGTCCACAGCTAGAAAACTGACACTCGCGCTCATCCTCGTGCCTCCGAAGCAATCTTCACTTTCAGAGTTCCACTCTGCAGAGTGAAACGTGCAGCTCCATCTTGTGGAACGTGGTCGCCTTGACCGCCAGTGCGCGATCCGCATCCTCGCCGGTCGGCGCGTAGGCGACATTCACATGATTGGACGGATAACGGGCCATGCACTGATTCTGGCTGACGCCATGCGGCAGCACATGCATGATGGGCCATTGCGGCGTGACTTCCTTCCAGCGCCGCGCGGTCTCCTGCTCGGGCAACGCAATGGCCGTGGCGCGGCCCAGGTCGACATTGAGGCGGCCATTCTCTACATGTGCGATCACAAAGAAGCAGTGCAGCACTCCGAAGGTTAGCATGGGCACGGTGAAGGAATCCATTGCGGCAATAACCTCACGGTGGTTGCTGAGAAATACTGCCCATCGCTTTGCTGGCACGGGGTCTCTCGCTGCTTCTCTAGCGAATATCATTTGGTGCAAGTCTGCGTCCGCCTGCCGGACAGCGCAATTCATCACAGGTTCTTGGCATATAAATCCCCGGTCTTCGATTCTGGAGGAGTGAATAGTGAAACTCCGCCAGGCGGTGACGATAACTCACTTTGACGGAGCTGATGATTAGGAGGCCATTCCGAGGCCTACTAGGTTGGCAGCTGCAATGATAATGATCATGCCCACCCATAGCAGGCGAACCGGCCTGCTTCCGACACCCTTCCACTCACCCAATGCTAGACCTACCAACCCGCCAAACAGAACATAACCGCTCATGTGCAGCATCCAGTTCACGAAGTACAGGTGTTGCGGGATGTTCCCGGCGCCCCAGGAATAAAAGAAGTACTGGAGGTACCACATTGTTCCGCCTGTAGCCGCCAGGATTCCATTCTTGAGAAGCATTGCCCGAGGCTGCGACAGATCGCTTCGCAGAGAGATGTTCCTTTTCAAAGCGAGACGGAAGAAGCAGTAACTGAAATTAACCAGTGCGCCGCCGCCCATAATAACAACATAACTCGGCATCGCCGCATACAGTAGGCTTATGCCTAGATGAAGCGCCGCGGCTTCCATCGGCCTTGCCGCGTCGATTGCAAACGACATACCGGAGGAGAACAGCCCGCACATTCCGGCAAGGAATATTCCCAGCTTCAAGTTGAACTCTCTCAGTTCGCCGCGAAGCTGTAGCTCTTTAAGATGGCCCGCGTAAGAGACGATTGCTATGCCGAGCAGCGCGACCACTACACCTGCGATGGTGAACAGGCCGCTCCTAGTTGTGAACAAAGCCGGAGCCTGTCCGTGCAGCAGTGGAGGTATCAGCGTACCCACCGCCAGCGTGACACCCATGGCCAGCCCAATTCCCAAGGACATGCCCAGATAGCGCATCGTGAGTCCGTAGCTTACATTGCCGACACCCCACATGGCTCCGAAAAGGGCCACTCTTAAGAGCACATGCGCATCGATCGATGCATAAAAGGCGCGAAAGTCGGGAAGCAGCATGAAGCTCATGGACATCGGTAGCAGTATCCATGAGAAAAAGCCGGCCACCGCCCAAGTGGTCTCCCAAGACCATTTCTTCACCTTACCAATGGGCGCATAGAATGATGCGCCCGATGCCGCGCCAACCATGTGCCACGCGATTCCAGCGAATATAGCAAACATTCCTTCCCCGTTTCTTTGTGTTGACGCCACAACTTAAGTCTGCTTGCCATCACGCTTCTTGACTAAGACACAAAAAGACCATCGGCTGAGAACCGATCGGCTTAGGTGTTATCGTCGGCCGTCAATCGGGCTAATTCCGACCGACACACTCTTCGTTTGGCATCTTCAAGATGCGGCTGCCCTCGGCCTCCCTCTGCAAGTCCTACCTCTGTCTCTTTGTGTCGCGCCAGCGTCCCGAATGAACACAAACTGCAGAAGACTGATCGCTTGAATGGCCGTCGGTTTAGATGCAATATTGTTCACTTGAGAATTTGAATTTCTCAGTGACAGCGTGGCGAAATTCCTTTGGATAACCCGGAGGCGAAATGGAGTTATAGTTGGGCAATTTGCGCAGTGCCGCTCATATTGCTCGCACTTGCGACGGACGAGTTTTTTGCTCCGTTGCTCCATGATTGCTTTCGCTGCTCAAAAGCCGAACGCATTTGCTCAACAGAAAACGGGAAAATGCATTCTGGAGTTGATTTCGCACATTCCGTCAAAAGCCGAATCAAAGGTCAAAAACGCGGCTCGCCTTCGGAATGTTTGACTGCTCAAGATTATTGCGTCAGCTACTTCATTGGCCTAGATTCAGTTTCGGACGTCTTTCACGCAGCGGAAACCAACCGCCGCCGAGCGATCCATGCCAGGGGCCATCAGGAGCAGTTTGCCGTGTTCATCGTTACGGTAGGCCTGCGGAAAGTACCAGATTGAGCCTTGCGGCTGGTAATAGCTTCCCCCACGTAAGATGGCCGCGCGCGTGTGCTCATCTACAAACTCGTCCGTCCACTGCCATACATTTCCAACCAGGTCTGCGACCCCCAGTGGACTGTCCCCAGTTGGATGGGCGCTCACATCGTCAGGGCCCCGCATGGTTCGGCCCAGGTCCGGCACTGGAACCGCTGTGGGGTCCCAACTGTTGCCCCAGGGAAACATGCGATGATCCGTTCCTTGCGCAGCATATTGCCATTCCCACTCGTGCGGCAGGCGCTTTCCTGCCCACTGCGCATATTCGCGCGCGTCTTCTAACGAAACCCAGGTCACAGGCTTGCCGGCCCATCCCACGGGATACGTGCCATCCTTCCAGTCAAGTAGGAAATGCTGGTTGTCTTTGGGATGATAGTGCGTCGTGTCCAAGAACTCCTTGAACTGCGCATTGGTCACCGGATACTTGTCGATGTAAAAGGAATCAATGTGCATGAGATGTTCATGGAATCTGCGTGCCTGATCTTCCCATGGATATTGCACGTCGACGCCGATGTCATTGTCGCCTTCAATCTCAACACCTTTCACTTTGAAGTCGAAGTCTCCGCCCGGAATCAACACCATGCCAGGGGGCGGCGCCGTTGCCGGCGCAGTGGGTGCGGTTGCCACTATCTGCTGCGCTAGCGGACGCGAGGTAGCGTCAAACTGCGCAAGCGGAATTGCGGTCATCTGCTTCATCCTGGCTAGAAATTGCTCTGTGATGGCGTCTGGCGCTCCCTGCAGCGCGAGCACGGCCCCAAATCCATGGGCCTCGATCGGAAATGAGAGTGTGACTGTTCCGCCCTCGCGCTCTCCCAATAGCTCCACTCCATGATACAGATCGAAGTACCTTGTCCCTTCTTGCCAGGGAACTGATATCTGCGGCCCGTCAACGTTGTATTCGTTGCGATTCACAATCGTCCAAGCGGTCTTCCCAACAAGCGGCCAGCGGCTGGCGTAGATACCGTAGAAGTGCATGGGATAAAGTGGTTCCCAATCCGGACTGACGAGAAAGGGCGCAATCTCGCGTTCGATCGTGGCCATGCGCCGAGTAGCCTCGGCATCCCGCGGCGTAATGCCATTCCAGATGCCCCAGATGTTCTCCCAACTCTCCCAACCCACTCCATTGAAGAAAGCATATTGCAGGTCGTCGTTCTTATTGCGATTCCACCGGTCGGAGATATTGACCATATGACGTGGTTCCAGCCACTTGTAATGGTCCACCGAAGGAATAAATTGGAAGCGATATTGGCCCCAGGTCAAGACATTCCACGCCAGCCCTTCGTCGGCCGGTCCGACTTCGGGTTCGAACGCTAGAGGATGGCCAACCGTGTCGGCGGCCTTCGAGAAGGCGTACGGTACACCATCCTGCGTGTCGCCGTTGACGCCATCCGCATCGATCTCTTTCATCAGTTTGGCGACGGCGTCCGGCCAGGGCCCGCCTGGATCGCGGGTGCCCTGATCCCACATCATCATGGGAAATAGTACGCGAATATGATGGCGATGAAAATCCGCCACCATTTGTTTAACGCCGGCGATTCCCCCAGGCATGGAGCGGATCATATCTTGCTGATTGCGGTTATCGATACCCATGTTGGGATAGGTCGGCCATATCAGAACCGCATCCACTCCTCCGTATCGTTTCTCCAGGTCCGCCACGTACCGGTCCACGGTGTACTCGCCGCTTGCCGGATCGTACAGATAACGGTCATGGGCCATGGTTTGCGGCTGGATGAAGCTCGATTGTGTCCATTGCAGGGCGGGAAGGCTATAGCGCGTGCCGTCGTACCCGATGCGAATCCTTCGCTCATCTCGCCAATGGCGGATGTCCCTGAGCCAGAGATCATGCATGTTCTCGGGGCACCCCCGCGGTCCATCCGGAAATTCCATTACTTCATATCCCCACCGCGCCGTGAGGCATGGGGGTGGGTTGATCATGCTTTCTTTCCACCATTCGCCGGGGGGCAGACCCAGATACCGCGTGTCCTGCGCGTACGCTGGAAGCACAATCGCCACAATGGCCGTCAGCAGTACTGGAGCCAGATTGATTTGCCACTCGTGACAGAACTTCATTGTTGCCTCGTCATTCTTAATATCTTCCCTTGGTTTACCCAGCATTGTCGGGCGTTTTACTTGCCGGCGATCCCGCCCGCGAAGCTAGTTAGAGCCGGAAATGCACTCTGCAATAAACTGCTCGAGCAAAGCCACTGTTTCATCACGCGAGGCCATGGATGCTTGCGAACCTGTTGCACGGAACGAAGTTGGCCGCTGTGACTGATGCATATTGCACGCCTTCCATCGGATTTGTTCCAACCATTAACCATTAAGCCGGTGGCTAGTGCGCCAGTGAAGGCATCACCCGCTCCAGTTGTATTGATTGCCTTTGTTTGAAAAGCCGGAGTAGAAGCACCAATACAATCGCGTATTCCCACGCAGCCCCTAGGCGCGCCTTTTTTGAGCACCAAGCCTTGACCGCCGCGTGCGAAGAGTCCATCCCTCTGTCTCCTTCCCGGGTGAGCGCAATCCTCGGTACAGCTCCGTGAGATCCCAATGTTCTACCGCTAGGCCCGTCTTGTCAGGCTCGGGACGTCAGAATTCAGCAGATTAAAAGCTTTCAAAGCGTCGAACGAAGTATATGACCAACTTCAAGGGCTGTCAAGGTATTCACTGAGATTGAATGGGCAGTTGATAGTAACCCATTTTGAAAGCTTTTATTGGAGCTACGGACTGTCCAAGAACTGGCCCGCTATGACAGCAAGGACCGGCGCCTTTCATGGCGCACAACACTTTTGTATTAGGGCTGAGCGGTTTTGACGGCCCCGGACGGGACGCTGGCTGCTGTTGGCTCATCTACCTGAATCTGCCGGTCGCCTTTCACGTTGGTGAGAGTCTGAACGATCCCGCTCGGCCAGCGGATCTCGATGCTTTCGGCAACAGGACAATCCCCCATCCCAAAATGCACCCGGGGATCGCTCGCAGAGAGGTAGCCGCTCGAGGTCGTCGCCGTAACCCATTGCGGACCGTGCGAAGTGGTCAGCTTCACGACTGCGCCGATGCCGTCCCGATTGCTTTTGTGCCCGGTGAGATGCAAGGTAATCCAATGGTTTGCGGTAGCCGTTTCGTTGAGCAGGATGTGGGCCGGGCCGCCGTTCGTACTGACCACTGCATCGATGCGGCCGTCGTTGTTGATGTCGCCGATGGCCATGCCGCGGCCCACCCAAGCCTCTTGAAAGATGTCGCCTGAGATTGAAGAGACATCCACAAACTTCTTGCCGGTATTGCGCAACAACATCATGGGCTCACGGTAGCGAAGCATAGGAGAAACCACCTGGATATTATCCATGTCGTGTCCCTGTGCGATAAGAAGGTCCTTCCAGCCATCGTTGTCGTAATCCAAGAACCGCACGCTCCAGCCAGAGTAAGGCTGCGAGGCGCTGCCCAAACCTCCCGCGAAGGATGCGTAGTCGAAGGTTCCATCGTGGTCGTTGTGGTAGAGCGCATAGTCCTGTCTGGACAGATCGGTCACCACCAAATCCGGCCAGCCGTCGTTGTCATAATCGGCGAAATCGACGCCCATGCCAGCGTATGTCTGCCCCTCGGCATTTACAGCAACCTCAGACTCCAAGCCGACTTCTTCGAAAGTTCCATCTGGCTTTTGATGGAAAAGGAACTCCGGCATCGAGTCGTTGGAAACGAAGAGATCCATGCGCCCATCGCGGTCGTAGTCCCCTAGGGCAATGCCCAGCGCTTTCGCCGGCTTATCAAGCCCCAGCTTGTGCGATACCTCGGTAAAATGGCCATTGCCGTCATTGTGATATACGAGCATAGTGATAGGTTGAAAAACATCGGGGTGGCAAATACCACGGTATCCCTCCCGATGTTCGCCGCACCACACATCTTCCCAATCCCAGGTGACATAGCGATCCACTACCAGGTCGAGCAGGCCGTCGTTGTCCAAATCCACCCACGCGGCAGAGCTTGACCATCCGCCCCCGGCCACCCCAGCCTTCTCAGTTACATCGGTGAAGGTGCAGTTGCCGTTATTGTGGTACAGCCGGTTGCCACCATAGCCCGTGACGAAGACATCCTCGTACCCGTCGTTGTCGTAATCAGCAACGGCAACGCCCATGTCATAGCCTACCCCCTCAAGTCCAGACTTTTCAGTGATATCCTCAAAGGTCCCATCGGCCTTCTGGTGGTATAGGCGATTCCAGTATTCCGGTCCGGTCTTTTCCGGAATAAAGCCCTTTGGCGTGGGATCGGTATATGGCGCACCGTTGAGAAGGTAAATATCCAGCCGGCCATCGTTGTCGCAATCGAAAAGCGCCACGCCCGAGCCCATGGTTTCGAGCAGGTACTTGCGCGAGGTGTGCAAGGCATAATGCTGGAAATGCACGCCAACTTTCTCCGTGACGTCGACGAAACGCCCGGGAACCTCGGTTTGCGGCGCGGACGGGGCCGAAGACTGCGCGCCAGCCACCGGAGACTGCACTGCCTCAACTGCGATTGAAAGGATGACCAGGCAGAAGGCTCCTAGTACCAGGACTGCGAGGCGCATACGCACCGGCATCATGGTTTGCTCTCCATTGCATTGGACTTCGCTGCCGCAGGAACCGGACAGGGTTGACCGGCACATAGAGCACCGGTGATCCCCTTATCTTCGGTGAGCGTATAAATGCGATCAACACCCGGCAGCTTAACCGTTTCCTTGGTGCCAGATGGCCAGTGAATCTCCGCTGTCCCGGCATCCGTTGCGTCGCCGAGACCGAAATGGAGACGCGGATCGTTCGTTGAGACGTAGCTTCCACCGCTAATCACATCCCGGCGCTGGCGAATGCCGTTGGCGGTCAGGAAAACGGTGGCACCGACTGCATCGCGGGGACTCCTGGGCCCGCCCACGAGTTTCAACTCTACCCAGTGATGATGGTCAGGGTTCACGTTCCTCAGCAACACGGGTGGTCCGTCAATCGGGCTGATGACAACGTCGATCTTGCCATCGTTGAACAAATCGCCAAACGCAGCGCCTCGCCCCGATGTGACCACTGCGAGTCCGGTCCCGTTGACTGCCGGTACAACCTCGAATTTGCCATCGCGCAGGTTATGGAATAGCAGCGGCCGCTGCGCATAGGACGTGCCCCAATCCAGCCGGTCGGCCGCAGGATAGATATGGCCATTGATAAACATCAAATCCAGCCAGCCATCGTTGTCATAATCCAGGAACCCCGTTCCCCACGACAAAAAAGGAATCGATATTTTGCCGATGCCGGAAAACATGGCCACTTCGCTGTAACTGGCACCGCCTTCATCGCGAAATAGCAGCTTTGACTCGCTTGAAAAGTCGCTGATGGCAAAGTCGAGCAGACCGTTGTTCATATAGTCGCCAACAGCGATGCCCATCGCTGCCACCTCGCGCCCGTCCTCATTCAGTCCAAACCCCGACGCATAGCTTGCGTCTTCAAACGTTCCGTCACCGCGATTTAGATACAGGTAGCTCAGTGTGGAGTCATCGGCGACCAGCAGATCGGGCTTGCCATCGCCGTTCAAATCCACGAAAACAGGCGTGATTCCGTAGTAGCGATTTAAGTTGTCCGACACCCCAGCCTTTTCGCTCACATCCGTGAAGGTTCCATCGCCGTTGTTGTGAAAGAGATGGTCCGGCTCGCCTTCGAGGTTGCGTGGACCGCACATCACAGGCTCTCCGCGAAACTCGCAGTACGAGTAGCCGGTCGCCTTCGTCTTCTCGTATGGCAGGTTGTTGCGATCGAAGTGCACGTACCCCGACACGAAGAGATCGAGCCGCCCATCCCCGTCGTAGTCACCCCAGGTTGCGCCTTGTGACCAGTTGCCCAAAGTCACGCCCGCCTTTTCGGCCACGTCAGTGAAAGTGCCGTCGTGGTTGTTGTGGTAAAGCCGGTTTTTGCCCCAATTTGTTACGTACATGTCGGGCCAGCCGTCGTTGTCATAGTCGGCAATGGCCACGCCGAAGCCCCAGCGATCGTTGGTCACGCCGGCTTTGGCCGCCACGTCGGTGAACGTGCCGTCGTGGTTGTTGTGGAATAGGGCCGCATGCGGCGGGGTTGTTTTGCCGTCCATCGCATCGAATGTCGACCCATTGACGAGGTAGATGTCCAGCCACCCGTCGTTGTCGTAGTCGATCAGGCCCACTCCCGATCCATTCGTGTCGATGATCAGGCGCTTGTCTGCCGCGCCCATCACGTGGGTCCAGCCAAAAAGACCCGCCGCCCTGGTCACGTCCTGGAAAACCACCGGCCCGGAGTCCACGAACCCGCCCGCCGTAATCGGCCGCTTTTGCGCATCGTAGACGGGCCGCTCACCTTCTCCCGAATTGCTGCCCATGTTCGATACTTTCCTAGGCGCTTCCTGTGCTTCAAGAAGCGATGCCGGGGCAGCGAACGCAAGCAGTGGGTAAATCAGCGCAGAACCAACAAGGCAACCGAACTGCGGCAACAGCGTACCCCATCGCTTGAATCTATCTCGGAGATTCAGGCGCTGCTTTCGAACCCCTGAACGTCCATAATGCATTTCCACACCGTTGTTCCAACGCTGCCATGCTATTCGCCGGCTCATGGGTATCGAGCAATGCACTTCCACATTAGGGAAACTGATTCGGTTCACCATGACGTGAGGCCCCATACCCCCTTTTAACCTGCAACAGAGCACCTCAATGGACAGTATCCATGCGAAACGTCTTGTGAAGCGCCTTCTTGTGCGCGGGAGCTCCAGGCGCACAGGATTTGCCTCCGCACAACTCGTCTGTGCTGCCTATGCCTTCGGTGATGGTATAGATACGATCGACGGCCGGCACATTCACATTCTCCTTTGCTCCCGAGGGCCAACGAATCTCCACCGAATCTATCCTGGTTGCGTCTCCCAGGCCAAAATGAACACGCATGTCGTTCGAGGAGAGATAGCCGCCGCCGCTTAGAACATCGCCGCGCTGGCGGATGCCTCCCGAGGTGAGATAGACCGTAGCTCCGACCGCATCGCGAGGGCTTTTGGGCCCGCCAACGAGTTGCAGTTCGATCCAGTGGTTGTGATCGGGATTCACGTTGCGCAGCAGCACCGGAACGCCATCAAGATTGTTGATGACCACATCGATCTTTCCATCGTTGAACAAGTCTCCGAATGCGGCTCCGCGGCCCACGCACTCGGTGGCCAGGCCTGTTCCTTCAACCGCCGGTACCAATTCAAATCGGCCATTGTGCAGGTTTCGGAACAGCAGGGGACGCTGCGCGTAGCTCATTCCCCAATCCTTGTGCTGATCCACCTGAGGATACACATGCCCGTTGACCACTAGCAGGTCCTTCCAACCATCGTTGTCGTAGTCGAGAAAACCATCTCCGAATCCAACAAAGGGCATCGTTGGCGGACCGAGACCCGTACGGTTGCTGTAATCCTCAAAGTTGCCGCTGCCATCGTTGTGAAAGACTACGTTGGTGTCGTCGGAGAAGACTGTGTTCACCAAGTCGATGTTACCGTTGTTCTCGTAGTCTCCGGCTGCAATGCCCATGTTTGAAACCTCGCCGCCTTCGCCGTTAAGTGCATAGCCGCTCATATAACTCTGGTCTTCGAAAGTCCCGTCACCCTTGTTGAGGTACAAGTAATTCGGCGTGGAGTCATTCGCCACTGCGAGGTCGGGCCTGCCATCCCCGTTCACGTCCACGAAGAGCACGCCAAGGCCGTAGTAGCCGTTGGGGTCGCTAACTCCGGCCTGCCGGCTGACATCCATGAACGTGCCATCTCCGTTATTGTGGAACAGGTGGTCTCCGGCGCCCCGCAGGCCCCTGGGCCCACACATGACATTTTGCCCACGGTACGTGCACATGGAGTCATTGACTGCCTTAGTGCCTGCGAGTGGCGGATGCTGGAAGTCGTAGTATATGTATCCAGCCACGAAAAGATCCAACCGGCCGTCGCCGTCATAGTCCCCAAAGGTAGCCCCGGTATGATCGACGACAACGCTCCCTGAGCCTTCGTTCAGCGCCACGCCTGCCTTCTCTGCCACATCGGAGAACGTGCCGTCATGGTTGTTATGGTAGAGGCGGTTCTTGCCGAGATTCGTGACGTAGAGATCGGGCCAGCCGTCGTTATCATAGTCGCCCACGGCGCAGCCCATCCCCCAGCGGTCATTGGCGACTCCAGCCTTCTGCGTCACGTCGGTGAACGTGCCGTCGTGGTTGTTGTGGAAAAGAACCGCATGCGGCGGCGCGGTCTTTCCTGATAACGCGTCAATGGTCGATCCGTTCACGAGGTAGATGTCGAGCCAGCCGTCGTTGTCGTAGTCGAGAAGACAGACGCCCGAACCCTTGGCTTCGATGATGACGTGCTTCTCTGGAGTGCCGGTAATGTTGCGCCAGCTTGTCAGGCCGGCCTGGGCAGCTACATTCTGAAAGACAACCGTACCGGATTTCACATAACCGCCGGCCGTGATGGGGCGATGTTGGGCGTCGAAATTGGCCCCCTGCGCAACCCCGGTGGCCATCCCTTGTTGAACCTGCTGGGTCGCTGGCTGCTCGGGTAATGATTGAGTCGAACACAGACCTGGCATGAGATGAATTGCGATGAAGATACAGGACACCTGAACGCAAACATGCAGCAATGAAGTTCTCCCCGGTTTCACATTTGTCGAAGTCGGTGCCGGTGCTTGCAAAGGTTCCCCTCCAGCGGAATCTGACTGGGTGCGTCCCGAAGTTGAGCCTCCTAAGAGGCTTCTTCCTGAAGAAATAATGCACTTAGAACATCTCTGCGAACGCACATTCACTCCGGCTCTACTCTGGACCCGAGGAGCCCTGACAGGCCAACTTCCGTCCTCCTCGAAGCGAAGTCCGAAGCCATGTCTTCGCCCAATGCTCCCTTGCTTCCCCCCATTCAGAAAGACGCGGAATCCGGCTGTATGCGAAGTGGCTCATTCGATGTGTAACGCGCCAAGTGCTCTTTCAGTTTGATGGTTAGGGTAGCATTGCCTTGTTGTCTCGCGAGCGCTAGAGCTTGCTCTTCGATCTCCATCGCTTCGGCGAAACTTCCCTCCTCGGCATAGGCCGCGGACAATGTGTCGAGAATCGCCGGGTCTTTCCCACCAGTGAGCTGATTGGCCCGATTGGCCAATGTAACAGCCTCGGCGCCATTGCGGATCGAGGAATCCGGGCAGGTTGCCAGCAGACTTGCGGTCAGACTGAGGGTGAAGAGGCGATTGGGCTCTTCCTTCAGCGCCAGGTGTAACTGAGTGAGTGAATCGAAGAATTTTGCCTGCAAATAAAATGCGTAGCCAAGATTCTCGTGCCCTTCGGAAAACGTGGGCCGGAGCCTTATGGTATTCTGCCACGCATCGATTGCCTCGTTGAAACGGTTTTCTCTGCTCAGCAGGACTCCCAAATTGTAGTAGGCCTCAAAAAAGCTCCCATCGATTTGTGTGGCCTTTTGGAAATATCGGATGGCTTCCTCTGATCTTCCCAACAATCCCAGGGCGATCCCCATTCCGTTATTAGCCCGGGCATCGTCTGGATCCAACTCGAGCGCTTTCTCCCACTTGGTCAGTGCAGACGCTTTGTCCCCCTTCCCCAGCAAGTCCATCGCCTCGTCGATGAGCCGGTAAAGGTCAGACGCCGGCACATCTATGCTGTCGATCCCATTCGGCGGAATATTGACAAACTCGGGAATGTTGACGGCCCGGTTTGCGGCGGTCGAATTATCAATATATATTGGCGGACTATCATTCCCCTTCGCGTCGATATGCGTGAGAAACATCTGTGTATAAGGGGAACGGCTCTTGGAAGAGAAAACCAGCCAGCGCCCATTCGGCGAAAAGCTATGCCAGGAATTCATCAACGATGTGTTGCAGCGCATGCGGCGTGCCACACCCCCGGTGGCCGGAACGATGTAGAGTTTGCTGTCCGGCCGCATCAACTGCCCATTCCGGCACTGGACGAAAACTATCCACCGTCCGTCAGGAGAAACCTTGGGAAAGTTGTTACTCATTCCGTTGTTGGATGCGCCTATGATCGCCTCTGCCCTGCCACCCCGTCCTCTATTGAACGGAACTCGGTAAAGGCTGTACTTGATTTGCACTTCGTTCGGGTCATTGGCCTGGAGCGGCAAAGTCTGCCCTTCATAGTACGGATCCTTGGCCTCTGCACGGGCAAACACCACATATTTTCCGTCCGGACTCCAAACGCCATCCGTCTGAACATAGCGCGGATCATCGGCGCCCGGCAGCGGTTCCCTGCGGCCCGTAGTACGGCTATACCAGACAAGGATGCCGCGGGTAGGATAGAAAACCTGGAGGAAACGATAGTCCTTGAAGTTAGTTACAAAATAGGAGCTTGGGATACTCTGACCCTGTCCTGCAAAGGTGGTCAAAACATACTGGCCGTCTGGCGACACCTGTGACATAAAGCCGACACGCGCCTGCCCGACGCGTAAGTCTGCGTTCCATGACACTATATCCTTGCTGCGGATCGACATATGTTGCTGTACAGGAACGACTGCATACAAGCCCTTGTCGTTGCCGGGCCCATCGACGTCCATACCCATCGTCTTACCGTCTGCGGAAAATGAGTGGCAGTTGGCGCAGATATGCAGGTCGTGTGTTACAACCCGACTTTCGGGCTTGGCAATGTCTCGAATCCGCCAATTAATGAGATAGAGCATGAATGGGGACAACGGCTGAACGATCCCTTTCCTCCCCTCCGCCGGCATCAATGGAACATCGCGATAAAAGATCTGTCCGTCTACCGGATCCCTAGACGTGGATATAGTAACGCGACCTTTGGAGACCGCGCGGTCCGCAGCATCGACACCAGCGATGGTCACCATCGCGCGGTACCCCAACGAGTGCTGTTTGACAAGTGCCCAGGTTTCCGCATCCGGCTTCCACGTGTGTGCGCTGGCCTGTTCCGCGGTCAAGGAAGGAGGTTCATTCGTGCTGGAAATGCATCGTGGGTCGATCTCCCCAATCTGCATGGGGTCGCCTTGGGAGCGCAGCCGGAGCGGTTTTGTACCATCTGCAAACGAAATGTCAATCCGCCAAGTTGACACTGAAGCGTCTCCATCGTGCCAAATAAAGGTCGGCGGCGTGATTTCAGGTGGGAAAATGGAGCCGTCTTCCGGATAATCTATGGTGACCGACGCGCGTGTGCGCTCCTGTAGGACCACATGTTCGCTTCGAACCTGCCAAGAAGATTTGGAAATTGCCAAAACCTGCGCAGCGCCTACACGATACCTGTGTAATGACAGATCCAGAGACAATATCGAAATAAAGAGGAGCAATGACACCAGGAAATGAGCGCCACATTTGTTCCGACGACTTGTGCTTTGACCGAACAATTCTCAGTTAACTCCGTCTAAGAGTCTGGGTTTCGCGACTTCTTAGTACAGAAAGGTAGTGTCCCACGTTAAATCCGTTCCTTTTCATCAGCAGCATCCGACCGCCTTTTTCGGAGGCAGCGCTCTTTCCGAGGACTAACATTTCATCCTCTTTGACCAATGTTAAGACCGATCAATTGGCTATTCCCTGCTATCCAAGTCGCTACTCGTCCATCACCAAAACGACGGAGACTAAAATGCCTTTTGTTGCGGAGCCAAAAGATTCACATAATCGTGGAACACTTGGCATAATGCCCAAACTAGCCATGACTTATCCCTTTTCGATCCAGACTCGTATGTCACCGCCAGTTTGGCCGGCATCGCTGAATGGAACCAGAATTACCGGTTTCGTCGCTGGAGACTCAAGCGCTGAACATGTATAAGCCTGGTTGCCAACCCAACCCTTCGGGAGAACATCGTCGACTCGCTGCAGTATCATTGGTTGGTCAAGCTTGAGTGTCGCCAGTCCCGCGTCGTCCAATTCACTCAGGAAGCCATCAATTGCGAGCACTTGAGGCCCATGCTTAATTGCACGGTAATTTGGGAAGTTCCCATATTTTTCAAAGAACTCCCGATATGGTGTGGTATTCCAAGCCTCCTTCTTCATCTCTTCTGAGAGTGATTGACCCTGCAAAAGCTGATCATTCAAATCCATCGAGATCTCAATTTCATCACCAGCTTTCCAGACTCGCGTGAGATCCAAATATTTGCCGGGTTGTCCAGAAAGCGCCTTGCCATCAATCATAGCCCTGAAATTCAACGTCCACTCCGGCACACGCAATGCAAGCCTGAACTCAGCCGGGCTCGCGGGATTGACTGATATTTTCACATTTCCCGATTCCGGAAACTCTGACTGGATGCTTAAATCCACGAAGACCCTCTTGGCGTCCACGGTTTGAATAAAGTCGCCCATCTTGGCCTGGTTGTACATCAGAACGGCCATTCCGCCATCGGCAAACTGGGCCCATAGAACATCGGGAATCATCGCGATCACGCGAGGCAAGCTGGAATTGCAGCAAGCTAGACCATAACTAAATGGTTTCTCGTTTTGCAGCGGAGAATAGTAGCAGATGGCTCCGGTCTGCGGGTTTTCAGAGGCCAGCAGATGATTATAGGTTGTTCTCTCTATTTCGTCGATGCACTTCAACTCGCCGGTCAAATAAAACATGGCCATGCAAAACTGCATCCAATGGGCAGTAGCACAGCTCTCGCACGGCCACGTGGCAATATCGCCATTACAGATGTATTGAAGAACTGTCTCCCGTTCACTGTTCGAACCCGTGATATTGGTTCGATTTTCTGCAAGATCTCTAAAAACATATTCCAACGCTTTAAGGTATTGCCCATCGCCTGTAACTTGATAATAACGCATCAATCCCAAGTAGCAGGATGTCTGTTCGTAGCTTTTGCCATTGCCCGTTTCTGCAAAACTCATTGTTTTCAGCATTTCGCTGACCAGCCTGGGGCCATATGGTTTCTCCCACATTCTCACAATGTACGTGCAGAAATCGAGATATTTCTCTTCTCCTGTGTATCGATACAGAAAAACCATGGGCTCAAGAATACTGGTAGACTGCATACCCATCTGGTATCCCGTCCTAACGATGTTCAACTTTCCTGGCTCTTCACCAAAGGTTGTACAAAGCAAGTCACCGATCTTCCTCGCTGCCGCCAAAGCGGGCTCATAGCCGGTCAAGCTGTAGTAATACAAGAGCCCATACAGAACATATTTGTGTTCCCAGACATCTAGGCCGAGCCAACGAACTGGGAAAATACTCGTCCCCGCATAGCCGTCCGGATCAATGCATGCAATAAGAATATCCATCACCTTATCGAGACGCTGCCGCAAGCTCTCATCGTCTTGATACTGCAGATCCCGTACCATCCCGTGAATGTACTTGCCGATAAATTCTCCTTGCGCGAGATCCTTCTTCGGTCTATCGTAGAATCCTTCCAGTAATTCGACTTCAAAATTCTCCACAAAACCCCAAAGAGCCTTTTCGCTATTTAACCTCATCCGCTCGCCCAGCAAGCCTCCTATCGATTGGCCTCTAGAGCAAATCGGGACCATATAATCCTTCACTTTGTTCTCAACCGCCCACTTCACTTCGGATTTATCGTATGGCGTATGGTCCCAGTGGCTGGGCTGTCTAGTGAAACGAAGCGCCTCCCCAGGTTGCTTATAGCCGAGCAATCGCTCGCGAGCATAGTTATCCCCACTCTCTTTCTCCGTAACTTTGTACGATAAGAGATAGTCAGTAGTCGCGAGGGGAAGAAATCTGTACCGGTATGTATTCGCCCGGTCGTTATAAATATCGATCTCGACTGCGTTGGTATCGGCCACCTCACGTGTTTTCCGGTCAACCACATTGTATTCCAATGTTGCCGATATTACTCGCTTGGCCGCGTAGCTGGTTGCGGTGAACTCAATATCAATAGGAGTTCTCGCCTGTATTTCATAGGGAAGCCGGTTGAAGCCAAATTTTACCAGGTCGAAGAAATTCGGGACAAACACACTCCCACCATGGAAGGCATTCCCCCACCAATCATGGTTATTGCACACCCTCGTCGCGACAACATTATTCCTGTCCCACCTAATCCACAGTGCGCTCGCGGGAACATAATACACACATTCCAATGGGTACGGATAGTAGTCTACGATATCGCGGTTTGGAATTCGATACTCCTCTAGAGATCTTCCATTCAAGTACAAAGTCACCTTGTCAAAAAGCCGGCCCAGATCAAGCACTAGGACATCGTTGAAACAAGAACCCTTCTTCAGGCTCGAAGGAATAACTAGTTGCGTGCGAAACCACGCAACCTCGTCTCGGTAGTGCTTATCGCCAACCGTAACTGCTTTCCAGTTGCTGTCATCGCAATCCACATTCTTCCACAGAGGATCGTCACCAACATTGAATTTCCACTGGTCGCCCATTTGTAACTGAGCGTCCTTATTCCGCGGGATGGGATAGTCTTCGCGCCAACCGGCAGTATACGTTTTGCGGACGTCGTTAATGCTGGCGGCTTTATTGCCGGTGCTGATCTGCTCCTTATCCCCTTGCGCCGACGAGCGAATGGCCAGAACATTCTTTCCGTTCCAATTAAGCTTTCGATCGTCAGTGGAGAAGACGTAGGCTCTCACGTTGAATGCACTAGCATTGCTATCAGCCAATGCATTTGGAGGCATAATTTCGGGCGTCCGGAGTTCACCGGTTTGGCCGAGTAACTGGCCGTTCAAATAGAGTTGATCCGTGTCAGTCATTCGACCCAGGTAAAGATAGAGCTTGTCAGATTTATGTTTCCACTCCGGAGGCACGGCGAAGGCGACACGATACCAGGCGTAGCCCTGATAGTCAATGTTCTGAATATACAGGGGATAGTAGGGCCAAATCCCTGTCCAGTCTCGGTCGTCCAAATCTGGTTTGGCCCAGTCCAAGTCGTCTCCACTTCTGAACTTCCAGCCCGACTCTAATGATAAGGTTGAACCGTCAATTGAAAGTCCTTCGGATCTGCCTACAGATTCAGGTCCAAGAATGCTGATAAGCATTGCTTGGGCGTTGGGCAGAGTACCCGCTATGGACATTGTGCCGCCCATTGACCACCTAAGGAATTCCCTCCGCGAAACGTCAGTGTTCATAACTCTCTCCTTAATGCATCCTGCAGCAAAGTCATAGTTTGCGCAGGCGAAGACATGATTGAGCAGACGCCGCCAAATCCTTAAATCGTTCCCTACGCAGGTTATGGTTTAAGCGTGTCTCCTTACCGCTTTCACAAGTGACGAACCATCATTGTTCGTATTGGGTAATCTTCTCGATTCTGCCGCAGTGTCTGCCACCATCGAACGTCGTCCTAAGCCAGATATCAATGATCATTTTGGCTAAGTCAATACCGACCACACGCGATCCAAGGGCGAGAATATTCGTATCGTTGTGCTCCCGTGAAAGTTTTGCCGAGTATGGCTCGCTACAGACGACCGCACGTATACCTTTCACCTTATTCGCGCTGATGGATACGCCAACTCCCGTCCCACAAAAGAGCAGCCCCTTATCGCAGTCGCCACGGGCGACGGCCTCGCCAACCTTAAATCCAAAGTCGCAATAGTCGACACGTTCCAGGCTGAATGTACCGAAATCCTTGATTTTGTAGCCACCTTCGAGCAGATAGTCGACTACTTCTTTTTTGAAATTAAACGCCACATGATCTGAGCCGATAGCAATCATTCTTGGCCTCCGTCCTAATGTACCGAGTAGTCAGGCACTACAGCATTGCTGTAACTAGCGTGGTCAACCCGGCAAGAAAGAAGACGAACATAGCCGCGATCATGGCCTTTGTCCGCTTCGATGATCCCTTGAATTCCTTCCAGACAAAGACTCCCCAGATTGCCGCGACCATCGTGCCACCCTGTCCCAGGCCGTACGCAATTGCGGGGCTCGCTGTCTTCGAAGCGATAAAGTTGGAGGTCGTACCCGTACAGTTGATCAGTCCCCCCAGGATGCCAATTAAGTGAAACTTAAGCGTACCCTTGTTAAAGTAGTCGGAATACTTGACCTTGGCCCCCTTGAAGGGATGGGACATCAGATAACTGTTAAAGATAAGATTCGAGACGAAGCATCCCGCGGAGAATACCAAGACCGCGGCGTAGGGTCCGAACTTGCCCGGATCGAGGTGGGTAAAGTCTGGAGACACCGACCTCTGCACCAGGTAGTAAAACAATCCCATCAGGATACCGCCCGCTAAAGCCAGCGAGACTCCCTTTCTCAGCTCGCTCGGTTCGCTTCCCTCGCTTTGCTGGTTGCGATAGGCCAGTGCATCAAAGATGATAGCTAGCGTTATCAGTGCTACACCGCCGAAGATCTGCACCGGATGACCCTTGGGCTCCGCGACGTAGTTGATAACTACGCCCTCCACGAGGGCGATTCCGATACCGATCGGAAAGGCTACCGCCATTCCCGCCACATCGATTGCGGAAACAAAGAGGATGTTAGCTAGATTGAAGACAAAACCTCCCAAGATAGCCCATTCGAAGCTGCTGCCGCTACCCTGCCCGAGATCAGCCAGAAGGCTTCGCCCCCCAGCGCCAAATGAACCAAACGTTAGGCCGACGATCAGAGGCAGCAGCAGATAGCCAATCGCCTGATCCCAGTAGTACAACGGGAACGCATAGGACCTAGGCTCCATCTTAAGCGTATTCGCATGGGAGCCCCAGCACATCATCGTTAACACGCATAGTGCTACAGCTGAAGCATACGAATGCACAATAATCATTGAGCTTTCTCTACACCTTCTGCGAGCTCTCTCATTGCCGCTATGGCCTCCTTGATTGAATGGTCCTTGTGGAAAATACTGGATGACCCGCCTACTAACATCGTCGCGCCTGCTGCCACCATTGCCGGGATGTGTTGAAAGCTGACATTCCCGTCTACCTGAATGTCGATGAAACGATGTCCTCTGGCGTCGAGCAATGCGTTCACGTCTTTTATCTTCGTCAGCATGGCGGGGATAAACCTCTGCCCGGCGAAGCCGGGATTTACGGTCATGATCGTAATCATGTCAAGGTCATCAAGGATGTAGTCTAGGTTTGTGATCGGTGTGGCGGGATTTAGAACGATGCTAGACTTCGCCCCGCAGTCCCGAATCTGTTGCAAGACTCTTTGCGCATGGCGAGTCGCCTCGAAGTGAATCGCTATGTATACGGCGCCCGATGCGGCCGTCCTGTCGACATACCGTTCGGGCTCTTCGACCATCAGATGACAATCCAGAGGTATAGTCGTGAGTTGCCTGACGGTCTCCATAATTGTGAAGTCCAGGGCAAAGTTTGGGACAAACCTTCCATCCATAATGTCGATATGCAGGTAGTCGATTCCTCCTTCAGTGAGTGCCAGAACATCCTTTTCAAGGTTCCGGAAATTGGCGCAAGCCAGCGAGGCCTCGATTTTGACCGGCTTGTCCATTCTGCTCTCCCCCTAGCGCTTCATTCCTGTGCCGAGTGCTCTGAATCCGCGGTGCCGGATCGGTCTTCCTTGCGGTTTATCTTTGCCCGGTGGTTTCTTGCCTTAACGCGCAGGTACTTTCAAAGCACAAAAGCCCGGTGCAAACTCCCAGTTCATCTCTCAAAAACTGCTTGCGATCGACGGTGTTCATCCATGTGTAGCTCGGCATGAGCAGAAGTGAAGCTCTGGGTGAAACGGTTCGCCAAATAGCAGAAACTTCTTACAAATCGCAGCACGCTTGGCCTTCAGTCGCTCTACTAGCTTTGACGACATTACAGGCTGATTCGAAATTGCGGACCGCTGGGCCTCGCTGTATGGTTTGATGGTCATGCAAGTCGTTTGTGATTCACCCCGAACTGGTTCATTGTCAGCCTCAACTCAAGCAAGTTCCCCCTTCTTTGCCAATTCCTTACATGCATTCGCAGTATCAATCTCGATCGCATTGCGTGCACTCACGCAGCGCTCACTCGCCTTTTTGTCGGGATGTCGGGAACGGTAAAGCCGTGAAAATGCTCCCCCTTCCCAAGCGCGTGTTTAACCTTTGGCGCCTGTTTACCTGCAGCCTCATCTGCGACGTCGCACCTGACATATCGTTCTTGGAAAGCTCAAGAGAGTCAACACTTGCCCAGGGAGATTCCCGATGTTCGGGACCTTCATGAGCATCAATTCATCTCCATTGCCGCATAAGTTGATGCTTCTTTATGAAGCAGTGCGGCGCCAATGAGGGGAGCATCGTCACCCAGCGGAGACCGGCAAATCTGAATTGTCTCTGAAATTGGGGGGTATGCCCTCCTCCTCACGAACTCAACAAGCGGGTTGAGGAGCAATTCGGGTGGAGCATTACAGATTCCACCTCCGAGGCTCACTAGTTCGGGGCTCACGATGTTGATCAGATTCACTAAGCCAATGCCCACATGATTAACGACGCCATCAGTGATTCGCCTCGCTTCTCTATTGCCGGACCTCGCAAGTTCGAAGACGTCTTCCACAGAAACAGCATCGGCACTCCTTCCCAGCAAGTTGATAAGGCCAGAAATCGACTCCATTGCCTCTCGTACGATCGCCGGGCCGCCTGCATGTGCTTCCAGGCAGCCCCGCCTTCCGCAATTGCACGGGTTGCCGTCGATTGCGACGATCTGATGCCCAAACTCTCCTGCAGAATTTAGTGCCCCATGGAAGATCTTCCCATCAATTACCATTCCGCACCCAATTCCGGTACCCAAAGTCACGATTGCAATACTTGCGAGCCCCCTGCCAGCACCCGCAATGTACTCCCCCCACGCAGCCGCCCGCGTATCTTGTGCGACATATACTGGCACTTCGTAAACTGCCTGGATTGTCTTGACGATTTCACAATTCACCATAAAAATGTTTGGCGCGAATACGACGACACCTCGTCGAGCATCGACGGTGCCGGGTACGCCGACGCCTATGCTATTGACCATGGATAACGTCGTGTCCGCGCGCTGAAGGACTAGCTCGATGTTGTCAAGGATGGACTGAATCAGTGCGAAGCTCCCAGCTTTGGCCGCAGTTCTAATACTGTGTCGCGAAAGTATCGTACCTTCTTCATTGGTGAGACCGAACTTGATATTCGTTCCTCCCACGTCAACACCCACGTTGAATGGTTTGGCATCCATAGCTCGGTTATCCCACTGCCTATTCAATGCGCGTGTGTAGTACGACCTCTACGTTGCTGGCGTTGCAATAAATCCGGAGGCATCAGATCGACAAGTCGATCATTGGCCTTCACATCTTGCCCTTATAGCGAAATGACTTCCCAAGGGCGGGCGTCGTCCCTTGGGAAGTCAAAGCGGTGAGCATTCTAGAATTCTAATCGGAAGGTCGCTTGTCCGTGTCGATTAGGGTTCGACTGACTCGCATTTGTGATTTGCCCAAATGTCGAATCATTAGCATCTGCATCTGGGGCCTGGAGAACGGTTCTGTTGAATGCATTGAAATAATCCACTCGCAGGGTACCCGTCACTCTCTCGCCGAAGGTGAAGTGCTTCATCGCATTAAAATTTTCGTTCCTGTACGGAGGGTTGCGCAAGCCAGAGTAGTGGCGCAAGCCGTCACCGAGCTGGTAAGGATTAGTCAGCGCAAACGCATTCGTAGTGAACTGCACGGGCGGCGTTTTTGTCTTTCCGGTGAAATAGTCAATCGTCTGGTGGTAGCTGAAGGTCTTTATTTTTACACCAGAGACTATGTTAGGAAAGTCCGGCCCTAGCAATGGCGAATAGTTTTCGCCTGGCCCAAAGGGAGTTCCTCCCTCGTAGTCAAGAATGGCGCTGATCTGCCATCCTCCGACAAGTTGACCCACGAGCCCTCGCTTTGAATTGAGAAAGGGTTTCCCAGGTCCAATCGGAAGTTCATATGTAGTCACTACCTTCGTGAGATATTTTTGATCGAGACCAGAGACAACCCATTCCTGCTTCTGGTTGTACTTGTTTTCGGGCGCCGACTCGAATGACGAGAAACCTTCTTCGACATTGGAAAGGTTTTTCCCTATGGTTACGGCCGCCAGGTAGCTGAGCCCGTTGGAAAAACGCTTTTCTGCCTGGAACTGAGCCGCGTTATAGAACGTGGTTCCAGCCATGTCGAAGAGATGCCCGACTCCCGAGTACTGGGGGTATGGGAGCAAGGCCTGCTGTACGGTCGCAGATGACCCAAATTGACTGACGAACTGGGGATAAGGGATCTGTATTCCCGCAGCCTGGGCAGCTGGCGAATTAACCGGAGCGCCTAGAAGTGACCCGTACATCAAATCGGATGGATTAGGCTGGTTGGGCGGATTGAGTTGCGATGGAAGATGGATCTCCCGATTGCCAACGTATGCTGCGGTGAGAAACATATTCCAGGGAAGCTGTCTCTGGACACTGACATTCCAAGCTTGGCTGTATGGAACCAAGCCATCTTTGTTGGTGTCGAACGTTTGGATGAGAAGCGCGTTTGCCATTGACGTGCTAAATGGCGTAGATGCAGGGAGTGGCATGGGGCTTGTATCCCAGTCGCCGAAGCCGGGAGCGCTGGTCCCCGTACCGTTACGGAAAAACTCCCCAGCCAGTAAATTGCCGTAGCTCACCGCAACTTTACTGTTTCCAAACTCATAGGCGCCCCCATCCAGAAACGCCAAGTAGAAACCGCCCTGGATTACCGTCTTCGGGGTCACCATGTAGGAAAAGCCCAGCCGAGGTGCGACATGCCCTTTATGGAGAGTGGCACTGTCCACTCCGGAACAGCCAGTGCAGCTACCGAACTTAGTTGCGGCGCCCGGCAGATTGCCAGCGCCGGGATCGGGCGCCGTAGGATTCAGATAGATGATGTTGTTGTGATTTTCCGTGAAGGGAAACATGAGGTCCCAGCGAATGCCGGCGTTCACCGTCAGCCGCCGGTTAACCTTCATATCGTCCTGAAGATAAAAGGAAATGTCCCTGTTGCGCGGGTACAACTCGTTTGCCATGACGCGATAGCCAGAGTCGACCTCCCCGAGAAGGAAGCTGGCAAACGAGCTTCCATAGCTTCCGAAATTGGGATCACTTGTATTAGGGATTGATGTGGTGCGCTGGCTAAAGGTCATATAGCCACCGCACGAAATGCATTCAACGGTATCCTGATATGCACGCCGGTACTCGCCACCTATATTGAATGTGTTGCGGCCCTTATTCCAGAGCCAGTTATTCACGATCGTGATACCAAGCTTGTGGTAGATCGATTCGGTCTCCCCCCCGGCGATTCCCCAAGGCGTAATCGCGTTTTCCCCATCAAAGTTTACGCTGGGAAAAATTGTGCTGCCCTGTACACCTGGAAAATTAACGCCGGTGAGGGGAGAATGCTTGTCGTTAATTTCTCCAATCCAGGCAGCTCCCGCCGTTGCGACAAGGTTCGACCTGACAGTTTTCGCGTAGTTCAGCAGGAATCCGGTCCCCAGGTAAGGCGTGGTCTGCTCGCTCTGCAACCAATTCGTGGGAGGCACAATTGGCGACCAAGTAAAAGCCTCACTTTGGCGCTTGTCCCGCCATTCGGTCCAGTGGATGCTTTGTTTTTCGCTGAAGGAATGGTCGATCGTGTAGCCCCAAAGATCCTGTGTCGTGGGCACCGACGCCACGGCAGGTTTCTTATTATTGAGAAGTCCAAAATTGGTCCCCGGTAGGTCAGGATCCGGGATGAACGGAAGGACCGTCTTGGATGCGCTGCTAAAGCGCTGCTGCGGAATCTTATTCCCAGGAAATGGCAGTCCGGTCTGGGGGTCATAAATTGGAATTTGCACGCCTTGCGCATTAACAAAGTTGCTGAAATCGCCGCTTTTCATGGCCACAGTAGGAACCGATCCAGTGGCGGAGGCACCTTTATTCTCGGCGAAGTTTTCCTTGTAATAGTCCCAACTGAACAGGAAAAATGTCTTTCCTTTCCCGTTATAAACTTTGGGAAGAATGACAGGCCCACTAACGGTAAACCCATAGTTGTTCTCATGATCTACCGGTGGGACAGGCTTTCCAGCTGAGTTGAAGTTGGAGGGGAAGAATCCATTGGAGTCGAAGAGGCTGTTGCGTAAAATCTCGAAGGCGTCTGCATGGAGCCGGTCCGTGCCTGACGCCATATTATAAGTGACTGCCCCTTGAGCCAGTCCAAACTGCGCAGAAAAGGTCGAATTATCCACGTGGAATTCGTTCACCATCTCATATGGAGGATTGATGTTGGTCTGAAAACCCTGAGTTTCGGCCTGTGTGACTGGAATTCCGTTGAACTGGACTTCACTCTCAAAGAGGACACCGCCGTTGATATTGTGACTAAAAGATGAATTCCCTTGGACTCCGGGAGCAAGAAAGATGAAGGAGTCGATCTGGCGAGCCACGCTGCTGATCTCAAGCGGAGAAGATGTCACCAGCTCCGGCTCTATGGTAGTTCCGAGTGAGGGTTCTTCCGTATTGAGTGTACTTGCGCTGGCGCTGACCTGCACTGTCTGGGTGACGGAACCGGGAGTAAGTCGGCAATCGACCGTCGACTGACTCGCGATCTCGACGGTTACACTTGTCTGTTCATACCGTTCAAATCCCCGGGCTTCGACGGCAACCTTGTACTGACCTGGGATCAGCGGGGTGATGAAATACGTTCCGGCCGATGAAGTGACCCCACTCGTGGACACTCCAGTAGCTAAATTCGTCGCGTGTACGACCGCACCGGGAATAACTGCTCCAGTGGTATCCGTTACTGTGCCGTGTATTTCGCCGCCCTTCATTCCTCCAACAGTCTGGGCGTGGAGCGGACTGCCCGAGGTGGAGAGAAATACGAACATCAGCAGGAGGGGAATCCAGTTGACCTTAATCAAAAGTGACTTCATTTTCTTGCCTCCCAAATTGAATTGGTGAAATGTTGTCGTTTGGCTCACGTCCACAGCTCAAGCCTGCGCGGGCCCAAGGTTCAAAACCGGCTGAAGCATGTCTCCTTCGCAGCAGCGACAGGCAGCGCTGCATCCTAGTCCGCCTCGATTTCATCGAGTATCTTTTCAGAAACGCCCCCACCGGGCGCCAGCACTCTTCTCAGGAAGCGTGAAGTGGCGATCGGATCCTGATTCCGAAGCAGGTCAGTGATTTCGTCGGCGCTGTTGTCAACGATCGCCGAAAACTGTTCCAACCACAGGATGCTTTCCCCGATCGCATTGGCACCATCTTCACGGTATGGATACTGATCCATGGACAGCCAACCGGTGTATCCACAACGGCGAAGCCAGTAGATCACTTCGATATAGCAGATGGAGTGCACCGTGCCCACAATCATGTCATCGTCTGTGGTCGTGTGATTGTCGTTGAAATGCATATGAAAGAGGCGATTGCCAGCTCTCTTTGCAAGAACGATTGCTTCTCCGACTACTTCTCCTCCGATAAACGCGTGACCCGTGTCGATCGTGATACCTACATTCGTGCAGCCGGTTTCTCTTGCGAGCAGCAGCGCATCCCCCGTCCGCGCCATATAGGAATGGGTACGAGGTTCTTTGGGTTTGTACTCCAGAGAGAAGCGCAGGTCTTGATGCGAGGAAGCCAGCTCAGCGATACTCTCGCAGAGCCAAGCGATTTCGTTTTCGTAGTCGGCGGAGAGAAGGTAGTCATATCCGTCCTGTCCTGGCCAAAGGTTCATGAGCGGGCAGTCGAGTTCGCGGGCAATATCACACATCTTCGTCGTGTACTGAATCGCTTCTCGACGAATCTTCGCATCGTTGCTGCTGTAACTGCCTTTCCAAAAGAATCTGTTAGCAAACAAGTCCGGAATAATAGAAACGCACTGCAGTCCGTAGTCTTTTAAAGCCGTTTGAATCTCTCGCACGTTGTCGGGCCGGATGTCCCAAGTCCCCACAAGTTCAATGCCGCAGACCTGGGGAATTTGGGCAGCACGCTTCAGCATTTCAAGAGTTGTTGGATTCTCTTTATAACCGCTGCAGAACCGGTCGCGTGTGTTGCCCAGATTGCCCAAAACAACTGAATATTTCGAGTTGGCCACTTTCAAACCTCAACAAGTAATAAATGTCGCCGCCGTCCTATTGAGTGAATCGTTTCAAATCAACTGAGGCACGCCCTCTTAATCTGACACGGACCGAAGGGTATGCAGTCTGCTTAGGGGAGTCAACCTTTGGATTGAGCGTTCAAGTACGTATCACTAGGCGATACTTTGACCGCCAATTGACGTGGGAAAAGCACCTAATATAGCCTTTGAAGCTGAATGGGAAAGAAGACCCAGCGTATCACCGAACGAGACGCCGCCGATGAGGGCAAGCGCCGCCCCCTCGACGCCCCAGACGGCGGATATGCCGTCGGCGCCATCATACGCGCTTGCTCGGTGTTGAAGGCGTTCCGGTTTGATGAAGAAGCGCTCCGACTGCACGAGGTCGTCGAGAGAACGAATCTTCATAAAGCAACTGCGTTTCGGACTTTACAGAGCCTGGTTGCAGGCGGAATGCTGCGCCGCGTTGGTCTGGACCAATACCGATGCCAATTCCGCACAGTGAAAGAACAGAAGGTAAGAATCGGCTACGCAATGATGGTACGAGACTCGGTTTTTTCCGTTGACGTCACGATGGGCTTGCGAACGGCCGTCAAGGATACAGAGTTCGAACTCGAAGAGTTTGACAATCGTTATAGCGCAAAGGTCGCGATGCAAAATGCCAAGCAGATGGTAAATGCGGGAGTAGCCTTGGCAATTGAGGTGCAGATTCATGAAGATGTGGCGCCTATGATTGCGAGTATATTTAGAGAGGCGAAGATTCCTCTGATCGCTGTCGACATTCCCCACCCTGGTGCGGTGTTCTTTGGAGGGGACAACTACCAGGCGGGACGGATCGGGGGACGAGAATTAGGCCGCTTTGCTGTCGAGAATTGGAATGGAAAGGCTGATGTCGTGTTGCTGCTTAGTTTGAAGGCAGCTGGTGCCATCCCTCTTTCTCGGATAACGGGAATGGCCATGGGGGTGAAAGAGATTCTGCCCTCGTTGGAGAGCGATAAAGTCGTTATGGTTGATGGTAATGGCGGCTATGTAGAGAGCATGCAGGCGGTTCGCTCGTTCCTACTCAAGTTCCGTGGGACGAGAGTTCTGGTGGGCGCGCAAAATGACGCCAGTGCTTTGGGTGCGATCGCCGCGTTTGATGGCCAGCCTCGCGAGGTTGAAGTAGCCGTCGTTGGGCAGAATGCTTCATCGGCGGCCAGGGCCGAACTGCGAAAGACGGGGAGCCGATTAATCGGCTCGGTAGCGTTCTTCCCGGAGACCTACGGACTGCATCTCGTAAAACTTGCGCACGATATGCTGGCCGGCAGGGCCGTGCCGCCTGCTGTATTCGTCAAGCATGTGATGATTACGAGAAAAAATGTCGATCAATATTATTCGAATGATGCTTTGCTGGACGTGCCCCAGCGGGATTTACTTTTGTGGCATTCCTTCCACTAGGCTTCTGACCGTTTATTGTGGTTTCTGTTGTTTTAGGGAATTTCTACAGGGTGCACTGGCAACTGGGTGTAAGGTTCGTACGCTGTCGATCGAAGACGCCTACACACGGGAGATGCTGGCCATCGAGGTCGACACCTCTTTGCCGGCGCTGCGGGTGGTCATAGTACTGGAGAAGCTTCGGCATGGGCCCGTTGGCGTTGGCGTGGAACTGGAACCAGATGCGCGCGCCGGTCAAGTCGTAGCCGTGCAGTGTGTCAGGGACTTGAAATGTCTGCCGGAATCAGACGGCGTCAGTCGGCGCCAGAGCGCCCACGGCCATGTTCAGCCAAATGCTGTCGTCCAGGTTCACCGCCTCGCCGTGGGTCAGGTCTCCGCTGTGCATCTTCCACGTGCCAGCGGGCAGTTGTACCAAGCTCAACAGCCACCCCACCACTGCGCGAGACTAAGCCGGCAAGAGCGCCGCAGCCCGTTCAGCCTGGCTGCCGGCCAGGCCCGCAGCGAGCCGGGCAACGGCGAACGCTGCCCCAAGAAGAAGAATGAAGGAGAGATTGCGGCAACGCACGTTCAAAGAGGAATTCATGGCGGATCAAACCGCCCATTGTAGGAGACAGCCCGCGCTGGCGGGTGGAAAAGGCGCGGCGTCTCCGGCCGCAGCGCCACCTTTCAGCGCGCGGGCGGCAGGGCTGACGGAGGCTGGGTCTGTTCCAAGTACTCCACGTAGCCAAGTAGGGCGCCCCAGTGGTAGAAGCGGTCGCTGTTGTTCACGTCGTCGCCGGTGCCGGTGATGGTGTTGTAGTTCTCGTGCACGTGGCCGTTCTCCTTCCACTCCTTCAGGAATAGCTCGTAGCTCTTCTGCGCGAAGTCGCGGCGCACCTTCGGGTCACCGTAGTTGCGCAGACCGAGATAGACGAGATAGTTCATGGGGCCCCAGATGCGGCCGCGCCAGTAGTTCTGATCTGGAAAGGCGGGATCGTCGCGGCTTATGGATGGAATAATCCACTGGTCCCAGAACTCGCGGGGGTTGAGCAGGTGCTTCTGAATCATGGCCCGTGCCTGGGCGGGCGTGGCCGCGCGCGCCAGCAGCGGATAGAAGTTGGTGGGCGAAAGACGGTGGCTGAACTGGCCGGTGTGCAGGTCCTTGTTGAGAAAGATACCATCCTGCTCGCTCCACAGCGTGGCCAGCCGGGCACGGTAACGGTCGGAGCGCGTACGCAGTTCCCGGGCCTCGGTGGACCGGGCTAGCACGTCGGCGATCTGGGCCAGCGCGTCGCAGTCGGCGATGTAGAGGCTCATGAGACCCACGTCGGCAACTTCCAGAAGGTGCGACTGTGGGTCGTAGACCGCACCGTCGTACATGGGACTGTTATCCAGGCCGGACTCGTCGATGGCGCCTGGGCGGATTCCGCGCCAGCGGTCGTCAAGATTGGCGGGATGAGTGTCGCCGTCGCTACCCCAAGCCAGATAGCCCTGCATCTGGCGATACTGGTCCCACCAACGGTTCCAGCGCAGCAGCGGGTCGAAGGTGTCCTCAAGAAACCACCGGTCGCGGAACTGCCGGTAGAGGCTCAGCACCGAAATGGCGCCGACGGGCGGCTCGGAGCGGCCGAAGCTCTTCCAGCCGCCGGGACGGGCGAAGTTAGGAACGAAGCCCTGCGGCGTCTCCTCGCGCAGGATCTCCATGGCGTTGGCGTAGGCCAAGTCGCGATCGCCGATGGAGGCCAGCGTAGCGGCGAAGAAGGTGTCCCAGTCGAAGAGCACGTAGCCGCCCCAGTCCTGGCACCAGACGCGGCTGACCGGAGAGATGATGCGGCGCTGGTTGGGCTCGTAGATGGTGTCCCAGCCGAGCGTGGTTTCAATGGCGTCGCGGATGGGCGCCGCAGCGCCGGCGGAGGCGATGGACTGCTCGTAAGCCTGGCGTTGGCGCTCGACGATGGCCTCAATCTGGGCCAGGGTGCGGCGCCGTCCGGTGCCAATGCCCACTGGCGCCGTGAAGTCCACAGAAAAGTACGGCGCCGCAACGGGAACGTCGGCGTAGTCGCTGCTCTGTGCCTGGGCGGTGGGCGGTTCGCATGTGCAATACACGGGCACCGAGCCCGAGGCACCGCGGGTCTCAATGAAATCCGCGCGGCGAACCGTCGTGCCCGGCCGGTTCCAAAGGAAATCGACGGAGACCACCAGCGTGGGAGGCAGAACAGAGATTGGCGTGGAAGGCAGCGGCGCGGCCAGCAGAACCAAGTTCCCCTCATCATGCGCGCTCTGGATACGCCAACTGTGGCCCTTCCACGCGACGCGCAGATCAGTGTAGCTGCCGTCCCAGGAGTGCGGGCCGGGCACCACCTCCTCCGCGCCAAGTTGCAGGCGGCCGATGAGCGCATCGCCGAGAAACGAATCGCCGAACTCGGTGGTGTTGTGCTTGAGGCCGACGTGAATGGCCAGCCCCTCAGGGAGCAGGACCTGGGTGGTCACACTGTTCGTGTCCCAGGTGTTCCAGCCTTGCGCCAGGCGCTGCTGCACCGCGCGGTAGTTTGCCGAGGG
>Ga0208034_1000508_pt1 | contig 31112 bp, 25 predicted proteins | sample June2015DPH_8_10_FD_184699 | JGI IMG/M metagenome (GOLD analysis project Ga0208034, IMG submission 184699) | Peatland microbial communities from SPRUCE experiment site at the Marcell Experimental Forest, Minnesota, USA - June2015DPH_8_100... | ecosystem: Environmental > Terrestrial > Soil >...
CAACTTTCATATACGCAACAGCCTGACCATTAGCATATGAAGCAGCGGTTCCAACAGACTTTATTTCTTCTTTCTGCGCTTGTTCAATTCCTTCCTTGCAAAGTTCTAACACGTGTTTAAGAACATCCTTATCTGTATCAGCCATTTTTTGTCACCATTTACTCCGTGCTTTTAGGTAATGCCGCTCTATTTCCTCAATCAACACGCACTTGCACGAAATTAATGCCTATCCTGGCCCTTATTTATTGTAATAACTATCTAAACTAATCGGTTTTGCCAGTTTAACTGCAGTTTTTCCACCTAAAATGGCACGTTTGCATATATTTCCTGGGACAGCGGCTCGTGCTTGGATTTTTCGCGCAATACACTGCAAACGCTAATGGTCTGGGCAAGCTGCTCTTTCAGCTCAAGCGCAAACGTTCGTAAATATGATCCTTGAGCCGTTTGGCCGCTGCCTCTACTCGCTGTGCAAACGCGCCATAAAGCGTCTCTTGATCTCCGTTGCCGAACAAGGCAAGTCCGGAACGGTAGCATTCCCGGGCTTTATAATGGCGTGAACAAACTTAGGACCTGTCGGTACCTGCAATGCTGTGAGCAAATCCTCTGGAGTGTACGCTTTGCTTGTGTGCTCTATCCCAAAACCCCGCGCCAGAAGCTCCAGGTCAAGTTGTTGACTCGCGGTACACTGATCTCCAGTAGAGCCGTACGTACCGTTATCGAGAGCTACGACCGTAAGATTGTCTCGAGCCTGTTGAGCAATACTACACATAACATTTGGATTCATCAAGAGGCTTCCGTCTCCATCAAGCACGACGACTTCATTTTTGTGATAAAGGGAAATGCCTAGTCCGATCGAAGAAGCTAAACCCATACTTCCAAGCATGTAAAAGTTGCTCGGCTGATCGCAAAGGGCATACAGCTCCTTGCACGGCACACCTAAATTGCAGACCACGGTCCGTCCTCGAAGGTAAGGGACGGCCGCTTCGATCGCTTGATAGCGGGTCATCACCGGACATTCAATCTGGGCTTCCACCGACAAAGCAGCAGATTTCGATCTTTCTTTTCCGGATTCTCCCAGGAGCTCTGTCCTCTCATCTCCCGGTTGTTGGAAGGCGTCTGGAGGCGTGCGTTGCCACAACTCGGGAGAGATAAGCACAACTGCAGGCAAACTTGTGCGATACGACTCCTGTATGGCCTGACCCACGACCGGCAGGTCCTCTACGGTGTGAACCTCATAGGTCGTTACATCTAGCGCGTTTAGCACCGCTTTGATGTGCGTTCCCCAATAAACTTGTGCGGGTATGCTCTCCTGATAGACTCCCCGCCAGCTTGCAACAATCGGCAGTGGAAGTTCATACGTAAAATTGAGCGACGATAAGGCGTTCAGCAAGTTGCCGACGCCGGTGCTTTGAATCAGCATTAAAGGTTTCGCTCCTGCTAGGAACGCGCCGGCGCAGATTCCGATACCGTCTTCCTCCCTCGTAAGCGGAACCTCAAAAAAGCGCTTGCCTATGAGGGGCAGGAGGTTCTTCAACCTATCGCACGGCAACGTGGCTACAAGGTCAATGTGGTTTTGTGCGAAGAGCTCAACGGTTTCTTCTTCCGGAGTCAATGCCGTACCCCCTTATACCAGCACTTCTTGCAGTTCGTCAAGGTCCGCATCTGGCGTGGCCACGCAAATATCGGGCTTTACCTGGTAGCACGCTTTGTCTTCTTTAAGCTTTTGCACGCCACCGCCCGTCACATTGAGAAGCACCACGTCAGAGTCATCAATGCCTCCGTGAGCAACCGCTTGGATCAACGACGCCGCAGCAACCGCTGCCGCAGGCACGATATCTATGCCTTCAAGGTCTTCAAAGAGACGTGCAGCGCGCCGCGCTTCACTATTTGACACCCCATACATCTGACCGTTAGTGCTTTTCAGCGCGTCAAACACCCCGCCTTTGACTGAATATGCGGGATTTCTGTTCGACAACACGTCAGCATGAATTTGTTCGATAGATTTCTTAGCGTCGGGCATGTCGATCGATGGTTCGATAGTCCTTCTCTTTGCGTTCCACGCATTGACCATCGGCACAAACGGCAAGTTCTGGGACAAATGCAATTTCGGAAGTGGGCCCTTCAAAAACCGGCCGTCGTGTTTTAGACGCAAAGAGGCCTCCCAAGCCGCAATTCCACCAGCCCCACTGCCAACTGCCTGAAAATAATGATCGGGCGCTCTGCCAATAGTAACGGCAGCCTCAAGCATTACCGTGCCCAGGCCGTCACGCCGCGCGACGTTCATAGCTCCGCCTTCTGTCGTAAGTCCCGGTAACGCTGCGAGCCTGTCGCCAAGGGCAATGGCGTCTGAATAATCATTTCCCCGTTGAAGCACCACCAGGGTAATCTTCTCGGAAGGTGGTTCGGGGAGCCACAACTTCCCTATTGCGCTTTCCAACCCGACGAGCACCAGCTTAAGATCAGTAGAAGTCGTGGACACCGTATGCGCAAAAGCGCGCGCCGTGTTGCCAACTGAAGAGACGACCAGCGTTTTCACCTTGCTTTCGACGGCTCGTTGCACAGTCGGCGGCGACTCAAGCTCTTTAAAGCTGCACGTCTCCAAGAACGCGTTTTTTTCAGGCCAGTATCCGTTGAAACTGATGAACAGGTCGCTCAGTCCAAGCTCTCGCGCAAACGTCTCGCTTTTGTACATAACAGACCGGCCGCGAGTCGGCAATTTATCTACCGTTGGCAGCCACGCAGAAAACCGCCACATGCTTTCTTCCGCAGTAACTGCTAATTGACGGTCCTGGTAAACCGTGCGTAAAAGCGCGTGATCGCAACCGCAGCGCAACGCGTAACCCGCGCCAGAAACGTCAGCGTGACAGCCTAAGCAGATAATTTTATAATGTTTCGGCGCCGAGCTGTTTATGTCCACAGATACATATTTAGCTTCTATTTTTATTTAAGTTTACCTCGTTGTTGTAGTATTGTACAAAAAATGACTATTTTTTGGTATATATAGGCAATCTTTTTCTATTTTTGGCATAATTATATATAGAATTATTAATAAAAAATAATTTGATTGTCGTGAGTGAAGAAAAAGAATCAGAAAAAGAAGCTTTGAGTCCTGAACCACCAACTTTTGAGTTTTTGTACAAAAAGGACAATCTAATAAAGTGTCTACAATGTGGGCGGTGTACAGCGGGATGTCCAGCAGCAAAAGTATTCAGCGACTATAGCCCACGTGAGATCGTTAGGCGTGCACAAGAGTGCACTGCAGACGAGCTCGCAAAAGACCCCCTTATCTGGCTTTGCGGTCAGTGTTATACCTGCAATTCTCGTTGTCCTCGAAATAACACTCCGGCTTCCATCATACTCAACGCGAGAAACAAAGCGTTCAAAGAGGGGTACGCACCGGATGAGATATACAAAAAAGCTTCTTTGCTGTTTCAATCTTTAGAACGTAACGGCGTGACCGTTTCGCCTGAATTGTTCGAGCACGACCTTGGCTTGTTGAGCAAACTGGTCGATCATAATAAGCTCACAACGCTGAGAGCTGAGCTGGGACTGCCTCCTCTAAACGCTCGAGACATACCAGTCCCGACTAAAGCGCTCAACGAGATTAGGACCATTTTAAAATTAACCAGTAACAGAGGGGGGGCTTTCAACGACCACTGATCCGCTAGTTTTAGCATCCTCCAGGCTGCCTCAACGCTTGTACTTGTTCAAGAGTTGTGTCGCAGGGACTTTCTACCCAGGCATAGAACGGTCGTTCCGCTTCATACTGAATTCTTTGAACGTTGACTACTTCGATGATCCGAACCAATCGTCGTGCACCGGATTTGCAGGGCACTGCGGGGTGGTTCCTCCTGAGGCTAATCTCAGTCTTAATGCCAGAAATCTCGCGCTTGCATACAATTCAGGGTACACCAATGTTGTTTGCACGTGCCCCACCTCATACGCGAATCTAAAGGAGTGCATAGGTGAGCTTAGCAACAACAAAACGCGGGCAGCGATAAACGACGTGTTGAAAGCAGTGAACTACGAGTACAAAGGAGGCGTAACGGTCTATCATGCTGCAGAGGTGCTTTATAGTCTGAAAGAAATCCTCGCAGAGCGCGCGAAATTCTCCCTTTCTAAGGTTAACATAGCAACGCATCACGGCTGCCATTATACGAAAGTATTTTACGACGAGGTAACTGGCGGGTTGTGGGAATATCCAACTTTGCTTGATGAAATATGTGCGGCTTTCTCAGCGACACTCGTCGATTACTCTGAACGATCTTCTTGCTGTGGTCTTGGTTTTTCGCACCTTATCGACGTAGACGAGTATACAGAAGCAACAAGCTTTAGAAAGCTCGAGAGCGTGCTCGCTGAAGAGCCCGACCTTATCGTGACAATGTGTGCTGGCTGCCAATTAATTCTCGATAGATTTCAGCGCCAGTTCGAAGAACGTTTAAATCGCGTCGTACCTGTGTTAAACGTATCACAACTCGTAGCATTGTTACTCGGAGCCGATAAATCAAGAGACGCATGCCTTCAATTTTCGACGATCGATGTAGCTCCACTTATTGAAAAGATGGAGGCCGTTTGAAGTGTCGAAATTCGGAGTCTTCTTATGTCGATGCGATGGAAACATCTCAAACGCAATCGATATTGATAGGTTAGATAAGGATTTCAAACGCACCAACGTTGTAGACTCTGATCAACACCTTTGTTCGCTACAAGGCCAGCAGAAGATCAAGAAATCCATTCGCAAACACAACCTCGATGGCGTTGTGATCGCTGCTTGTTCGCCCAACAATCACGGTCAGACCTTCAGGGGCTGTATGCGCGATGCAGGCCTTAATCCGTATCTTCTTGAGATCACAAATATTAGGGAACAATGTTCGTGGGTCACTGATGACAGAAAGAGCGCTACCGAGAAAGCGCGCGACCTCATCAATGCTTCTCTACAACGGCTCGAGCACGCGGAATCCCTTTCCGAGTTTCGTGTTGACGTTACCAACGCCACTCTCGTTGTAGGTGGCGGCATCGCAGGAATCACTGCAGCGCTCGCCTTGGCAGAAAACGGCGTAAAAACGTATCTGGTTGAAAAGGAGCCCTCTATTGGAGGCAACACGGTAAGAATCGGAAAAGTATTCTCACCACACAAGATGGTGGAAGAGTGTGCGATGTGCTCACTTAGCCCGTTAATGAACGATGTTTACAAGAATCACAAAATCGAGCTCCTAACTGACGCTGAAATTGCCAACATAAACGGAACTGCTGGTCACTTTAACGTCGACGTCAAAATCAGACCACAAAGCGTTAGTGAACGATGTACAAGCTGCGGGGAGTGTGCGACCGTTTGTCCGATCGAAGTGCCAGATTGGTGGAACGCCAACACACGAAAAAGAAAAGCTATCTATAAACCTTTTCCGCAAGCCGTACCTGATAGGTACACGATCGATGCAGAGCACTGCGTCAAATGTGGTAAATGCACCAAGGTGTGCAAGTCCGACGCAATTGAGCTCGAAGCCAAACCTTCTCTTAGGAAAATAGAAGTCGGTGCGATCGTCGTAGCAACGGGCCATGATGAGTTCGATCCAAGTTTGCGGCCTGAATATGGCTATGGTCGTTTTAACGACGTTGTTACTCAGTTAGAGCTCGCTCGGATAATTGGCGTAAATGGGCCCACAAACGGTGAACTCTTAAGACCTTCAGACGGCAAAACGCCAAAGCGAATAGTGATGATACAATGCGTCGGGTCGAGGGACGAAAAGCCGCACGGATTGCCTTATTGCTCGTCCGTTTGTTGTATGGTCGCCCTTAAACACGCTAACTACATCACTGACTATTTTCCAGGAACTGACATAACAGTGCTTTATACAGACATTCGAGCTCCGGGAATCTATGAAAACTACTATAGGCACGTGCAAGAGAAAGGTGTAAAATTTATCCGCGGACGTGCGAGTGACGTGAAGCATAAGGGGGGCAAATTGTACGTAAGCGCTGAAGATACGTTGCGTGGACAATGCCTCGAACTCGATGCGGACTTGGTGGTCCTTTCGACGGGTATTAAGCCTTCTCAGGGGACAGTTCAAGTTGGAGAGACGCTCGGCATCGAACTAAGTGATGACTTTTTCGTGAAGGAAAAACACCCAAAACTTGAAGGCGCTAGTACAAACACTAAAGGGATCTATGTATGCGGCACCGCCCAAGGTCCCAAAGATATCACCTATAGCGTTTTACAAGCAGATGCAGCCGCTCTCGAAGCGCTATCGCTTGTTGGTCAGGACTACGTATCAATAGAACCGCTTTCAGCCTTCGTTAAGGATAGCTGCAATGGTTGCGGTATGTGTGTACGGCAGTGCAAGAACAATGCCATCAAGATGGTTGATCGCAGAGCGACGGTCGATCCGATGCTCTGCACCGGTGGCGGCGCGTGTGTACACGTTTGCCCTACTGCAGCCCTTGATTTGCACGGGTGTACGGAAGCTCAACTTGAAGCTTCCATACGCGGGGTCCTTGCAGGTAAGCGCGAAAAAGAGATAAGGAACATAGCGTTCCTAGACACAAGAATTGGGTACGCAGCAGCTGACAATATTGGCGCAGCACGGCTCCGGTACCCCCCTTCTATTCGAATCATAAGTGTGCCATCAGTGTTGCGACTCGCGCCTCAACACATAGAGCTGGCGTTCCAATTGGGCGCTGATGGCGTTTTTATCGGACAAGGGTTCGAAGCCGAGAGTTGCGGTGAAAACTTCGAAAGCGTCGAAACGCGGCTCAACGATTTGAGCAAGAAAGTTGTACAGCGTGGGATTGACCCCGCGCGACTAAAGATTTACCGCGTTTACATCCCGCACTTCGTGGGCTTACACAAGCGTCTTATGCAGTTCGATGACAAGATCAAAGAAACTGGAGAGATGCAAGAGGAGCTCGCAGCGCCGTAAGCCGACGCTATAAAATTTTATGGCAAAGTCGAAAGTGCCTCTAAGAAGTATAGAAGAAATAAACGCCAAGATAACAGCAGGAGAGATCACCGTTTGTACTGCTTCTGAGTTTTGTAACATGGTGCGGGCTCACGAAGACGTCACTGAAGTAGACGTCGTTACCTGTGGCACGAAGGGCATCATGAGCGGAACTTACGCAACCTTGTCTTTCCGCGCCACGGCTCCAAATGTCTTCGAAACGGCCAAAATGGCGTGGCTCAATGATGTCCCAGCGTTCGTTGGTCCGTGTCCTAACGAACGGCTTGGATTGCTTGATTTGATGGTTTATGGTACGGCGGTTAGCCGGAACGACACTAAATATGGGGGCGGCCATCTTTTTCGCGATATTGTAAGAGGGAACGATATCGACTTTGACGTAGTAACAAGTACCGGGCTCCTTATAGAAGGGCAAACAAGCCTCGAAGACATGCAATTTGCGAGGCTCTCAGCTACTCGCAACGTATTTAAGAACTATAATGCGTTTGTTAACCCCAACGACACTTGCGTCAAGTCCATTTTTTCTGTTACGTGTCTCGAAGGACCGTATAAGGAAGCTAGCTTCTCTGGATGTGGAGAGCTAAATCCTTTGGAGAAAGACCCTCAGCTCGAAACTATCGGAGTTGGCACAAAAGCCTTGTTCAACGGTGCCGTTGGTTTCGTGACAGGGACGGGAACACGAAGTACCCCCCAGATGCCGAACCTTTCAGGATATGCACCTCTGAAGGGCATGAACCCTAGATATGTGGGTGGCTTTAACACGTCCGCAGGGCCTGACGTGTTCTGTTCGTGGGCGATCCCTATTCCGATTCTTAATACGTCTATACTTGAGAACGTAAGCCGGACAGATGATCAGATCCCCCTGCCAATTGTTGATGTAAATGGGCGCACGTCACTTGGTTATGCACGATACAGTGACGTCTGGCAGCACAAATATGGCCGGATAAGTTTCTCAAACAACCAGTGCGTGAGTTGTAAAGAATGTGAAGTCGCTGAGAATTGCCCAACCGCGGCATTCACACCGAACAAAGGAATTGATCGCAAAGAATGCTTCGGGTGCGGCACTTGCTTATCATCTTGTCCGTATGGCGCTCTAAAAGGTGATCTGGGCTCTATTGATCTAAATGGGCTACAAATTCCAGTCACGCTCAGGCAATCAGATCGACCAAACGCAAACAAACTGACGCGAGAGCTCAAAAAGAAGATCGAGCAAGGTGAATTTTTGCTCAGCACGCCAGTGCAAGGTATCAAGCTACTGTAGCATATGGATTCTGCGAGTTTGCTTTTTTGCACCTCGAATGTCTATTGACGCCAAGCCAAGATCGACAGAGCTTGACAATCCGGAGAGCTTTGTGAAAAGCAGAGCCGTCGCCGTTACAGAAAGCTAAGCGATAACAAGTCGCATTGAATAGAAGTAATATAGGGTTAGAGCATACTCAATATGAAGGGGCCATAGGGTAGCCTGGATATCCTTGGGGACTGGGGGTCCTCAGACCCGAGTTCAAATCTCGGTGGCCCCACTAGCTAAACACTGCGCAACTTAGAGAGGCGAGTACAAAAGTTAATAAATAGCGCGCGCAACAATAGATATATAGTGCAATTTAGAGAATGCCAGTAGCTTTTTGTGTGCATTTAAAGGCTCCCGATTTAGATTGAGCGGAGTCAAAATATTTTACTAATTCAATGAATCATAGACTGTCTGTTTAGGAGCAAATCACGTGTCCATTGGGATTACAACGTACGGCGTATATATACCCCGATATAGGATCAAGGTAGAAGAAATTGCACGAGTGTGGGGAGATGACCCCAACGATATCAAAAAAGGACTAAGCGTTTTTGAAAAATCAGTCCCAGACCGAGATGAAGACACGGCCACGATCGCAGTCGAAGCGGCTCGCTCCGCCCTTGAGCGATCTGGTTTAGCAGGAGCTGATATTGGAGCTATATACGTCGGCAGCGAATCTCATCCTTATGCGGTCAAGCCAACGGCGACGATTGTTGCTGAAGCAGTCCGGGCAACGCCGGAGCTTATGGCTGCTGACTATGAGTTTGCCTGCAAAGCCGGCACTGCCGCTTTGCAGACGTGTCTAGGACTGGTCGCTGCTGACTACATTAGATATGGCATGGCGATAGGTGCCGACACCGCACAGGGAGCTCCCGCAGACGCTCTTGAATACACTGCAGCAGCCGGCGGCGCGGCTTACGTCGTGGGAAAGAACCACGTCATTGCTGAAATTGAGGACACATATTCATTCACGACTGATACCTTCGACTTTTGGAGGCGGCAAGGCGAGCAATACCCGAAGCACGGCGGGAGATTCACAGGAGAACCAGGATATTTCAAACACGTCTTAGCGGCGGCGCGAGGATTGCTCCATAAGACGCACAGCAAGCCTGAAGACTTCGACTTCGCCGTATTTCATCAACCGAATGGCAAATTTCCTCGCAAAGTTGCTTCCGCCCTTGGGTTTTCACAGCAACAGGTGAAACAAGGTCTTGTGGTTGAAAAACTGGGGAATACGTACTCCGGGTCATCACTTATAGGACTAGCATCGGTGCTAGATGTTGCGGAACCAGGTAGCCGCATCTTTATGACCTCCTTTGGGTCAGGCGCAGGCAGCGATTCGTTCACGTTTCGCGTGACCGAAGAGATCGGCAAGATACAAGATCAAGCCCCAACTGTAGCTGAACTGCTTGCGGCGCCGATTTATCTAGATTATGCAATTTACGCCAAACATAAAAACAAGATCGTACTTTAAGAGGGGCCAAACACCGCAAGACGGCGATTCACAATGAGAGAAGTAGCTATCGTTGGTATAGGATGCACAAAATTCGGCGAGATGTGGCAAAAAAGCTTCCGCGACCTTTTCATCGAGGCTGGCTTGATGGCCCTTGAGGATGCTAGGATGAGCGGCGCACAAGTGGAGGCACTTTACGGGGGGAACATGAGCTCAGGAGTATTCATCTCTCAAGAGCACGTCGGAGCGCTTATCGCTGATTACTCCGGCCTCACTTCCAACAGCGTGCCAAGCACCCGAGTGGAAGCCGCGTGCGCCTCAGGTGGCCTCGCGCTGCGAAGTGGCATCATTGCGGTAGCTTCTGATTACCACGACATTGTCATCTCAGCAGGCATCGAAAAGATGACAGACGTTGGCGCGGAGAAGGCGATGGACGCGCTCGCTGCTGCCGCTGACCGGGAATGGGAGGCTGCAGTTGGCGCCACATTTCCGGGACTCTACGCCATGATGGCCCGAGCACACATGCACGAATTTGGTACCACGCGTGAGCAGCTCGCCCAAGTTGCCGTTAAGAATCACTACCACGGTTCAATGAATCCCAAAGCACAGTTCCGGAATAGGATCACAATTGACGCGGTTATCAGCTCACCCCTCGTCGCAGATCCTCTTCGACTTTTTGACTGCAGCCCAATAACGGATGGGGCGGCTGCAGTTGTTTTGGTTCCCGCCGACAGGGCGCGAGAATTCACAGATACTCCGATCTACGTCAAAGCCGCTACCCAAGCTAGCGACACGATCTCTTTGCATGATCGACGAAGCCTAACGGGCATCGACGCGACCACAGTGGCCGCAGATCGAGCCTTCAAGACCGCGAGGCTACAACGGTCAGACATCGATGTAGCCGAGGTGCATGACTGCTTTACAATCGCTGAGATAATGGCGATTGAAGATCTTGCTTTCTTCGAAAAAGGCCGAGGAGGTCCCGCGACGCTTGCAGGCGAGACCGCAATCGGTGGCAAAATCCCGATAAACACAAGCGGGGGGCTGAAGGCCTGCGGGCATCCAGTGGGGGCGACCGGAATAAAACAAGCTGTGGAGATCGCCGAGCAGTTGAGAGGCGACGCTGGAAAAAGGCAGGTTGAAGGCGCTGAAGTCGGCTTGACGCACAATGTCGGCGGAACGGGTGGCACCGTCGTTGTGCATATCTTAGCGAGGTGACTCGATGAACGTCCCGCGTTTTTGGAGAAAAATACCAAACCGGTATAACCTCATCGGCACAAAATGTGAGAACTGTAATACCTACTACTTCCCGCCGCGGCCCGTGTGCCCCCCTTGCAGACGCAAGGGCGTGATTCGAGAATATCAGTTTGAAGGAAGCGGAAAAATTGTAACCCACACCACTATATATTCAGCTCCCGAAGGTTTCAGCAAGATGACGCCATACGTTCTTGCAATTGTAGAACTCGACGAGGGGCCAAAGTTTACGGCGCAGATCGTTTGCGATCCGTCTGAAGTCAAGATCGGAATGCGCGTTAAGTCGGTTTTTAGAAAGCTCGGAGAGGAAGGACCAGACGGCGTGATCTACTATGGGACGAAATTTATTCCGGCATGATGTGTTCAACGATCGGCAGTTGCTTGCTTTAATGTTTTTTTTGAAAAGCGCTAGGATGCGCAGAGGATAGCCCGCAAACAAACGCGCCGCGATTCGCGAGCTCGTGGTCTATGTAATGAAGATAACTTGGCGTGCGTAATCTGGTGCCATCGCGCACGCAGCGGAAGGCTGAATAGTCACCGCCCAAGCGTCGCGTGCGCCCTCGCAAGATGTCTTGCAGCGAGTGCTGCTATAAGAGAGAGCTCACCCGCAAGCACGGCACAGCAGACAATTTCAGCAAATTTCTTAGCATGAGCTCCTGGAGGGTTCCCTCCGCCTGCCACGTCCATTATTGACAAACACTCGTGCTGCGTTTTGATCGAAGTCCCCCCGCCCACCGTGCCAACTGGCAGAGAAGGCATGCTTACTGATGCATACAATTCGTCTCCCCGCACAGAGAAGCTAGTAATTGCCGTCGACGCGTCGACAACATGTGCTGGATCCTGACCAGTTGCAATAAACATGGCCGCTATGACGTTTGCTGCGTGTGCGTTGAAGCCTAGGGATCCCGCTTTGGCAGATCCAAGCATATTTTTTCGATAATGAACATCTGCCATGCGTTCCGGCGTCGTCTTCAGTCCATCTTGGATAATGCTTCGAGGGATAGAGGTTTCGGCAACTACGTTTTTGCCTCTGCCTTCGATCAAGTTGATCGCAGCGGGTTTCTTGTCTACATCCATGTTGCCAGAAAGGGCGATCAGCCGTACGTCGAGCTCATCAATGATGATGTCGGCAAGTCTGTCAGTAGCAATGGTGACCATGTTCATCCCAAGAGCGTCTTTAGTGTCAAACGCACACCGTAAGAAAACGTTATCTGCAACTACATAAGGGTCTATTCGCACCAGTTCCCCGTGTTTCGTGGTCTCCTTCGCTGCTTCCTTAAGCTTAGTAAAGTTCTCTGGCTCCTTGACCCATTCAACAACGCGCTGCGCTTCGACAACATCGGCCACCGCAAAAACTGGAGCGCGGGTCATTTCGTCGTTGAAAATCCGAACAATGGCACCCCCGGCAGCAGTAATTGCCTTGCACCCCCTATTTACAGAGGCGACTAGAGCTCCCTCGGTCGTAGCTAAGGGAATATAGAACTCTCCGTTCGCATATTCTCCCCGCACTGCCAGGGGGCCAGCAATGCCGACTGGCACTTGCACAGCTCCGATCATGTTTTCGATGTTACGTTTCGAGGAGGCATCGGCGTCTATAACATACGCGCCGAGTGCACCTAATGTAGCTCCTGTCAACTTCTCGACGGCTTTACGTCTGATTTCAACAGCCTCTGACGCAGGAAGATCTATTTGATGGAGCCCTAGCTCTTTCCTTGACACCTTATCGATGAGCGTATTGTCGTTCCTCACCCAAAGCCCCCAACACTTTAATGCAAATCTGCAATCACACACCAATTCCTGTTACCGACGACCGAGCCCAAAAGTTTGTTTTTTCGCCTTTAGCTCTGCTCAGCGACGATATACTACGGCTTAAAATATTTATAGAGTAACCTGGTATATAAAGATGAATTCTTATGCCTCAGTGGCTAAGCCTGGTATAGCGCGTCCTTGGTAAGTCTCGCGAATCGAACACAAAGAGGACGAGGTCGCGGATTCAAATTCCGCCTGAGGCTTTTTCCTATCTGACTCTGCCCAAGAACATGTTCATAGGCGTTGACCACGGGACACAAGCTGTTCGCTTCGCTACTTTAGATAAACGAAAGCTTGAGCTTCCCCGAGAAAATATCGCTGAGTCTTCTGTTGTTCACGATATCGAGGAGGGGCTGAACCTCAAACTTGAATTCGTCAAGCTGATTGGGCTCACATACTCCATGGGCGATGGTATTACGAAGATCACCGACGCCAGAAAAGTACGCAATAGAGGCCTCAAGGCGGTTGGCGGAGCCGGACGTTACATCGGAGGAGGCACAGCTGTCTATGATGCAATTTGCAAGTCAAATACGCCAGCGATCGTGTTACCGGGAATCCACGACGAATCAAACGTAGATTTTCGAATGAAGTTCTTTTCCCACGGAGCTTCGCCAGAAAAGGTCGGGCTAGCCTACTATGCGTCTAAGTATCACAAAAAGCAAGACTTCATCTTATGCGACGTAAGCTCCAACACCGTATCTCTCGCGGTCGCAGAATCACGCATCCTGGGGGCAATTGATGCCGCGATATTTGCACCTGGGGTCACGCAGGGCCCCTTAGATCTCCAAGCAATACGGGACGTAGATAGCGGACTGATGACTGCCAACGAGGCTTTTTCTCGCGGCGGCCTCTTGAAACGCGACTTTGGCGATCACGATATGATAGCAACGCTGGCGCTATACGCGGCCATGGAGATCAACGCGCTACAAGTCCTACTACGAGACTATTCAGCTCAGGGATCAATATTTTTGGCTGGGTCTGCAGCCGCTAAAGTGAAAGAACTATTGGAAGCGCACTTGAATGCCTCTTCTATCGTTCTTGAACCGTGGAGTGCAGCGACAGGATGCGCGGCTATCGCTAAAGATGTGTGGGAAGGCGCTATCGACATTATGGGTATTCCGGTCGATTTCTGACAATATAGAGGTTGCATACGCCCCGACGGAGCTGCCGCACTGCCAACCCACCATAGTGACCCGACCCAACTTCGACGCGCCAGATTGCCGCCTTGGGCGCAGAATCTCCAAACGTGCGTTTAGGACCAAATAATGGTTCGAAAGGATTAAAATAGATTGAACGATTAATGATGAACAGCGGAGGCTTAAGTGAAAGAGATACGCATACACGGCAGAGGCGGGCAGGGCTCTGTCACCGCTGCCGAACTACTCGCTGTTGCAGCATTCGAAGACGGAAAATATAGCCAAGCATTCCCTTTTTTTGGCGTTGAGAGGCGCGGTGCACCAGTTACCGCTTTTACACGCCTGAGTGATAAGAAAATTCGTCTAAGAAGCCAGATCTATGAGCCTGATTACGTTATCGTACAAGACGCGACGCTAGTTTCCGCGGTTGACGTTACCGCCGGGCTGAAGCCTGATGGCATGGTAATTGTAAACTCCGAAAAATCGGCTGACGACATAGGACTCGACGCAGGAATAGATGTTAGGACGATAGACGCTACCGGAATAGCCTTAGAGATTATCGGTCGGCCCATCGTTAACACAACTCTGCTGGGTGCATTTGCAGGAGCGACAGGCGAGATCAGTATCGAGTCGATCAAAGAATCGGTTCTAGCCCGATTCCCTGGGAAAATCGGCGAAGTGAATGTGGAAGCGGCAGAAAAGGCCTACCAGCTTATGGCTGCAAGCGAGCGAAAGCCCCACAAAAAGGCACGAGCTCGAAAGAAGGAAGCGGCACGTGAAGGATACGAAAAGATCCCCACGGCAGCAATTGGCAAGCCTGGCACCTCAGAAGTCACAGAAACTGGCGACTGGAGGATTTTTTATCCCGAGTTCGACATGGAGCAATGCACCCGCTGTGGCAAATGCTTCGAGAACTGTCCTGACGCTGCCATCATCGAGCGAACGTTAAGCGGAAAAGGAGCCGACGAGGCACGAAAGAGAGCAGAAGAGCTCGAAAAGGCGGGCAAGATTAAGAAGGCCGCCGTCAAAAAGGCCCACATCCGATATGAACTAAATCCGACGTATTGTAAAGGGTGCGGGATATGCGCTAACGAATGCCCGATCCAAGGTATCAAGATGAAACTGGAGGAGAAGTAGCATGAGAGAGATAATGGAAGGCTCTCACGCGATCGCACTTGCAGTAAAAGCGGCGAGACCAAACGTCGTGTCAGCTTATCCTATAACCCCACAGACGCACATCGTCGAAGATATCTCTCAGTTGATAGCAGATGGGGACCTCGATGCGCAGTACGTGAAAGTAGAGTCCGAACATTCCGCAATGTCAGTATGCATCGGCGCGAGCGCTACTGGCGCGCGAACATATACTGCAACAACCTCGCAAGGCCTAGCTCTGATGCACGAAGTGCTCTTTAACGCGGCAGGCATGCGATTGCCGATTGTTATGACAGTAGCAAACCGAGCCCTCTCAGCACCCCTCAGCATATGGAATGACCATCAAGATTCCATTTCAGAGCGCGATTCGGGCTGGATTCAAATCTATGCAGAAGACAACACTGAAGCGAGCGACCTGACGATTCAAGCCTATAGAATTGCGGAAGACACCCGAATCCAAGTTCCGGTGATGGTCTGTATGGACGGCTACACGCTCACTCACACCTATGAACCTGTTGAGCTCCTCGAGCAGGACCTTGTCGATGATTTTCTGCCAACGTACCGGCCTACGGACTTCCTGAACGTTAACGATCCAAAGTCTTTCGGCATGTTTGCCGATCCTAATTACTACACCGAGTTCCGGTATCAGAATCACAGAGCGCTAGAAGTGGCTAAGGCTGTGATACCAGAAATATCGACCGAATTCGGTGAGGTGTTCGATAGGGATTACGGCGGCCTTATAGAAGAGTACAGGTGTGATGATGCCGAGTATGTGCTGATGGCGATGGGATCTGTGGTCGGCACGTTAAAGGATACGGTCGACGATCTGCGCGACGACGGCGTTCGAGCTGGCGCTATTAAACTGCGTTCGTACCGCCCATTTCCGAGCGACGAGCTACGACGCGCTTTAGCGGGCGTGACAGCCGTCGGCATTTTGGACAAAAATATCTCACTTGGTTTCGAGGGGGCACTTTTCACCGATGTCAAAGCGAGCCTTTATCGCGACAAGGAAGCTCCTAAGGCGTTTGGCTTCATCGCTGGCCTCGGCGGCAGGGATATCCCAAAACGAATGTTTGTGAAGATGTTTGACTACATTCGCGAGGGTAAGAAGATCTCAAAGAGCGAATTTTTCGATCTCAGAACGCAGATTTTAGATTTCCAAGAGGTTTAGACATGCAAGCAAAAGAAGAAGAGCGACCGATAGACTTGTTAGCCTCGGGTCACAGGGCCTGCGCAGGATGCGGCGCGGCACTCACGATACAAGCGATTCTGAGAGCAACAGGAGCAAACGTTTTCGTTGCAAACTCAACCGGCTGCATGGAAATCATTTCCTCGCAATATCCGCAATCCGCATGGAAAGTGCCGTGGATCCACTCGCTTTTTGAAAACGCAGCGGCTGTCGCCTCAGGGATTGAAGTCGCACTCAAAGCACTCGGCAGAAGCGAAGAAGGCAAAGTGGTCGTGATCGCTGGTGACGGGGGGACCGTCGACATAGGCATGCAGGCTATTTCTGGAATGCTCGAAAGGGGTCACGACGTCTGCTATATCTGCTACGACAACGAAGCGTACATGAACACGGGAAACCAGCGTAGTGGCGCCACGCCGTTCGACGCGTCCACCACAACGAGTCCATACGGCAAGAGATCGTTCGGAAATGATCGGCCGAAAAAGAACATGCCTGCCATCGTGGCAGCCCACGGCATTGCCTATGTAGCCACAAGCTCTGTCGGTTATCCGAGGGACTTGACAAAGAAAGTGCAAAAGGCTGTTTCAGTCAGCGGTCCGGCATATTTACAGATTCATGCTCCGTGCAACGTTGGATGGGGCTTCGACAGCGCCAAGACGATAGAAATCGCGCGACTTGCAGTGGAAACTGGACTTTGGATGATGTACGAAATCATTGACGGGGAGCTCGTCAACGTGATGAAGGTACCTCGCCAACAGCCCGTTGAAGAGTATCTCAAGCAGCAGAGACGATTTGCTCACCTTTTCAAGATGCCCGGCGGGCAAGCTCAAATCAAACTAATTCAAGACATTGCAAATCACAACTTCGAAAGCCATAAAGCGGCTGCCCGGGAGGAAACCGGCTAATTCAGAACGTAGTCCTAGTAATACGCTGCGACATAGCGTCGTAATGATCTTAAGCTACGATTTGGCGATTTCCAGCTCGCTTGAGGCGAGCGCGTGTCGATGAGGGTGGTTCAAGCTGGGAGAGGAGGGCATACAGCGCTTCGAAATCCGCTTCTACTTCAATGGGTGGGGGCAAGGCCTTAAAAACGGCTTCTGGATCTTTCAAAAGATGGCCGGTCGCAATGCAGACAACAATCTCATCATGATCGATCGTGCCTTGCCTAGTCAACTTCCTCAGTCCTGCGATAGAAGCTGCACTTGCCGGCTCGACTCCGATGCCTTCCAACCGTGCTAAGTCTTTTTGAGCTTTGAGTATCTCTTGATCGGTTACTGATTCTGCGACGCCGTTAGATTGTCTTATCGCTTGCAGGGCTTTGGGGGCATTTATAGGGTTGCCAATTCTGATTGCAGTCGCGACAGTTTCGGGTTCGATAACCGGCTCTATCTCAGCCCGACTGCGTCGAAAAGCATCTACGATCGGAGCAGACCGACTGGCTTGTATCCCTGTCATCATCGGCACTTCCTGAATGACGTCGAGTTCTCGGAATTCCTTATAACCTTTATAGATCGCGCTAATATTGCCTGCGTTGCCCACGGGCACGATTACTCGGTCAGGCGCTTTGTCGCTGCCGTACGCAACAAGCTGATCAACCGTTTCAAATGCGATCGTTTTTTGCCCTTCTAGCCGGTATGGGTTCACTGAATTTAGGAGGTAGAAGCCTTTTTCCGAACAGAGTCGCTGAATAAGCAGCAGAGCATCATCGAAGTTGCCCCTGACCGTTAGTACTTTTGCACCGTGCATGAGTGCCTGGGCAACCTTTCCCAACGCTACGTAACCTTGAGGCAAAAGAACGACTGCTGCCATGCCTGCTTTTGCAGCGTAAATCGCCATAGATGCTGAGGTATTCCCTGTCGAGGCGCACGCTACGGTCTTGATTCCAAGTTCCGCCGCTCGTGAAACGCCTACGGTCATGCCCCTGTCCTTGAACGAGCCTGTAGGATTCATCCCCTCGTGTTTAACGTACAGCTCCTTGACGCCACACAGTTCTTCAAGCCTTTTGCATCTGTAAAGAGGCGTCCCCCCCTCCATTAGCGAGATCGGAACTCCGGAAATCGGAAGGAGTTGGCGATATTTCCACACGTGCGGCGGAATAGCCGAGAGATCTTCCAAACTGAATTGCACGTTCGAGAAGTCGTACCTGATTTCAAGAAGACCGTCGCAACTGCACGTATTCGCGACGGTTGAGAGGTCGTGCTTCTTGCCGCACTTGATACATTCTAGATGCATAGTCAACCTGCTTGCCCGATTGCTTCGAGTTTCTCGCGTACGAGTTGCTTAGCCTTCTCTATGGCTTCAACTATCTTGTCTGCGCGCGGCCCGCCTCCCTGCGCTCGCTCAGGCCGCCCCCCACCACTACCGCCTAGGAGATTACACGCCTCTTTTACGACCACAGCGGCGTTTATCCCTTTTTTCGCTGCTGCGGTGCCCACTGTGATAACCATATGTGCCTGGCCGGCGCGCACCCCTCCGAGAATCACAACGGCGTTGTCCTTTAACAGCCCGCGTGAGATATGCAGAAGCTCTTTCACATCTCCGTCAATTTTCATGCTTGAAACTTGAATGGAGCCGACAGTCTCGTCGACTCTCACAGTTGGTGCGAGCGCTGCCGCCGATGCCTGTGCCTTGCCCCTCTGCTTCCATTCTTCAAAGAAACGGGCTACGGCGGATGGGAGTTGTTGGGGAGGGACTCGCAGAGTCTTTGAGGATTTATTGATGATGGCATCGCGCTCCTGATCGTATAGTATCGCGGCTATGCCGGCAGCAAATTCAAATCGCTCCACCCCATCTTGTATTCGCTCAGTCTTCACGATTCTCAACGGTCCAACTTTGCCTGTGCTCGTCATGTGGGTTCCCGCGCACGCCTGAACGTCGGCGCCCACGTGCACTATTCGAATGACCGCTCCCGGTGGCACTCCGCCTTGGTAGAGTGCGAACCCGTACGTCTGTTCCGCTTCGTTTCGATCCATCCATTTCTGTTCCACCAGAAGGTCATCCATGATCACGCGGTTAGCCTCTTGCTCAATTTCTTTCCGTTCGTCATCGGTCACTTTTTTGTAGTGCGAAACGTCAAGGCGCGAACTTTCTACTCCTTTCTGCGCCCCTTCCTGCCAAATATGATTGCCAAGAACCCCACGTATAGACGCCAGTAGAATATGCGTCGCAGTATGATGTCGAGCAAGCGATTGTCTTCTGTCTATGTCGATTTCACCTCGCACGTTCTCGCCTACAACAAAAGGCGTAACGTCCTCGACTTCATGAATCACAACGCGGTCTACGAGGCGCGCGGCTAGCACTCGAACTTTCGTTCCCAAGTCTGTGGTGATATAGCCTGTGTCTTCTGGCTGTCCCCCACCGCCCGGATAGAAAAGCGTTCTATCAAGGATTACCCCCTCCTTGAACAGACCTATGACTTGCGCTTGAAAAGTCACTTGTTCTGGTTCATCATAAAACAAGCGATAAGTGGCAGGCAGGTTGAGGATACCTTCCATGGTCGGTTCTACCCGAACTTCGACGCGCTCGTGCGTGTTGGCAACTAGGGAGTAAAAATCATCAGGCAACTCGACGTTCGTTCCGATCTCGTGACCCACCTCTGCAACGATCTCGGGGGGCACTCCGTGAGAGTCATACAGCGTCACAAGCTCTTCCATAGGGAAACTTTGTCCCCGATAGCGCTGTGCCAGGCTGGCAACAAGTCTCTTGCCTTTACCTATAGTGCTGTCATATTTTGCAGTCTCATGCCGTATCATATCAACGATGGTTTCCTCTCGAGCTCCGTACAATGTGAAAGCGCTCAAATTCTCTATTTGTTTCTTGATAATATCTTCCAACCCAATCTCGCAGTTCAACCCATGTAACGAGCGGAGCGCCTTTCGTATCACGAGTCGAGCGAGATATCCAGCTTTGACATTTGAAGGAACGATACCGTCACCGAGCATAAACACTAGACATCTTGAATGATCTGCAATCGTGTATACGGTTTCAATTGGCTCCACGATCCTCATTAGTTCCTCTACAGCAATGCCGATGCTAGCAGCGACTCTTTTCCGCAGGCCGCGGAGATTGGAAGCGTTAAGGTTAACTAAACCAGCGAGTCGGGCATTTTGCGCGAGAATATTCGCATAATGAGGATCTTCAAGCGAATGCTCAAGTCCACTGCCTTCTATTAGGTAATTGACTATTTCTGGCATTACTGCGTCGTATATGGTTGGCATTCCGTTTGCGGCCCACACCATGCGCTCCAAGCCATAGCCTGTGTCGACGATCGAATTTTCCATCCGCTCGTAGCGTTCACCTTTGATCATCATTCCCGTTTTTGACCGCTGCATGTCCATAAAAACGAGTGTTGCAAGCTCCAAGCCGCCAACGAGCACTTCCAGAGAGACGCCCGCGTTGCCGCCACCTGCCCAGGGGCGCTCCTTGTAAGTAATGGCCGCAGGGTCTGCCCCAAGCTCCTGCAGCAAACTGTCACAATACTGCACCGTTTCATTGCTCCAGTAGATTTGGCAGCCCGGATAATTGAATGCGTGATGCGCCATCATTTCGAAATTCGTTAAGTGCCTGCCACTTTTTCCGACTGCGTCGATGTCGTTTAGTCGAATGCAGGGTTGCGATATTGTGAGTGGATTAGCCGGTGGGGGCACCTTTCCTGACGTTACGAGCGGCTGAAAATCGTATATCGAGGCGTTGACCAACAGCACGTCTTCCCTCCATCGCGCGATTACCGGATACGGAGAGACGCGCGTGTGGTCGCGACGCTCAAAGAAGGACAGATAGAATTCCCGCATATCATAGAGCCCGCGCTTTTTTAAAACCGGAGCGCCGATAAACGTATAAGGTGCACACGGAGCGTCACCACACGTATTTTGCTCGGCTCGCGCCCAAAAACGACTGCCGCAGCTGCTACAGTATCGTGATTCGAAATTGTTGCTCAGATACTCAAGAGCACCAAGGCTTAACTGCTCATTCGGCATTTAACACACGTCACGCGACAATCTCAGTATAAAAAGACCAAATTGACCTTTTTTAAGTAACTGGGTTGGAAAGTATTAAAAAGTTGCGCAGCGTAGTAAGACCGCATGAGTGAGGAGGAAGGCGCCGAAAGCGCTCAAGACGTCGTAAAGAGGCTAAAGAAGCTAGTTGAGGTGCAGTGTGGGCCTATCTTCATTTCCAAGATGACGCTCAGGGACCTTGCTGATTTGTACAACGCTTACAGAAAGGAGTACGGGCGGAGTTTTGCAGCTGAAGAGATTAAAAACAGGATTAAATCACAGTTACGGTAGTCTGCTGCATAAGTTTTATCTGGTCAAGTGTGCATAGCTCAAGCAAGAGAGTTGATTTGATGGACATTGAAAAGCTGCATCGCGGAACCGAATTGCTAAAAAGAGGTTTCGCCAAAATGCAAAAAGGCGGGGTCATAATGGATGTGACCACGGCAGAGCAAGCGATCATCGCTGAGAAGGCCGGAGCTGTTGCGGTAATGGCGCTCCACGCGGTTCCCGCAGATATTCGCAAAGCTGGCGGCGTAGCACGAATGGCAGACCCCTTAATAGTCTCTCAGATTATCGATGCAGTCTCGATACCGGTCATGGCCAAGACAAGGATTGGACATTTCGTCGAAGCCGAGATTTTGGAAGCGCTCGGAGTTGATATGATTGATGAGTCCGAAGTCTTGACCCCTGCTGATGAGCAATTTCACATTGAGAAGCTACGCTTTACCACGCCGTTTGTATGCGGCGCACGGGACCTTGGAGAAGCTCTAAGGAGGATCAATGAAGGCGCAGCTATGATCCGCACGAAAGGCGAAGCGGGAACTGGCGATGTATCGGAAGCAGTGCGTCATATGCACGCAATTATGAGTAAGATTAGAGAACTCAAAGGCAAATCTGAGCAAGAAATTGGCCGCGTTGCGCGCGAAATTGAGGCGCCCGCTGACCTAACAGCCGAGACAGCTGAAATGCAGAGATTGCCCGTAGTCAACTTCGCTGCCGGCGGTATCGCTACCCCAGCCGACGCGGCACTTATGATGCGCATGGGCGCAGATGGGGTTTTCGTCGGTTCAGGAATCTTCAAATCAGAACAGCCTGAAGTGATGGCTAAGGCTATTGTTGAAGCAGTTAACAACTTTGACGATCCAAAAGCACTCGCTGAGATCTCCAAAGGTCTTGGACTGCCTATGAAAGGATTGTCCGTAAATCAGATACCAAGAGAAGAGATCCTACAGACGCGTGGTTGGTGAGACACTTCGGTTCAAGAGTGACCGATAGCGTGGAAACGGCTATAAAATCGGTGGAAATAGTCAGTAAGGCGGACTGAACTACTTTATCGTTGGGAGTAGCCTCTGGCACCGATTTAGGGATGGAGCAAGCCGGGAAGCTCCTAGCTTATTTCAAAGGGCCTGAACATACGGCACGACCAAAGGCGAGGTCGACGGTGTCTAATTTCCTGCCTCGTTATGTTTCCCTCAAGCAGAAGTTGGTGCACTCCAGTCTGTAGCTACGCGCGGACCGACTTACACCTTCACGGTTACGAGCAAGCAAACGCAAATCCGTGGCTCAGAAATGCACTCAAATGAATAATCCATATCGTGCATCGTATCACGGATAACAGAAATGTTGGAAGTTTTTTGTGGCATGATTTGAGAAGACAAGACTATGGAAACGAAATTCGGGTTTTTACCTTGTATAGAGCGGTTTGAGCCGATGGAAGCATTAAAACATGCGGTAGAAGCCGAAAGAATTGGGTTCGACTCAATATGGGTAGATGACCATTTTTCCCCTTCGGCTATGCTTACAGAAAGCGCTTTCGCGTGGTCGTGGATGGCTTCTGCTCTGCAAGCGACAGAGAGGGTATTTTTTTCGACCGCCGTCACCGCTCCTATCATGCGTTACAACCCGGCAATTGTCGCCCAGGCATTTGCGACAATGGGGGTGATGTACCCGGGACGAGTGGGAATCGGCGTCGGTGCTGGAGAAGAGCTGAACGAAGTCTGCGTCGTAGGCTGCGAGTGGCCGTCGCCTGGAGAGCGGCTTGACATGCTTGTGGAAGCGCTCGCGGTAATGAATGATCTTTGGACAAGCAATGAGCCCATAAGCTCCAGTGGCAAGTACTATCGGCTTAGCAACGCAGAATTAGTGACCAAACCGAAGGATAGGATACCCGTGTATTTCAGCGGGATGGGACCAAAAGCATCCAAAATGGCCGGTTTTTACGGAGATCATCTTATCACAATGGCTACGGATCCAAAGCTGGTTCACAACATCATATTTCCAAATTTTGAGGCGGGTGCGAGAGAAGCAGGTAAAGATCCGAAAAAAATGGAACGCGCTGTGCTGTTGATGTATTTGTACGACCCGGATCATCTCATTGATCCCAAGATGTTTGAGATGGTGCCCGAGGATCTTAAAAAGGATGTCTTATCAAGTCTCAAAATGGACGTCATATCGGAAATCTTGATTGGGCATAGCGCGGAAGATTTCATAAGGAGAATCGAAGAACTAAGAGAGGTTGGGTTTGACCATCTCATATTCGGTAACATGAGCATGGATGGAGATTCGGGCGTCAAAGTATTTGAGGACATTCTTCCGCACGTCGTCTAATACTCAAGAGTCGTACTTGCGGGTTGAGCCGCTCGCCGAAGAGTTGGGACTTGATTGATCGGTTTCTAATCGAGCTTCTTCGAAGCCGCAAGCTGGTACGTTTTGGAGTTTTTGTTTGGGTGCACTATTGGAATAAGCCGCCAAAGCACGTGCAGGAAGTTGCGTACAGCATTGGGAAGGCAGCACGTTTCTCTCAAGCTAACCCATAGTGGCAATCGAGGCGTCAAGCGGTTACTACTCAAAGGAACCTCTGCGTTTAGGAGAAAAGTACTTTTTATGCAGTGTTCAACGCATTCTCGTTTTGGAGCCTCCGACCAACTGTTTTACGCTCGGGGGTCACACGACTTCGCATGAAAAAGTACCGCTTCGACCGACGGGGGTTGTATCGTGCGTGCCCGGGTTCAGAACAAGTGAAGACTCTGAAGCAACGCATATCGGAGATAACAGTGAAGCCAGGAATATTGAGACGAACGCTATCGATATTGCTATTGTGCGCCGTGGACACATCTCCTCAAACGCGTAGTCCAAGACTAAGAGGAGCATCAAATAGCTTCTGTGTGCTTACTTTGATTTGGCGCAATTATAAATGGCTTATAAGAATGGTTGAAGTCGCAACCAGAAGAAAAACTCCCGCCGGTAGCCGAGTTTTTCGGACAGCACGAGCATTCGCTAAAGCGAATTCACGAATTCCTCAACTTGCTTTTTCACGGCAGCTAAGATATTCAAGTAGTCTTTCACCGAAACGGTGAGTGGTATGAGTTCCCCCAGAGATGCCGTGCTAGGCCATTGGGCGGGGGCAGGTGTGTATAGCACAACGTAGTCCTGGTTTTCAATGTTAGCAGATTCTAGGACCTTTTCGAGAGCGTAAACTGAGCGGTTCTCAAACACGGGGATCGCATATTCTTCGATCGTCGGGAACGCTTCACCTTCGCGGGTGTAATTCAAGTACATCGCTGCATCGATTAGCCGATACGCCGGGAACGCGTCCTCGCTGCTTACGTCAAGATAAACGGCATCGTCCCATTCCGGTGAGCCAAAAAGTTCACGATGTATCCACGTGAGATCAGTTCTTCGATTCAATGACTTTGCGATATCGATGCAGTTCAGCAATATGACGCTCAGGGTTTCGTTAGAATCGAGATCAGCTTTCACTTCATTGATCTTCGCCGCCAAACTCAGTTCGTCAATGACGGCCTCGTTTGGCGTAATTGCTTCATTATAACTTAGGGCGGTGAGTTCAGTGTGAATCTCGGCCGCTTGACTGGCACTTGCACTGACTGCTGTTATGTTGACGTTGCCTTTGACTATCGTGGTAGTTTTTGGAGGTAGTCTTGTGCCTTTGATTATCGTGGTAGTTTTTGGAGGTAGTTTTGGAACCGAAAAGTCCGCCGATTCTTCCAGTCCACGTTGCTCTTCCGACGTCGGCGTATAAGCGGGGCCTTGGTGAGACTCCTCAGAAAGAGGTATCGTGGTCGTCATTTCTCGGTATGCTCCCGGTACAGTCACATCTTCAAATGTTTCCTCGTCGCTTGCGCCCCGGTTGATGGAGCTTCCAGCTTCTTGTGCCGTTGAGCTCCGCCGACGGGCTCTCAGTACTAGGGCTACGGCAATAATGATTATCAAAATAGCCAACCCAATCACAATTATGATCCCAGTACTTTGAGAGATTTGCAGGCTGCTGGGCAGGGCAAGGGATAAGATTGGCATTGTATCACGTCAGAAACTACTGTTGATTATAGATGGATGCTCATAGATAAATCCTCTGGTGCGTTGCGCAATGCGGCTGCAATGGATAGCCCTTCGGGTTATCGAAGCTTGACGGCCGGGGCTTAATCTTGCAGTTCAACCGCGCGATCGTTTGAGGGCGGTCAGTCAAAAACGAGACGCGCTTCAAAAAAAAGCTGCGCGCTGAGAGTGGGCGACAAAAACAGCGGCTAATCAACAAGGCTGCAGCTGATCTAATTCTACAGGTTTTTTGATGCCCTTTGCGCCCCCCTTCGCATTCTGTGGGCAGAAGGACCAACGAACTCAGTTTCCGTGTTTTCGGCGTAACCGCGCCCGGAGCTTGCGGTGGATGCGCCAGAGCCCGGGACTAATGCGCTCTACGCGCTCCTCGTGCAGAAGCCCGCGGCACGTGCGTCGATTTGGCGAGCATGGCAATGGAGAAACCAATGATGTTAGATGGAAACGTTTTTAGAGTAGAAGCGCTAATCGACAGGGTGGCTTGTCTTCTGAACTGGGAGGTGCACGATGGCATTTAAGGATTCGGTTATATCAGCGTTGCTGGTTGTCGCAGTTATCATCATACTGATCCTCTTTTTGCTCCTCGGTTGGTGGATTGGGAGTTTATTGCTGCCCATGCTTGTATTTGGCGGCTGGCTGCACATCATCGATATCATCATTAAAACGATCGTAGGCTTGATCATAATTGGGGTTGTAATTGTAGTCGTCGGCTACATAGCCTTGAAACTCATATAGGGGGATTTAAAACCCCTACTGACGTTCCAGATCTTTTGGCGGCGGTGAAGTGGTCAGCCCTCAGATATAGCTGCAGTCGTTAAGTCTGCTTCTCACGGAGGGCCCGTTCCCACCCCATTTTCAATATGTTGACGTCAATCTTGAACGGCAGACCTTGCAACGCTTGAATTCGTTCCGGCGAGATCGGTACAGGCAGATTGGGCGGAACTACTTTATTCTTGGATACAGCAAATACGGAGCCCCATACGTCTATCATTTCTAAGCTTTCGATAAATGCGCCTTTAGCAACTCCTTCCTTGTACGTCTCGTCCCCAACGAACATGTTCAAATCAAACGGTTCGTAAAGTTGCATATCAGCGGCGTAATTCTGGAATAGGTCCCACATGAGTTTCTCAACCTTTCGTTCCGGGTCGCGCACGTTCAAACCAATAACCTTCCTCGCTTCACGTCTGTTGATAAAGTGCGTGTGCGTGTACAGTTTCTCAGTCATTATTTCTACTATCTGAGTGACGTTGGCCTCGTTTTTTTCACCGCGCATATGAATCTTGAGCAAATTTGTAGCCAACATTCGGATACGCGTGTGTTGCCGGTAAACATTTCCCAGCGCAAGCGGATGGACTTGCTTTGAAAGTTCATTGAAGACCTCAATTATGTGGTCCTGCTCGCTAATCTTGGCAGCTTCGCGAGCAAGGGTGAGGTATGCGGTGACGTCCTCGACACTGATGCCCAGAGGGATAGCCGGATTTAGCGGATCGCGAGGATTGAATTGGTTTGCTGTAGTCGGATCGACCGAGCTAAGTGTTCCGCCTGTCCCCATCAATATTTCGTCGGCACCAAGACAAATCAGTGTTCCCGCGCTATGACAGTGATACGGCACGAGTGCAGTGAACTTGGTCGCGAACTCTCGAATGAAGTTGACCATTGGCCACGGGACGTCAGCGTCTCCTCCGCGAGTATAGATGAACAAGTCCAAATGATCGACCTCGCCTAAGCGATCTAGATGGTCATAAACGAAACGCAAGTGCTCTTGCGACACTTGGCTAATCATCCCAGGGATATTAGCGTTCGTCGGGCGGTCACCAGTAACGTAGCAGATCATCTCGGTGCCCCGCAAGTCTTGCAGTTCCTTAATGATGTCGAGTCGTTGCTTGGTTAGCTCCGAAGCGTCCGTGAGATAGCTCATATTTCACCCTATCGGGACTTTCGTATATATACATGTCATCCCGTTTCGAGCTGTTTCGTGCGCGACAAACGACTATCGCGCCCTACGCCTCTTGCAGAAGCGGCGCTCCGAGAACTAGAGCGCCTCGCTTCAGTTGTGCCAGAACCTGCGCGTCAGTGTGTACTGCCGCTCGTGCCTCAAGATATCGCGGTAAAAGCCTTCCTCATCTCGGCGCGCTTTTCGGATAACTCTTGACGCGGCTTCAGGGCCCAAGCCGCGCGATGCTAATGCGATAACTCCTTTCTTCCCGTGAGAAAGAACCAAGTTAGCATTTCTATAGACGCGCCTTGTCCGCGCCTTCTCGTCCGGAGTTTTCGCTCTTTCGGACTTGGTGACAATCACCACGTCCTCGTCTTCCCACGGCTTCAGTGCTGCAATCAACTTGGAGCTGCATAGTGGACATTGTGGCTGCTCAGGCACGCTTGCCACGTATCGTTTCGATCTCCATTTCTTGCACGTGAGACAAAAAAGGATTACGCGATCATTCATGATTCTGTTTTTGAGCGCCATGAGAATTGACCTGTCTGCGTTGTCGGTTACAAGCAGATCTCGTGCGCCATAATGCCGTTGTCTGCTCAGGGGGCTCAGTTTCGACGTGACTACTTGCGTGTCGCCGTCTTGAATTTCCCTGAGAAGATGGCTAGTGCGCTCCAGATCAAGCTTGTCGTGCACGATATCGCGTATCGCCTCCTCATAAACGGGAGTGTCTTTCAGAAGATCCATCAGCTTGTTGATATTGAAATACTTAGATTCCGCGTCCCTGTCGATCACGCCGAACTTGCGCGCTACGTGCACTAGCTTCCACTTAAGCAGCATGCTGTTTTTCAAAGTCATTTCAATTAACGGCTTAAGAAACTCTGGCTTTATCTGTCGGACTAGGTCAGCGATGAGTTCCGCGCTCAGCGCGTTCGGGAGTTGAAGCTGTATCCAATATGGATTGACCTCCAAAGCAACGCTGCTTCCCAAGCGGGCCGCGAGCAGCGAACTGATGACGCGGCCTAATGTCTCGTTAATCCTATGGCCAAAGCATGCGTGTATAAGTGCGGTCTTGCCGTCGACTTCCACCACAAGCACGTTATGCGTGGGAACGACGAATTTCTTCTGTCGCCGCATCAGGTTCACCACGCGTTGTACCGTGTGAGGATCCGTGCAGTACTCCTTAAGAAGGCTATGAGTCACGTCCTCACTTGAATTCGCTATCTGCCCACGAAGTTTCCCAACGTCCGAAGCAACTTCGTAAGGCACTGGTATTTGCTCGCCCGCCCAGCTAGGGATTTCGCCGGTAGAGCTGTCCATGGGCTCGACCTTCACGCGCTGCTCGTCAATCTCCAAAATCCGCCACATCTCCCCCCTTGTAACGAACACGGCACCAGGCTCAGCAAAAGCAATCACGAACGTTTCGTCAAGAGTTCCTATCCACTTCCCGTTTATCGTGTCATAGATACTGTAGGTTTTTTCATCGGGAATCATAGAAAGATTTTCGTAGCAGTACCGGCGCGTCTTTCCCATCATCTTAATGAGCGGTTCTGTGTCTTCGCGTTCAACTTTCAGCAGCCGTTGCTGTTGCAGCAGCTTAACCACCTCAACGAACTTCTCGAGCGTTAGGTCTCGATATGGAAATGCCTTTTTGATGATTCGCAGCGCGAGTTTAGCGGGCTTAGCCCCGTTCAAGGTCATGAAACAGAGCTGGTTTGCAAGAACGTCCAACGCTTGGTAATCAGCGTTCAAATGTTCAATCGCGTTGTTTTTCGCTCGACGCGTTATCACCCAAGACTCCATAATGTCGTCTGGGTAGGTTGCGATGATGGTGCCCTCAGATCTCTCGCCGACTCTGTGTCCTGCCCGTCCCACGCGTTGAAGCAGTCTCGTCACTTCGCGGGGAGAATTATATTGTATGACGTGCTCGACGTCCCCTATGTCGATCCCCAGTTCCATAGACGAGGTACAGATCAAACCTCTTTTCTTGCCGGCTTTGAATTCGTTTTCTGCCTCGATGCGTGCCTCTCTCGATAGTGATCCATGATGTACGCCAACGTCACTGCCGCGAAAAAGAGATCCAAGCACCTCAGCTGCTTGTCGCGTATTTACAAAGATCAGTGTGGACTTATGCCTGTCGACTATGTCACGCACAAAGCGAGCGTGACTCGCGAGTTCTGGCGCAATCATTCTTGTTTTCGCGGCCGTGTTATCCTCACCAGTTACCTGCGGCTGCGTAACCGCAAAATCCAGCATTTTTGCGCGAGAGACCTCGAAGACCGAGAACGCTCTTCCGGTCCCGGCGAGGAAGTGGCCGATCTCCTGCGGCCTGCCGACAGTCGCGGAAAGGCCTATCCTTTGGAATTCGCCCACTAAGTCTGTCAAACGCTCAAGGCCGATTGCCAGTTGGGCGCCTCGCTTTGAGCTCGCAAGATCGTGAATTTCATCGATAATGACAAATCTTACGGACCGCAAGTTTTCGCGCAAACGGCGTCCCATCAGAATGGCTTGAAGACTCTCGGGAGTCGTGATCAAGACGTCAGGAGGTTCGAGAGTCTGTCGCCGTCTTTCTGATTTCGTCGTGTCGCCGTGCCGAACGCCGATCGAGATTTGTAGCTGACTGCCCCACCACTTTAGCCTCGCCAGCATGTCCCTGTTTAACGCTCGAAGCGGCGTGATGTAGAGGACACTTATTCCGTGGCGGTCCTCAAAGTCTAGAAGCTTACTAAATACTGGCAGCATCGCTGCTTCCGTCTTCCCGGTTCCTGTGGGAGCGACAAGAAGTAGGTTTTTGCCCTCCAGCACGCTCGGAATTGCCAATCGTTGCGCTTCCGTGAAGGGGCCAAATCGACTCAAAAATGCACCCTTCACGAGGGGGTGCAACAGGCTTTCCGTAGGCTCTTCGGGACTGCTGCTGGCAAACATAAGGACACGCTTAATAATGCGAATACTGCTTAAAATAGCCCGTCACAAAAAAACGACAAAAATTTTGCTTTTCGTGCTTGATCAGTAATTGTCTTGAACGGACTTAAAGATATTTGCGTAAGCAATTCCGATTTAGGAGGCGCATTGCCTCTCCGCGTAAGCGGCGCCCTCAATGCATCTATGCGAGTGTAGGGAGATAGATTATGGCGACGGAAGGAGCTCTAAGAAATGATGAGCGGCCGCCTGACTGAAATGGAGCTCATCTCGATAGCATTAGAAAAGCTCCAGATAAGAAGCAGCGAAACATTTGCCGATATTGGCTGCGGAACGGGCAGCGTGTCAATCGCAGCCGCGAAAGAAGCGAGGTCGTTATTCTCGAAGATCTGGGATGCAAAAATGAAATAAGTGTCTCATGGACGGATCGCAACCCCGCCAAAGTGGCAGTCACTTCTCTTCTGCGCCGTCGTTCGCCATCTGAGGCAAAAAAAGGCAAAAAAAGCAGCACCCCAACCATCTATCGGGCAGGTTGGGGTTGGTTTACGTCAAACGTCTGTTGTCTTCTAGCAGCGTCCCGCGAACGACGGGATAATGTCCGTTCCGCAAATCTTTATGGCTTCTTCAACGTCCGGACCTGTTGGGCTGCCAATTATAACCTGCGTCACTCCGGTGTCGAGCAACCCGT
>Ga0208034_1000509_pt1 | contig 31085 bp, 26 predicted proteins | sample June2015DPH_8_10_FD_184699 | JGI IMG/M metagenome (GOLD analysis project Ga0208034, IMG submission 184699) | Peatland microbial communities from SPRUCE experiment site at the Marcell Experimental Forest, Minnesota, USA - June2015DPH_8_100... | ecosystem: Environmental > Terrestrial > Soil >...
GTGATGAACCTTGATCGCTACGACCTTGCCTGAGCTCGGCGGAAAAGAGAGCTGCCAACTTGGTACTAACCGCCGTTCCTGTTGTTTGGATCGGCAAAAACGGAGGTGGCGCTTTTCTTGGCTCTCGCGGGCGGTGTCAGCACCGGTCTAAAAGGGAGCCATTTTCATCAGGTTTTGGGGAACCAGCTTTGAAGGCCTCATCGGCGGGGACGCGGTAAGAACTCTATACCAGACTCTACAGATTTTCGTCAGTTTGAATCGAATCGCGACCTAGGGGTTCATAAACAAGGCGAAAAGGCGGGGGTAATATGCGATGGCGTGGGCCAACTTCCGAGTGCCCGACAATCCGCCCGGAACCGCCGGGCGCCACATCCGAGCATATCGCGTACGGCCATGTGAACGGGTGGCTGCCCTGGGCCTATTCCAGGCCTAGGGCGGCATTCTCTGTGGGGGTAAGGATGGAACCCAAGAGTTCGGGCATTCTTGGAATGTTCCGTAGGTCCACCGAATTGACTTTCGCAAAAGAGGGGTAGCGTGTAGGTGCGTGTAATTCGCGTTCCTCCGCGGACCTTCCCAAATTCGAGCTGCGTTACGATGTTTCTCGTCGCGAACACGAGGTGAAAAGCCGCACAGGAACGCAAAGTACGCGTACCTATGCGCAACCCGCTGGTTTGGCCTGCTGGAGGTGGTGGAAGGCCCTTTCATCGACAATGCGCCCATATTTGTGCTCGAAAACGACCCCGACGTGGTGAGATTCCGAGTGCAAACGGGGGTCTGGCTCGACATAACTCCACGTTTCACGCCGATGAAGCGTAGTACAATGTTCGCATTATTACCGGCTGGCCATTATGAAGACATTCGAAAAGAAAACTCCGTCACGGAGTCAAGAATCCATCGACCGGCGGGTGATTTCGCAGTCGGAAAACGATTCCGCTTGGGAAGCCCCGGTCCGAGTTCAACGAGCCAAGCCCGCTTCCCTCTCGATTCCTGGCGACTTGGCAGCACGGGCGGCATTCCTGGCCCGCTTGCATCGCGCGACCGACCTGGAGAGTTGGGTCGAACGCGTTCTGCGCGAGCGCGTGGAACTGGAAGAGTCCGCCTTCAGCGAGGCCAAGAAAAACCTCACGCCGTAATCGCACGCAACTACGTCCAACCGGGTACCGCGGAAGTTGGTAGCGCGGAGGCACCCGCAGTTTGGCTTCCCCGCGGTTCTTGGTCCGGAAATCACATAACGCTTTCGCACATGGCACAACCAGGTTACTTGCCATGCCCATCATCGAACGAGCACGCCTGGATGAAAAGCCGCGGAGGAGCGCAAGCCTTGCGCACGGCGACGCTATCGGCCATAGTTTGCCGGGAGCCGCCGCTGAGATTCCCTGTGCTACCCGCTGTTCGGAGCAGCGAGAAACTGCCCACACTGCTTACAGTAGGAAAATTTCCCCGCGTTTTCCCAAACGACCGTTCCGTCTATAATCCTGTCGCCCCTCTTGGAGGCTGCGCTGAAGTCGGGCTTCTTAGATCCGGAGGTGCCCGCGACGACTGCTCTGAAGACCGGCATCAACCCAATGCTGTGGCCTTGGTGCTTTGCATGGAGGGCTAGGATCCAATCGTGCTTTGGGAGGGCCAACTCGAAAGCGGTTGGGTCAAAGCGGGCTTTGAGAACTTCCACGTCGCCAACAACCTCCGCCGCGGCTCTAAACGCCCAGTAGGGACTAAATGGCAAGCGGTCTCGACATGCAGCCGCATGATTCTCCAACGCCTCAAGAACGAGAGAAGAATCATCTTTTCGTTGCCCGAGTAGTCGTTGAACATTACCCAGATTAAAGAGTGCCCCGGCGCGCGAGAACGGATCAACATTGGCCCGGTTTTCTTCAAGTACTAACTCGTAGTGCTGCACGGCCTGTTCTAGTGACTCCGTTCCTCCCCGCTGTGGGCGTAGAGATCAAGGGAGGGGCGGTTCCAGTGCACCCTTAGAAACTTCAAGCAAAACACCGCAAAATCTTCGTCGTTATCTGGGAATGGATACCTCATTCAAATTCCACCACGGGCTCGATTATATATCCGAACCAAGTACCACGAGCCGGGAAGGCAACTGCCGGGCTTGGGTGTATTATTCGAATATTCGGACCACTGAGACGAGCCAGTAGGAGAAAAGGCCGCAGAGCGAGTACCGTGGAGTTGTGTGCCAAGCACACTATTCCGGTGTTCCGAAGTCCTACTTCACGCAAACAGCCTATCTTGCCGTTCGATGTGCGCGTGAGTATCAATACTTTCCAGCACAACGCGGGCCGGGATTTGGCCGAGCTCTTTGGGTTCGACTTTGTGGAGCAAGTAGCGCGGACCTGCGGTTTAGGTTCGGGGCTTTTCATGCGGAATCGAGCCTTTCATTTTCAAATCCGCGTACGCCCATCAATAGCCAGAGGCGCGCGATCGTAACCAAGCCAGATCGCTCGTACCGAAACGGCAGGCGCCGACGTCACACCGCGATAATCTACGCGTCCGCCCGCTGGGCACAAGGCCGAAAAGCCGCAGACCTTGCGAAGCAGGTCCGCTACTTGCTACAACGAAATCGGGAAGGGCGATAACCGCTCCCGGAAACTCCCTCAAGTCTTTGTAAACAATGCCGATAATCTTGTTGTGATGTACGGCCAATTGCCGTACAATGTGAAGGTCATTTTTGAATGGGGAGGAAGTGGTTATGGCAACAACCGCAACGCACAAGGTGGAGCGGATCGAGGCACGGGTCAATGCGGAAACGAAAGCCTTGTGCCAGGAAGCCGCAAACCTCGAAGGGCGAAGTCTGACGGATTTTATCGTCGCCAGTGCCCTCGAATCTGCCCGGCGAGTGATTCGCGAACGGGAACTAATCGATTTGAGTCAGCGCGACCGCAAAGCCTTCGTTGCTTCGCTGTTGAATCCTCCTTCGCCCAACCGGCGCCTGCGAGACGCCGCCCGGTACTATGAGCAGGTGATGGGAAAACGATGATTCCTTCCCCACCCGCTTTTCGCGTCGAGCCGCTCGGTGACCACGACCGGGCGGCTTTTTCGTGTGGCATCGAACCTCTTGACCGCTACCTGCGCGAACAAGCGGGCCAGGACGCGCGCAAACATGCCGCCGCCCCCTTTGTCTTGTTGACCCCGGCAAATCGTATCGCGGGCTATTACACGCTCTCATCGACCGTCATCCTGGCGGACGACCTCCCCGAGGAAGACATCAAGAAGCTGAAGTGGCCGCGCTATCCTCAATTGCCCGCGACGCTGATCGGACGCCTGGCCCGTGACGTCGCGTTTCGCAGACAACGTATTGGAGACTTGCTGCTGCTGGATGCGCTGAGGCGGGCGTTCGACAACGTTGGAACCGTCGCGTCGCTGGCGGTCATTGTTGATGTCAAAGACGAAAACGCCCGGCGGTTCTACTCCAAGTATGGATTTCTTTCCTTCCCTGACACACCGAACCGGATGTATATCCCCATGAAGACGGTGGAAAGACTCCTCGCCGGATAATTGCCTCCAGATGATGTCGCCGCGGTACTGGCAGCGGAGACGGGAAGCCGGGTACAGATATCGGGCGCGCGCGCGGCGAACTTGCTGGGGCTCACCGACCAAGTCCCCGCTCAGTTGGTGTATTTCACTGACGGCCCCGCCCATCGCGTCAAGATCGGCGCCCAGACCATTCAGTTGAAACCCGCCAGACCATCGCGGTTCCCCGGAGCAGGCACGCCGGCGGGACTGGCTCTCCAGGCGATCCGCGCGGTCGGGCCCAATGCGGACAAAGACTTCGTTGTTCGACAGTTGTCCCGCGCCTTGAGCGCTCGCGACCGTGCACAACTCGCCAAACTTATAAAACACGCCCCAGCCTGGAGTCATGACATCATACGGCAATTGAGGGGGACGTAGATGGACACTTGGGCCAGGCGACGGCGTGAGAGTGACCGAGGCCACCTGGGACAGGAGGAGGTCATGAGGGAATTGCTGGCGGAGACGGCGGCGCGAGCATCGACGTATCTGGCTGGTATCGGCAGCCGGCGGGTGGCGCCGCGGGCGGAAGAGATTGCGCGTCTCGAGGCGTTTGGCGGCGCATTGCCGCAGGCCGGTTCCGACCCTGCCGAGGTTCTGGCTTTGCTCGATGACATCGGATCACAGGCCACGATGGCAACGGCGGGTGGGCGCTATTTCGGGTTTGTTACCGGCGGCACTCTGCCCGCTGCGCTCGCGGCAAACTGGCTGGCGGGAGCCTGGGACCAGAACGCTGCTCTCTCCGTCATGTCGCCGGTGGCGGCGAAAATCGAAGAAATTGTGCTGGCTTGGATCCTGGACCTGCTCGGTCTTCCCTCGACTTGCGGGGCCGGCTTCGTTACCGGGACGACGATGGCGAACTTCTCGGCCCTGGCGGCGGCACGGACAGCGCTGCTCAGGCGTGCCGGCTGGAACGTGGAGGAAGATGGGTTATTCGCGGCGCCGCCGATCCGAATCGTGGTGAGTGAGGAGGTTCACGTCTCATTGCTGAAGGCGCTATCGTTGCTGGGGTTTGGCCGTTCCCACGTAACCCGGGTGCCGACGGACGGCCAGGGCCGGATGAAACCCGAGCTCTTGCCGCGACTCGACGACCGCACCGTGGTTTGTATTCAGGCTGGGAACGTGAACACCGGCGCTTTCGATCCCGCCAAGGAAATATGTTCGCGCGCGCAGGAGGCGAAACAGCGTTCCCAGGCACAAGACAGTGAATCGAAACATGGCCAGGAGTTATAACAGAACAGTGGCGGGAGGGCGGCAGCCATGTTATTGATTTTGCGGTCGGCCAGAGTTTTGACGAACCCCAGGTGCATTCTTCATGAGCTCTCGAGGGTTGAGAGAAAACGCGCGAGATGACGCTGAAACGCCTGTTGATGGACCGTGGCCCCCTCGGATTTGGAAGGGATTTCGACAAGTTGGGCCAACGGCAAATGATGCGCCCAGGTTTCAGCAAATTCGAAGGGATGAACAGGATCAGCCCGGTTCCCCACTACCAGGGCCGGTCTCCGCAGATTTTCCACTTGCCTCCAATTGTCGATGGGACTTGCCAACGGCATCTGTTTCAACCGAACGCGGCGTTCATGCGCCCGGTCCGCAGTAAATTGTTGGCAAAGGGAATCTGCCATGGCCGGAGCAGTCCGCCGCATGGTCTTCCATTCCACGTCCTTTTGAAAAGCCGCCAGCCCCTCTTCCGGCCCCATGGACTCGAGTAACTCGGCGATCCGGGTAAACAGGCGCAGTTGCGGCGGGTCCGGTTGGTCAAGCCAGGCGGGGCGCACCAGGATCAATGCCTTGACCCGCTCGGGCCACTGCACCGCAAATCGGATCGCGACACCCGCCCCCATCGAGATGCCCCCAATCACGGCCGTCAGGATGTGCAGATGATCGAGCAGTACCCGCAAGTCGTCCGCAAACGTCAAAAAGTTGAATTGGCCTGCATCGGCCGTTGACTGCGTTTCGCCGTGACCGCGACAATCCCAAACGATAAGTTGGTAAGCGGTTAAGCGGCCCGCCAGTTCTTTGGGCTGGTTCCGATCACCGCCGAGCCCATGACCAAAGACCACCGGCGGTCCCGCGCCATGGATCTCATAACAAATCTGTGCCTTACTGGTATGAAAGACGGGCGTCAGGCGCCTCCGGTCAGCTCGGGATACCAGCGAGCCGCCCGTTGCCGGACGAATTTCACGGAACTGTCGACTTCCGTTTCGTCCAGATTGTGCAGCACCACCGGTCCATCAAATCCGTTGTGCTTCAGCAGGCGGAAGTAGGTGTCATAATCCAGCGCACCGGTTCCCGCCGGCTGCCGCTGCGTAGGATCACCCGCCTGGATGTCCTTGGCGTGCACGATGACCACGTCACGCCCCAACAGGTCGAAGGCCTCCTCCAGGACATCCTTCATCCGCACCAGATTGTCGCCGTGGAACAGGTTCGCCCCGTCAAAGATGATCTTGAGATAACGCGACTGGCATTCGTCCAGAAGCCGGCGGGCTTGGCGGGCCGAATCAACCACGTTTGTCACTTCCGGCTCGATGCCAAGGATAATCTGGTTTTCCTGCGCAACCCTCAACAAGAGATCGAGCGTAGCAAGCAAGTCGTGCCACGCGGCGGGCTGCGAATTGTCCGGATGAAATCGCCACGGGTCCCAAGGATCGCGAGTGCCAGTACAAAGGCTGACCGTCGTAGTTCCCAGGAGGCTGGCCTGACGGATGAGCTGGCAGCAACGCCGAATCCCCGCCGTGCGCGTGGCGAAATCCGGATGGATCGCGTTGAAGGTGCCGGAGACCGCCACCATTTCCAAACCGTAGCGCTTGAAAGCTGTGTGGATTTCCCGGCATATGGACGGCTCGAGGACTTCCGGCAAGCTGTCCAGACCCGCACAGCTCAGATTGAACTGGACCGCCGTCAGACCATGCGCTCGTACGCAGGCGAGCACCTCGTCCAAGGATGGACGGCGAAAGATCCGCGCAAAGATGCCGAGCTTCATGATAATCCCGGTGCTTCCAACTCAATGCGCGAACGGGTTGCGACCGACCGTGCAACGGCTTCGAGCAACCGCACGACTGCAAGACCGTCCTCAACATTAGGACTGACCGGCTCATCCCTGAGAACGGCTTCCGCAAAAGCTTCGAGCTGGCGAAGATAGGCGTTGCTGTCCACTCGGTAAGGCACAAGCCATTGGCGTTCCTTGGCGTCAAACGCCCGGACTTCGCTCGACCGGTTGTAAAATGGCAAAAATGTCTGCACCTCGACACTGCCGCCTTCCCCGTGGATGACGTAACCCTCAGACCAATCGGAGTTGACCTTGACGGTCAACTCAAAATGCCCCAGCCCGCCATGTTCAAACTCGAGCAAGCCATGCCACGAATACTGATTGAACTGGTGTGCCATTTGAACGGTGACCGCTGTGACTCTTCCTCCCAAATAGCTAAAGTTGTCAAAAAGGTGGGCCCCATGCGTCACCAGACTGTAGTCCTGCTTGTCAGCCTTCGGATTACCAGCCGCCTTGATGTATTGATTGCTGGAAAGCAATGGCGGCAGAAGGGATTCCTGTAAGCCGGATCGAAAGAGCGTATCGCGATACCAGCCGCTGATCGACAGGATGCCGCCCAGGCGTTCCCGGACAAACTGGTGTGCAAAAGCAAGTCCCGGATCGTAGCGCTTCATCGATCCCACCTGGAGTTTGAGCGATGTTTGTTTGACCAACTGCGCCAGTTCCCGGCATTCCGCCGAGTTGGCACCCAATGGTTTTTCCACCAGAACATGTTTGCCAGCGCGCAGCGCCGCTGTCGCCAACGGAACATGAAAGGCGTCCGGAACCGCGATGAGCACGGCGTCAACCGTCTCGTCCGCCAAAAGTTGCCGGTGATCCACATAGAGCCGGCGAATGCCCATCTGCTGACCAATACGGGTCAGTAGGTCCTCCGCGCGATCGCAAATCGCCGTAAGTCGTGCGCTCCGCGCCTTGGCCAGCGCGGGCAGGTGGGCATACTGGCTAATGGCCCCACAGCCAATCAGCCCGATTTGGAGCCGGTCACGTGTCATGGTGCCAGTCCTAAACTTTCGGAGCGATGCCGAATACTAATTTTGCGGATTTCATTGCTTTCTTAACCTCGGCTTAACGCTTATGCTGTCTTTGACAACACCCTGTGTCCTTTCTCAGCTCGCCCCATCCCCTATTCTTTAAGGCCAATCAGGCGCACAATGCCACAATACTACACAGTCCTCTTTCCCCTCATTGAAAGGAGCATGAATCATCCCGCCCGGCATATAAAATACCTCTCCTTTTTTTACTTCTACAGTTTCGTCTAAGCGAGGCAGATTTACCTTAAGCGCACCGCTTATTACAAAGTATGTTTCATCAGCCCTATGGGCTGAGATTCTACCTAAACGTTTACCGGGAGGTATGGTGAAAGTGCCGCAGGTTATCTGGTCCCCACAGAGGTAAATCTTAAGGTCGCATCCCTGACTTGATTTCCGTGATTCATATACTTTCGTTTCGGAAGCCAATACCCATTTTTTTTCCTTAAGTTTATCTGACATCGTTTCCCTCCTTTAATGAACTTCACTCGCTTACCGCCAGGGAATAGCCGCCCCGTTCCTCCACCTTCATATTTATCGTGATTATTGCCGCCTCTACGCCACCTCTCCCACATTGAAGCCCTCGACCACGATCTTCGGATTTTCGCCGCGCGTGTCGGCGTGGTACAACTCTGTCTGGGTGGTCCGCAGCTCGCCGGCCATAAGCGTCAGATAGTTGTCGGCGTAAAACACGGGCAGGATGCGGTCTCCGCTCTTCTCCCGCACCGCCTTCAACCTCACCATCAGCGCCGGATGGCTCGACACGTTGCGCACCTTGGTCGTAAACCGCCAGTGGTCGCCTTCCCGCTCAGCGCGCGTCGCCGCTTCCAGCTTGACCTTTGGCAGCGCGCGGATGGCCCGGTAGTCGTTCTCCTCACAGCTTCGCATGTAGGTATTCAACGAGACGGGGTCGCCGTTGTGAGTCAACGTCAATCGCAGGAAATGCACGGGTGTCAGCCCCGACGGATATTCCATCTTGATGCAGGATGAGATGCTGTCTTCCGCGATGTCCAGGGAGGCCGTCTTTTCCCACTTCTTGGTTCCATCCATATTAAAAACCTCGACCCGGGCGGTCAAGCCTTGAACGTTCCCGGCGCAATGGTTGACTACGTCGATGCTCTCAGTCACCGGGTTCCACAGGATATGCAGCGATTCGGCCCCTTTTTTGCATCCGAAGTACGAGGCCGACGGCTCAAGATAGTAATCGTGGCTCTGCCAAACGAACGAGGGCCAACCCGGGCCGCACGCCCACAGCAGCACCCCCATACGGTTCTTGGCCTGCGCCTCGAACATGGCGCGACAGCCTTCGTAGTTCACGAATTGCGCGAGTGAAACCCATTCATCCACGTTGCTGGCGCTGCCGAAGAACCTTTCGATCATCTTCAGGTGCAAGTTGCAATGTTGGTTGCCATCGGTACAGTAATCGTGCAGCCCCCACATCTCGTTCGGCGGCCACAACGACTCCTCCGGCATCATGGCGCGCACACTCTCGATCGTTGGGACGCTCACCTGGCCTATCTCGCTGTGAAACTTCGGTGTCTCGCGGTTCTGAAAGTAGAAGCGGCGCGGCATCGACATGTAAGGCCCGTGCCCGCTGACGACCACATCCGCCGAGCTCAAAATGTAGTGAATGCCCGGGTGCAGTTCCGTCAGTATCTTCCTTAAGCCATCCTCGATGGGCTTGGGCGGGAATCCTTCGTTGCGCGCGCAATAGAGAAGGAGGCAGGGATGGTTTCGATCCCGCAGAACTCTGTCCTTCGCGTTCTCCAGGAACATGGTATGGTCTAGCGGGTTCGGCCCGTCCCAGGGATTAGCCAGCCAGAATTCCTGCCATAACAGGATGCCGTAGCGGTCGCACGCCTTGAGAAATTCGTCCCCCGCAACCTGCCCCGTCCAGTTGCGGAGTACATGGAAGTTCAAGCCGCGATGGTAGCGCAAGAGAGTGTCATATTCGCGCGCGCGGTAACGCAGCAGCGCCTCGCTGAAACTCGTATGGCCACCGAGTGGCACGATCCGCCGGCCGTTGATCCACATTTTCAGCGCGCTGCCTTCTTCGCTATAGGCAAGTTGCCGCATACCCACCTGGAACGTCTTCGTGTCCGACGCCTTCCGGCCCGGCGTCTCGAACTTCAGCTCTACGTCGTACATGTTTGGCTCGCCGTATCCCACCGGCCACCAGAGCTTCGGATTGTGCAGCCGCAGCGCCGGATGGGTTGACGGGTCAAGTTTCACTTTCTTGTTTGCCCCGCCCGGCACCGTCACGGGCTGCTCAAACGCTACTTCACCGAGGCGCCCGCGCAGGATTCCCGCTACCGCCTTCGGCGCGTGGTTCGTCAGGGATACCTCCACGCTTACATCCGCGCGCGAGGTGTCCGGCAGCGGCAGCGCGGTGGTGACGAACGGGTCTTCAATCGTCACCGGACCACTGAGCGTGAGGTAAACGTCGTCCCAAATCCCGGTGTTTCGCCCGCGAACGCACGGCATCCAGTCCCAGCCGACGGAAGCGGTAAATGTGGGACTATCCAACCCCAGCGCTCCTCCGTTCGCGTACGCAGATTCAAGGGTTCTTGTCTTCACACTTCCCGGATGGTCATGTTTCAAGATGCGCACGGCCAGCGCGTTCTTGCGGCCGGCCAGCAGGCGCCCCGTGACATCGAAGCGTCCGCGCGTGAAAGCGCCTTCGATGCGGCCTATCTTCACGCCGTTCAAGAAGACATCCGCCTTCCAGTTGATGCCGTCAAAATTCAGCCAAACCCGTTGTCCCTCCCCAACTGGCGGCGCCAGGAATTCGTTCCGGTACCAGAAATCGGCGTAAAAGAAGGAATCCGAGATATACATCTGGTTGTCGCCGTAAATCAGCTCCGGCACCGCCCCGATGTTCACATATGACGAAAGCACCGTGCCCGGCACGGTGGCGACAATCCAGTCGCTGTCCTGGAATCCCGGCTGGGAGAGCGCTTCGCCGTTCGCGTCCACCAGCGAATCCCGTTGCAGCCGCCAGGCGCCTCCCGCCAGGTCAAGCCGGCCGTCGGCTCGCGCCGCGGGCGCCGCCTTCGGCTGTGCTACGAATCCACCCCGCCCGTACACCTCGAATTCGCTTAAAATGTAGCCATAGGGCGAGGCCGGCTGCTTCATCAGCACCCGCACGTACCGCCCCCGGACGGGACTGGCCAATTTCATATCGTCGGTCAGGTCCGGCCCCGCGGGCAGCGCTTGAATGTCCTTCCAGTTTCGCGCGTCATCCGAAACCTGCAGAGAGCCTTCCGCGGCGCGCTCGATCCAATACAACACCACGCGATCGAACTCGCAGGACGCGCCCAGATCCACGTAAACCCACTCCTCGCCCAGACCGGCGCTCATCCACGCGCTGGTGAAGCTGTACGGCCCGCCAATGTTTACTCTCCGGTCCTGGCGGAAGAACGCCACCTCGCTGACTCGCCACTGCCAGACGTTGTCCGACGTGAAGTCGACTCGATAAAAACGGCTTTGTGAAACCGGGCTCAGAGGGATGGAGGGTGTGAACAATTGCCCAGGCCGCGCCAAATCCGGTGGGAAGCCCTCTAAGGAAGCGGGTGCAGGATTAGTCACGTGGCCTGCCTCCTTCCACTCCCGGCCGTCCGCGGAGACCGACACCGTGACAGTCATGTTCTCAGGTTTCACGACATTCGGTGCGATGATTATGGGCTTCCGGCCCTCCGCGGCAGCAGCCTTCGCGGCCTCCAAATCACCTGGCGAATCAATCGGAAAGCCCGCGACGATGACCAAGTCAACGCGATCAACTTCCGGAACTTTTACTCCACCCCCTAATTGGACCTGCACCCACGGGCGCTGACCCGCAATATCCACGGTGCTTGTCGGATTCTGGTCCAAGAAAAATTCACGTTCGTGCTTGGGGAGCTGGCCACGAGAACCCTCGCCGCCCGGATTCAGATCCCCTGTGTAGGACAGATATGCATCCGTCACAACCCATTCGGGGAGATGCGTGTCCTTGATTCCGTCCGTGACCAACTGGGCCGTCAGGTTGTAGTCGTAACTGCTGGAATGGTAGGCGGGCCGCAGCAGCGCCAGATTGCGATAGTTTGTCCCCGCCGTCACCAGCGACGGGCCGAAGTGTTCCTTCGGATTGCCCGGATACAAACCCAAGCCGCGCGTGTACTCCTCCGCGCTCAAGGCGGATTCAACGCCTGCGCTCTTTGGGCCTGCCGCCGGGGCAGCGGCGTCAGTATTTCTATTGGAAGACTTTGCCAGGCTTCGTAGCCCGTCCATTGCCACACCGGCACCGGCAATCGTGCTCTTTAGGAATGTTCGTCGTGAATTTGCCATGGGATCCCTCCTCCGAGGCAGCCAGCGGCTGCTCACCTTCCCAACCGCGGGCTCTTCTGCATGACGAGCCCACGGTTAAATCCCAAGACGAATTAACCGTGGGTACCACACTTCAATAGCCTACGTTTCTCTGTCCTAGCTGACGGGGCCGATTCGCAGAAGGAATATTGCTTGTCTGGTGCGAAGCGGTATCCCCACGAGGCATCCAACTCAATATGGGCGTGACTTCGATTGTGAATTCCTTCACGTGACCCAAATTGGATTTCTTTCTCAATTGCCGAGAGATAGGACCTGACTTCGTGTTCTTGATAAAGATACTGATGGAATGGACAGAACCCACAGGGGGTCTTACAAAAAGGAATATGAAGATATAGATCGATCTCTCGATCGTTTCGGAAGATGGCCTCGGGATCCTGGACCGTTTCTATGTTTGGGGGATAGTATCGAATGCACTCCCCGGTTCCCAGGAGGCCGTGCAGGTTTTCTGAATTCATTGTAGTCTCGGACTTGCCTGGCCCCTGCCGCATCGAGGCGGCGATACTTGCAAACAGTGCGTCCCGTGAATGCTCGACCGTCGAGGACTGCACCACAAACCGGCGCGCAAGCGAGTCTACAACTTATGGGAAGCAAGTTATCCCTGTGTCAAGGAATTGTCAAGCAAGGTGGTGTGCTGCTTTCTGCCTACTTTCCGGTAGGTGGCACGCGGTCCTTTTCCCCCTTAATTCGAATCAGGCTATAGGGCCGCTGTTTGAGGGTATCTGTAAATTGCTTGAGGTTTTCGCTGGTGGCGCGGATGTTTTCCAGCGTCTCGTCCAGGTTGCCGCGATTCGAGCCCAGGGTATCATCCAGGTCGTTGATGATCCGCTCCGCGTCGGCGAGGGAGGTTTGCAGGCGCAGGAGGGTATCGTGGATTTCCTTGCGGTTTTCCACCACCACGCCGTCCAGGTGGTCGGCCAGGTTGTTGGCTTTGCCCATGGTGCCGTTGAGGTTGTCGATGGTGGGGGCCATCTTGCCGCTCACGGTGTCGAGGTTGGCCAGGGTCTTTTCCAGGTGCGGGCGCGATTCCTTCAGCATCCCGTCGGTATTGGCCAGAACCGAGCTGAAGTGCTCCTTATTCCCCGGGCTCACCACATCGTTCAGGCTTTTGATTAACTGGTTGGCGTTGTCGGACAGCGTCAGGATGCGGTCGTCAAGGTCGTTAACCAGTTTTGTGGCATTGACGGTGATATTATTCACGTTATTAAAGACGTCGGCCAGTTGGACAATCTCCACCGTGGGAATCTCGCTCCCCGCCAGCAGCGGCTGGGCATCGCGGGTGCCGGCGGAAATCTCCAGATAATTCTCCCCCAGGAAACCCAGCGAGGAAATTCGCGCCTTGGAGTTGGCCTTGACCGGCGTGCCGGGATCAACCTGTAAAATGATGCGGATGCGGGTGGGATCCTGGGTGTCGAGGGAGGCAGACTTGATGGTCCCCACTTTGAACCCGCCGAAGCGGACGAGACTGCCCGGTTCCAGGCCGCCGGCGAATTGGAAGTGAGCCGTGTATTCGATCTTCTTCTGGCGAAGTAGGTTCGCTCCGCCCACGAAGACGAGCGCGACCAGGAACAGCAGTGCGGACACCGCCACCACGACTCCTACCTTAATCTCTTCGTTGGCACGCGCCATAATAAACACCTCGAGGAGGTGTCAGGTATCAGGTGTCAGAAAAACGGAAACTAGAAACTAGAAAATCGAAACTCGAAAATCGTAACCTACGCGCCGAGTTTCGAGTTTCCAATTTCCAGTTTCGCCCGCTCCCCCTGACACCTGACACCTGGCACCCGACACCTATTTCTGCGTCAGCTTGCGCAGGTACTGCTGCGCGTCCTCCTGATCGCTTTCGGGAATCCGGTTCATAAATTGCACCACGCGGGGCTGCTGGTTGTTGCGAATTTCGTCCGGCGTCCCCGTGGCGATCACGGCGCCGCGGTCCATCACGGTGATGCGGTCCGCGATCATAAACGCGCTGGCCAGTTCGTGCGTCACCACGATGATGGTCATCCGGAAGGCGAGTTTCAATTTCAAAATCAGCGAATCGATTCCCGCCGCGGTGATGGGGTCGAGTCCCGCCGACGGCTCGTCGAACAGCAGGATTTCCGGGTCCATCGCCAGCGCTCGAGCCAGGCCCGCCCGCTTTTTCATGCCACCGCTCAATTGCGAGGGCATGTAATTTTCGAATCCGCTCAGCCCTACCAGTTCCAGCTTGATGCGGGTCATGATGCGAATCGTGGGTTCTTCCAGTTCCGTTAGCTCGCGCAAGGGCAGAGCCACGTTTTCTTCAATCGTCATGGAGTTGAAGAGCGCGGCGCTTTGGAACAACATGCCGATCTTGCGACGGTACTGGTTGAAGCTGTCCTCCGACATCGGACAGATGTCCTGGCCCTTGATGAGGATTCGGCCGGAAGTGGGATTCTCCAGGCGCATAATGTGGCGCAACAGGGTGCTCTTGCCGGTGCCGCTTCCCCCCAGAATCACCATGGTCTCGCCGTGGGGAAAGTCCAGGCTAACGTGGTTCAGGATGAGCCGCTCACCATAGTGGGTGACCAAGTCCTCCACGCGAATCATCGGGCCGTCGAAATCATTCGCCATGTTCAACCCGTAAAGTAGAAGATCGCGGTAAAGATCACGTCGGCAAAGATAATCAGAAAAATCGAATTCACCACGGAGGAAGTGGTCGCTTTGCCCACGCCCTCGGCGCCACCCTGGACCGAGAAACCTTCATAGCATCCGATTTTGGTGATGATCAGGCCGAACACCATGCTCTTGATCAGGCCCGTGGTAATGTCGTGCATCACGAGCGCGTCGCGGGTGGCCACCAGCACCATCGCGAAGGTCTTATCGAGTTGGACCATCTCAAATGCGGCGCCTCCCAGAATCCCGGAAAGGTCGGAGATCAGGGTGAGGCAGGGCATCATAACCAGCATGGCGAGGTACTTCGGCACTACCAGGTAACGCACGCTGTCAAGCCCCATGGCCTCCAGCGCGTCGATTTCTTCCGAAACCTTCATGGTGCCCAGCTCGGCGGCAAACGCCGACCCTGATCGCCCGGCGATGATAATGGCGGTCATGAGCGGCCCCAGCTCCCGCGTCACGGAGACGCTCACCAGCGCGGTGACAAAATACGTTGCCCCAAACTTGGCCAACTGGTATGCACCCTGCAAGCCCAGCACGATGCCGATAAAAAAGGAGATCGCGGAGACAATGGGGATGGAATCGACGCCTGCCAACACCATCTGATGGACAGTGTTCCCCCACTTCAAGTTGCGGCCTTTGAACGGCGCGACAAAAGTCCAATAAGCAGCCTTCGCGCTCAGATCGTAAAGTCCGCTCACGTAACGAAGAAAACCCAACGTATTGCGCCCGAGGTAAGTCAGAACGTCAGTCATAGCTTAATCCCAGTGACAAGTGACGAGTGACGAGCAAGATTATGCCAAAAGGTTTTGCTGCTCTGCTTTCTTGCTTGTCACTCGTCACTTGTCACTCGTCACTGCTCTTGGCACTGCTCTCGTCACAGCCCGCTGAAGGGGGCAACCGAGCCGATCTTTTCCAGGGCTTCGGCTTCCGCCTCAAAAATCGTGAAGACCTTGTGCAGCCGCGCCAGCTCCAACACCGACCGGGCATTGGGCCGCAACCCGAAAAGGCCAAAGCGGGTCTGGGTCTGCCGGGAAAGCTGCAAGCCTTCCACCAGCGTGGCGATGCCGGAGCTATCGATATAGGTCACCCCGGACATATTCACCAGGACGCTCGGACCGTCCGCCTTGATCTCCGCCAGCAGGGCTTCGCGTAAGCGCGGCGATGAATACAGATCCACGTCGCCCGAGGCATCGAGGACCGAAACACTATTCAGCTTGCGTACTTGAACCTTCATTGCACCACGCACCCTTTCGCGACAGAAACTTGACCATGGTCAGGCGATTTCCCTCTTTAAAAGCCGGGTCGTAGAAGCACTTGTCCATAAAGCTATAGATAAAAAATGTACCGAGGCCGCCCGGCCTCAAATCATCAAGGGGGCGGGGGCGGATGAGATCCTCGCAGACCTTGGGACCCCAATCCTCGAGGACAAACTCCAGGCGGTCCGGCAGACTGCGCACCTCCAAGGCCAACAGCACGTCTTGGCGCCAGCAGTAAGTATGCCGAATCACATTCGCGGCAGCCTCATCAATGGCCAGGGCCAAGTACTCAGCGTCAGTTTTGGAGAATCCGACTCTCTGCGAACAAAATTCTACCACAGCGCGCAGGATATTCAGCAGGCGCGGTTCGCTGCTGATGGCAATCTTCATCATCGTGGAACTCCCGTGCGCTGCGGAGTCCAAGTGACGGCCAGCACGGTCAAATCGTCTTCCGGGGGGCCCGCGGAAATCCGGCCGATTCTCTCAAAAATATCCTCCACAAGCTGACTGGCGCCGGAACCCTCCTGGCGAAAGATTTCCGCGAGGTGTTCCATTTTGAACGTGGTGCGATCGGGGCCCAAGGCTTCCACCACCCCATCGGTTACGAGCAGCAGGGTGTCACCGGCGGCGAGCTGGATTTTGCGATCCACGAGCAAAGCATCCTTCTCGATGCCAAGGGGAAGCCCTTCATCTCCATATAGAATTTCTACTTCGTGGGTTGCCCCGCTGCGGCGCAGCATGGGGAGGTGACCTCCCGTAGCATAGCAGAGTTCTCCCGTTTCCGCCTCCAGCACCAGATAAGTCATGGTCACGAACAGGCCGCGGGTGGAGCGCATCATGAGTTGCTGGTTCAGGCGTTCGAGCGCTTCGCGGGGGCTGGAAGTGCGCGCCGCCGCCGCCCGAAAATCGCTGATGAGCCGCGCCAAATAAAGCGAGGCGGCAATGCCCCGGCCCGCCACGTCGCCGATCGCGATCCCCTGCCGGTGGTCGCCCAGGTCGATAAAATCGAAGAAGTCCCCTCCCACCACTTCCGCCGGCATGGTGCGCGCGCTGGTGCAGAACCAGGACGAACAAGGAAAGGCAAAGGGCTGGAAACTGCGTTGGATCTCCGCCGCCAGGCTCAACTCCTGATCCAATTTCTGCTTTTCCAGGAGTTCCTGGTGCAGGCGGACGCGATCATCGGCGGCAACCGACAAGCGGTTCACCATCTGATTGAACGAAGCCGCCAATTCACCCACCTCATCGTGGCTGTGGATGTTCAGACGGATGCTGAGATTCCCTGCGGCGATTTCCGCTGTGCTTTCCGCCATCAAGTTCAAGGGGCGCGTCACACTGCGGGCGAGGAAAAAACTCAGGAGAACGGCCAGGCCCGCCGCAGCGAACCCCGAAAGCAAGATGGAATCTAAGCGCTCCCTCGCCTCCACCCGAAGGTCGGAGGCGGGCAGGTCCGCCCCCAATACCGCCACCACCCGCCCTTGCCGATCGCGCAGCGGGTGAAATGCGGAGAACCAGTTCTCTCCGGAATTCTCGTAGACGCCCGTGGTAATGGGAACGCCGCGTTCGAGGCAGTCCCGCACGTTGGCGGAAACCACCGAGCCCGGACTGACATCGGTCATGACCCCCTGCCCCAGCAGGAAGTGCGGATCGCCATCCGTCCCCGCTCCCAGCACATAAATACGGGCCACCTCCGGGGTGGCAATCAAGAGGGATCGGAAAACCTGCGTAATCGGACCCGTCACCGCGGGAGCACGGCTTTGTGCCAAGTCTTGCGCCTTTTCGCCGTCAAGCAGCAACGCGCCGCTGGTGACCACCTGCGCCAATTCCTGACGCGTGGTCGCGGTGAGAATGCGGCGCTCCTTGCGATATTGCAGCACCCCCGCCAAGGATACGGCGAAAAGGGCAAGCAGGATGTTGGCCGTCGCAATTTTCCACGCCAGCGATGGGCGGGCCGAGAACATGCCTTCGATGGTACAGGCCCACCGGAGTAAAATCAATCCTGTTGGGGGGAGGCATCAGGGGCAGTAGGCAGTAGGCAATAAGCAGTAAACAGCATCATCAAACCTGGTCCTGAGTTTTGTAGCCGCATGCTTCCCGGCAGTCTGCACAGTAAAACTGGCCGTCCTCGGTAAGGCGAAGCGAGTACTCCGATTGGCACAGAGCGCAATACCTAATGCACGTGCAGCGGTCCTCGGGATGGCCGCAAACCAGGCAAAGAAACTCTTTGTAGGCCATTGCAAACGCCTCACTTTCAGAATTGAAACACCCGCGCCATCATTCTCCCGCCAAGCGCGGGCAAAATCAAACTGCGACCGCCATCAAGCCCCTCCAAAAAGCCTGTGCGAAAACCCTGATTCGTAGCGACGATCTCCAACTGGGCTTGGCGAAACGGGTGTTCCCCGAACGGGGACGGGGCTCATGCCGCTCCCGGCGCCGGGGGGAGCAATTTCCGCCGCTCGTAGCTATTGAAGATTCCCTGCGTAATCAGGAGCAGAACCGCGATACCCACCAGAATCCAGATGCCGGCTCGTACCGATTGGTGTTGGGCGACGTAACCGATAGCGGGGGGAACCACCGCGCCGCTCAGCAGGGCGGGCGTCATGAGCATGCCGAAAACCGTTCCGAAGATGCGCGAAAAGTAGGTGCTGGCGGTTCCCGCCGTGGTGGGAAACACCGGCGCGTACGAGAGCCCGCAGAGAATGATGCCTGCGGCGGCGACCCACACACTCGGCGCCAGCACCATGAGCAGGAGCCCGACGATGGCCCCCACGGAACACCCCATCAGCAATTGCGGGCCGCGAACTCGCTTGACCACCTGGCTTGCGATCAGCCGGCCCAACATCATCATGACCCAAAAAGACGTCAGGATGATTTGGGAAGTCCGGGAGGAAGCGGCCAAATCTTTCTCCAGGAAGGTGCGAATCCAGCCGCCGGTGGAAACCTCCAGGGAGGAATAGAAGAACAGAATGCTGGCCAGAATGATGACCGCGGGATCAATTGCCACCGCCTTTGCTTGATCCCAGTCGAATCCTCCCGCCATGCTGGCGCGCGGGAAGGTCTGCAACAGGGCCACCATGGCTACTCCTCCCACCAGCAGCGCAATGAACCACAGGGTGGCCACCAGCCCCAGTCGGTGAGCCATCAGCACGATCAACCAGGGGAAGAAGATCGCTCCCACGCCGAAGAAGATGCCTCCCAAATTGAGCGCGGAAGAGGGATTTTCCGGGTAAAGATCGGGGATGAGGGTGTTCGCCGCGGCCATCGCGGAGCTGCCTCCCAGGCCAAGCATCACCAGCAGAGCTCCGAGCACCGCATAGCTGGGAGCATAAGCCATGCCCACCAGCGCCGCCGCGCTGCACAGAAACCCGGCGGCCAAGACCAGCTTCTTGCCGAAGCGGTCGATCAGCGGGCCGGCCAGGAAGACCATCGGCACTTGCGGGAAGTAGAGGAAACTGAAAAGCGTTCCGGCGCGGGTCAAATCAAAACCGGAGCGCGCGCTCAATTCCGGCAGGGTCGCGCCCAGAAATGAACTCATCACCCCGAAAGTGAAGAGGCCCGCGCACGCCGTCCCCATCAGGTAAGGGGTGGAAGTCTGATTCTTTGAGGCCATCGAGGTTGACCTTTCCATTGGATTCGTCAGATTTGCAACAGCGCCCACAAGCCGAAGACCAGTCCTGAACTGAGGAACGCCCCAATCAGCAGGCCCTTCAAATCCTCGCGGTAAGCCTTAAAGAAGCTCACCCCACACCTTCCGCGCAAGGGATGGAGCAGGTTGACGAGCAGTAATTGCCGCCCATGCTCTGCCGCCCACCGGCTGGTTTCAGGCGCCAAGCTGTCCTTCCAATCCTTGCCTTCTTCGTGATCCTCGGGCAGGTTCACCTGATCGGCAGCCCCCGCCGGGATACGGTCGGAAGGAGTTTGAAGCCGGGTGAAGAAGGGAGCGACCCGAGCCTCATCCTCCGCGGGCGTCAGGAAGCTCACCACCACCAGGGCCGCGATTCCGGCGGCGAGAGAGACAAAGAAAATGGCGGGGTCCCAGTAATCCAACCGCTGGTGTTTCCAGTGGTAGAGAGAGAAATTAGTGCAGACGGAGACCAACACGCTGCTGACGGCTCCCCATCGGTTCGCTCTTTTCCAAATGAGCTCGGCCAAAATACTGATGCCCACATAAGCCGCCAGCGTTTCCGTGAGGAGAAACGAGTAGAGCACTCTTTGGATCAGAAACAGGGCATAGACGACGGCCATGACCACGGCCGCAAGTCCGCTGATGCGCCCTACCCAGAGGTAGTGCTGGTCAGACTTCCTCGGCGCCAGGCGCGGCCGGTAAAATCCCTGCGTAAAAAGTGCGCCACTGTCCACCATCAGGGCGGAACAAGCGGCCAGGCACGCTCCCATCACGCTCGAGATCAGCAAGCCGCGAGGGCCCGGCGAAAGCAGGTGCTGGCAGGCGAAGCCGAAGGCATCCTCGGGGTCTTTGAGCGCGTGCGCGCCAAACAGACCGCGCGCGATCATTGCCGCCACCATCAGGCCCACCAGCGCCCAACCGATCGTGCACAGGCGCTTGGCCCACATTCCGTGAAAGAATCCCACGCGGCAGGTGTATTCATCCTTGCCCGTCCCGACCGCCGCCAAAATGTGGGGCTGGGCCATGATGCCCACGATGCCATTAAGGGTCAGCATGACGATGAACCACGGGCCAACTTCCTTCGGCGTCGCCAGAGAAAAGTTGTGCAGCGGCAGGGTCTGCTTCATCCCGCTCAATCCACCCACCGCTCCCCAGCCCAGGGGAATCAGCATGAAGGAAAGGAAAATGAGCAGAAAGCCTTGGACGAAATTGCTCCAGGCCGAGGCCACCAGGCCTCCGACAAAGCTGAAGAGAACGAAAATGCATGCGAGCCCCAACACGATCGAATTGGTGCCCAGATTCGCTCCGAGCATCTGGTGCAAAACCTTCGCCGCTCCTTTGAGCATGCTGGCCATGTTGATAATGAAAAATGCGAAGGCGAACAGAGTGTACAGGCCCGACATGCCCGCGCCATAGCGGTCCTCAATCATTTCCGCCGTGGTGGTGCGCCGTACTCGACGGAATACCGGCGCCATAATCCAGTAAAAGGGCGTGGCAAAAAGGTTCTTCCATTGATACCAGATCGCCGACATTCCGAAGCTGTAAACGGCTCCCGACAGACTTACCGGCATTTCGGCATGGGTTCCCACGCCGAAAGTCTGGGCGATCATAATCAGCTTGCCGAAGTGGCGCTTGCCGAGGAAATAGTTTTTGGTGTCCTTAACCCGGCGGCTGGCGACGATTCCCATGCCGATCAGGGACAGCAGGTAGCCAACGACGATGACCCAATCCAGGGGCGCGAGTGTCATAAGAATCGGTGCTCGCCGATGCCTTGTGTCGAGCAATCCGGCGAGGCAGCCTTTGGTTCTGCCGATATAACGCTGCTGATTCTAGCACTCTTTGGACGAATGGCTGGGGGCGTGCGACCGAAAAGTTGAAGGCTAGGGTTGATGGAGTTGAAAACCGGCGATGCGGGCCATGCGCGCAAAATCACGGTCCAGCCAAAAGATGGTGGCGCCGTTCTCGACCGCAATGGTGGCAATGATGGCATCTGTTGTCGTCAGACTGATGCCCCGCGAACGTGTTAGGCGAAAGAGGGTTGCGGCGTTCCGAATCCTCTTCGGTACATAAGCAACCCATACTGACTCGCTGCTCCAGAAACGAAAAGCGCGGGCAAGCGGCCCGCCCCTCTTTGCCAATCGGAAATCATCTCTAGGAAATGTTGACGACTCCATCTCCATTGCCTGAGCTCTTGCGGAGCGGCACGGAGTACTGCTTCTCAATCTTCTCCCGGAAGCAGGGGCCGGAGTTGTAGGTGCAGAAGGGGTAGACCAAGCCGTTGGGCGCGGTGTAGTGGATGACGCAGCGCTTCACGCGGTTGATGTCATAGTTATAAGCATCCATGAAGTGCATACCTGCGACGAGGAGAGTCTTATAAGTGAACGTTCCGTCGCCCTTGCCGCGGCCGGCGCTGTGGTCGGTCATGCCCTGAAGCGTATTCAGGAAGCGTTCGAAAGTGAGGCCCGGGGGCGCGAATGCGGGCTTGAAGTGGCGGCGCAGGGAATTCCACGCACTGACCTTGGAAAAGAGTTTCACCCGCGCGCCCTCCGCCTTGCGCGCCAGCAGGTCAATGTCGCGCAGCATCGCTCCGACATCAAAGAAGCGGGTGATGGGCACCGCCTTTTTCGAGACCGGGTCCACGTAGAGGTAAGTGCCCATGGCGCAATGGGGATGGGAGGTAAGGTTGGGACGCTGATGATTTTGTAACGCCGAAAGGAGCTTCGAGAACGGCGAGGTGCAGGAGAGCGGGAACCAGTCGTTGTACGTGTCGGTTATGCCCGTCTGCTCGGAGATGCAGTGCGCCAGGTCGGACTGGGTGAAGCGCTTGGCCTCAAGATCGCGGCGATTGATGCGCCCCGTAAAGGCCACGGGCTGGAAGCTGAAGCCGCTGACGCAATCGATGTTTTCGATGGCGAACCGCACCATGTCGCCGAGTTGATGGTCGTTCACGCCTTTGACGATGGTGGGGACAAAAACAATCTTCAGGCCGGCCTTGCGGCAGTTCTCAATCGCGGCGAGCTTGATTTCCATCAGGCGCTGGCCACGCGTGCGGAGATAAATCTCGTCGGTGAGCCCGTCAAATTGCAGGTAGAGAGTGTGCAGTCCCGCTTCCTTGGCGGCTTGTGCGAATTCAAGCTGCGCGAAGCTGATTCCATTGGTGGCCGCCTGAATGTGGGTGAAGCCAAGCTCCGTGGCTTTGCGCAACACATCCATAAAGCGCGGGTAGAGCGTGGGCTCGCCGCCGGAAAATTGCACCACGCGATTGGGCACGGGCCGCTGCGCGCGCAGGCCCGCAAGCATGGCGGTGACCTGCTCGAAGGAAGGCTCGTAGAGATACCCGGCCACGTTGGCGTTGGCAAAACAGACGGGGCAGGTCAAGTTGCAGCGGTTGGTCAGGTCCACGTTGGAAAGAACCGTGTGCGAAGTGTGCAGCGAGCAGAGGCCACAGTCGTCCGGACAGCGCGCGGCGTCCGGGATGGCCGGATTCTCGAGACCGCGATTGTCGCCGAATTCCCATTGTTCCATCTTGAGGTACAGCGCCGCATCAGAGTAAATCTTGTCCCGAAAGTCGCCATGCGCGAGACAGGTTTTTTCCATATAGACCGCGCCGTTCTCTTCGAACAGCCGGGCATCGATCACATGAAGGCATTCCGGGCAGATGGATTGCGTCATCTTCGGCAAACCCTTATCGAGGGGCTCGATGGCTGAACCCGCGAAAGTGGTTTTGGGCTGGATGATTTCGAAATCGCTTCGGCGGCGAGAATTGACGGGCGGAGCGATGGTAAGAGTGGCCACATTTCCTCCTGAGGAAGGCAGACGAATTTCAGAAGTGCAAGGTGCGGCCGCGTCCAGGCCTGACCGCACGACGGCATTCCCGATTAAGGAACTCAGACACAAGCTCTTAGGAAACAAGCTTCAAGGCGTAGATTAGAGCATCCCAACAATCGGATGTGGAACGACAAACCTTTAGATGGCGAAAATGCGGCGTCGAATTGCGTGGAACAGAGGGCGAGTCGTAAGCGACAAATTGTTCATTTAAAATGACTTAGCGACAATTTGTCCGACAGCAGCCTACACCCTCGGGCGGACTCGTAGCCAACTTCTCAGGGCAACAACGGCCTCTTTTACTTTCGGAAAAGATTTTCGAAAGCTTGGCGAGCATCCAGCGGCCTGGAGGAGGAAGTCTCCCGTTCGATGGTGGTTCGCGGCGAGTAAAAGTTGCATTGGTTGCGGGCATCCTTTTTGGGGATGCGAGCACTGACGGGCTGGGTACACTCAAAGCGGCTCGCGGAATCAAAATACAAGCATTGCTTGCAGCTATGCAGTTCGGCGTTGCAGCGCGGACACTTGGCGGCGAAGTCGATCCCTGGCGACAGCAGAGTTGCGCAGGAGGCGCAACGCACCACTTCGCGCTTGCCGGGCATGTTCGGTGTTTTGGGGCCAAAGCTCTCGGGTTTCTTTGCGGGCGCACGTTCGGTGCGCTCAGTGCGTTCGCGGCCGCCACCTGAGTCCATGTACCCCCGTTGTTTGTACTTCCTATCCATCTCCACTCCTTTTAGTTGGACGGTTTGATGATTCAGTCGTGTGGATCACTGATACCATCATCATACGCTGCCCAAGCGGTTCACGCCACCAGTAAAATAATGTCAGCAAAATAATGTCCGAGGCGAAAGCGAGGCCGTGAGAACCGCCGTTCATTTTGGGTTGCAGGACCGCGGGCCACCAGGTTATCAACTCTTGAGAGAATTGCGTTGCGCGAATGTCAATCTGCATCACCTCTGTTTGCCGTTGTTGCTTGACAGGCACCGAGGGTCGCCGACGTATGCGCAGTGGGGAGAACTGATGTCCACCGCGGCGCGCGCCCGCGGCGCAACCGGCGCCGTGCTGGCCGGCATGAGCCGCGACACGCGCGGCATTCTCGCCCTCGATTTTCCCGTGTTCAGCTACGGCTGCTACGCTCAGGACCAGCGTGGCCGCGGTCAGGTGATTGCGCACCACCTTCAGTAGCCGGGAACGCCGGCTTTATGGTAGACCTCTCCGACGCGCTGGAGTTCTTCCTGTTCCTCGAGGAGGCCCAAACCTCGCAGCATCTGGCGGATGGTCATGTGAGGGTCATTGGACCAAAACATCCCGCAGTCCTCGTCCTCGTAGTAACGGTAGCCCACTTTATCGCCGTAGACTTTTTTGAGCCCTTCCCCGTTCTTCAGGGCCGAACTCCAGGGAAGGATGGCGTAGCTGAGATCCAATTCCTGCACGAGAATGTTGCCTTCGGGGGCAGTGAGGTTGCCGGCCTCAACAGTTTTCTCGCTGGCAGGCCACTTCACTTGTGAGACGATTTTGCCCGTAGGTTCAAAGATGGAAGCGTTATTCCGCCATGTACTGGAGACGATGTAGTAGTGGTTCCGTCTGGCGCGCGATGCAGGTTGGGACGTCTGCGGTGATTGGGTCGGCCATGCAACCAATTCGGCGCCCGCGCGGGCCAGTTCCCTCCAGCCGTCATCAAATTCCATGTCGTAACAAATCTGAATCCCAAGCTTGCCGAAATCACACTGGAAGACAGGTTCGTCCTTGCCGGGAGTGCAACCGTGTTCCATAGAGCCGGTGTCGGTATTGACCACGAGGTGTACCTTGCGGTAGGTGCCCACGACTTCGCCTTTCCGGTCAAACAGAATGGCGGCGTTGGAGCATCGCTTCGTGGCCCGATCGTCCAGCAGATACGTCGGTGCCACGATGTAGCAATGGCATTTGCGCGCCTCGCGAGCGAAGGCATCCCGGACCGCGCCCTCCAGTGGATACGACCAATCTGCCACTCCTCCGGAGGACTCGCCTTCACCGGTCATCGCAATCTCCGGCAATACAGCCAAGTCCAGACTTCGGCCACACTTCTTCTCTGACTCCGTCTGCATGCGATCGATAATCACCGTAAGTTGGTCCAGGCGTTTTTGCAAGCCGGGATGCTTTCCCCAAAACGGTTGCATGACCGTGCCCACGATGACTTTGCGGGGCGGCTGATCTGAGGTGCTCTTTATGAGAATATCTGCACCCCGCGCGGGCAGTGTCAGTAAAATCCCTACTAGGCCCACCAGCACCTTCGCCAGCACTTGAATCCGGATCTTGCGTTTTGTTGTCATGACAAATCCTTCCAAACCACCTGCGGTATCGTCAGGATAACCGCAGCGTAAGCTACGGACACGAAAATGTCACGGTTATAAAAGAACGGATGCCCCAAACTGGGCATGCGATCAATCTACGCGTGATGCCGTCTGGACGCGACAGTGAGCCCCTTGCCGGGCGCAAAAGCCGCACGCCCAACCCAGCGGCGGGGCCGTGCGCCGCTGCCTATTCGGTGCGCAGGGCTTCCATCGGCTCAATACGAGCTGCGCGGCGTGCGGGGAAATAGCTGGCCAGCATGCTCACGATTAGCATTACACAGCAACTTGCAAGCAGAAGCCACAAATCGTCTGCGGGCATGCTCATGAAACTCCGGAAAAGTCTTCCCAAGATATCGCTCAAGCCAATGCCGATGCCAAGCCCGGACAACACCACTCCGGATTCGGAAAGCAATACGCGGCGAAGGATGTCTCGCCGCGTGGCTCCCAACGCAACGCGGACCCCCAGTTCTCGGGTGCGCTGGGTAACGGCGAAGGAAGCGACGCTGTACAAACCGATCGCGGCGAGAAAAAGGGCGATGCTGGAAAAGGCGCTAAAAAGCATGGCCAGCCAGCGGTCGCGGTCGCGCAAGTCTTCGCTCAGGATTTCGTCAAGCGTTCTCGCCTGCGATATGGGCTGGTCTGGATTCACCTGCTTCACGACGCGGCGCGCGGTTTGGAGAATCGACATCGGATCGTTTTCCGTGCGCAGATTCACGCGCAAGCTCGTTGCGGTCGCAAAGAGGGATTCTGGCAAATATATCGATTCTCGGGGTGGCGCGCCGGGCAACCAAGCCGCGCGCACGTCGCCTGTAATTCCAATAATTCGGACCATCTCCTGTGGGTTCTCCGGCCGCCCAACACCCGGATAACCCGCTACCAACGGTGGTATCCGGAGCATGCGCCCCACCGGATCCAAATTACCAAACAGGCGCCGTGCGAAGGTCTGATTAATCAGAGCTACAGGGTTCGCGCGCTCGTATTCACCTTGTGTGAACGCTCTTCCGGTGAGAATGGGAATGCGCATGGAAGGCAAGAAGTGAGCATCGACAAATTCAAGATCCGCACGCGGCATCTTGATGTCCATGTCGGGACCAAAGTGCTCGCTGGGGAGAGCGTATTCCATCTGAAATCCCCCGCCGGTTGGCATAGCCTGATCAACGCTCGCTTCTCGTACTCCGGGGATTTGCTGGAGTCGCTCTTGCAAAACCTTTCGATACTGCATTCGCGCCGCCCAACTCGCATACTCTCCTTCGGGGATGGGTAGCCGGAAGGTAAGCACATTGCGCGGGTCATACCCCAGATCCAACTTGTAGAGATCGATAAAGGCACGAATCACGGCTCCGGCCGTAACCAGCAACACAAGCGTCAAAGCAACCTGCGACGCGATGAGGACGCGGTGCGATCTACGCCCGCGGGGAGAACCGAGCGTGAATCGACCGTTGAATTTCGGCCCCTGGAAGCTTTTGGACACTTGCAGGCTCGGAAAAAGCCCAAAGAGAATTCCGGTGAAGAGAGAGAGGGCAGTGCTGAATGCCAGAACCCAGCCATTCACCGCAAGGACGGCCTCCGACGGAAAGAAACTCTTCACTAAAGGTGCACGCAGCGCCGCGATGGCGCCATAGGTAATGGCGATCCCCAGGACCCCGCCTCCCAGAGCGATGAGCAGAGCTTCAGTTAGGAGCTGAGAAGCGAGTCGCGAACGCGAAGCACCCAGGGCATTGCGGATTTCAAACTCATGCTGACGGACCGTCGCCCGTCCCAGCAGCAGGATTGATACATTCGCGCAGGCGATGAGCAACAGCAGGGACACCGCACCGAAGAGCAACTTCAGGCGCTTTTGCAGTGACCCACCTCTTCGCTGACCTAATTCGATTGATTTTAATTGTGTTTCCGGGGGAAGCTCGACCCCTTCAGAAGCAAGAACGAATTGGCGTACCAGAGCCAGCATCTGCGCCGATACAACCTCGGCACGTATTCCCTTCCTGGCACGAAGGTATAGAGGATAGATATCGTCAGGGTCCTTGCCGGGAACCAAGGGAACAAATGCCGCTGCGTCCTCCCACGCAAATCTCGGCGGCATCACGCCCACAATGATGAATTGCCGGTGATCAAGATCCAGCTTCCGGCCGAGTACGCTCTGATCGCAGGGGTAATGTGCCTGGCAGAATGCGTATCCAAGTACAACAACAGGCTGATCCCGATCATCGTCCGTGAGGGTGCGTCCGAAAAGTGGCGCCACTCCCAGAAAATCAAATGCATTGCCGGAGAAGCGAGCGATCTCGATGTCCTCCGGATAACCGCTGACGTTGGTGATGGGGTCGGCAAAGTCAGAAAGCATTGCACCTTCGACCGTGCTGGCACGGCGGACGGTCTCGAAATCGTGGGCGTTGACCGCCATGAAACCACGAATGCCTTCCTTCCCCAAGAAGGCCATTTGCACAATGCGGTTTGCATCTCTATAGGGATAGGGATTGAGAACTGCACCGTAGACAACGCTGAAAACAAGCGTTGTGGCGCCAATTCCCAGAGCCATCGTCAGAATCGCAGTCAGGGCGAAGCCCGGAGCCCTTCTTAGCGCCCGCAATTCATATTTCAAATCGCGCCAGCGGTTGTCCAATGATGTCAGGGTGTACTGCTCCCAGAGATCCTCTCGCACACGTACAGGATTACCGAACTTCAGATACGCCTGACGCCGGGCGTCCTCCGGCAACATGCCTCGCGCAACATTCTCTTCAATCTCTTCGGCCAGGTGAAAATCGATCTCACGCCTAAGTTCCGCATCCCTTTGGCGGCGCTGGAGGAACTTGTGCCAACTCATTCTTCACCTGCCTTGACCAGTATCTTCTCGCCCATCACCAAGCTGATAGCTCGCGCAATCTGGCGCCAGTGGCTGGTTTGAGAGGTCAATTGCTTTCTTCCGGCTGCTGTCAGCCGGTAAAACTTCGCCTTGCGGTTGCTTTGGCTCGCACCCCAATGCGAAGAAACCCAGCCGCGATCTTCCAGGCGGTGGAGCGCCGGATAAAGCGACCCTTGCTCTACCTCCAGCATCTCCTCGGAGGTCCGCTCGATCACCTTGGCAATGGTGTGACCGTGAGCATCCCCGGGCAGCAGAGTTCGCAGGACCATCATGTCCAACGTACCCTTTAACATTTCCCGGTTTGGTTGCTTCTGCTTGCCCATCGCCCACTCCACTCGAACTTCTAGGGAAGATCAGTATATACCACTAGGAGTTCTAGGGGAAGGCTGACCCTGGGAAATATTTCGGGCATTCCTACGGTGATCACTCTCTGCGGCGATCTTTGCCCCTGCGGGGTTTGGAAGATTAGGCCGGCCTCAATGTTTTCCGTTCAGGATTTCTTTACGGAAAATGTTTTTGAATCGCCCCTTGCTCACGTAGTGATCGGACAGCAGCCGGCCGTTCCATAACAGACTGAAGGCGCCGTAATAAGATGGCGCATTCTGAGCCTCGCGCGCGCTTTTGAGAACAGTGACCCGGAGGTTCAGGCCGTATTCCGCCGCCATCTGGGAGAGATCATTCACAGACTTCAGGAGCATGGGGCATTGGTCCGAATACACGATGTGGAGGCCTCGGTAACTTGCGCGGTTACTGTCGATATCGCGGAAGCGCGGCTCCGCGCCCTCTCTCAGCCGGTAAACGACCAGTTCGAATCGATCGCGTTCCGCTGTCTTTGTGAATCCATTGTGCAGGAAGATTTCCTTCCCTGCCATCCACGTGCCGTCGCTGACTGTGGCTGCGACGCCTGTGCTGCCAGCTCGTTCCGCGTCCTCGATACAGGCCCGGATCAACCGGCCTCCCAGGCCGCCAACCTGCTGCCCCGAAGCGAAGACCCACAAGCAATGGACAAACAGCCACCCCTGGGCGTCGACTGGCCTCCAGGCAAATTCGCCCGGGACATATTCGAGGAACGCCAGTGCCTTTTCCCTGTCGTCAAGGAACAAGAGGATGCGCAATCCTTCGGCAAAGCGCTTCCGCAGCCATTTGACCTTGCGCCCGTAGCCAGGATTGTCACGATTTCTTATACAGCCGATGCCGCACTCCGACAGGTTCTCTGGGCCGACTCTTACCAAGCTAGCATCGCACATCGCGGTCGTCTCCGTATCAGGAGGGATGGCACCATCACGAGACTATACGCTTGGCCCACCAGAAAGGCGAGTACCAGCAGTACCAGCAGTGGGTTGACCGGCCTCTACGCGTTCGCGAACTCGGGGGGCTTGGCGGCGCGCGCAGGGCATTGAGGAATGCCTCGTTCGCGGCCGCGGGCTTGAGGCTTTGGCAAGAATCCTCGAATGAGGCGAAATCAATCCCGCGCCGCTCGATCAGCTTCGCGCCCGACTCGTCTCCGAATCCGTCCCGCACTATGTTGCTGACCTGCTCCTGGGTAAACGGCTTTGCCGGGGCAGTTCCCGACGTTTTCGCGCTGACCTTGAGTTGCCATGCCCTAATGGCGGCTTTACGCCGCCATGGCGAGGTAAACTCGCCGCTACATAAGCACTTGCCGGGCTGGAGCCTGGTGCTACGGGTTTCTGTTGCGCTTCCGCGGGCAGCGCCTTGACACCACAATTTGATGGAAGGGCCGCAGGGCCGAACCGCGGGCTTTGCGCTACGTGCCCTCCGATGTTCCTATGGCCTTTTGCCGTAGGGGGACGGCTTGCCGCCCCCCTGGTTCCGCATTCACCCTCCGGAATGCCGGGTAGGGCAAGCGCTACCCCTACATCTCGGGGTTCCCTTCACCCGTTCGAACGGCGCCTGACGCTGTGCGACCCGGGAGGCAGCCTCGGCTAATTTGTCTTGGGAATTGACCGTGGGTTCGTCATCGAAGGGAAAACCCACGGTGAGTAACAATTTGGCCGAGACCCGCTACGCCTATTACTCGATTGCGACCGCCAATCAACGATTGTTGACGACCATGTGGAATCCGAGCTTTTTGCAAAGACCGCCGGCCTCTTCCTTCACACGGCTTGAGATGGCGCGCATACCGGCGACCGTGAAGGCATTAGACTGCGCCTCCCGCAGGAACAGCAGGTCAAAGGCAGTGGAGGTTAACCAGTCAACGTACCGTCGGAATCCGCACACCGCGAGGGACTCAGTCCGGCGAACAAATCTACGCAGTCGATTCCCGTTTTCTGCAAGGGTGTCGCAGGAACTGAAATACACAATTCGTCCCTTGCATTTGCCGGAAAGGGTTTCCTCCAGTTGGTCCAATGAAATGATGTTTCCCGGCTTTCTAAGATCTCCGAACTGAATTGTGCCCGGCGTGCCGTGAAAGGGAAGATAGAGAATAGGGTAGCTTGCGTGTGTGGCTAGGAGCCATTTCTTTAGATATACATCCGCGCATAAATAAAGGGACATGATGGCTAGCAAAAAGGTAGCAGCCGGGGTCGGATCAGCTCCGGGTAGGATTGCATATCCTCGAAGACCCGGGTCAAAGTGGCGACCAATTCTCCTTG
>Ga0208034_1000514_pt1 | contig 30931 bp, 57 predicted proteins | sample June2015DPH_8_10_FD_184699 | JGI IMG/M metagenome (GOLD analysis project Ga0208034, IMG submission 184699) | Peatland microbial communities from SPRUCE experiment site at the Marcell Experimental Forest, Minnesota, USA - June2015DPH_8_100... | ecosystem: Environmental > Terrestrial > Soil >...
GACGGCGGTCACGTGTACATTTACTGACCCGACTTCTCATGGCCTGCTTGCTTCTCATGCCACCACAGGCACGCCTGTGATGACACAGGTTAGCGGACTATCCACATTAGCCTTCACGCACAGCGGGTCTGGCGTTAACTCAAAGGTACAACTGCCTTCTTCTGCAGTCTTGGAATGGTCAACGGACACTGGCATCTCCCGTCTTGGTGCAGGAGTCCTAGCGATTGGCAATGGAACCGCTGGGGATACGTCTGGCGGTCTCGAATTAACAATTATTTACCCCACGGGAGATAACACAAGAACTACCAATACCGCCATGATGTATGGGTTGGCTGGTAACTACACGGCAATCAATGCGGGTGGAACCATCTACCTCGGAATTAACGGTGGCACCACCATGCGGGTTGTATCTAACTACGTCATATTAGGGTCTGGTATACCACTGCAATTCACTAGTGACACTGGTATCTCCCGCCTCTCTGGTGCATCCTTGGCGATTGGCAATGGGGCTGCTGGGGACGTGTCCGGCAATATCTCAGCGAAGATACATACACTGTCTGACTTCGGCTCTGCACCTACCTCGGCAGGCACAGCAGGTACCGTTGGACAAATTGTGATGCACAACGGGGTGTTATACTTCTGCTCAGTGACAGGTCCGGGCGGTGGAGCAACGCAGTGGAACACAATCACCTTAGTGCCTATTCTGTAAAGGACACCAATGATAAAACTCGATGCAGCATTCATTACAGCGGCAACGTCCGTGTTCAACGGTGTTACCACAACCACAACTACGGATACGCTGCGCGTGTCCTATGCAGAACTTGACCTCGTTGGTGGAAGTATAATGGCTATGGTTGAACGCGGCACCATATCAGGCTCACCCTCAGCGTTTACACCCAATATGTCAAAGTTACGTATTCAACTCAACGCAAATGGCACTTTCTCGTCTCAAGACGGGTCATGGCAAGGCAAAGTTGACCCAGCAGTAGTGCAGGCATTTGTCGCAGCATTGACCACGGCACTCCAGACGTTCGTACTCGGCGCAGGAGTTGTGACGGGTACACAAGTGTAAGGCTACAACACGGAGGGGCTTGGCTCCTCCGTGACTTCAAGTTTAGGGAGTACGCCAATGTGTGTAGCCGAACCGCTACTGACGCAACTCACCCCATTTATCATCAAGTCGATTATGGGACTCATTTTCACTGGCCTATTGGGGGTAATCATGTGGCCTATACGTAAGGCTCGAACGGAGTGGATTGCTTTGAAACATGAACAGTCATTGATCCACCAAGAACTGGTACAACAGCGCATAAATTGCCTCACCACGTTGCAAAATCAGGGTGATGAGCAGATAAAACTGCTGGGTAAAATGTCAGGGAGTTTGGAGAACATAGCTCTGTCCCAAGCAGAGGTGGCGGGATACCTAAGTGGACCTAAGATACGCCGCAGAATCGCCAAAAAGTAAAAGTTGACATCGTAAGGTTCGTGTGGTATACTAAACTCATGGTAAATCTCATAGAGGAACCCAATGGGAAATAAGACACAGTTACAACAAGGCGAAGCGCAAAGGACCAGAATCGCTGAGTTGTACTCCCGTTTTGGTGGCAACGTTGCGGCTGTTGCTCAGGAAATGGGCTTGGCACGTGGCACTGTCCATCACCACATAGAAAAGATGGGCGGAATCAAGAGACCGCTCGCGGCTGGCTCAGTCAAAGGTACGATTGAAGAGCCTGCCAAACTTCCAACCAAGGGGCATGTCAAACGGTACATCCTGACTGCCGCTCAGAACAATACATTCGTCAATAAACCATTCTGGGCTAACCTCCTTGCATTAGCCAAGCATTACGATGCAAAGGTTATGGTCGGAACCTTCTCTTATAACCAGAACCACTACGGTAAACTGGCGGTGAAGAAAGACAAAGCAAAGCCTGTGGACAAGGAACTATGGTATGACCCAGCGATTACACCGTACATCAATGATGACCGTGTAGAACTGGGTGAGGGACTCGTATGGTGCGGTGAGATGAATATCATGCCCACTTCCGATGACCCTCTCTCTGGGCTTGAGACTTATTCACACCGCAAATCAGCAATCTTCCCGCACGTCAAACTAGCTATGCGCTCAGTTGCGACGATGCAGGGAGAAGGCACAAAGTTGAACTATACCACAGGTGCGGTTACACTCAAGAACTACATCCAAAAGAAGGCTGGGCTAAAAGCTGAGCATCACCATGCATACGCTTGCCTCATTGTTGAGGTCAACGCGGATGGCAACTGGTGGGTAAGGCAGGTAGGCGCAGCACATGCTGAGTGTGAACTGCAAGACCTTGATGTTCTCGTAAAGAACGGAGAAGTAACAACAGGCAATACAGTAGAGTCCATCACTTGGGGAGACCTCCACGCGACAATCATTGATCCCGTGGTAGAGAAACTGTCCCAAGAAATGTTAGATGAACTGAAGCCTAATACTCAGTTCCTGCACGATGTGATGGAAGGTGCAAGTATCAACCATCACGAAGCTAAGAACTGCCACGCTAAGTTCAAGACGTATCTACGTGGACTGTCCTCAGTTGCCGAAGAAGTCAAGCAAACTGTTGCCAAGGTAGCAGCGTATGACCGTACATGGTGCAAAACCATGGTTGTTGATTCAAACCATGACAACTGGCTAATGCGTTGGCTGCAAGAGCACGACTATCGTAATGACCCGCAGAACGCTCGGTTCTTCTTACAGGCACAAGACGCCACGTATGAGGCAATGGAGCGCGGGGATGACAAGTTTCACGTCCTTGAGTGGGCCATGCAGAAGTTCAACTGTCCGAAGTCAATCCGCTTTTTGAGAACCGATGAATCGTACATTATCTGCAACGGTAAAATAGAGTGTGGAAACCATGGGCATCTGGGTCCAAACGGGGCACGGGGAACACCACAAAACCTGTGCAAAGTAGGTCGTCGCTCAAACACAGCCCATACGCATAGTGCAGGTATTTTCAACGGACTATGGGTAGCAGGCACTAGTACTAAATTACGGTGGTCGTATAACCTTGGTCCGAGTTCGTGGTCGCATTCTCATGTGATTACTTACCCTAGCGGCCAAAGAACAGTTTGTACTATGTGGGCTGGAAAATGGAGAGCTTAAATGCCTCTTTCTAACTCTAAAACACACTTCAACTGTGGGCATCCAAGGACAAAAGAAAACTCTGCAAGTTCAGGACGCAATGGGTTTTTCAAGTGTAAAATCTGTAGAAATAAACAAAGAAAGCTTCGTAGAATGAAAGTAATTGAACCACTTCTAAAAGCGCAAAGTTATCGCTGTGCTATTTGTGGACGCAAACTTGATATACTAAGTAAAGTTTGTCAAGACCATAACCATAAACACAAGCGATGTAACCGTATAGGAGGTGGAAATGGTCCCAGTGGATGCCCAAAGTGTAGGCGTGGTTTGCTCTGTGCTAGTTGCAACGGTTCTTTGACTTTGGTAGAAAACAAAAAGTTGCTAGAAGCAGCAATAAAATACTTAGAATATTGGGAGACTCAGTGGAAACTAAGGAATATACCATTCGTGTCCAAGGAAACGTAGCCAATACGTTTGGCCTTGGCGAGGTTGTGGCTCCGAACTGTGCTTACTTCACAGACGGAAACTACGACTTAACCAAAGAACAACTAGATGCGAAACTCAAGGCGCTCGGCAAAGTGGTGCTGCGATGAAGGCGAAGCGCAAAGGACCAGAATCGCTGAGTTGTACTCCCGTTTGGGAAATAAGACACAGTTACAACATTGATTCACTGGTCATCGGCTTCGGCTATCGCGCTCGCAGTGGTAAGGACGTTGCGGTTGCTGAGATTATCAAACAGCGCGGTCTTCTATCACCAGAGCAATGTGTTGGAGAAGAGTGGCTTTGGGAAGAAAATCGTTACGACATCCGCCGTTATGCCTTTGCAGATGCATTGAAACGCGAGGTAAATGCTGCGGCACTCGCTGTGGGTGGCATGGCGAATCTCTTGACTAATCCTAATAATCGCTTTGCGATGTGCAAAGGTTATTACATGGATTTCCCAGAGTGGGTGCAGTATGACCCAAACGCTCCCACGGATGACCCTATGTGTCCGCTCGGGAAGCAGAGAACCTTGCTTCAGTGGTGGGGTGCGGAGTACCGCAGAGCGCAAGACCCTGATTATTGGGTTCGGCAACTCGCTAACACGATTGAGTTAGAGAAACCTCAGGTCGCGCTGGTAAGCGACCTCAGATTCGAGAATGAGATGCAGTTCGTGTTGCAGTATGGCGAGGCAATCCGCGTAGACCGTGCGGGGCTTCCCGCCGCAACTCACATTAGTGAGACGGCGTTGGATGACTGTACGGACTGGGCGCTGGTGTTGGAGAACAATGGTACGTTGGAAGAGTTTAGGGAAAGTGCGGTTATTGCGTTTGACGAAATCCTAACTGACTTTCCTTTTGGTTACAATCGGTTGTAACAAGGTGAAAGACGTGGTGTCTGCTTAGCATAATGCACCACATAGCGCAGGGTACGCAGAAACCCCTGCGCTTTACTGTTTCTGCACGACATCGAACAGAGGACCGCAGTAAAGCGGGCGATGTAAATATGTGCTCTGTGTAGGGAAATATGAACGGTAGTTGAGGAGCGCAATCCCAGACTTTTAGTCTGGGTTAGCGACGGTCTTAGACCAGAAAGGAGGACACAATGATTCAATACCAACTCAAGTTGCGAATGTGCAAAGCGCAAGAACAACAATGCGAACAGTTTCTCTATCACCTGTCCTCTGTCTGGAACTGGGCAGTGAGGAAGATAGAACTCAGTGCCAAAGACCACATCTATTTCTCTAAGATGGAGTTTCAGAACTTCCTAGCCAATCACAGCGAGAGGATAGGGATTCCAAGCCACACGTTACAGGGTGTCATCTGCACAGTTCACGATGCGTGGAAGCGTTGTTTCAAAAAGATTGGTGGTAAACCAAGACTCAAGGGAATGCGGAATAGGATGACAAGCATTCCGTTTCCTGACCCCATCAAAGCACCAAAGGGAAATCGTATCACCCTGCCTGCTCTTGGCTCTATCCGGTTTCACAAGATGGAACTGCCAGAGGGGAAGATAAAGTGTGGGCGAGTTGTCAAACGTGCATCGGGTTGGTATCTCTGTCTCTTTATAGACGCAGAACCAAAAGCGATTGAGCGTGTTGCCTTCGGCAAGATTGGGATAGATTCTGGGTTCTCTAATCTGCTCACCACTTCTGACGGCGAGATTATCGAGCATCCACGGGAGTTAGAAGCATCAGCAGAACGCCTTGCTCAAGCCCAGCGCGGGCACAACAAGCAACTTGCTGCACGCATTCAGGAACGGATTGCCAATCGCAAACGAGATAGGAACCACAAGTTGTCACACCGATTGGTGTCAGAGAACATTTTCATCGCATTCACCAAAGATAACATCAAGGGAATGGCAAAGAGATTCGGTAAGAGTGTGGCTTCGTCAGCACACTATCAGTTGAGACAAATGCTGTCCTACAAGATGCCCAAAAGCGGTGGGACGTATGTCGAACCTGAGAGCAAGTTTTCCACCAAAACCTGTAGCGAATGTGGGAGCCAATCTGGTCCTACAGGGTTTGCAGGCTTGTCGGTAAGGCAGTGGGTCTGTAGAGACTGTGGAGCCTCGCACGATAGAGACGTAAACGCCGCTATCAACACCCTCGCTGCTGCGGCAGGATGTGCCGTCGAGGGCTACGCTTATGCATAGCCGTTACAGGAATCCCAGACTTCAAGTCTGGGAGCATCAAATGGTGGCAGCGAAGATCAAAAGCCTGAAGAAAAGCCTTGTTTATTTCGAGAACCTTAAGTTTTAGGAGGCAACATGAAGCTTGCAACGTTCGAGGCTACATTCCCTGAATTGAAAGGCGGTGCAATCTATCGTACTGGCCGTGGGGAAGCATCTACGATTGCGGCAGCGATTAGCCGAGCGGTGAAGGCTACGCTGAAGCAGAACAAAGGCAAGCGTTTTCATACGATCAAAGCCGTAATCACCGTAATCGACAAAGCAGAGGATCAAATCAAGGAGGAAAGCAATGGCTAAAGCAAGATTGCAGGTAGCAGAGCCCGCCCCAATAGAGTTAATTTTGTCCAATAAGGAAGCCCAAGCCCTGTTTGCTGTGCTAATGAATATCGGTGGAGACCCATGTGAAAGCCGTCGTGGTATCATTGATGGAATTAGAATAGCCATGGCAAAGGTAGACTCAAAGAGATTCAACGATACTGTCCCATCAAGATTTGACATGGCGGGTTCACTCAAATTTATGTCTGTAGGAAAAACTATGAGCAGTGGTCCGATTGGAGGATGTGAAGGTGATTGATACCAAAGAAACTCCGAAGGTATGGGCAACGGAAGCAGCAAAGGTTGCCCTAGCGTCCAACGAAGGGGATTCACTGGAACTCCTACGTCGGGTATTCCAACAATACTTGTATAAATCAAATGTACTATACATGAAAGCTGCTGGCAGCGGCGACGAAACGGAAATGGCAAAGAAAGCCCGCATCAGAAAGACCGCTGACTATTACAAGCATCAGGCTGAGATCATCCAAGCATTAATCAATCAGTAGGAGGAAGTAATGAGTTTCAAAAAATTTGCCCTGAAGGATGTCCGACCGAACCCTTATCGTGATCTTAAGCGTTTCCCTGTAGTTCCTGAAAAGGTTGAGGCTCTAAAAGAGTCTTACGAAGCAACGGGATATTGGGAAAATATCGAAGGCAGAGAAGTGGATGGGCTGCTTGAACTTGCTTATGGTCATAACCGTTTTGCTGCGTTGAAGGCCATGTATAAGCCGAGTGATGAATTCAACTTCATTGTGCGAAATATGTCTGATTCAGATATGATTCAGCGCATGTCCAGAGAGAACAATGAAGCATATCGTGCGGACGTGGGTGGTACTATTGAAAGTGTTCGCGCAGCGGTTTTGGCTTTGTCCGAAGGCAAAATTACGCGCGGAAATAAACCTGGGCAAATGCCGCAAGTTGCTGAAAAGACAGCAGATAGTTACAAAAAATATGCTCCATCCTTTCTCTCTGGAGTATCCGACAGCAAGTTGCTGTCGCATCCATACACTGCTCTTTCTGTAGCCGTTTATTTGGGCTGCGCTGAAAATACGGGCAAAGGAAAAGTGCAATCAAATCCCAACATCATTGCTGCTTTCATCCTGTTGGAGCTTGAGGAATGCAAAGTCCCTGGGTGGACCTCTGCAGATAGCTCAGAATTGGATAAGCTACGCAATGCTGATGGCGCTATTCCCGCAGCACGCGCAATAAAAATCGGTAAGGAAGCGCGTGACCGTTGGAATGAAATGCGGGAAAGAGAGGCAACTAAAGCCGAAGTTGTCAAGCAAGCGGGGATGACCGCTAAGCAGATCGACGCTCAAAATAAAGCAATAAAAGCAGAGCAGAAAGCCGCACAAATAATCCTCGATGCTGAACAAGCGGCAGCCGATAAAGCGGCGATAGAAGAGGAAGCCGCATTCAGGGCAGCAAAGAAAATACAAGATGAAAAAGATAAAAAGGAGCGTGAAGCACGCAGGAAGGAAGCAGAACTTTTGTTTGAACTTGAGCGTAAAGCAATCGCTGAATCAGCCGAAGCATTAGCCCTAGTAGAGCAGGAAAGATTGAAAAGGGAAGAAGCTCAGCGTGCATCATTTGCCTCAACGCAGCGTCAAAGTACACGGCGCATCTTGAGTAAGGAAGACCCGTTATTTGAAAATCTGAAAAGAATAGGCCACGATCCCAAAACGACAGAGAAAGAACGATTACAGCAAATTGAAGCACTTGATGATGTGATTGGCAGAGTGGAACAAGCCAAGAAATTGATGTATCCTGAACCTGCACAGAAAAAGGAGAAGAAATAATGGTTAACGATGTGAGTGATACACTATCCTTGCGAGGAGCTTTCGCAGGTTTTACACAAACAAAAGAAGAAATCATAGCACAAAAACGAGCGGACCTGAAAAGCAGATTAGAAACATACCTCTGTGATTCAGAATTTGCTAATCGCGCTGAAGCGGTGAAACAGGAACTTATCAATACACCGCTGCCCGCTGCCCCTTCTGAGGAATCTATAGCGCTGGCATGGATGCGCAATACGGGTATAAAAGATCGGTATAAGGCTGTAAAAGGGGAATCCTCACCACAAGAGCTGGTTGCTTCTATGATTCCCAACTCTGGGATTATACGTGGTGTTGTGGACCTTGGAGATGGGTGTTTCCGAATCTACGGTTTTGGAATAGCCAACTCAGCAGATAAAAAATGCCCCATTAAAATTCCTGCTGAAGTAATGGAAAAGCTTTCAGCATTGACTGATGAACAATATGCTGAACAAGCTGGGGATTTATTGCAGGCATGTGAAGGGGATAGAGCATACGCATTCTCATCATTTTATCAGGATTATGCTCTTGACTACACTCCTGATGGACGAGGTGGATTTACTGTTACGGATGCACCTAGTGCAGCCCGCACCATCTCAGCTATTAACATTCCACAGAACACCGAAGAAGGAAGAAATGTGATGTCTTTGCTATCGCGTGCTGCCGCCTATCTTGGCAGTAGATAAAATTTCAAAAGGAGAATTAAAATGGATAATTTTTTCGACTCGATTCATAATGATGATCTTGGTCCTGCAGTGGGAGCATTCCACGGTATTCCCATCCATTCTTGGAGCCCCAATGCTACCAGAAATAGAGATAACAAGAGACTCGCAGTTGATCTAAAGACCCGTCAATTGCTTGGTGAATCCAATGAGAATACCGCTGTGCTTCTTCCTGGGGAAGTCATATGCTCAGATTTCATTATCCGTCGGGAAACTGCTGAGAAGAGGCAGGATGGTATAATCATTCCAATTCCTGAGCCAAAAAACAGTAAGCGCGTCTCCATTAAAGAAGCGTTGATCTTGGCTGAAGAAGGGGCTTGCATTATATGGCGTCCAGATGGTATAATTGGAACGTCAGAATACGCTTTGGTTATGAACCAAGATGATGAGGAGAATCAAAATGTATTGTGATTGTGGCAATAGGTGCCAAGAAGGGTATTCTCTTTGCCCTAATTGCAGGGGAATCCGATATTTTGATACAGGATTACTGTCCGATCCTGATGCAGAAAGCCCTTTTATGAGCCCAAAAGATTACAGGGAAAGCCATCCAGGTGGTGTACTCAACAGTGATTGTGCTTGCCACTAAATTGCACCCTGAGGAGTAAAGCATGGCAAGGGAACGCTGTTGGTATTGCGACGGGAATGGCTGGTATGCTGTAACCACACATCACCCCGACTGTGATGGTGACTGTGGTGATGGAGCCCCTTGCCCAATACAGAAGCAAATTGCCTGTGGGTATTGCATGGGTCTGGGATATATAAACACAGAGGATGAGGAGCAGTAATGTCATTCGATCAATTCATGAAACAGTTCGGCGGGGATACCAGTGAATCCAATGGTACTGACCTACTCACTTCTGCCGCTGAAAAAACATTGACCCCTCTTGATTTCGTATCTGAAGAGGGTGCGCTGGATGCCTTCATTGACAAATTCAATGGAGTGACTGAGCCCTATTTCTTTTATAATGGCTCGGTAGAACTACGCTTTCAAACGGATGAACATATCTACTACCTCGTTGGAGAGCTAGGGCAGTTGACCCCGCAAGATGGCGTTACGACCATCTGCCACATCATTGATAAGTCCAATGCGCTCGTGCCGTGGGCTGCAAAGGTGGTAGTCCAGAAGATACTCAACACTGCGCCGAAGGCAGAGAAAGAAGCTAATGGCGGATTTTATCTTCCCGAGATGCATTGGGATGCCTTCGAGAAGTTGCTGCTTGATGCCAAGTCTGCTCCCAATGATGCAAAGGTAGAGGCTGGCGATGTTGGACACATGGCGCATACGTGGCTTGAGTACTACATCAAGTCCGTGATCGCGCTGCGCGTGGCTGAGGAAACAGGCAATTTGGATGCTCAGATAGAGCACCGTCAGGCCATAGAAAGTAAGCTAGCGAATCTGCCAGGAGATGAACGTGCTGCAAGCTGCGTCAAAGCTGCGCTTGCATGGATGAAGGCACACAATGTCCAATGGCTAGAAACTGAACGCAAGATTTATAGCAAGAAATATTCCTATGCAGGCACGATGGACGGCCTTGCATACGTCAGTTCTTGTGATGACCCAACGTGCTGCTCAGAGCATTTTGTGAGTAGGTTGTCGCTCATTGATTGGAAATCATCGAACTACCTTTACATTGAATACCTTTATCAGACTGCAGCCTATGAAGCTGCATATGAAGAAGAATTTGATGCTGATGTTGCTGACCGCTGGATCATTCGGTTGGGAAAAGCTGATGGGGAGTTTGATCCTTGGCATACACTGCCCGAAGATTTCCAAGAAGATTTCGAGGGCTTCCTCGATGCACTCAGTCTGTCCCGAAGTGTGAAGCTGACCAACGAGCGCATGAAAGATCAGAAACATGTGCGCAAGGAGATCAGAAAGAAACTCAAAGAAGCTGCGAAGGAAGCAGAGATGGCGCAACGCAAACAAGCGCGCGCTGAACTAGTTGCTGCTAACCGTGAGAAGAAAGCTCAGGAAAAAGAGCAGAAGAAAGCTGCTGCAAAAGCAGAGCGTGCGGCATTGAGAAACAAGCCGAAAGAGCTGCGTGATGCAGAAGCATTACTTGCTAAGATTGTTCCTATCGACGAGAATAGTGGCACGATTACTGGACGCATTAGCATTGAAAAACCAGAATTTATAGAGCTGGATAAGGAAGATGCTGAGGTGTTCGTTGATGCGGTGACTAATCCTCCTGAACCAAATGAGAAACTAAAAGCAGCGGCCAAGATATTCTCTTTTGACTTATCTGAAATTGAACAACGAGTCTTGGCAACTCTTCCTGCCGAAGAAGTAGTTAAGTACAGTGCACCCCAGCTACCAAAGGAAAGTTAATGATAGCACGCAAGTTCATCCGTCAAGAATTGAGGCATGATAACGGTTGCACACAAGTAGCCATCGCTTCTTTGTTGGGCCTTACTGTGGATGAAGTGTGCAAAGCTGTTCCCATAAGAAAATTGGGAACTAGTACAATTGCATTCAAACCCATTCTAAAACAGCATGGCTATACCTTTGCCCTTAGCCCGATAATTGCGTCGGTACGGTATTCTGGAAGAAGGACAAGACACTGTGTACTCATAGACGAGCTGGATATGGTTTATGATGGGCACCTTGATAAGCCTGTGAAGCTTTTGGATTATCTGAAGAATCCTACAGGCAGCGGTCGCCGTCGGTACATAGAATCTCTCTCACCACTCAGTAAAGCCCGCTCTAAGAAAGAACTCAAAGAAATAGCAGATGTTTATGAGAAGCAGTATCAAGTACAAATCAAAAAGATGAAAGAGCAGGATAAGGAGGGACAATGAGCGCGGGATCAACAGGCAAAGGGCCAGTGACCAACCTTGACCTTCACTATGCATACCTGCATTTCAATTACAAATATTTTCATAATAAGCTGCCCAAAGATTTGCCTACATTTTTCACACGGGAATTAGATAGGAAAGGAAAGCTTGGGAATACTCCAGTGCTTATTTATGCTGGCAGCAAAAGACTGAGCATACCCAAACCTACATGCATTCAAATTCGATGGAAAGATAGAGAATGCAAGAGGCATGCCTATCTTTCTTTGCTGCATGAGATGGTTCATGTAGAGAATCCTAAGCCCGAAGGACATGGACCATGGTTTCACAAAAGAATGAAAGAACTGGCAATGGCAGGTGCATTTAACGATTATTGGTAGGAGGAAAAATGAAGGGTCTTGATTCCAAAGCCATGTTGATGAACATTAGAGGGGCGCTGCGTGACGGTGAACCTATGGAAGATATCATGGAAATGTATTCCGATCTTCCACAAGATTTCATGTCTCAACTGCTGGCAGATGAAATCCTGCCAGATGACTTTGATGGGGTAGAGAATGTAGAGATTCCATTTGCGCCAACCAAGCTGAAAATCACCAGCGCAGATTTCATCCGGGCGCGGGGAATGGGAATAGTAATATGAAGCCTAATGATGCCAGGATTATTGACAATGGGGCACTAAACGAGAAGCTGTTAAGACTATCTGTTGAAACTGCAGAGCAACATCTTGCTACCGCCAAGCTTACCCATCAGAAGATCACAGAACAAATCAGCATGCGCACCACAACTATTGCAAGCATCGCTGGCAATATCTTTGCTCAAATGCTTGCTTCAAATAAGCCCATGCCACAAGAATATTATGCTGCTGCCACATTGGTTAAACTGGCAGAGGATATCATATCGGCTGCTGAACTGGCCGCATCAAAAGCCAAGGAACTGCAAGAGCAACTGGTTTAACGAAAGAGTTGACAATTAGTGAGACCTGTGCTATACTAGATGTAGTTGCAGCCTCACGTACAACATCCAAAGGAGCTAACATAACGTATGGCAGAAGAACTTGTAGTACTCGGTCAAACCGATATTCAAAAGGGAGGGCTCGGCCTTAATAGCCGCATCTTCTCAGTATCCCCATCCACTATTGAGATTGTTCAGAAGATGACGCACCAGGAAAGTGCAATTCCTGGCAAGCTGCGCGTCACAGACACTAATCAGCACTATGATGAAATGCAGGTAGTGTTGCTGGTGGAACCAATGGAGCAACGTGCCTATTTTGAGGGTCAAGACTACTCGAAAGATAGTAAGATTTGCTTCTCACTTGACAACGTAGAGCCCCATGATAAAGCAAAGATTCCGCAGGCAGTGAAATGTGGATACCGCGATGCAAGTGGTCGTTTCGTTCCGACATGCCCGAGGGCATCGTGGGACAAGTACCGAGAAGCCAAAAAACAGGGCATATCTGATTTGCGTCCATACCTGCCGAAGTGCAGGGAATATTGGCATTGCGTGCTTGCTGACCGCGTTACTCAGCTCCCATATTACCTGAACGTCAAAGGTAAGAGCATTGAGCCCTTCAAGAAGGGCATGGGAAATGTGGCGAAGATGATCCATCTCATGCGGGCAACTGCGGAGAATGACAACAAATTGCTGATGGAAAGCAATGCAGAAGTCAAAGCGGCAGTCGATGCCGGTCAGTGGCATCCCCTGCTCAAGACGATGCCAAATATCTTTGACGTTAGTTTCAAGATTTGCTGCGTGCCCCAGGAAAAAGGAACTTACTGGACCCTGGGCTTCAAGGACATCGCACCTCTGAAGCAAGAAGATCGCGCTAAGTTCGGAGCGTTGTTCCTTGAGTTCGCCAATCGCAAGGCGACCTACGCAGCGCAAGCTGAAGAAGCAGAACAACAGGCTGCTGCCGCAGACGCGGAAGTAGCCGTTGATGCCTCAGTGATCGAGCCCCCTGCTGGGCCGGTCACGGGTGAAATCGTGATATGAGTGCAACGCTCATACTCAATTTGGAGGGGTGCAATGCCCCTCCTATCTTGACCCGAGCAGAACGTCGCAGGATTGCAGTAAAGAAATGGAAGGTAAACAACCCTGACAAAGTAAAAGAAATGGGTAACAAAAGCCATAGAATATGCTATGCCAGAAACCCAAAGAAACGGCAAGCTGAAATAGCCGCATGGCAAGCGGCTAACCATGGTAAAGTTTTGACTGCTGTGTACGAATGGAGAAAACGCAATCCCGAACAAGTACGTATATGGAACCGCAAGTACAGGGCCAATCGGTTGGGAAGCACAGAGCATTATACAACCGAACAATGGGCGGAATTAAAATCTGTGTATGGAAACCGTTGTGTGTGCTGCGGTCGGCATGAATTAGGGCTAGCTGCTCAGGGATTGATGTTGGTTCCAGATCATATAGTAGCTTTAGCCTGCGGTGGTACAGACGACATCGGAAACATCCAACCATTATGCCACGGCAAAGGTGGTTGCAACAACAAGAAAAACAAGCAGCACAAAGATTATAGATGAAAATTGCCTAACTCGCCAGAGTGGGGATGTAAGTCGGGGAATCCGCAATGGATTCCCCGCATATTTTATTTATGGAGAAATCAATGAGTAGGAAAAAGTTGTATCTGAACCTCCAACGTGTTGACGACCGAAAGATGGAAGCACGCTTTGCTATCCGCAAGAGCACCCGTCAAACTGCGGCTGACATTCGTCTCGTGGGCAGTATGCTTGTGAAGTTGAACGGGCAATTACAGACCTTGGCACGGCAGATCGAAGACCTGGCTGAGCGGTTGTAGTTAGAAGGAAAAACAATGGAAGCAGCAATGGCGGGGCATTCAGCGATGGGTGCCCTGCTGGGGTTGCTTTGGAATACAAAGGAGACAGTATGTGTAAATATCCTCACGGTTTGCCGGGTAGCAATACCGAGGCTATTATGGGGGCATTTCAAATTCCAAAGGACATATATCTGAAAGTAATGTCCTACTCTAATCCTACACCGCTAACAGTAGTAGTTACTACAGTTCCACGCAGTGCTGTGGAATGGAGGCGTAAGATAGGTGCTTGCGCATCTACATTTGGCTTTCCTTTCCGTTTACGCTTTGCAGTAGAATCAAGCGCAGTGTTGTTTGGTTTACCAGAAGAGAGTATATATCGTTATCCCAATGATTTATCTGGTAATCTACTTGGCATTAGGACGTGGATAGAACAGAACACTGACGCCGATCTAATAAGTGACGATGACCCAGGCACATCTTACGCAGGGGGGCCATTTATAGAAAAAAGAACTACTTTGATCTTAGCATGTGATTGCAATGCTTCTGGGGCTCATCGTTGGGGCATCACTCCTGAACTGCATCATTCTGTATGGAAATTTGGCATAGCTTTAGCAAAAATATTAGGTGTTAATTACTTGGGTTGCAATGGTTCCGAAGCTACCAAAGGTGTGTTTTGCAATACAAAGTTTTACCCTCTCGGTGTAAACAGAACGGTCAATGGTATTTCTGCTATCATACACGGCATACGACACCGGATCAGTAGCGCGTGTCCGCAAGAGTGGGCAATGATGACAGGATTTGCTAACAGTAAGGGCAACGGAACATTGACTATGATGCCTCTTCTTAGGCCCTATGCTGTTAATCCTCCAGCAGAAGGGACTGTGGAGCAAGCACACAGTCTGATCATAAAGGAATGTGGAAGAATAGTATTTAAGCCGGGTAATACTGGAGGAGGAAAAGGACGCAAGAACAACGCTATATTCCACGCTATAGATGCCAGGGTGAGCACAGTAGAGGCATGCCTGCAACACGCTGTTTGATCTTAATGAACAATACCAACGGTGCTACTGTCGGTGCTCCAAATGTATCGACCGGCAATTACTCTTTATATGAAGGGGATTGCTTAGAAGTAATGAGAGGTATTCCTAGTTCATCTGTGGACCTGGTACTGTGTGATCTGCCCTATGGTACTACTCAGAACAAATGGGATTGTCTTATTGATCTCTCCTTACTTTGGGAGAATTACAATAGGATTTGTAAGACTAATGCTGCTATGGTGTTCACTGCACAAACACCGTTCGATAAGGTTTTAGGTACATCTAACCTAGAGAACCTGCGTTATGAGTGGGTTTGGCAGAAGAACATTTCCACAGGCTTTATGAACGCCAACAAGATGCCCCTAAAAATACATGAAAACATTCTTGTGTTTTATCGGACACTACCAGTATACAACCCTCAATTTTCGGTAGGAACGCCGTTCAAAACCAAAAGGAAAGGAACGGTTGACACAGGAGAAAACTACGGTAAGGTAGGCATTACTGTTAGGACAGACACGATAAATGATGGTAAGCGTTACCCAAACACCATCCTGTATTTCCCCAGAGAAATAGGGCTTCACCCCACACAAAAACCAGTGCCTCTTTTTGAGTATCTTATACGTACCTATACTAACGAAGGTGCAGTGGTACTCGATAGCTGCATGGGGTCAGGAACTACAGGGGTAGCGTGCGTTAGGTCTGGGCGATCATTCCTTGGCATTGAAAAGGATCACAAGTATTTTGAGACAGCAAGACAGCGCATAGAGGAGACAAAGATTGATTCTTCCTTACATAAAGCAAGCATTATCGTCTCGGTATAGAGGTAAAGATTTTGAAGAGTACTTTGCTTTCTTGGAGTCGCGTCCCATTACCAACACCGGGCAAAAGCACCATATTCTCCCAGCGTCAGTAAAATCATTCTTTCCCTATGCATCGGACCCAAACAATTTAATACTGCTTAGTGTAGAAGATCACAATGCTGCTCATCTTCTGCTCGGTAAAGCAGAACCATGGCTTCTACGCACTGCGCGTCGATCTAGGGGTTACTAAGACAAAACAAAGGACGCACAATGCCAACAGTAGATCATCTATTGTTTCTTATGCACAATGGTGCAGTTGCGTGGCGCATACAGTTGGCAGCACGCGCTGTGCTTGCAAAGGTAATTATGGGGCTTGAAGAAAATAACCCTATATCACACGAGCTAATTGCTCTAAGGGAGACGCTATGAAACTTTCCACGATCTTAAAACTCGATGACCTACTCGCTGTCTGCGAGAGTGAAGCAGCCCGATGGCCCGATTGGAGACCCAGCGCCAGTGCTCCGTTCTACCAGATCAAAGCAGAGCAACAGAATGCGCTGCGTGTAATCAGGGAGGGAATTCGCCGTGGGCTTTATTCAAGCGTCCTGTAAGAATTTCTCTGAGAGAGTGCCGCACGCGCTGACTGCGTTTGAGGTGTGGGAGCATGCGGGTTTCGAGGGCAACACTGTACATTTGAAAGGCTTGAATGATAGTATGCCTATTAACCGTGCTCATCGCACCGTATATGAGACTTCATTAAAAGCCACTGATATGTACGAAGCACCGCTTAGGAGATGCAATGCTAAGACCGTTTCAGAACAACGCGCTGACCTCTAGCGTCGAAGCGTATGATGCGGGAATATATCACCAACTGATTGCAATGGCGACGGGTACTGGTAAAACTGTAGTATTCGCCAATCTGATTAAGGCGATGGGACATCGCATCCCTGGGCAGATGTGGGTTATTGCTCACCGTGAAGAATTGATCGACCAAGCAGTAGATAAGATTCGCCATTGGAATCCTGAGTTAATTGTCGATAAGGAGATGGCAGAGTATGAAGCTAATCCTTTTGCTGATGTTATTGTTTCTTGTGTTGCGAGCATTGGTCGTAAAGACACTAAACGCACGGAAAGATTTGATTGGAATGCTGTAACCATAGTTGTAATCGACGAAGCTCACCACACCCCTGCTAGTACCTACATGAACTTCCTTCAGACTTGTGGCTTTGTCCATGAGGTAGAGAAGGACGGCAAAAAAGAACTTGTCAGGAATTCAGACTGCAAGAAGTTGCTAATTGGAGTTACGGCAACCCCGCAGCGTGGCGATGGCAAGGCATTGGCTTCTATCTATGACAAGATTGTTTACAAGTATCCAATCTTCAATGCTATCGAAGATGGTTGGCTGGTTGACCTGCGCTGCTATCGCGTTTATACCAGGACTAGTCTTGATGCAGTGCATACCACGGCTGGTGATTTTCAGTCCGATGAGTTATCTAACGCAATCAATACAGAAGAGCGCAACAAGCTAGTTATTAATGTATGGCGAGAAAAAGGTGAAGGTAGACGAACCATTGGGTTCTGCGTTGATATCGCCCATGCACAATCTTTGGCAGAAACATTCCGTGGCTGCGGTATAGCAGCGGAAGCAGTGTGGGGCAATGATCCTGACCGTAGTGATTATTGGGAATGTGATACATGCAAAAAACGTTCAGAATCAGAGGATCGCATCAAGAAGGCTTGCACTCGCAAAAATGAAAACGGAATAAAATGCGGAGGAACTTACTGCTTCAATAAAGGCAAACTTACCAGACACAAAGAGGGAGAGTTTCCAGTGCTCCTCAATTGTGGAGTGCTTACTGAGGGATACGATGATTGGCAGATTGGTTGTATCCTACTTGCGCGCCCAACCAAAAGCGGTAGTCTCTATACACAGATGGTCGGACGAGGAACCAGACTTGAAGATGGTACTGGTAACCTTTTCGACGCCATAGCTGCAGGGGTAAAACTAAGCAAGACCGATTGCATTCTGATTGATGTGTGCGATCTGTCTACCAAGCATAAGCTACAAACTGCACCAAGCTTGTTAGGATTGGATGTTAATGTGGACTTCAGTGGCCGAAAGGCTTTGGAGTCTGTCAAGGAAATCATGGCGGCGCAAGCTGCCAATCCACACATCGACTTCAGTAGACTCGATGACATCACGAAACTCAAGACGTACATTGAGAGCGTGAACCTGTGGCAAGACAGAGAAGTTCCGAAAGAGATTTTAGAGGGAAGCAAACTTGATTGGCACAAGCGGCCTGATGGCAGCTACATGCTGATGCTTCGCTCGAAAGAGATTGATCATTTCTTCGTGGGCGGGAATAAGATTCCTGTGTATGAGCAAAAGACAATCTATGTAAAGGAAAACATTCTCGGCAAATTCGAGATCATCTCTACAATCAAAACCACTAAGTCACCGAAGCAGGCTTCTATGTCTGCTGTATTATCCAAAGCAGAAGCCTGCAGCCTGGAAGATGCTTTGCGAATGGTGGATGCAAAGGTAATTGAAACTGGACAGGATAAGTACCTAACTCGAAACAAGCAAAGCAGCGGTCCTGCATCGGACAAACAACGAGCAGCCGTGGCGGGTTATTATAAAAAGCAGATCGCTAATATACCGTTCTGCTTATGCCCTCTGCGACCAGCATCCTTGTTATGCACGGTCTGTAAAAAGAACAATACACTGACCTCACAACAAGCATCTAACTTAATTGTTCAGGCTCAGATAAAGAGACGGAAGGGATTATGACACAAAGTAATTGGGTTTCAGTGGTGGCAGCGTGGGACAATCGTTGCCCCATTCCATCTGACGTGGCAAATCAACTCATCAATGAGTTAACAGCCTTTGGTACAGGCTTCGATTGTACTGGCTGCACCATCACCACGCTGGTGAAGGCTACGATGGTTGCACCGCTGGCAGGTCTCAATAGCATCGTGCTTAATCTGATTTCTCCAGAGGGCACCACAAACGATGAAATCATCGCATGGGTTACCGATACCATATTGGCGCTACATATGCCAACAACTCCGTATTTGTCTGTGGTATCAGTGGAGGTCCAATGAACAAGATTGACAAAAAGCATGTCTATGCAGCAGCACAGTGGATAAACACTGATGCTCCTCCGAGTGCTATATCCCAGACACTAATGAACAGTCTTACAGGCTGTCACTTTAGTGACCCAGTGATTATTTCTCCCGCGCCAAATTGCCCAAGGTGCAGCGTGATCGCTCAGCCTGATGGGATGACTAACTTGATTAATCTCACATTGGAAGTGCCTGTTGGTACAACTGATGATCAGATCGTTGCGTGGGTAACTTACGCATTGGTTAATCTATCAAAGAAAGACCCATTTAGGGGAACAGTTTGGGCTAATATCGGTCCCGTAAATATTTTGGAAGTATCAGTGGTTAGTTAGTATGCCCATGGAAGGGGTTATGAATGGCAGACATCAAACAAGCCGCGCAATGGATATTGAAAGGTCGCGACGTTCGGAGGAAAGACGGTAGGTATTGGCTATCCCCAGATGAACCATTTAGATTTACCTATACCGCAGTCTGTGTGGACGGCGGCGAGCACCAATTAGACGCTCACGACCTGCTGGCAGAAGATTGGGAGTTGTGTGAATATCTGAAATAACAAGTTTGTGGCTGGGCGCAGGCATGCACCGTGCAGAGTATGCAGTCCTGCCTATAGTAGTGATACTCACTAATCCATTTTAGCTATAATGGGACATTGATGAGGCAGACCAGAGCGTTTGACGCTAGTGCCTACGCATCCACAACGCGATTTCTAAGGAGAGTAGTATGGAAGAAGAACTTAAAGTAGGAAGCGTAGTGAAACTTAAAATTGGTGGTCCAAATATGGTGGTTTACACCCCGCCACGAGAGTATTATGCTATCCCACTTGTCGATGTTATGTGGTTTGATATTTTGGACCACTTACATAGAGATACAATTAAGACCAACCTTCTACTGAGGGTATCCTAATGGACATGTCCACGCTTATTGAATTGATGGAAGAAATGATGCCAGGAACCGTTGTGGATGTCGAATGCACGCGCACCGACAATGGCATGGTAGCCGATTTCACCGTCACAAAGATTGACGGTGCAGAAGTGGAGGAAGCATAATGAACCGTGACGGCTTAGCACCATACGATATGCTTGAGAATAATCCTGAGAAAAAAGACAAAGGTTTAGTCAGTGGAAAAGTCGGTGTGGTAGAAAGAAAGTTTGGTGTGTTCACAGCAGACAGCTCCTCAGAGCTGGAAAAGAAACTCAATTCATTGCGCTTTAACGGATGGGGCATTGAGTTCATTCTGCCTGGGCCTTTTGGTTATACCATCGTGGCTTTGCCGATGCGTGGCTAACAAAATCCTGTGGAGTAACAGCAAACACTACAGAGATAGAAAAGAGAAAACAATGCAAGTGCATATGGGCAATGGCACCCGAGGTGTCATAGTAAATGAATACCTAAATAGTGCTGCCATATTAATGAAAGACAGTAATGAAATAATCGGCTACATAGAACCAGCTTGCAAAAATCCTGCATGGATTCTATATGTCACCAACAAAGGAGATGCGATGCTGTACAAGAATCGCGGACCCAAAGGTGAGTTGCTTGGTGAACCCATAAGAGTTTCAGCGCAGAAGAAACCAAAAGTCAGAGTGTGGTGTATAGGACCAGATCAAACTGAATATTATGCGGCTCATTCATTCAAAGAACTTCGCAACTTCTACGTTGAATTAGTTGGTGAAGAGCAAACTAAAGAAGATTTCAAAGCACACTGCAAAGAAGTTTCTCAGTCTTGTCTCGATGATGAATTCAAATTCAACCGAGAAGGAGAAACCATTACAACTACATGGTGTGAATTAATTGAAGAATGTGATAGCTTGCCAAATCAAATCAGTACTGGATATAACTAAGTCGGCTCGGGGGAGTTGACTGAGTGCTGCTGCCAAGAGCATAATCTTGGATGGTGGAGGAGTCACGGTTTCTAGAAAAGAGTCTACCGAGATATTGACCTCAGGGTTCACAGGGGCCTATTAACTTGGCTGGCTGAGTGATCCACGTATCTGGCCAAGGTGCGTGGGTAGGTAGGCTCTTTTCTAGAAACCGTGACGCCCTAAGTTTTACTGTGGTTCTAAGAGGGGAGGCACACTAATGGTTTGCGAACGGTGTCATAAAAATAAGAAAAACGTAAGAGTTGTCATCGACCCTTACAACCAAGATGTAAACAATGAAGAGATTGAGATGGCCCTCTGCCCTGAATGTGAACAAGAACGCAGGGATGACATCTAAAGTTACGTACGTCGAGGAGTAGTTGCAGCATTGTCAGACCCCGGTTCAAAATCATGAAAGATACAATATTAGCATACACTGCTGGTTTGATGGATGGAGAGGGAACTGTAGGATTAGTACGTCATCGTGCTAATGAGAATCGCTCACCTCACGTCAGTGTTCCAAGTTGTACTATGCCTCTGCTAGTGTTTCTTCAGAAATATTTTGGAGGAAATATAAGCACAAAAAGAACGTATAAAAAGGGTCATAGTCCCTCATGTGTATGGTCTTTGCAAGGTGACAGCGCTATAGATTTTATACACCATCTGATACCTTATCTACGAGAACCAGAGAAAATTAGACGGGCACGGATGCTGGCTTATGAGTGCAAAACAATAACATCTAGGAACGGAAAGTATTCATCTAAGCAGATGAAATTGAAGCGAGAATTTGAATCTCGCTTCTTCAAATACACACGTCGAAGATCGGTGTTGGTTGGGTAAGACCCGGTTTCGATACCGGCAGGTCCACCAAAGGGGCATCTTAGGAAGGTCGGCGGTTCAATCCCGCCCTCCCGCGCACCGTACGCTTCGGCTACAGACAGATGGTGGGTGTAGCTCAGTAGACAGAGCGTCCTACTTGCCTCTTTGATGGGCCTGAAAGGTTTCGATTGCTTGGCTAAAGCCGTATCTGCGTGTCGTGCTTCGTCTCGCTGCGTTAAAGAGAGACCAAACCAACAAATGCCAAACAAAACACCGTAGCATTTACGCCCGCCCCGGCTCTCAAAGCCATGGGCGCGGCTGCTGGGGCATAAAGCTCTGGGAAAGGATGGGCGGTGCAAAACACCGCCCTACCGACTTCATGACGGATACCAATAAGAACATTGTTGCTATCATCTGTCCCAAATGCAAGGATGTGCTAACTTATCGCATACCATCAAGTATATCTATAGCATTCTCTTGCAAAAGATGTGGCATTGCAATAGAGCCCCCTTGCAATTCCGGTGGTTGGCCAATCTGTAAGTTCACAATATCAGACCTGAGAGATGCGAATTAAACAAGGAGAAACGATGAGTCAAAAACTTGAAGGCAGCAAAACCTATGAGGTGCCCGTAAAAGGTGGCTTCAATAGAATGATTGAAACCAATGCAAACTCATTCAAAGAAGCAACGAAAAAAGTGGAATCAGCAGGGCATGAGTTAGACCAATATCGTCTCGGACGGGAGAAGTGATGGAAGAAACACACCGTGATAGTTTAAGAGGTTGGATTCTTGTTGGGATATTCGGATTAAGCATGACCATATCCTTCCTGTGGAAACCCATAGGATTTCAATTTCGACAGTGGTTTCCGCCTGCTACCATCCGAGTGCAAATTAATGATTGTGCATTCAATGTAACTCAGAACTATTGGGGCTCTTGGGAAGTTACTAAGAGTGATTCATCGTGCAAAGAATATCAACCGCCGTGTGAAGAAAAGCACAAGAAATGGAAACGCTAAATGGATTCACCAGCGATGGAAACCCCATGGGAACGCTACTGCCGACGGCAGTCTGAGCTTCATGTATTGCAAGCTGCGGTTGTCGCTAAAAAGAAAGAACTGCAGGACGAGTTGGAAGAAGCCCAAAGACTCTGCCCTAAGCATATTGATGATGGCAGAATGTTCGAGGGTGCTTGCGTAAAGTGTATGAAACTGTTAGGCTAAGGGAGAAGCAATGACTGATCTGTTGAATTCGCCCGCCATCATTGGTGAGGCTGTAGCTGGTGAAACCGCTAAGCGCGCGGCTGCGGTAAGAATCGAACTAGAACATCTAAATTCCATTGTAACTGACTCCACATTCGACATCGCTGAACTTCTGGTTGAAGTAAAAGAGAAGCAATATTACGGGGCATGGGGTTATCAGACATTCGAGGAATATGTCGAAGTCGTTTTAGGCATGAAACGACGCACAGCTTATTATCATATAAGCATCGTGACCAAAGCAAGGGCATTGGAAATCCCCAGGTCCGAATATGAGGATATTCAAATCACCAAGCTGAAAGAAATCTTCACACTCAATCCCTTCGACAAAGAAGGCAATGAGATGTTCAGCCCCGTCACTGGTGGCTCCATTGGTTCCCACATTCGGGAACTAGTGAGAACTGCGAAGGACACGCCGCTGTCTCAAGTGGAAGAAGTCGTTGCCAAGATCAAAGGTCAGACCGGCGACGAAGAGATGGTGTTCATGAGTCTAAAGGTCACGAAGTCTTGTCGGGACAATGTAATCCTGCCTGCTCGTGAGCTTGCCCGTAAGCGCCTTGGTAGTCAAGAAATTGATAAAGAAGGCGATGCCCACGATTATACAGATAGCGTAGTAGAAGAGATGATCCATGCGGAATTTCTAGCCGATCCGAATAACGTTGACGCACCGCCACAAGTTATGGTAGAATCAAAAGATGAACAAGTAGAGCCTTCCGATGCTGACTTGGAAGATATTGCTGAGGGTCGAAGTGAGGAAGGGATGAAGATATGAACATGTTCAATAACCCCTATGTGCACGGTAATTGGCAAGCGGTAAAAACAATGAAGAAGTCCACAGGTGACAACAAGCACACCCCAGGGTCCAAATACTCTCCTAAAACCAACACTGCAAAGCCTGTGGAAACAGTGATGGATGCTATTCGCGGCGGGGTGGCAAACCCTGTGGAGCCTGTCAATGCTACAACCTGATGAACTGCATTATGCTTTGCTGAAAACTTATATCCTGCGTAGGGATTACTGGCGCTGTCGCGCATGCGGTAGCAGGAACGATCTGCAAGTGCATCATGTCATCTTCAGAAGCCAGGGTGGACCTAGTGAGAGTTGGAACCTTGCTACGGTTTGCTTCGGGTGCCACGAAGCAATTCATCAACATAAAATTCGTGTGGTAGGTGATAACGCCGACATTCAAGGCGAATTGCTATCAGCAATGAAATTCCTAAGGATACCCAAATGACAATGACATGGTGGAAGGTTAACAAATATCGCTACGATATCGAACCTGTGCAAATAGTTAAATTTTCAGAATGCTTTGTCACCCTAGCTGTCACTGCCGAATCATGGGTCAGGCGTGAGCGACGTGAAGCTCGCGCCGATACTTACTTTCCAACTTTTGCTGAAGCCCGCACTTATCTGATGAATAGATTAACGAAACAAGCAGAGAGTCTTAAGGCTGATCTCGAACAGAACGGTAAATATTTTAACAAAGTGTTCATGATGGAGGAGCCTAAATGAGCAACGATATGCCGCTCGTAGTTACAACGGATGTCACCACGGACATAAGCTTCTATCAAGTTATCAAAGCGCTGAGGTGGTTTGCTGAGAATCATCCGATTGAGAGGGTAGCAGATTACCAGTTGGCACAGATACAATCTTATCACGACCGTTTAGCAGAACGTCTGAAGGAAAGACAATATAATGAATAGTGATGTCTCAAAGTCTAGCCATACAGATCATGCAGAGTATGCACGGCAAGAGTTAGTGATCAACGGGTTGGATAAGGAATGGGAAGTAGTTGTAGCTACTCCCTATACCATCCAAATCGACATCGACAGCAAGGAATTGCCTGAGACTTTTCATCGACTCCTGGGAATACTTGAGGAACGAACGGGCTCTTGGGTAGACTATTCCGTATCAACTTCAAAGAGTGGCAACAAGCATGTCATCCTAACTCTTCCGAATAGTATGGATGTTTATGAGCGGATTGCGTGGCAAGCGATCTTTGGCTCAGACCCCATTAGAGAAGCGGTGCATCTCGTTAGTGTCATGCATGGTGAACGAAATCCTATACTATTATTCCAGCGCAAATTTGCAGGTCAACTAACTGCTGGAGAAGTACCAAAACAATTAGTAGGAGAATAACATGTCTATGGATGAGTGTGGTAACGGTTATGGAAAATCAGAGTTTGGTGAAGTTGTAGGCGATATAAATGGCGGTCGCATTATCGTTTGGGATGGCGGAAGCGCCGCAAAGAAAGGTATGCTAGTTTATATATCATCTGCATTTAATCCACTAACTAGCACAGAGCTTCGTGAAATTGCAGATCGCATGGATACGTGCAGGAAGGGCACACGATGAACATTCCAGAACTATCAGAATTCCAGGTAACATCTTTGCGGGAGTGTGCGCAGCAGCCTGATCTAACCTATATGGTAGTTAAGGCTAACATCGTATTAGACGTTGCTCCCGTCCTGCCTCAACTATGCAAAAAGTGTGGAGGTACTGGTGGTTATCAAATCGAACCTGAGAATGCTTCTGGACCGTGGACCATTTACTCTTGCAACCACTTATCTCATGAAAAATATAATACCTGGGTCAAGAACAACAAAGAAACAGAAGAGCTTGTAGCCCTGGGATTCTTGGATGATGTCTCAGCGGAATATAGCGAGTCCATAGAGCGCGTTGCAAAAAGCACCGGCAGACTTGTTCGCATATTCAAAATCACAGACATTGGGATAGCAATGTTCGATAGCTCTCACCCTGTCAGTACACTTGCAAGCTAAGGAGACTTATGCTTTACGGATATGAAGGAACAATTCATCACACTGAACATCTGGACGTAGAGGTGGACAAAGAAGGTAATGTTGTATCGGTTTGGTTTCGTTGTTGTGCACTGCCTTTTGTTGTGACTAGCGTTGGCAAAGAGCGCACCGCTGAAATGAAATCAATGTATGATCGCGTAAGAAAAGCCAAGATCACCGCAATAGATATAGACTTCCCATCGGAGAACTAATGCCGCTGATTCCAGAGCACTTGCAAGGCAGCGTCGGAATGCAATTCGTCCAGAGCCAGGGTTGGAACTGGAATGAAGGCACCGATGGCAATATCATGGTAGAGACTTGCCCCCTGTGTAAGAAGGGTGATTATAAGTTCTACATGAAAGTAACGGGCAATAAGGATGGGTGCTGGCTGTGTTACCATGGCTCTTGCCAAAAGACTGGTAACTTGAGAACTCTTCAGGATGAGCTAGGCATCACCATTCGCGGCGTCGATTCCCGCAGTGCATGGGCACGCAATGATAAGAAAATTGATCCTCTTCCTAACCCAGATGAGTGTCACAATCGCTTGCTTGGGGATGCGGACGCTCTGGATTATCTGATTAACACGCGAGGGTTTACACAGGAGATTATCGACAAACAAAAGCTTGGCCTAATTGACAAGATGTATTTCAGGGAAGCGGGCGAAGTTCGCGCGCTGGTTTATCCATATTTAGTCAATGGCAACATTGTGTATGCCAAGTACCGCACGCTGCCACCCTCCCCAAAAGATTTCACATGCCCGACTGGACATGATGCTCCGTTGTACAATGGTGAATATCTGCAAGATGGTATCGAAGAGGTCGTCTTTGTAGAAGGCGAAGCTAATACAATCTTCATGCTGTCACGCGGTATTAACAATGTGGTGGGAGTTCCTGGTGCCAACTTTAAGAAGGCATCGTGGATTGAAACTCTTGATCGCATTGCCCCGAAGAGAATCTTCATCATGTATGACAGTCATGATAAGGCTGGGGATAAGGCATCGCAGAACCTTGCTTCTCGCATTGGATATGACAAGTGCTTGAAATTAGTCCTGCCTGAATTCACCGTAACTGTGCCTGTGGATGAATGCAAGTTGTGCAATGAAAACGGTTTGAAAGAAGTGCACAAAGAGATTCGCGCAGGTATCGACAATAAAATAATCGAAGAATACGATGAAGAAGTTCCTTGTGAGCATAAACGTTTTGGCAAAGACATCAATGAATGGTTCATGAAGGGTGGAGGCACCGTTGAAGCGTTCAACGAGCTTAAGCTTCATGCCCAATTGTTTGATATCACTGGAGTCATGAGTTCAGGCAATGCTTTGGATGAGCTTGAGGCAGACTTAGCAGGCAGAACAACTCTTGCTCCTACCTATCAACCACCGTGGAAATCATTGGCCGATAAGGTGGGATGGGAGGATGGAGACGTAATAGACATCATCGCTCCTGAGAAGATCGGCAAGACAACGTTTGGCCTTAACATCATGGAAGCCATGGTGGACAAATACAATGAAGATGGTTTAATCATCTGCTTGGAAATGTCCCAGGCTAGGCTGGCTCGTAAATGGGTATGCATGCTCACGGGTACCGATGACTCTCCACCTAAAAGCGTGGCAGAAGCAGAGGAGCGCCTTAAACGCATGAGAGCAGCCATCCCGATAGCTCGGGCTAAAGCTGCCGCGCGCAAAGGTGACTTACACTTTGCTTATCCGCAGATCAAAGAACCAGATGATGTGTTCAAATTGATCAAAGATTGCATACGACGATACGGTGTGAAGTGGATAATGTTTGACAACCTGCAGTTGTTGGTTGATTCAACCATTGGAAAGAACTACGCCCACCGAACGATCATCCTATCGCAGACTAGTAAGATGTTTGCGAAGATTGCCAAAGATTTTGGCATAAAGATGATCCGTATTGTTCAACCGAAGTTCATCACAGTTGGTAACATCGTTACCACCGATAACGTAGATGGCAGCTCTCAGATCATGAAAGACTGCGATTGCGCTATCACTCTCCACCGTCAAAGGCTTGGGGAGATAAAGAAGAACGATTGGGACGTGGCTGGCATCATAGAAACTGAAGCCTCATTCGCCCCGAAGATGTTGGTCACTGTTGGCCTGTCACGTTATAGCTGCGGAGGTTCCTGCACGCTGGAATTCCTCGGGGCTTCATCACAGGTAGTAGAGTATAACCCAGCTCGCCAAGCGGCGATGAAGGCACAAGCCCCTAGTACCAATGGCTATGCACTTCCGACAGAGACATTAGCGTTGCCCTCTACGGCTGGACCGGAGCAGGCGATAACAACAGACCTACCCGGAGAAGATGGCGAGATGGAAATTTGATCTCGAATGTGGTACCACGCAAGTCAAACAAATAACAAAGGAGCATAATCATGGTTGTACTCGCTGTTACTGCTGTTGCTGTAGTTGCTAGCTTCGTTGCCGGTAAGGTATATGGAGCGAAGGTTGAAGCAAAGGCTGTTGCGGAGCTTCTGGTTCTCAAGACCGATGAGGCTACCATCGTGGCGAAGCTTAAGGCTCGCTATGAAGCCGTCCTGAAGTCTCTCTAGGATTCAGGAGTAGCAAATCCTGGGGAGCCGAAAGGTTCCCCACCTTTTTACTTTTGGAGGTTGTATGTTCTCTTTCAAAATGAGTGAACTAATAGACCTATTGCAAAAACAACATCCAAAAATGACTCGCAAAGACTTGCGGAAGATGTTGATTGACCACATCGACTTCTATCTCACTACTTTGACTATCCATGTGGAGTTAGATTGATGAAAACACCAGAAGAGAAGTCTGCCGAAAGAGAAGTGGATAAGATGGTGCAGAGATTCAAGTACTATTCTGTGTATCCCGAAACTGTGAAAGAAAAAGCTTTGGCATCAATGCTAGAAAATGCGCAGAAAGAAATTCGTGAATTGAAAGCTCGGTTGTTAATCCTCGGCCCACCGACGTTCAGGAATTAATTATGACTAACCAACGCAAGCATCGTCAACAAATGACTCTCAGAGAAATTGCGCGCGTGGAAAATTTAGTCCATGCCCAGACTTGTTGGATCGGTGATGGCCCCCACGTAAACACTCTTCCTCTCAGAGGCAGAGAAGTCAGTGTAACAGAGGCATATGATACCCTGCGTACCGGCCAAGTAATAGAAGTCAACCGCAATAAAGACCTCTGTGTTTTAATGCGCAAGAATTATGCAGACCATGCAGTATGTGTGGTTGTCAATTTGCCTACCAAATGGATAGTGACTATGTGGCAGAACCGAATAGGTGATAATCACAGTACCCTAGACCTAAATCAATACCAATGGAAAGTTGATCTTATATCCGAATTAAAGGACTTCTAATGCCTGACATCGAGCCATCAAATCCAGAGTTGAATGCCCTGTTCAACATATCAACTAAGAATGGGGTAATCCACCTGAAACAGCGCGGCACAGCAGAAATGCTGGAAACAATCTTAAAGAAATATAACACCGAAGGAGTTACCGTGCATACACGAAACGGGCTCACTTGGTATCCAATAAGCTCAATCAATGAAGTAGATGTGGAGATCAAATATGTTTAATAATGGCAGCGCAGTAGCAATTGATTATAGCCTGGAAGCTCCAGAGCAAAAGAAGATCAAGACAAAGCCAATACAGCGATATGTTGTAGGGTTTGCCTTCGATGAGCAAGGAAAGAGCGTTGTACTGATCCGCAAGAATCACCCCAATTGGCAACGCGGTATGATGAATGGCGTGGGTGGCCACATTGAAAAAGGTGAGTCAGAACATGCAGCGCAAGCCAGGGAATTCAAAGAAGAAACTGGTGTTGAAATATATGAATCTAACTGGCATAGATTTGCCAAGTTAAGCGGAGAAGGATATGAGTTGCATTGCTTCTCTACTTTCACCAATGAAATCTTTTATTGTGGCAGTATTACAGATGAACTTATAACTATCCTGCCTGTAGCAGATTTACGAGGGTCGGTGGTTATTCCGAACCTGCAATGGTTGATCCCTGCGGCATTGCATCAACACTTTGATTACCTGCAAGCATTTATCATTCAGGAAGAGAGCAATGGCTAAGTCCCCAGAAGAGAAATCCCGCGATGCTAAAGCAAAGCGGCTTTGGAAATTCTACCGCGTTACTCCAGCGGAGGATATATACATAGAAGATTTCCAAAGGCATCATCCGTATCTGCACGTCCTGCTTGAGAAAGGTGATCCCACTGAGCCCGCCCTGATATTCCTCGATCATAACCACACTACGGGTTTGATCCGAGGAAAGCTAGCATACCTTATCAACAAGGCGCTGGGAGTTCTTGAGGGCTCATATAAGGATCGCCTACCCACGATACTACGCGCTCTTGCTGAGTATCTAGAAGCACCGCCTGCGACAATAGCATTAGGTAAAGAGACTTACGGACTCATTGGTAAAGCAAAGCAAAAGAAGGTCATGATCTACGGTTCGGCGGAAGGACCAATCCTACCGCCTAAGAAAGAAAGGAAGAGAAAGACTATCAAGTGCGTAATCAAAGACTCACTACCCACGAACGACGCGCCCAGCACGTCCGTGCCTTCGATCAAGTGATCGAACTGTATACTGAATTAGTAGTCACTGGCAATGAGTCAACATTGCCAAGGGGAATAGCACAAGGCTCTCGTATAGCAGCACCAAGTACATGCGATTTTATCTGCGATGTTGAACTCATTGCTAACCGTGAACTATGCGTTAAGGATCGCGGGCTATTCTGGCTCGTATATCATGATGCAAAGTTCAAAGAGTCCCGTTGCGAACCTGATGTTGTAGCTCGCATCAAAGAACTTGTTGGAAAACAATTTATATCCCGACGACTCTACCCAACTAATAAGTATTTCAAAGGAAAGCCGATCCGATGAATTCAGATCATGATACACACAATGAAGCCTGCGGTTGCTGCCCTCCTGCTACTACGGCAACGGTCATGATGCCGAAGAATGAAGTGGTGGCAACGGCTGCTCCACCACAGCCAAAGATGTCTCGTGCGGAGTATGGAAAGTT
>Ga0208034_1000519_pt1 | contig 30649 bp, 28 predicted proteins | sample June2015DPH_8_10_FD_184699 | JGI IMG/M metagenome (GOLD analysis project Ga0208034, IMG submission 184699) | Peatland microbial communities from SPRUCE experiment site at the Marcell Experimental Forest, Minnesota, USA - June2015DPH_8_100... | ecosystem: Environmental > Terrestrial > Soil >...
ACCAGCGTGGCGATTTTGTCGAAACTGATCTCCATCGCATCGGCCATGGCTCGCAGCCGGTTGATGTCCTGGGGCACGCTGCCTCCCTCGATGGCCAGCCACTCGCTGACGTCCATACCGGACAAGCGGGCTGCTTCCTCGATGGACAGGCCGGCCTGCTTGCGGGCCTCCTGGATGCCGAAGCCGAACAGCCGGCCCATGCTCTGGCGGAAAAGTTCGTCGGAAGACGGAAGGGATGCGAACATCTTATATGTCGTGCTCATATACTTATGATCCTCTCGGCCCTTGATGTCAAGGACCACACACATGGATTTAACAACAGGATGAGTATGTAAGGATCACGACTTCTTCCAAAGCTCCATCTGGATCAACTTCGATCGTCACTCTCTGTTGAACCTCATTCAGAAGTGCGCCGGCACCTTCGTGGCCGACATCGACGAGATCCGGCCCCAGTACACCGACGTCTCCGACGGCGGCGCCGTGTTCTCCTCTTCGGTTGTGCGCTCCGCGGGCATTCCCGTCGGCGCCACCATCGACCAGCTGGACACCTCGCTGACCTCCGCGGGCCAGAACTCCCAGTTGGCGACACCCTGGTATTCCGACCAGGTGCTGCCCTTCGACGTCACGCTCTCCGGCGCCAACGAGTACGGCGCCATGTGCGCGGCCAAGATCTACGGCCTGGAAATCCTGAACGAAGGGTTCGGCATCTCCATCGACGACGCTGTCAGCTAAATGCAGGCAAAACCAGGTCCCTCCGTAGTGATCCCCTTTTCGCCGCCTTCAGAGACCGCTCCGATAAATGACCCCATGATGCCAGCTAAACCATTCTGCATACGCTACTTACCATGTATTCCAGCCTGGCTCGTCTCATGTCCATTCCCGCCGCCCGCTCAAGCTCTGCTCCCCGTTCCAAAAACTGCGCCACCTGGAAAAGACGCTGTTTTTGCGATCGGGAAACTGCGCCTCCTCGATCCCGTTCCTCCATAAACTGCGCTACCTAGAATTGCTTCTGGGATTGTTTTTGGATACCTCAATCGCCTATTCCTTGTTCTCTCTCTCTACTCTCTGTGTTTCTTAAAGACAGATGCTGCCGGGTAAGGGGAATGTGTATGGAGATTGTGATGGAGAGATGGATTGCTGCATTGTTGTGCGGGGAGCAACGATTTGAAGTCTCGTCTATCACACGTTCTTTTCGCGCGGCGGACGGCGCCGGCCCGCGCCTCGCTAGCGAGCGCCAAGCCGGGCCACCGGCAGAGAAGCAGCATCCTCACGCTCTGATGCAACTCGCTCACCAGATATCTGGTTTCTGCGAATGTCAATCTCGCCCTGGTAAAGCAACAGCTCGGGCACAAGTCGATCGGCTCCACGATGCGCTATGTGACGACCAGCGACCAGCAAGCCTCCAAGGCTACGGCCGGCGCACTGATGTCGAGCTTTTGAGCCAGGATTTCATTCTCAGGGTCCGCCTCCCCGAACTAGAGCCCGAACGAAGGATCGAACTGCGAGCGATGAGAGTACGTCTTGGGAGGCCAAAGCGAGAAGTCATTGCACTCAATTGCAATCCCGTGTGAAGACGGGGTCGCTTTTCGATTCGGCTCTGAGGCATCATCCAACAACGCGTCGACAAGCGACGAGGCTAGGATGAAGACGGCGGATCTATGCAGGGAGAATGGGATCGCGAAGCCACGTTCTACAACTGGAAGTCGAAATGTGCGGGCCCGGCTATGGCCAAAGACTAACATTTGCCGTGGTTCAAAATACCCGGGGCCGATCACGGAGTCTGCTACCCGAAAGGCGGTAACGTAGTACCAAGAGCACGAAAAGCCCGCCTCAACCTCCAACTATATGCGGGACACGCTCCTCCCTCCTCTCTGATTCCTGCTTCACAGCCTGCCGACCCGGCGTCCCGAGAGCAAGGTCTGCTCGTCGGCGGACTCCAACCGCACCAAGCGGTCCACAGTGTAGGACGCGGGACGCTGGCTGTTGTAGTAGTGTCGAACCTGCAGCTCGCCAAGCAGGCCGAGAGCGAGCAACTGGATGCCGGAGACGATGAGTACCGAGGCGATCACGAACATGGGGCCGTGCTGATTCATCACGTCCATGCGCGGATGGAAGAGCTTGATCGCTAGCAGGGTTGCGGCCATCGTGCTGCCGGCGAACATGCTCAGGATGGCGCAGCCGCCAAAGAACTGAAGGGGCCGGCTCATGTACCTGAACAGGAAGCGAATGGTCATCAGGTCGAAGAAAACCTGGAAGGTGCGGCCAAGGCCGTAATGGCTCTTGCCGCGCTCGCGGTTCAGATTGCGGATGGGTATCTCGCAGATGGATGCCCCATGCAAGCTGGCGAGCGCGGGAATGAAGCGATGCATCTCACCGTAGAGGGGAATGTTCTGGATGACCTCGCGGCGATAGGCTTTGAAGGTGGTGCCGAAGTCGTGGATGGGAACACCGGAGAGGCGCGCCATGATCCAGTTGGCGCAGGCGGAGGGAACGCGGCGCAGGATGAAGTTGTCGATGCGCACCTTGCGCCAGCCGGAGACGACGTCGTAACCTTCGTCGAGCTTTTCGAGAAAAGCGGGAATGTCATTGGGGTCATGCTGCAGATCGCCATCCATGGCCAGAATGAACTCGCCTGAGGCGTGGTCAAAGCCGGCCGCCAGGGCCGAGGTCTGGCCGAAGTTGCGGCGAAGCTTGACGACCAGGACGCGGCTGTCAACGGCGGCAATCTCTTCTAGAAGCTCGTATGTGCGGTCGCTGGAGCCGTCATCGACGAAAACCAACTCAAAGGAGTCATCCACTTGCTCCATAGCCTGCTTGAGTCGCGCGTAAAGAATCGTTACGTTCTCGTCCTCGTTGTGAAAGGGAACAACGATCGAATACTTGGCCATGTTAGTTCCTTTGACACGAGTTCGATTCGCTTGTGTGGGCCCCGGCCGCTGCTTCACCCCAGTGAACAGGTTTAGCGTATCTTCACGAGACAGCGCGGGGTCTGCCCATATGCGGCTTCTCCAGACCTGCACACATCTTCAACGCGTGTCAATCAGGAAGCCGAAACCTGTTCGGCTTCGGCCGGCTGATTCGTGCTGAGCGAATTCGATATGCGCAGGCCAGCACTAGATGAAGCGGATGCTCTGGCTGGTGTCATTTCGCGATCCCCCTGGGGTTTCGACGCAGCAATGAAGTTCTCCAGGGCGTCGGTGTTCCACCGGCGAAGGACGGTGCTGAAGAGAAGCCGAATGTCAGACAGAAACGTAGCGCGTGCCATGTAATCCGCGTCAAGTTTCCGTTTGGCGGGCAGCACCACGCCGTGGTAGAAGGCATCCAACTGATCCTTGGGCAGGTACCTTAGGACGGTTTCTTCAGAGGCGAAAACGATCGTCGCCATGCCAGTAATTCCCGGGCGGCAGGGAAGATCGAAGGTCACATGTTCCGGCAGTTTGGGCCGGGGGCCAACCAGGCTCATCTGTCCAAGCAATACATGCGCAAGCTGGGGCAGCTCGTCCAATTTCCAGCGGCGAAGGAGAGGGCCGACCGGAGTAAAGCGTTGGTTTTCCGATGTGGTGATAGGATGATGCGCCTTGTCGGCAACGTGCACCATGGAGCGGAACTTGAATATGGTGAAGGCCCGACCGTGACGGCCCATGCGCTTCTGCGTGAACAGAACTGGGCCTCTCGACGTCAGGCGCACCGCTGCTGCGATCACCAGCAACATTGGGACCAGGAAGGGCAGTGCCAAGAGTACGCAGGCGCAGTCGAAGAATCGCTTGGCTGCTGAGCGCGACCACGGGCTGACCTCTTGCCAGCCTGGGCAGAACGTGAAATGACTCGAAATCCGGAGATCCTCTGGACCCCAGAGAGCGTCCTCTTTGTCTCCGGGAGACGCGGCTAAAGGAGTCTCTGTCGGGGATTGCACCCGGGCCTGATCCTTGATCCAATCTGCCCCTTTGAAAGCAGCGTGCGGCAAAAATGAATTCGAATCCCCAGAATCGAGAACTTGATCGAACAACGACTCTGTACTCAATCTCGTCCCCCTAAAATGTGATCAATGTCAAGCTCGAAGAGGCGCCGAAGATTGGAACACACTTACGTCCCAGAGGAGTTACGGTGGCTCATGCGAATACACCGTCTCTTCATCAGCTATAGCTTGCGATGATCTACAAGGTTGATTTCCACTTCGACGATCGTTCAGTTCAGACGATTCGTTCGGGCAGAATGAGACAACCGCAGACAAGGGAGTACTTTCACCACTTTAGCAAAACTCTGTTGATTGCGTATGACAGATTTCATGTTCTCACGATTCCACCCGTGTTCCAGATCACAAACGTGAGAGCAAACGTCGTTCTTGACATTCAGATCAAAACTAATCTTCTCACGGTTCATCGTGTGTTCAATATCTCAATCAGACATGGAACCACGAAGGTAACGGAATCTGAGAAACGGGAACGGTCATGATGCAGCATGGTCCTTGTTCAAAGATACGAGACAAAAACCGCGCCAAAAGGCATTCATCGATTAACTGTTGAGATATCAAGTTCTTACGATTTACCCCACATGACAATCTCGGGGCAACCCGGTGTTCCAAGACTTCCATTCCTGGACGATTCAAGGCTACATTTAGAACCTCGATCCGCTGGCTGAATCGACAGAAAAAGTGCCCAGAGCGGAAAATCCAACTCATCCTTCGCTGCCTGTTGCAGACTGAAGGCCCGATCCCTGCAGCTCCATCCGACTTCAGATGCAAACTTTCGTAATTGTCAGCCTTTCTCTCACTGGTGCGTCGAGGATGTCCTCCTGAGCGGCGCCGCATCGGGAGGCCGTCTGCTTCAAGCGGGTTCGCCGCGCGTTTCATAACTCGCACTGCGACATTTTCGGAAATTGTGCGCAGTTTCTTGAGGTCATGCAGGGCCATTATTCGTTGCGCACTACCCACAACAACCTGAACGAACCCTTGCGGGTAAAGATTGCTTGCATACGGGCCTGGATCGTTCGCGAGGACAGACGTCACTGTTCGTCACGTTAAGGTTACTGCCAGGGCACTCCATGACAGTGTTTCCGAGAATGTTATAAACTCCAGACATATGCATTCGCCACTGCGCGGAAGGAGTTACGGCGGCCGAATTTCTATCGTTCGGCAGCTCAGTTTCCTCGTCCTGTCTTGCTCGCTTGCGAGCGCGCAATCCGCGCAAGCTCCGGGCGAAATAGACTGTTCAGACCCTCTGCTTGCAAGCACATTGGAATGTTCGAGCCAGTCGCAGCAAAGGACCGCGCTGCAAGGACCGCTCGGAACACCGGGTGGAAACAGCAATCCGTTGGGGAGTTATGCGACCGGCCCTCTCGCGAATCCATCTTCCAATTACTCGGATACTGAGCAATATTCCCGCCGGGCAGCCGCGCAGCCGGTGCCGCTTCCGCCCGAGCCCCTGACTGAATTCCAGAAGTTCGTGGCCTCAACCACAGGCCTGGTGCTGCCCGTCTATGGAGCTAACCTGTTCCGCAGCATCCCCTCGACCTTTGCGCCGGTGGACATGGCGCCGGTGCCGCCGGATTACGTGGTTGGGCCGGGCGACGAGTTGCGTATCCGCATCTGGGGGCAGGTGAGTCTGTCGGCTAATGTTCGGGTGGACCGCTCAGGTGAGATCTACCTGCCCCAAGTGGGACAGGTGCACGTAACGGGCCTGAAATTTTCAGAGCTGGACGCGCATCTGCGCGAAGCTGTGGGCCGCGTCTACCATAACTTCGATCTCACCGTGGACGTGGGCCAGATACGCGCCATCCAGGTATACGTGTCCGGAGAGGCGCGCCAGCCGGGCGTTTACACGGTCAGCTCGTTGAGCACGCTGGTTGACGCGCTCTTCGCGAGTGGCGGGCCATCGGTTGAAGGCTCGATGCGTTCGATCGAGCTGCGCCGTGGAGGCGCGGTGGTGACCGGCTTCGACCTCTATGATCTGCTCATCCGGGGCGACAAGACGAAGGATACCAACCTGTTGTCTGGAGACGTCATCTTTATTCCCCCGGTGGGCCCTCAAGCCGCAGTCTTCGGTAGTGTGCGTAATCCAGCCATCTATGAGTTGCGACCTGGAGAATCGCTGGCCGTCGTTCTGGCCGACGCCGGAGGTGTTTCCGCCGTGGCCGCTGAGGCTCGAGTCTCGATCGACCGCATTGACGAACATCGCGACCGGCAAGCGATGGAAGTGGCCTACGCCGCGTCAGGCCTGGCGACACCGTTGGCCGACGGCGACACGATCCGCGTGTACTCGATCATTCCCAAGTACGAGAAGACAGTCATCCTCAGGGGAAACACGGCCAATCCAGGTCGCTTTGCCTGGCATGAAGGCATGCGCGTCAGCGACCTGATCCCGGATAAGGAATCGCTGCTGACGCGGAACTACTGGTGGCGGCGGGCGCAGATGGGGCTACCCGCGCCGGAATTTGAATCAATATCGAGCTTGGGCGATCAACGGCAGCCTGCAGAAAACCAACCCGTGGCTCTCCCGCAAACTGCGCAGCCTGGGGTTAGTACGGCAGGCGGCGTCACCAGCCTGAGCCCAGTCCTGAGCGCACAACAGGGCACGGGCAACGCGCCGCTCGCGGCCCAGGCAATCTCCAGCCCCAACCAGAGCATGCTTCCGGGGCAGCGAACCGACGTACAACTGCCCGCTCCTGAGATCGATTGGGATTACGCGGTGATCGAGCGGCTCAATCAAGAAACCTTGAAGACCGAATTAATTCCTTTCGACCTGGGCAAACTGGTTCTGCAGCACGACGCTTCACAGGATGTGGCGCTGCAACCCGGAGACGTGATCTATATCTTCTCGCAAGGAGATATCAGCGTGCCTGTGGCTGAGCAGACAAAGTTGGTTCGGCTCGATGGCGAATTCGTGCACGCCGGTGTGTATTCTGCCCAGCCTGGTGAAACGCTGCAACATCTTGTGGAACGCGCCGGAGGTCTGACACCGAACGCCTACCTTTACGGCTCGGAGTTCACGCGCGTATCGACGCGCGCCGTGCAGCAAGCCAGGATCGACGAATATGTGCGAAGCCTAAGCCTGGGGATTCAACGGAACGCGGTGATGCTCGCGTCGTCACCGGCAGCGGCCTCATCGCAGGGCTTGGCCAGCGGCGCTGCAGCGCAGGGTAGCGAGCAAAACCTTATTTCCAGCCTGCGCCAGATTCGCGCTACGGGACGGATCGTGCTTCCGATGCAGCCCGACAGCAGCGTCGTCGACAGTCTGCCGAATATCACCCTAGAGGATGGCGATCGCTTTGTCGTTCCTCACCGTCCGGCGACTGTCAATGTTATCGGTGCAGTCTACGATCAAAATTCCTTCCTGTTTGCGGGTCGCCCGCGAGCTGGAACGTATTTGCGGCGGGCTGGAGGCCCTAACAAGGACGCCGACCGCCGCCGCGAATTCATCATCCGCGCCGACGGAGAGGTAGTAAGCCACGACATGAGCAAGGGACCCTGGGGGAATGAGTTCAACGACCTGCGCATCTACCCGGGTGATACGATCTTGGTTCCGGAGAAGCTCCCGAAGCAGTCCGCGCTTTACGGCGTAATGAATTGGTCGCAGATGTTCTCCCAGTTCGCCTTGGGCGCGGCGGCGGTGAACGTCATTAAGTAGCTAGCGCGAGGGTGAGTCTCCTGTAAAATGCAAACAGGCTCGTGCTCCACTTTCATCACTTAACAGAAGACGATGTCCACTGAAACTCCAGTTGATCTTAAAGCGCACGCTGAGGCTCTTCCTGGCTCTTCAACCGAAGCATATGTCGCAGAGGCGGACGAAGGAACCTCTTTGCTCGATTTGCTCATTTTGCTTAGTGCAAGGAAGCGCATCATTTTCTGGTTCACGACATGCTTTGCGGTCGTGGCGCTCATCGTTGCTTTTCTCATGCCCAATCGCTACACAGCAAAGGTGACCCTGCTGCCGCCACAACAGAGTTCCTCCTTGAGCGCCGAACTGGCCTCGCAACTAGGTTCGTTGGCTCCAGTCGCCGCGCTGGCCACAGGCGGGAGCGGTCTGCTCAAGAACCCCAACGACATGTATGTGGCAATGCTGAAGAGCCGGACCGTCGAGAACGCGATGGTGGAGCATTTCGGCCTGATGCAGGAGTACCGCATGCGGTATCTCTCGGATGCGCGCAAGGAGTTTGAGCACTATGCGACTGTGGACGGCAGCGGCAAGGACGGGCTGATCCATATTTCAGTCGAAGACCGCGATCCGCGCCGCGCCGCCGATCTTGCCAACGGGTACGTTGATCAATTTCGCGATCTGTCTCAACATCTGGCCATCACCGAGGCTGGGCAGCGCAGGTTGTTCTTTGAGCGGCAACTCAAGCAAGCAAATGAAAACTTGGCTGACGCTGAAGAAGCTTTGAAGGAGACGGAACAAAAGACCGGCCTGATCCAGCTTGACAGCCAGGCGCGCGCGCTGATCGAATCTGCCGCCGCGCTGCGCGCTCAGATCACGGCCAAGGAAGTGCAGATTCAGGGTATGCAGACCTACGCCACGGGTGAGAACGCGCAACTTTTCGAGGCCCAGCAGGAATTGGATGGCTTGCGCTCTGAGTTGGCCAAACTGGGCGGAAGTGGCGACAGTTCCGGCAGCCTAATGGTCCCGAAAGGACAAATGACGGAATCCGGACTGGAATACGTCCGCAGGCTGCGCGATGTGAAATACGATGAAACCATCTTTGAAATCCTCGCCCGCCAGTTCGAGGCAGCCAAGCTCGACGAGGCCAAGGAAGGTGCTGAGATTCAGGTTATCGATGCCGCGGTCGCGCCTGATAAGAAATCGTCCCCCTATCGAGGCATCATCGTCTTGACCGCTGCATTCGTTGGATTGTTCCTTGGCATCTTAACTGCCTTGGTGCAAGACGGCCTTGCTCATCTAAAGGATGACCCCGACGCAGTTTCCAAGCTTAACCTTCTGCGCAAGGCGGTGACCGGTCATAGTGACGCGGCGCCCGCGAAGAAAGAACCTCGGATGCGCGCAACTGGTTCCGATTGAATTACGTTGGAAGGACCAAAGATCAGCTTGAGTTTAGTTGGTGCTATCGTTGATTCAAAATGATGCTCTGTATCCGCTGGAGATTCGTTGAGCGGCGGACGGATCCTGAGAAGCGGTGCATGGTCGCGGGATGTCGATCTCAACCGTGGGACCGAGAGGGGCGAAGCCTGCGTTGAAGCGGTTATCGAAAGAGGATCCGAGCCTCTCGTTGCTTATAGAGGATTGCACTCCAGCTCGTGACGAACCTTGACATCCGAGACTCCCGTGGCTGTTCTAGTTCCACGTATACGGACGATTGGTATCCGGCTCTCTTAATGAGAGTACTCAGCACTTGAGAGATTATGTGTCGAGAGTGGGGCGCGCAGTATCTCAGATCCTGCGCGCACCGCAATATGCAGTTTAGTGAATCATGCGAATCAGGAGAGCACCCTAGCCTCCGCTGTGAGCGCGCATTCAGCGCAAGTGAAACTCCTGGAAGAGCGACTGGAACAACTTACTGCAGAGATAGCACTGCTCAAGACCGGCAAGAAGCCTGACGAGCTTACAGCAAAGTCTAATGAAGACAGCGACGGGATTGGTTAAACACGCCTGGTACTCCGGAGTTCTTCTTGTGCAAGGACATCCGAATGGCGCTGATTCTGAGCCGTCTTGGGCAGGCTCCCGTTAATACGGTTGCTGGCGGGATAGTAAGGTAAGGTGGTTCAGTCCGAATTCGGAATCGATCTTAGCTGTGGCGGGAGAAGCGGGGGCTGTAAAGAGGGACCGCATAATGGAGCCGTTCTAATCGTGTCAATGCGAATCGCCATATCGCCCGGGGCGCCAGCAGGAAAACTGCTTCCCGATATCACCAGGAAGTGAGAAATGTATTCAGCGGCGCCGTTTTCAAACTCAAAAAGGAAATTCTTGATTAGCTATGTTCGAGATAGGCACTGAGGATCATACAAGGAGATGAAAGAAGAACAGAATCTATCAACGCGAAGATGCCCAGGCTGCGACGGTAGCGTTGTTAAAGAGGTCGCACATCAGAGAAGGTGTCGGATATGGCGATGTAAAGAATGCACCCTATTCTTCGTCTCGCCGGTTCCTGACCCTGCTGAACTTCTATCGCAATATCAGAAATCAAGCGGATACTTCATTACTGCGACGACTGACTTATCCAGAACCTCTGACCGTGGTGCACGCATTCTGGACAAGATGTTGCTGAAGCATTTAGCAAAGCGAGGACGGTTTCTCGACGTCGGTTGTGCATCAGGGCAGCTAATCTTTCATCTACAACAACTCGGATGGGAGGTTGGAGGAGTCGAAGTGAACGAAGGTGTTTCAGCAATAGCGAGATTCAATAATCTCCCTGTGCATGTAGGAACATTAGATACCTACAATGATCGTAACAAGTGGGATGCTATCTATCTTGGCGATGTCGTCGAGCATTTGCCCAATCCTTATGAGACGTTAATCCTGGCTCGCAAATTATTGAAGGAGAGAGGCCTTCTTGTACTGCGCACGCCCAACTCCCAAAGCGGATATGCGCGCGTCACGTTCCTGCTTTCACGTCTCTTCAGGTTACCTTGGATTTATTCAGAGGCTCCTTACCACCTATGCGACTGGTCCGTGATGAGCCTAACTGCCTTAACGCACCGCATGGGGTTCACAGTGCAAGAATTCATCTTGGCACCTGCGCGGCTCCCATTTTTCTATTCTATCGGGGCCTCCGGCCTCTGTGACGACCTCAAAGCCAAACTGAAGCGCAAAGGACGATATGCCCTGTCTTGGGGGGCCTTGAGATATATCCACGATTTTCTCGCCGCTGCGGTGCTCGTATCGTTTTCGTGGACAATCGGTACCATATTTGACGTTGCCACCAGGACTTCCCCCTACATTACGGTTATTGCAGCGCCGCGAGAGCCTTCACAGTGCACCTGAACTTGAAGCGTTTGCTAAGGCAGTTTCGGCCCTAGACGAGCGACTCATTCGCGAGGCAGGATGGCTGTTGAGCTTCTCCCATGAAGAAGTGGCTTTGGTCGTTCAAACTCTAGATCAGTCAATCAGGAATCAACGGGCGTTGTTGATCCTCGTCATAGTATCAATGATTGGAATGATGGCACCCGGCGGGAGATATGTCCGATGAAAGAGCTGTCAGTGGGGATTATTGGATGTGGGGAGATTACCGAACAGTTTCATCTCCCAATTCTTCGCAAGTTGAAGGGCCTGCGAATTTCATGGTTGTGCGACATAAATATCCAAAGGGCAATTCAGATTGCGCAGCGCTTCGAAGTCTCCTCGTCTTACTGTTCACTTGAAGAGTGCTCCGAAGTGGATGCAGTGCTCGTTGCAACACCAGTCGGAACCCGAAGAAAGATATTGACTACGATCAATGGCCGAGGTTGGCATTCATTCTGCGAAAAGCCCTTCGCAGACAGAACAGAAGCTCATGAATTCATGCTTAATGGCGCAGAGCGCAGCAGCTTGGTCGTTGCATGCGGCTACATGCGCCGCTATTACTGGGCCACGAGAGTGGCGTCAGAATTCATCAAGTCCTGGGCGGAAGGCGAAACGCTGCGTGCTGTTGCGAGCGATTGCCAACGGTTAAAGCGTTCCCCTCACGGTGGGAACTGGTACCTGTCCAACGCTGCACTTTCAGGTGGCGGCTTTCTGATGGAAACTGGTTCACACCTTATCGATCAATTGTTCTCTATCGTTGGCGCCATTGATGTCAAGATCGAGCGCTTTTCTCAAAAACGTGTAAACACCGTCGACTTTGAAACAGTTGCCATCGGATCAATGCGAGATGTGAGCGGCAGGACCATTCCGTTCGAATTCGCGCTGTCTCGATTTCGCGATTTTTGGAGCGGAATTACTGTTAAGGCAGGAACTCGAAGCGTCGAACTGAACCTTCGTCCCGACTCACCAATTGTGCTCAACAATTCGGCAGGACCGACGTGCTGCACTTTCCCGGCGCCCAGGATCGCGATGACTGCCTTGGTTGAAGCCTACACGGCGCAGTTTCTTGAGTTCCTTAAACGCATAGAACACAACGACGTGGCATCGAATGAGACCGCGACGGGACTGCTGACCACCCGTTTTCTTTCAGAGTGCTATCAACAAAACGGCGGCAGCGGAGAAATTTGCAGCCTAGAAAGGGCGTTCTGATGCCAACGATTGTATTACTGGGCGGTGCGGGACAAATTGCGTGGCGGCTTGCAGATTGGCTGCAGTCGCATGATTCCTGCCGCGTCGAGGCATTGTGCCGTCATCACCTTTTGATGGGCCCCCATGTTGCATTTGGGCGAACCGTGCGGGTTTTCGATGAGAATGACGAGCGCTCGATCAGAGAGAACGTGGGAGATGCGGACATCGTAATCGATTGCTCGTTCTCTCAGCTTCGGCGGAGCACAGATGAGGTGCGCTTGCGCCGCCTCTATAATGAGATTCTCTCGGCGCCCAGTGTCAGGTATTTTGTGCACTTGAGTTCGATCGCCGTATATGGCGAAACCTCCCGAAAAGGGCAGCTCTCATTTGAGAAGCCGGCGCCGGATACTGTCTATGGCACGCAAAAGCTTCGGACGGAAAAGCTGATTCGATCCATTGCCTCAACGTATCAGAAGCCTGTTCTTATCGTTCGCCTGGGGCACGTATACGGTTCATGGATGTCTTGGTCAATGACCTGGGTGGAAATGCTGATGAAGGGCGACATCGACAGCCAATGCAGGAGCATGCCATCAAATGCTGTGCATATCCGTCAGGCGTGTGCTGCGATTGCAGGAGCCATCAAGAACCGAACCGTTGGCACTTGGAATCTCATCGGCTCGCCAAATGCAATTTGGGACGAGGTTCTAGAATGGCATCGGCGGGCATTGCAGTTGGTTAGTCCCGAGAAGATCCTACCCTCTGGAGTCCGTTTGGCGGCCGAGCCCAGGCGGTACTCGACGAACATCGTTCGCACGTTGATGAATGCGCTCCGAATGAGCCGCAGTAAGATCATCGCTGCCGTTTTGGAGAATCCGCCGATCGCCAATGGAATCCAGCTCGCACTGTATCGCTTTCCATTTATGCCATCTGTGTCATCACTGAAAGACCGATTTGGGTCTCCGGGAGTTGAAGCATATTTTGGATCTGTCACCCCCGATTCGTCATACCTTGTCTTCGACAGTATTGAGATTCCCGGACCAACACTCGGCGAACCATCTCCAACAACGGAGACTGATTTCGATGAGTTTGCGCAGATGTTGCGGATGATGCTTTGTCCGGAAAGTGTTCAACATTTTGTACACGAGCAGTTGAACCAGAAAGACCACGGTTCCTGCATCGACAATTAGGCTAAAGACCCGTGCCGCCCGTGCCAGTATGATGCTTCTGGCCCCCAATGCGGAGTGGAGATTTCTGTGCGCGGAGTTACTGGGGCGATTCCCGAAATGGCTCGATTCGAGAGCCGGATTCCATAGAGCAAGGTGAGTGGTCAGCCTCGGCGATTGCTAAATGTCACCCGTCCATAACGGATAGTCGGATTCCGGCTATCGACCCCTTCGAACCCCGTCTGCAGAAAACTGCGGGCATCTACTTTGAGGATCACTGTAAGGAGCACATTTGGGCCGGATCTTTTCTGACATATGGAGCGGAGCGCGCCGGGCGTGGGATCCTAGGGGCAACGACGAATCGAACCAGTTGAACAGAACGAAGCGCGTTCAGGCCACCGCGCTCGCCGCTATCGGCACCAAAGTCGTTGCTCTATTAACCGCGATCGTCTCCATCCGATTGACTCTCCCATACCTAGGCGCCGAACGCTACGGAATGTGGATGACAGTTGTCTCCGCGGCGGCCATGCTCTCGTTCAGCGACCTCGGGATGAGCAGCACCGTCACCACGTTTATTGCCTCAGCTTCAGGGGGCGAACGCGATCGAATGGCGCAAACTTATGTCTCGAGCGCATTCGTCCTGCTGCTCTCCACGGCGATCGTTCTGATTGCGTGCTTCTTTCTTGCCTATCCATTTGTTCCCTGGGCGTCGCTATTTAACGTGCACTCTTCGAAGGCGGTCGCAGAGGCAGGCCCAACAACCGCGATTTTCTTCCTTGGCACGATCCTTTGCGTGCCGTTTTCGATTGTTGGACGCGTGCAACTCGGTCTGCAGGAGGGTTATAAACTCCACATCTGGACGGCCGTGGGTAGCCTGACCACACTTATCGGAGTCGCCTTCTGCGCCCGCTTTGCAACGGCTCTTGGGCCGTTCGTCATGGTCAGCGTGTTTTGTCCGCTCCTTGCCATGGTGTGCAACGGGCTCTCCTATTTCACGAAGGTCGAGCCTCAACTCCGCCCGCGCTTCAGTCTCTTTCGTCTCGACGTTGCACGGCAAATTGCAGCGAGCGGAGGAATCTTTCTTCTGCAGCAGGTACTTTCCGCATTCATTTATGGAGTGGACGGTTTGATCATCGTGCGTGTGCTTGGTCCAGCAGCGGTGGCCGAATATTCTGTTGCGCAAAGACTTTTCGCCATGGCCCTGCTTTCGCAGTTCCTCTCTCTTCCCCTCTGGCCGGCGTTTGGCGATGCGTTTGCACGCGGAGACAAAGCGTGGTTACTGAGCAGCATTCCTCGTTCAATCGCCCTGAATGTTGGAATGAATTTCGCCGTTGGCATTGTCTTATCCGTTTCCGGGAAAGACATACTCCGCTTTTGGACCGCAGGAGCGATCGTTCCTGGCATCGCGCTTTTGATCGCGTTCGCATTTCGAGCCGGGCAGCAAGGTTTCGATGAAACCCTCAGCGCGATGCTCAACCACGAACCCACCATGGCGAGGCATATGGTCTATTACGGAGCTGCAGCGGTTGCCTCTCTCTTTCTCAAAATCGTCATGTGCTATCAGTGGGGTTCTCCGGGCGTCGTGTGGGCGGGAACGCTGGCATTTGCGCTCTTTCATGCTCTTCCGTCAACGAACCTGGTGCGCAAGCGACTGAGGACTTGCTCGTCACTTTGAATCGAGCGGTCGTTGTTCGCGTAGTTGGCGATTCAAGATAAGGCCCGGGGGCGATTCATTCGAACCAACCATGACACCACTTGTGAGTATCGTCCTCTCGGCCCGCAATGCCGAGGTCACATTGGAAGACGCCCTCCGCTCGATCCTGCACCAGACCAGCTCGGACTACGAGGTGATTTTTGCTAATGACGGCTCGACTGACCGCACGTTGGAGATCGCGAAGTCGTACGCCAACGATCGATGGCGCATTTTGAACGACGGTACTTCGCTCGGTTTGCCGAGACGCCTGAATCAATGCATCGAGCTTGCCAAGGGTCGGTTCATCGCCAGAATGGACGCGGACGATATCATGCATCCTGAACGCCTGAGCCGTCAGGTTGAGGTGATGCTGTCTGATACCTCAATTGACGTGATGGGTACGGATGCCTGGATTATCGACAGCAATTCGCGGATATTGTGGCGAATGCAAAGTCAGGAACCGTCCACGGATCCGAGAATTGTCCTGGAACGCGGTGTCTTTATTCACCCTACAGTTTTTGGCCGAACGGAATGGTTTCGGACTAACAGCTATTCGGAAAGGTATCCTCGAGCGGAGGATCACGAATTGTGGGTAAGGACATGCGCGCATTCCCGGTTCATAGTCCTTCACGAGCCACTTCTATACCATCGGTTTCGAGATGTAACAGAAGTGACTGAAACTTTAGCATCGGGTGCAACTACCGACCGAATGATCCTTGAATACGGAGCCCGCACTGGACGGAAGTTAGAAGCTTACTCTTCTGTGCTTCGGCGCTCCTGTCGCAGACTTCTCTTCTTGCTGGGTGCTACACTCGGGCCGCGAAAGCTGAAGTGGTGGTTCAAAGGTCTTTTGGCGCGGAACGTGAATTTCGAGAAAGCGCAACAGGATCTAGCGTTCGCAATTAAGCCGCATTCCCACCCTACCATTGAAGTCCTGCCGGATGGAGACCAGTGAATGCGAAGCGTGACGAAGCGTAGCCACCGTCAAGTTGGTTTGGCCAAACGGAGCCCGCGGTTGGCGGAACCCCAAGGAGATGAGGATAGTGAAGAGGCATCGGGAGTTCGCCGCCGGAAAAACAGCCGTCCGATCTTCTCTGCAATGGAAGAGTACAAGTACGATCCCCGCGACTAGCGGACAGTTCTGTTCCATCCCGCACCATCCGCCAACCATAGAGGCGTAAGGACAGCGCTGAAGCGAGCATAATGAATTCATCCCCGATGACGATCCCCGGCAATTACGAACTCGAGAGACGTCAGCACCGCTCCGCGTGGCTGGCGCGCTTGATCGTGTGGATGTCGGTGAGGAACCGTCCTCGTGCTTCGAGGCTGGCGCGGCTGATTGTTTGGTTATTCGTAATCGACTTTATCGTCGCTTACGGAATTAATCCGGCCTTCGGAATCATTAACATCGGGGAACTGGCTTTACCGCAAATCGTGCGCGGAGGCACCTTGCTCCTCCTGACTCTCGTGATTCTGAAAGAACGGAGCAAGATAAGACAAGCCTGCAAGTTCTCTTGGAGGGCGTACCGCTATGGCCTGTTTGCTCTTTCACTTGTGACAGCGGCCGAGTTTATACGTACAGGAAGCTTACCCCTCATTAGCTTGAATGCATATCTGCAGGTGGTTTACTGGCTCACGTTCTGGGTTGTCGTCGATCTAGCCTCTAAGGACAGAATCAGCGCTCAGTATATGGCGATTTGTTGGGTTGTCGTGATATCGATTGCCGCATTTTCCGTGTACTACGGAGTCCAGAACGGCGATTTCGCCAACGCGTATGAGGACCAGGGAGTAACGGCCTCTGCGGGAATTGCAGGGAACCCCAAGGGACTACCGGGACAGTTGATGGTGGCCTGCTTTCTCACCCTGTTCCTGTCGAGAGAGAAACACAGGGTGTTCGGTAGCCTGACAGCGCTCATGTTTCTCGGCAGCTCATTCTTGACTTATGCACGTGCGGGGATGACAGGCGCGGCGCTGGCGCTAGTTTGGTTGATTGTGTGGAACCTGTTCTTTCGCGCTCGTCAGCAATCACTGATATGGACATGGCGCTTCGTCGCTCTTACTGCCTGTCTTGCCGCTCTGTATTTCGGCAAGGTCGGCGTCGGAGGGTTGGAGGCCCGGTGGGCGGATGTCTCGGACCCCGTCACGGGCGGATCGGGCCGCGCGCTGTTGTGGGCGGTAGCCGTCGACCAGTATGTCCATGAAAACAGGGGCCTTCAGATTTCTGGCATCGGATATGAGGGTATGCTGACCATGATGGAAAGGCGGGTTGGCATGGCAGTCGCTACCCACGATGACTTGCTGGATGCGATCACAATCGGTGGGATTGTCGGGCTCTCGCTCGCGATTGTTGTTGGCGCCTGCTTCGTAGGTGCATGGCGGGCTTGCCCCTTGAGTTCCGATGCTGCCGCCATGGTCGGTGCGATCTTTTGCGTGCTGTTGTGTCAAAGCCTTCTGACTGGGCAAGTCTTCGCTCCAGACACCATGGTGGGGTACGTCTTGGGGATATCCTGCGTTCTTGGGATGTCTCCGGTTGGCTCGCCGAATCATGTCCGTTTGAAAAGGCGTCTGCGCACGAACCGAAGGCTCTTGCTTCTCTTCCGTTGAAGGATCGCGCTAAATGAACTTAACCCTGAATCCATCCCTTCGCAAATCCCGGCAGGAGAACCTCCTGGGCGTGCGCGTGGATTTTGTCGATTACGACGAAGTCATCCGCCAAATCCTCGCATGGCGGAAAAACTCGCAGCGCAAATACATCGTTTTGTGCAATCCGCATACGGTCTGCGAGGCGCATCGTTCCCGTGCATTGTTGAATACACTCAGGGAATCGGCACTCAACCTTCCTGACGGTGTGGGAACTACTATTGCGGCGCACATTCTCAAGATTCCTCATTTTGGCCGGGTGAGCGGTCCGACACTTATGCTGCGAGTGTGCGGGGCGGTCAGCGATCCGCCCTTGCGACATTTCTTTGTGGGCGGCAGACCGGGAGTCGGAGAGGCCCTGGCGCAAAACCTTACAATGAGGAATCCGCAGTTGCAAGTGGGCGGTATCGATTCACCCGCCTTCAACGATTCCAGTGATCGGGAGGCCAGCCGAGTGCTGAAAAAGATCAATGCCTCGCGGGCCGACATCGTTTGGGTCGGGCTTGGCTCTCCGAAACAAGAGCTCTGGATGAGTAGGCACCGCGAGCATTTGGCCGCAACGGCACTCATTGGCATCGGAGCTGCATTCGATTTCCACGCCGGAACCGTTCCTTGGGCTCCGCGCTGGGTAAGGAAGGCAGGCTTGGAGTGGGCATTCCGGTTGCTGATCGAACCACGCCGCTTGTGGCGCCGCAACGTCGACAGCCCGGCTTTTCTGGCACGAGTGATCAGTCAACGGCTGTTCGGAAGCGCGGGGGCGGAGTGAGACCTGTCTGCGTAGTAGTGACAATGCTTGGTGGCCCAAGCTCCGAGCTGAAGACCATGAAGTGTCACTTGGCGTCCCGCAAAGTGGCCGGAGTAATTTTTTCCGGGGAATTGCCATTTTCTGCCTCGTCCTGAGGGACGACAGGCGTTCGTCTTGGAACGGTCCCAAATGCCTCATTCGATTCCCAGCCCTGACATATTGGTGGTGGAGTTTTTCATGGATGACGCGCCGCTCATCGGCGGCGGGAAGACATTCCTGCAACAATTCATCCAGGTGTTTGGATCCCGGGTGGCCGTTCTTGGGTTGACAAATCAAAAAGAACGCCTCGGGCAGTGGATCGTGCAGGAAGTCGAGGGCCATCCGATTCATTTATTGGTTGTGGACCGGCCAATGGACTTCCGATCCCGCCCTCTCTTGCCGGGGCGGCTCCGCTGCTATTTGCAACTGCGCAAAAACCGGGACAAAATTCTCTCCTCGGGATTCTCGACCGCATTGGTCACTTCCCCGGAGTATCTGATTGCGGTCCACGATTGGGGTTGGTCCGATCTCTGCTTTCTTTTTCAGGGAGTCGAGAATCCCTTGAGGCGTTCCCGTTACCCCGGTGGCCGTTTCCTGGCATCGTACTTCGACCGTCGCCTTTTCCGCGCGTTACGCTCCTGTAATACGATCCTGGCGCACGCGGATGAGAAAGCCATCGAGGGTCTCTGCCGAAGAAGCCGAGGCAGCCTTTCGCCCGATCGGGTTCATTCCATCCCCACATTTGCCGACACCAGCATCTTTCGTCCCATGGACCTCGCGGAAGCAAGAAATATGTTGGGCGCTCTACCGGACATTCCGCTGTTTGTATCTGTCGGTCGGCTGAATCGCGTCAAAGGATGGAGGCTGATTCTGGATGCTTTCTCCCGCGTGCTCGCACAAATTCCGGAAGCGCAGCTTCTCTTTGTCGGCGATGGCGAAGACCGGAGCGCCATGGAAAGGGCAATTGCGGAAGCCGGACTGGGTGCAGCGGTCGCCATAACCGGTGCAGTCGATGCCAAGACAGTGGCCCTGTACTTGAATGCTTCAAACGTATTCATATGCGGATCTTGGTATGAAGGGTGGTCGTACGCGTTTGTCGAGGCGCTTTCCTGCGGAATCCCGATTATCTCCACCGATGTCAGCGGAGCATCCAGCATGATCGTGAACGGCCGGAACGGATTCATCGTCCAACGTCGTGACCCTTCAGCGTTTGCCAATGCCATGCTGGACGCCCTCGCGCTGGAGAACGCCAAGACCGTCTCGTTGCAGATCGCTGAACAGTATTCCCTTAACCATATGAAGGAGCGCTTGCGTCAACTATGGAAACCGCTGCAGATCGATCCAGAGTTGAGTACACTTTCAGGGCAGAAATGACAGCGACTTCCCGACTGCCTCGCGTGCTCGTTTCAGCCTTTGCTTGCGCCCCAACCTGGGGTTCGGAAGTGGGCATGGGCTGGAATTGGGTCACCCATTTGGCGAAACACTGTACTCTCGATGTGATCACAGAAAAAGGCTTCAGTGAGGATATCGACCGTGGCGTCTCTAAGCTTTCGGCCGAGCAGCAAGATAATCTGAGCTTTCATTATGTCGACATCGGGCCGCGCGCCAGAGCTCAATTGTGGCATCAGGGCGACTGGCGGTTTTATCGTCATTACCGGCAATGGCAACAAGACGCCTATCGACTAGCCATTCGGCTGCTTGCGGAGCAGTCTTTCGATCTTTGCCATCAACTCAATATGATCGGCTACCGGGAACCGGGTTTTCTCTGGAAACTTCCCCTCCCATTCATCTGGGGGCCGGTTGGAGGCTACACCCAAATGCCATGGGCGTTCCTGCCCGCGATGGGGTGGCGTGGCGCCGCCTATCATATTTGCCGGAATTCGCTGAATGGCCTCCAGGCAAAGTACTACCGAAGACCGAAGCTGGCGGCTCGGCGGGCGAGCGCGGTCTTTGCCGCAACGCCGGTGGACCGCGAAGCAATCGAACGATTCTATGGGGTACCATGCAAGGTGATTGGAGAACTGGGCTGTTCGCCCTACCCGCGTGCCACTGATGAGGGATTTCGTCGATTCGAAGCTACTCTAAGGGTTGCATGGGTTGGAAGAGCCGTTCCGGGTAAGTGTCTCCCTCTTGCTCTTACTGCAGTGCAGCAGGCGAGCAAACTCGTGAAGCTGGAGCTGCATGTAGTAGGCGATGGGGCTGGATTTGTCCAAGCACGCCAGCTGGCAGATAAGATCGGCATCACGACGATCTGCAACTGGCATGGCGCATTACCGCACGATGAGGCATTGAAGGTGATTGACGGCTGCGATTGCATGCTATTTTCAAGTGTCCAAGACGCAACCTCGACCGTTGTCATGGAGGCTCTCATGACAGGTTTGCCTGTCATCTGTCATGACGCCTGCGGTTTCGGCGCGGTTATAGACGAGACCTGCGGAATCAAGGTACCCCTGGTCAGTCCATCCTTCAGCAAGCAGGCTCTGGCTGGAGCGCTTATTCAGCTTGGAACCGATAGTAGCCGGCTCACTCGGCTCCGTCAGGGAGCGATCGCCCGCGCCAACGAGCTCGCTTGGGACAAGAAGGCGCAGATGGTCGTCGGGGTGTATTCCGATGTTCTGACGCGGATGCACGGCGGCTCCGCCTCGCAGGTCGCTTGATCTCTCCGGCTACGGACGCGCTCCCTCATGAAAGTGGACTGGCGTAAGATTTCTGGCCGGGGCTTTGTAAGAGTTCATCAACCTCCATGCCAAACGATCACGCGCAGAGGAACGTCTGGCCGGGCAAGCGCGATAAGATAGTGAGCTCGTGATGGCAACAATCGGCGAACGCTGGCGCTCGTATGTAGCGGAATTACGTTTAAACTCGCGCGAAAACCGATCGCTCTTCGCACTAGCGGCGCGGAGACTCGGAAACTCAGCGCGAACAATCATCTATCTCGCGCTGAAGTGCCGGTATGCGCGCAGAAGAGGCTTGCTGAGAATTCCGTGGAATGTAACCATTTGGGCGCCGAACCGGATCATCGAGTTCGGCCACAGGGTGCAATTCGGCCCCGGATGCGTGATCCAGTGCGATATTCGCTTCGGCAACCACATCTTGGTCGCGAACAACGTTGCCTTCGTCGGACGTCACGATCATCGCATCGATATCGTCGGGAAAACGATCTGGGATTCGCCTCGTGGACCCGATTTGATGACGATCGTAGAAGACGATGTCTGGATAGGGCATGGATCAATCATCCTCGCTGGGGTACGAATCGGCAGGGGAGCGGTGGTGGCAGCGGGTTCCGTGGTGTTGAAGGACGTTGAGCCGTACTCTGTCGTCGCCGGCGTCCCTGCTGCCCGCGTGAAAGAGAGATTCACTCCAGACGACGTGATTCGTCATGAGACAGCCCTATCCCGAGGCGGCGGCGGACAAGCGGAACAAGAAAGATAGACGGACTTATTGATCGTTACCGCGCGCTGGTCATCGTGAGCCCACGAATGTCCTCGGGAAGGAAAACCGGGAAAGGCCTGTGACCTTCCGGAAGAATCCGAGTTCGTTCAACTATTGGATAAAGAGGTGCAGGTGAGTTTCCGTTGTTTCTTTTGGTAGCAGTCTTTTCCGCAACGGGCGTGTGGCGCGGCGCCGAAGGGCAAAACGTCAATTCCATGCTCCTTCTACTTAATTCTCATCTGAATGCATCGATGGCTCAAATGGACGGGCAAGGCTCCGTTTATTTGCCGCTCGACAATTGGGTCTATTCCGCCCTCGACCGGCTGCATGCGCTCGGCTACGTCGACACGGCGTTTCTCGCGTGCGGCCCTGGACCCGGATACCAGCACTTATGATCGGCGGTTCATGGCGTTTCGATCCCTTGACGATCGCCATGTGGCTTATCAAGAAGGAACCTCAACTCGCAGTGGCCGCCCGGAGGCAACTCAAGGCCGCCTAAGCGCATAGACGACCAGGCCGGGAGAAATCCCGGCCTGTTTTGTATCCCACTCCGAAAGCTACGCGAACGCCGTGAGGAGTGACTTTTCGACTTTGTCGCGAAGATCGCCGAGACGGAGTGACTTGAGGTACTTCTCCGTGGTCGAGAGGTTCTTGTGGCCGAGTAGCAGCTGTAGGCTGCGAATATCGAGACCCGATTGGAGCATCTGCGTAGCGAACGAATGACGCCATCGGTGAAGATTCCAGTTGTGGCAGCGCGGCTCCGTCTTGCAGTTGTATTTTCGCGTTTCCTTTTTCGTTTTGCTCTTCTTGATGGTGTATTTCCCGGTGCACCGGCCGCAATTTAATCCAGCTCGAAACGCAATCTCCTTGCAAAGTTCAAGCATGTGACCGTCAGGGTCGTTCCCCCCTATAGCGAGGGCGTGTGGGGTGCGGCGGGGTAGGGAAGATCAGTAGCGACGTACTCTTTTTCTGACGGGCCGCAAGGGATGCAATCATTGAGCGGGGCACTGGAACGCTTCGCTCCTCGTACGACTTTGGCATAAACTTCAGATCGCCCTTTGGAGTAACCGAGACTGTTCCGTCTCTAAAGTTAATGTCTGGCCAGGTAAGCGTCCTGATCTCCATGGCCCTGAACCCGGTGAACAAGAACATCTGGAACAGTAACCGTTCGTCGGCATTGCAAGCCGCAAGGAACTTCTTGAGTTCTTCTGGCTGGTAGATCTCAATCTTCTTTTCGATGGTTTTCGGCCAATCACTCTTGCGCAGTTCAATGCTCGCACCGGCTCCCCGCATGGCACTGAGCATGACGATGACACGTCTGTTGATGGTCTTTTGGTTTAAGTCCTCTTCGCGGCCTGCGGCAAACAGAGCCATCGCATCATCGCGGAAGAGACGCGAGACGTAGCGCTTGGAGCAGTGCTTGCGAAACCACCGCAAGTCGCGCTTGTAGGCTTTGAGAGTTGCCGCTCCCTTGGTTGCCTTCACCTCTACGAGGAATCGATCGATGGCGTCATCGATGGTGCGATTATCGGGCTGAGGTTGAGACAGCTCATCCTGCTCGATCTCCCCGGCGAGGATTTTGCTCTTCCTGAACCAGGCGTCTTTGGCTTCACGAGGACCGACTCCAGCAATTTCGCGGACACGCTTGCCGCTCACCGGATCGAGCCAGTCAAGATAGAACTTGGCGCCGGAGCTCTGCCAATTCACCGGCTGTCCTTTGATGACAATATTCTCTGGGTTCGGCTTGCCATCCAGATTGCGGGCTACGGCATAGAATTGCCAGCGTCCGGCGTTCTTGCGATACTGTGTCAGGCGAGCTCTTCTGGTTGCCTTGCTGTCAACGTTACTGTCAACCTGTTGCACGTTCTTTTTTCCTCAGGCTGCTGCTCGATAGTTTTTCGAGCGTTGATTCTCGCCGGAAGTGTGCGGAAGGCTTGAGCAAACTGTAACTCGGATGACAGTAGAATTTGACAGTAACCGCAAGTCAGTCTGCTAAATGATTGATTCTAAAGGGCGGGAGTAGTTCAGTGGCAGAACGTCAGCTTCCCAAGCTGAATGTCGCCGGTTCGATCCCGGTCTCCCGCTCCAAATCCTCATCAATTCCGCACAGACAGTCTGCCCTGTTCGCGCCTAGACGACTTCCTGCACCTTCATCACCAGGCAGGTGATTGTATCTTCCGCCTTCACCAGCATCTGGTGCGGAGTCCCCGCCGGAACATGCGCCAGGTCGCCCGCCCGCAAAGTTTGCCGTGTACCGCCATCGATAAGCCTTCCGCGCGTCTCTCCAGACGCCACCGTCCGCGCCCCGTTCACCACTCCGCCCGTCACTAGCGTCGCTTTCCCTGCGAGCACGCAAAATAAATCTGCGAACTTCTCGTGCACCTCCGCCTCGCCGTCGCGGCTGCGAAACGAAAGCATGGCGCAATGCTGCGGATACTCTTTTAGCGTCTCCGAGGCCGAACCATCTCCGTGTTTCGCTAGCTTCCGTAAATACGCCGCGCGCTCCAGTAGAACCGCCGGCGACCAGTGATCTACCGGATTCTTTGGCTGCTGCGGCTTCAGTCCAATATCATCCAGCGCCACGTCCTTCAAAATCGCCTTCTCCAGCCGATCCATCATTTCTCCTTATGCCTTCGCATCGGGGGCCCCACCTTTGCCGCGTCTTTGTCTTTGCGGCTAAGGTGGGGTAGCTCCCTCACAGCTCTGCCAGCTTCCACGCCCTCTTGAAAACTTTAAGAAGCATCGCCCGCGTCAGCTTGCCTGTGTTCGTATTTTGCAACGATGGATGATAGCTGGCGATCGCGATCAGCCCGCTCGGCAGTTTGTACTCCGCTCCGTGCGCAAAAACAAGTCCCACGCGTGTCTTCATTCCGGCCGTCCGTGCCTCGTGCGCCAGCAGCCCGTCGAATGCGATCCGCCCCAGACAAACCACTACGCGCAGTTCCTTCAGCAGATTCATCTCCTGGTCGAGCCACGGCGCGCAGTTTCGCAACTCCTCGGGCGTCGGCTTGTTGCCGGGCGGCGCGCACCGGGCGACAGACGTGATCCACAACCCCGTCAGCTTCATCCCATCATCGCGGCTCGTCGCTTTCGGCTGCGACGCAAACCCCGCCTCGTGCAACACGGGATACAGAAAGTCGCCCGATCCATCGCCGGTGAATGGCCGCCCGGTGCGATTCGATCCGTGTGCTCCCGGCGCCAGGCCCAGCGCCAGCACACGCGCCTTCGGGTCGCCGAACGACGGTACGGGCCGCCTCCAATATTCCCAGTCGACGTACGCGCGCCGCTTCTTCCGCGCCACCTCAGTGCAATGCGCGCGCAGCCTCTCACAAAGTTCGCACTCCACAATGCGCGCGTTCAATGCCGCAAGAGTTGTGGCTCCGGCCATGAAGAAATTCTAGCTTCGTGCGCGCCGCCGTTCGTGCCGCCGTCTCGAAATTCCTCTCTCACTCGCTGGGCTCCGTCTTCAATACACGCCGGGGATCAGCCGCTTTGTCGAGCGCATGTACTCCACGTACTCCTCGCCAAACGCGCCCACCAGCGCCGCTTCCTCCACGTGAATGCGATAGAGCACCGCAGCCGTCGGAAGGACAAAGATCACCGCCAGCGAGGCCCAATTATGCATATGCACTCCCGCGGCCAGAAAGATGATCTCCATGCCGAGATACGACGGATGGCGCACAACCCGGTAGAGCCCTTTGCGCATAACCGTTTGCGTGGAACGGATAGCCACGTTGGCGCTGAACGATCTGCCCAGGGTCACAATGGCGGCGATGCGCACCACCAGACCGACCACGATGAGGACAAGCCCAGCCAGCCTGAGAACTTGATGACTGAACTGCATATCCGCGCCCGGCATTGCGGCCCAGCCCGCGGCAAAAAAAGAAAACACGATCACACCCCAGATCATCAGTAGCGTTCCGCGATCGTGCAGGGTTCCCTGGCTCCGCCGCGTCCGGGTAGCAACCGCGATCACAGCTTCCATGCCAACCCAGCCGTAAATCAGCCATGGCCATAACAGCAGTACATTCACCCCTCAAGCCCCCCGCTATTTTTCATGGAGTATAGCGCGCCGCGAGCCTTCAGTTCCCGGCTGCGATCCCCCTTTCACCGCGCTATCCGCCTCCTGTGGCAAACTTGGTGCGGAGGAATTTGCGTCATGAAATCCCAAAAGCTTCTGCTTCTCGCCGGCGATTTTGTTGAGGACTACGAGATCATGGTCCCATTCCAGGCTCTGCAGATGGTCGGCCACACGGTCCACGCCGTCTGTCCCGGCAAGAAGAAAGGCGATCAGATCCGCACTTCCATCCACGACTTCGAAGGCGATCAAACCTATTCTGAAAAACGTGGCCACAACTTCACGCTCAACGCAACCTTCGACGAGATTGACCCCGCCCAGTACGACGGCCTGATCATTCCCGGCGGCCGCGCGCCAGAGTATCTCCGCCTCAATGCCAGAGTTCTCGACATCGTCCGTCACTTCGACAGGGCCAACAAGCCCATTGCCGCGCTCTGCCATGGCCCGCAGATCCTCGCCGCCGCGGGCGTGCTCAAGGGCCGCAAGCTAAACGCCTATCCCGCCTGCGCTCCCGAAGTTGAGCTCGCCGGAGGAACCTTCGTGTCGGTTGACATGACAGATGCCGTGGTCGACGGCAATCTTGTCACCGGCCCGGCCTGGCCCGCGCACCCGGCATGGCTCGCCCGTTTCCTCGAGGTGCTCGCAGCCCGTTGAAGAAGAGTGACGCGGAACGGGTCGCTCGCCATACGCCTGTCTGCGGTGGCGAGCGCCCAATCCATTTGCGTTGCTTACCCTGTGCCATACTGAATCTGTCTTCGCCATTCCTCAGGAACTGGAAGCTTTCCACATGCCAGGCCAACCCAATCCGGAGTTTCTGCGGCGCGCCATTGCGCTGGCCACGCAGAACGTCGCTGACGCTCGTGGTGGCCCGTTCGCCGCGGTCGTCGTGCGCGACGGCAGAATCGTCGGCGAAGGCGCGAACACCGTCACTGCCGCTAACGATCCAACGGCCCATGCTGAGATCAACGCCATTCGTGCCGCCGCCACGGCGCTCGGGACATTCACCCTCGCCGGTTGCCAGCTTTACACCAGTTGCGAGCCGTGTCCCATGTGTCTCGCTGCGGCTTACTGGGCGCGCCTCGACGCCGTTTATTTCGGAGCCAGCGCCGCCGATGCGGCACGTGCCGGCTTCGACGACGCCTTTCTCTACGCCGAGCTCCGCAAAGACTCAAGCCAGCGCAAACTACCCTCAGCGCAATTGCTCGGCGACGAAGCCTGGTCCAGCTTCGCCGCCTGGATTGCATCACCGAACAAGATCGAATACTGAGCGCGTCGTCACCCGGCGCTCATTTGCCTCATCCTTGACCCCGTCCCGCTGCCTTGCGTATGCTGCGAGCGTTTACGCGGGTGCGAGAATATCTAAACGCGCCCCGCGAGGGAGAGCCCGCATGAGTACGTCCGCCACGGCCGCAACTCCCGCCCCCGCGATCGGTGCAAAGCCGTTCCTGGTTCGCCGCGCCGCCGTTCTTGGCGCCGGAACCATGGGCTCACGCATCGCCGCGCACCTTGCCAACGCCGGAATCCCCGTTCTTCTGCTCGATCTTCCTCCAAAACCGGGAAGCACGGATCGCCCGCTGGCCCACGTCGGGCTTGATTCACTCTCCAAATCCAAGCCCGCCGCACTCTTTGAGCCCTCCCGTGCCGCGCTCATCACTCCCGGCACCTTCGACGATGACCTGCCCAAAATCTCAACCTGCGACTGGATCATCGAAGCCGTCGCTGAAAACTTCGACATCAAAACCGCGCTCCTCACCCGCGCGCTTCCTCATCTTGCTCCGCACGCCCTCCTCACCACCAACACTTCCGGCCTGCCCATCGGTCGCATCGCCGCCGCGATTCCCGCCGTAAGCAGCCGCTTCTTCGGCACGCATTTCTTCAACCCGCCGCGCTATATGCGCCTGCTCGAAGTCATCCCCACAGCCGAATCCGATCCCGCCGTTGTCTCCGCTTTCGCTGCTTTCGCCGACCGCCTACTCGGCAAGCAGGTCGTCTTCGCGCACGACACGCCCAACTTCATCGCCAACCGCATCGGCATCGCGGTCATGTTCAACGCGGCCAACCTCATGCTCGAGCAGGGACTTTCCATCGAAGAGGTCGACGCGCTTACCGGCCCCGCCATCGGCTGGCCCCGCACCGGCACCTTCCGCCTCGCCGATCTCGTCGGCATCGACATCCTCGCCCACGTCGCCGCCAACTTCCCCCAGGGCGTCAGCGGCGGCAAATTCTCCGCCGTCCTCGAAGAACTCCTCAAGCGCGGCTGGCTCGGCGATAAATCCGGTCAAGGTTTCTACAAAAGAGCTCGTGGCGCCGATGGCAAAGACGAGCGCCTCGTTCTCGATCTCGCCACGTTCGAGTACCGTGCATCCGCGAAGCCTGCTCTGCCTTCGCTCGAGATGGCGAAAAATGCCGCCACAATTCCCGAGCGCCTGCGCCTGCTGCTCGCGAACGACCCTGCCAAAGACAAAGCCGCGGCTTTCCTGTGGCCTTTCCTCTCTTCGCTTTGGAACTTCGCTGCCGATCGCGTCGGGGAAGTCGCCGAGGCCGCTCCCGCCATTGACGCCGCCATGCGCGCCGGCTTCAATTGGGAGCTCGGCCCCTTTGAAATGTGGGATGCGGCCGGCGTCATCGACACCGTCAACCGGATGAAGGCGATGCGCCTGCCGGTCGGCGGACCCGTTCTCGGCCTCATCGCAGCCACGCGCTCCCACTGGTATTCGCAGGATCGCAGCGAGTGCTATCAACCCGTCACCGGCCAGACCATCCCGGTTCCCGCCATTCCCGGCCACGCCCGCATCGCCGATTTCCGCCACGCCGGCCCGCCTATTCGCACCAATCCCGGCGCTTCGCTTGTCGATCTCGGCGACGGCATCGCCTGCATCGAGCTGCACTCGCTCAAAAACGCGATCGGCGGCGATGTCCTCTCGCTCATCTCTGCCGTCCTTAACCCCACGTCCGACGCCGTACGCGACTTCGCCGCCTTCGTTATCTCCGGCGACCGCGACAACTTCTCCGTCGGCGCCAATCTCATGCAGCTCCTGCTCGCCGCGCAGGAAGGTGAGTGGGACGAGCTCGCCCGCGTCATTCGCAGCTTCCAGCAGATGACCGCAGCCATCAAATTCTGTCCGCGCCCAGTTGTCGCCGCGCCCTTCGGCCTCACCCTCGGCGGAGGCGCGGAGATCTGCCTGCACGCCATGCGCCGCCAGCCTCACGCTGAAACCTACATGGGCCTTGTGGAATCCGGCGTCGGCCTTATCCCCGCAGGCGGCGGCACCAAGGAAATGTTGCTTCGCGCTTTTGACTCAGCCATCGCGCTCGCACCGCCCGACCCAAAAGATCCGCCTTCGCGCTTCGCCCAATCCGCCGAGTTCGCCACCGCTCTTAGGCGCGCGCTCGAAACCATCGCCATGGCCAAAGTTTCCAACTCCGCCGCCGAAGCCCGCTCGCTCGGCCTGCTTTCGCCCTCCGACCGCATCACCATGAACCGCGAGCGCCTGCTCCTCGACGCCAAGGCGCAGGCCGCCCTTCTTGCCGAGTCCGGCTACACGCCGCCGCAACCGCGCACGCAGATCCCCGCTCCCGGCATCGCAGCTCTTGCCACCGTCGAAACCGGCATCTATTTAATGGGCGAAGCCGGCTATGCCTCGGAGCACGATCAAAAAATTGCGCGTTGGGCCGCGTATATTCTCGCCGGCGGCCGCATCACTCCTGGCACGCTCGTCAGTGAGCAGTACTTCCTCGATCTCGAACTCGAAGCCTTCCTCTCCCTCTGCGGCGAGCGCAAAACGCAGGAGCGCATCGCCTACACCCTCAAAACCGGCAAACCGTTGCGCAACTAATCCCGCGTTGCCTTCCGCCGGTTGCGGTTCTTCTGCGCTCGGCATACATTGCTCGTGAGAGTTTTTTTATGGTGCGCGCTCGATACCAAACCCATCTCACGCTCGTCTTGCTCCTCTTCTTTTGTTGCCTCCCGCGTATCCACCCGCAGGATTCAGGCGCAAATCCACTCAACACCTCCGGACAAGTTGTCGTCGACGGCCACTCCACGCCCTACCTCATCCGTCATCTTCCGCTGAACGCCTTTCCGCAGCTTCCGCCCGCCGTCCAGGATGTGCTCGCTCGCCGCGGTTGCCTCGTTCCACAAACCTACGAGGCGCGCCAGCCAGAAAACGTCGTCCACGCCAGCCTCGAGCGGGCCGGCTCCTCCGATTGGGCTGTCCTCTGTTCCGCCCAGGGCTCCGTCTCGCTACTCGTCTTTTTCCCGAGCGACTATGCCAACCCCGTGGTGCTCGCCTCGGCGCCCGAAACCGAGCGCCTCCAGTCCCACGGCGCAAGCCCGGTCCTCGGTTTCAACTGGGCAATCGATGCCGCGTCCCCTCACGACGTTCACGAAGCGCAAATCGGCATGCGCCATCCACCACCGCGCCTCGATCACGACGCCCTCGCCGACTCCGTCATCGACCAGCGCACCGTCTACCACTTCTATTCGAAGGACTCCTGGACGCTGATCGACACCCAGGATTGATCCCATCAACCGCTTCCAATCAGTTTTGTCATCCTCAGCGACCGAAGTCCGCTGCAGGCGGACGAAGGGAGTCGAAGGATCTGCCCTGAAAATTCAGGCTGTCGCGGGTGTGATGGCAACTTCAAGTCCGAGATGTTGAAGCCTGCGCACATGGAATCGAATCAAGTGGGTGGTTCGCAGCTGATCAAGGAAGTGTGATCCGA
>Ga0208034_1000522_pt1 | contig 30466 bp, 18 predicted proteins | sample June2015DPH_8_10_FD_184699 | JGI IMG/M metagenome (GOLD analysis project Ga0208034, IMG submission 184699) | Peatland microbial communities from SPRUCE experiment site at the Marcell Experimental Forest, Minnesota, USA - June2015DPH_8_100... | ecosystem: Environmental > Terrestrial > Soil >...
TTGAGCAGGCCGAAGACGATGATTTTTCTTCCCGCGCCACGGCCTCTGCGGCCGCGCACGCGGCGCGGACCGAAGTAGGACTCATCGGCTTCCAGCTCGCCGGCGAAGGGAGAATGCAGACGGCATTGGTGGACCAGCCTTTCGCGCAGCCGAAGAAAGATGGGATTAACGCTGCGCACGGAAATGCCCGTCATCCGGGCTGCCTGTGAGGCCGTCAGATCCAGCGCAAAACAGCGCAGCAGGGAGCGGAACCGGGCCTCGGAAATCTTCGCAAAACGAAAATACCGATTGACTCTCGCCATTTCAGTAGCTTAATCAGCTCTCTGACGGCTCTTTCTTCCTAAGCCCTTTCTTTATTAACCGGGCCGGAAAGGGCCTGAGCGCAACGCGCAAAGCAAAGCTGCAAAAAGCCAAAGAATTGCTTTCGGAACGAGTGAAGGCAGAGCGGACGCGGAATAAGAAGAAAGCAGCCTAGTCGACTGCCGCTGCGACCATCGGAAGACTTCGCCCGTTTCTCTCAGGCAAACGGAAAATGTTGCGGGCGAGGTCGATTCCAGCCTCGCGAGCGGGAATCTGCTCATGGGGCAATGGCATCGGAGTGAGAAATGCTGGATACGAGCGGAGGATTTATGCCGGACAAGCAAACTGTTGAGAGAGCAAAGCGCGATCTGAAAAGAGGAAAAGCGCCGAGCACAGCGGCGGGCGAATTCGTGCGGGAAGAGATCGATCACGTTCGGCAGGGCAAGCACGGGGCGCGGTCACCGCAACAGGCGATTGCAATCGGGCTGAGCGAAGCTCGGCGAGCCGGGATTCCGTTAAAGCCGCCGGCTGCCGGGAAAACGAGCAAAGGCACAAAGGAAAAGGCCAAGCGCGATTACGAGCAAGGCCAAACTTCTCCCCGCTTACATAAAGAGGGTTCAACGCCAAGAGGGCGAGCCCGCATGAAGGCGATGAAAAAGGAGCCGAAGAATTCGGCGAGTCATTCAGCGCTTTCGCGCCAAGCGAGAAGCGCGGCGAAAAAACGGCAGGCGTCCGCGGGGCGTTAGCGGTCCCGACATTGCTCGGCGAAGCTGGGCGGGTGCTGGAAGAACTTCCCGGCTGCGCTGGCCATGACCGCGCCAAAGAAAAGAAAGACGAAGGGGTATGCGATGAGATGCTGCAAGGGAAAGGTCCAGATCAACGCCATGACGACGAAGAAGACCGCAATGGCGAGCGGCTTGACGCCATATTCCATTGCCCAGTTGTCGAGGCGGTGCAGGTCGAGTGCTGTCATGTTGGCATGCTAAACGGGGCTTTGGTCGAGCGACCGCTCCCCGATTGATTTGCCGCGCAAAGCCCAGGGGAGTAAGAACCTCGGTAACATACGCCGTTAGCCGTAGATTTTTTTCGAGCCCGATACCTGGGCGCGCGGAATGAGCCCGCATGGAACGATTAAGGCAATCCGAACTGCAATCTTTCTCTGCCTTCTTGCGGGAGTGCTATGCTTTCGGCGATCCCGCGCCGTTTGAGGATTTCCTCTCGCAGCTTGTCTCCGCGCTCTCGCGGCTGATTCCGGCCACGCACATCACTTACAACGAGATGTATCCGGAGAAGGCTGAGTCACTTAATTTCACGCACAGCAAGGAACTCGGCTCTGCCGAGGCAGGCGTTCGTTGGCAAGAGCACATGCATGAACATCCCGTGCTGCTTCATGGAATGCAGACCACTGATCGTCATGCGGCAAAAATCTCCGACTTCTGGAGCGAGCTGAAGATGCGCGACAGCGGCCTGCATAGCGACTTCTACAAGCGCTATGACATAAGCGACGCGCTCTGTATCACTGTCCCTTGTCCTCTTCCGAGAGTGATCGGAATCGGCTGGCACGACAGCCGCCGCTTTACCGAGAGCGAGCGTCTGCTTGCCGACCTGGTTCGTCCGCACATCAGCCAGGCCTGGCACAACGCGAAAGTCATTAGCCGCATTCACCGTCAAATGCAGGTGCTCCGCGAAGGGATCGAAAACTTGGGCGGAGGCGTGATTCAGTGCAGCACGAATGGCCGCGTGCAATTCATCAACGCGGAGGCGAGACGGCAAATGGCGGAGTATTTCGGCCAGACACGCCAGGTGGATCGCAGCCTGCCCGGGAACCTTCTGCTCTGGCTGCGGAAGCAGAACTCGGAGTTGAGCAAAAGCGACGACGCGCCGGAAGTGCGAGAGCCGCTGGTTTGCGAGAAGGACGGCGGGCGGCTGGTGGTGCGATCGCTGTCGCAGCCCGGAGCGAACCTGATCCTGATGGAGGAACAGCGGGCGGCAAAGACAGGCGCCGCGATGGATTCGCATGGACTGACCGCGCGAGAAGACGAAGTGCTGCATTGGATCGCCGAGGGCAAGACCAACAACGACATCGCCGCGATCCTGGGCATGCAGCCCGGAACCGTGAAGAAGCACGTGGAACATATCTTTGAAAAACTCGGGGTTGAGACGCGCACCGCCGCGGCGACGGTGGCGATGGCAGGCAAGTAGCCGGAGGGAGGCTGCCGGCGCAGGAAGCGGCCCCCTGCTGAAAGTAATACGTCGAAAAGCGTATTGCGATTCGAATCGTTCCGCGCAAAGAATAAGATTCACTGAGCCGAAACCAGATGGGAGATGAGCGTCTGGGGGAAGGAAACTGCGCGCCGCTGCAGGGAAGCAACGGAGGGCGTGGATTCGGCCGGAACGGAGGCACGCTTACGAACCAGGCCGCCGCCATCTACGCATTCAAGAGAATTGGCCTGACGCGCCGCGAGGCGGATGTTCTGCTGTGGATTGCGCGCGGGCAATCGAATGCCGAAATCGGGACGAGCCTCCGCATCAGCCCCCGCACAGTGAAAAAACACCTGGAGCACATTTTCAAGAAGCTCAGCGTGAAGACGCGGCTGGCGGCGGCGGTGAGGGCGAGCGAAGTTTATCTGAGCGGTAGTGCGGGTTCGCGGCGGAGGATTGCGCGCCCGCCGCGCCGAGCCCAAGCACCGGCTGCCGCGTGTGATGCAGCGCACGCCGGCATTGCGCGCGCGGCGGGAGCGGAAGCCTGCTGACACCGGGACCTAAGTAATACGCCGGAAGACGTATTGCACGCAGCGCAATTTGAGCCAAGAATCATTGCGCCAATCGAAATATGGCGAATAGCGGGCCGCGCCTCGAATGAGGCGAACCTGTAGTCGTGTGACTGAGCTCACTCCTGCTCGCACACCAGCGCCGTTGGCACGGGAAACTTCCGAGGGAAGACGGGACCTTGGGCTCAGACTTCAGAACATCACGGCCGGTATTCGGCGAATCGAGCTCGCCGCGGCGAATGCGCCGCATCCAGGCCATCTCAGGTTTCAATTCCAAAACGAACAACAAAGAGAGTCGCCGCATCGGGAAGATGCACGAGGGAGGAACCATGTTTCAGCGCAAGTTCTGGTGGTTTGTCGTCCTTGGTTTGTTCGCTTCAGTTCTGGCGGCCACCTTTACCGGTTGCGGCGGCAACTCGCCCGCAGTGGGTGTTTCCGTTACGGCTTCTGCAAGCACGGTGGATGGTACCGATGCAGCCACGTTGAGCGCGACCGTATCCAACGACAAGAACGCCGCGGGCGTGACCTGGACCGTGAGCGGCGGGGGAACCTTGTCGAATACGACCACTTCTTCGGCGACCTACACGGCGCCGGCGGCCACCAGCGGCTCGCAGTCGATCACGATCACCGCGACCTCGATTGCCGACACCACCAAGAGCGGCACGGCGACGATAACGGTGGCGGCCACACCCGCGGTTACCAGCCTCACGACGGCACAGCAGGCGGTTGCAGTGGGCACTGCGTATTCGGTTCAATTGGCGGGCAGCGGCGGTGTCACGCCTTATAAGAACTGGGCGCTGGCCAGCGGCAGCGGCAGCTTGCCGTCTTGTCTGAGCATCAGTGCGGCCGGCGTGCTCTCCTCGCCCTCAGCCCCTACGGCGACATGCGTAGGCGTCTACAGCGGCATCAAGTTCACCATGACCGATTCGGGCACGCCCAATGCGTTCTCGGCTACCTCATCGGCCCAGACCATTACCGTGACAGGGCCGGTGATCGCTTTTGCTCCAACACTTCCGCAAGGGGCGGTCGGCGCAGCTTATGCGGGCAGCGTAGCGGCCACAGGCGCTTTGGGCGCAACAACCTACAGCCTGGCCAGCGGCGTATTGCCAGCAGACCTGAGCCTGAACACGAGCACGGGAGCGATTACCGGAACGCCGAAAGCGGCCGACGTAGGAACGGCCACATTTACGGTTTCAGTGGTGGATGCCTTTGGAGACGCTGCGACCTCCGTCTCGATGAGCATCACCGTAGCCGCCGCCCCGGCGATCACCTTCGGTAGCGCGCCCACGGCCACCGCAACATTCAACGTTGCTTATGCGAGCGCAGTCACCGCTACAGGCGGCGCGGGCTCGCTGACATACACCCTGGCCAGCGGAGTTCTGCCTCCCGACCTGACTCTGAGCGCCGCGGGCGCGATTGCAGGAACGCCCAAGGCCGCCGACATCGGGACATTCACGTTTGCTGTGAAGGCGGCTGACGCCTTCGGAGACTCGGCGACCTCAGGAAACTTGAGCATCGTGGTCAGCTATCCGGCGGTGACCATCACGCCCGGTACGGGCAGCTTGCCTCTGGCCGTCGTCGGCCAGTCGTATTCGCAAACGCTGACGGCGGCGGGCGGCAGCGGAGCAGGCTTTACCTGGACAGTTACGGGCTTGCCGGCAAGCGGAATCAGCTATTCCGCCAGCGGCGCCACTCTGACCATCAATGGGCCGGCCACGACGGCCGGGACAGTCAACTTCAGCGCGTCGGTGACCGACGGCGCAAATAACACCAACACGGGCGGCGCGCTCGCCTACAGTATCCAGGTCTACAGCCCGGTAACCATCCCAGCCACCATTCCGGCCACGCTTCCGGCCGTTGCGACCGTGAACGTAGCCTACACCGGAACCGTTGTGGCCACCGGCGGCAGCGGCAATTATTCGTGGACCGTAACGGGGTTGTCAGACGGCTTGACCTCTTCAACGAGCAGCGGGACTCTGACAATCTCCGGCACGCCCACATCGGCGACGACGGTTACGGCCAACGTGTCAGTGAAAGACACCACGACCAACGTGACGGCGGGACCGTACGCCTACGCCATTACGGTGTACGCCACGGTGACGCTGCCCACAACGAATCCGTCGACGCTGGGTCCGGCACTAGTGAGTACGCCGTATAGCGGGACGATCGTCGCGGCCGGCGGCAGCGGGAATTATTCCTGGACGGTCACCGGCCTGCCTTCAGACAACCTGAACTACTCAGCCAGCGGCGGAACGCTGACCATCAGCGGAACACCGGGCAGCACGCCCACGACCGTTTCGTTTACTGCGAAGGTGACGGACACCACTACTAACCTCAGCTCCGGGCCGTACACATACACGATCGGGGTTTACAACGCCGTGACCCTCAATGCCTCGGCGTTGCCCACCATCGCGACCGTGAATACGGCGTACACCGGGAGCATTTCGGCTTCAGGCGGCAGCGGGACTGGCTTTACGTGGACGGTGACCGGGCTTCCTGCCGATGGCTTGAACTATTCCGCAAACGGCGGAACGCTGACCATCACCGGCACGCCAACTTCCGCGCAGGTTGTCCAATTCACGGCAAAGGCAACGGACAGCGTGGGGAACAGCGCGGGCCCAAGCAACTATACGATTACGGCATATAACGCACTGACGTTGCCGGCGACAAATCCATCAACTCTGGGACCGGCGACGATCAATCAGCCTTATACGGGAACGGTTGTGGCAACGGGCGGCAGCGGCAATTACTCGTGGGCCGTGACCGGGCTGCCTTCTGACAGCCTGAACTACTCGACCAACGGCGGTACGCTGACCATCAGCGGCACGCCGGGAACGGCGACCACGGTCTCGTTCACCGCGAAGGTGACGGACACGACCACGAACGTGAGCGTGGGGCCCTTCAACTACAGCGTCACGGTCTACAACACTCTGACGCTGCCCACACCCAATCCAGCTTCGTTGCCAAGCTATGGGACGGTCAGCACTGCCTACAGCGGGACCATTTCAGCCGCGGGCGGCAGCGGGAACTATTCGTTTACCGTGACGGGACTTTCAGACAATCTGAATTACTCGGCGAGCGGCGGCACACTGACCATCAGCGGCACGCCCTCGTCTACAGCCACGGTGTCGTTCAACGTGACAGTGAAGGACACATCAACAAATATCACCGCGGGGCCGTACACCTACACCATCACGGTTTACGGTGCGCTATCGTTGCCCTCGTCGAATCCCTCCACATTGGGACCGGCGACGATCAATCTGTCTTATACGGGAACGGTTGTGGCGTCAGGCGGCAGCGGAAACTACTCGTGGACGGTCACTGGCTTGCCCTCCGACAGCCTGAATTTCTCGACCAACGGCGCGACTCTGACGATCAGCGGTACGCCGGGAACGGCGACCACGGTCTCGTTCACCGCCAAGGTGACGGATACCACGACGAACATCAGCGTGGGGCCCTTCAACTACAGCGTCACGGTTTATAGCGGCGTGACATTGCCATCTCCCAACCCGGCCACATTGGGCCCGGCAGATGCAAGTTCCGCCTATAGCGGGACGATCGTGGCGGCCGGCGGCAGCGGGAACTATTCCTGGACTGTGACCGGCATGCCCGCCGACGGCCTAAACTACACCGCCAGCGGGGCGACACTCACCATCAGCGGCACGCCCACGTCGGCGCAGACGGTGCAATTCACCGCCAAGGTGACCGACACAACGAGCAACCAGAGCGCAGGGCCGTTCACGTACTCGATCGTGGTCAATGGCCCCTTGTCGCTGCCCACGCCCGATCCCAGCTCGCTGCCGGCTAACGGCTACACCAACGTCTCCTACACCGGATACATTAATGCCTCCGGCGGCAGCGGCCAGTATTCCTGGACGGTTACAGGCCTGCCATCCGACGGCTTGAATGTAAGTGGTGGGACCAATGGCAGCACGCTGACCTTCAGCGGTACGCCGACGTCGGCCACAACCGTGACCTTCAACGCGACGCTGAAGGATACTGTGACCAACGCCACGGTCACGCAGAACGGCTACGACATCACGATCACCAATCCGACACCGGTGTCGCTGCCCGCACCCAGTCCGAACCCGCTGCCGTCAGCTACGGTCAACCAGAGCTACACCGCAGGCATCAACGCGTCTGGCGGCGTGAGCCCGTTCACTTGGTCGATCAACGGAGCCCCCGTTGGATCGTCGTGCTATAGCCTGGGGAATGGCACCCTGTGCGCCACGAGCTCGGGCGGCAACACACTTATGCTCAGCGGAACGCCCAGCACCACGGGCACGGTGACGCTGACCAACGTCAAGGTGACCGACAGCGTGAACTCAAGCGCCACGCAAACCTACACCATCACGGTGAGCCCAGTCTCCACAATGCAAATCACGGTGGAGAAGGTGCCGCAGGGCATGGTGAACATGCCGTACACGTTCGGGGATCTCAACATCAGCGGCGGGAATGGTCCGTACACTTGCGCCTATTCGAATGCACCGGCAGGACTGTCGCTCCAGAGCGGAACGTGCAATCTTGTCGGCATTCCGACCTCTTCGGGTTCCACGACGGTCACGTTGAAGGTGACCGACAGCTCCACGCCTGTGGCGCAACAGCAGACAACGACATTCACTCTGCCGGTCGTTCCAGAAACGGTAGCGGCCAAGAACAGCGAACTGAGTGGACAGTACGCCTGCTACTGGGAGAAATACTGGGACGGGGGCGTAACGGGAGGCAGCGGCAGCACGCTATATCGCGGCGGCATGGTATTCGCCTTCAGCGCGAACGGAAGCGGCAGCATCACGGGAGGCGAAGGGGACTCGAACTCGCCCTACAGCGGTTATCACAGTGCATCGTCGAACGGCGTGTTAGGCGGGACGTACGCGGTGGGCTCTGACAATCGTGGCTATCTGTCCGTCGCTCCCGTCGGCGTTACACCGCCGACCATCTTTGCAATCGCCGGGGGCGACCTCGACAGCAGCAGCCACTTCAGCGATTTCGCGATCGTGGAGATGGACGATGCGGGCGCGCCGCCCACTTATCCCAGCGGCCAGCATGGCAGCGGCCACTGCTACAAACAGAACACGACTGGGTTGTCCGGTGCTCAGCCCAGCGGCGGCTATGTCTGGGGCTTGCGGGGTGAGGATTCGCACGGCAACCTCGAGGCTCAAGTAGGGAGCGGTCAGTGGACCAGCGGCTCTGTTTCCGGAGTCATAGACATGGTCGATGCCGGGACTTATCAGGGGCCCATGAACATTTCCGGCACCAGCAACACAGTGGCGGATGCGTACGGTCGCCTGACGCAAACGATCGGCCCCAGTGGCCAGCCTTCAGAGGCCAACCCCTCGGTGTTCTATATGACAAACAACTCGGCTGGGGAGGCCCTGGTCATGAGCGCGAACCCGCACAATGCGGCGAACAGCGCCGACTTTCTAATCGGTGAGGCGCGGGCGCAGAATGCGGCGCATGTGGCGGCCAGCAACCCGCTTAGCGGACCCATGGTGATGTACACATCAGGACTGGATACCAGCTTGACCAATTACAAAGCCCAGGTGGGAAGGATGTCGGCTACGGGGGGCATCATGATTGAGAACCAAAGCGGGACAATCAGGACTGAGAGCATCGGGGTCGGAACAATCACAGTGAGCCCTACCACCGGCCGCGCCGCTATACCGGGACAGACGGGAGATGTTTTCTACGTCTATGACACCAACTCGGCCGTCGTGATGCTGGCAGATGTTGGCAACGGCGGCGGATCGACCACCCAGGACGAGCTCGGCTGGACCGAGCCGCAGACGGCCCCCACTTCGGGCACCTGGGCCGCCAGTTACCTTGCCGCCAACTACTTTATGAGCGCAATGTCGAACGGCGATTACACCCAAAGTGAAAGTTCCGGGATCTTCACCCTCAATAGCAGCGGCGCTTTCACAACCTTTGCACTGGACAAGGGCGGGCAGGGTAATGCTGACTGGGACGAACCGCTCTCCGGGAGCACATCACAAACGGCCACAGCCTCTGCCGTGCCCGACACGACCCTCGACCCGAACGGCACGCTGGGCATCTTCGACGTGAACGCCACGGAAGGCGGTACGACGGACACGCAGGTCTACTGCGTCGCGGTCAGCGTGGACAAGGCGACCAACTCCAGCACCCAGGGACGTCTCATCTGCATTGACGCCACGGGCCAATCGCCGCAGATCACTATCATTGCGGAGTCAGATTAGCCCCGCTAGGCGTTTCGCACTCTAATATGCCAGGCCCCGCCTTCGGGCGGGGCCTGTTTTTTGGCATCAGCGCGGAGGCTGGGTGTGTGCGCCTTTCGGGCCGCAGCGAAGATCGGAGCGAGTGATCGGACTCGACGCCAACGTGAGGTCCAGGATCTATTCGATTGCGCCGGCGAGCCAGCCTTTGCGCAAACCATATCCCTGGATGAGAACGCACCCCGCATCGAACCCGGCAATGGCCAGCCAGCCGAGGGGAAGCGTGCCGGCCAGAACTTGGTCGAAGACAAAGATAGCCACGCTTGCGCGGGTAAAGGCCGTGAGCAGCCAGATCATCTCCAGTTCTTTCCTGGCGCCGCCGCGATATGCCACTAGCGCCCCATAGAGACATGAGAGGCCAACTGACAACACAAACGACCCAACCAATGAGGGGAAGATAAGCTCAGCGGCGGACACGTGAAGATGAAGGATCTCAAGCGTGACAGCGGGCGTGATGATGAGCAGCGTGCCCGTAACCGTGTCGGACGCACCGGTGAGCAGTTGATAGCCAAGCAGAATGGTGCGGTTCATGCGGTCTTCTCCCGGAAGCTTGCGGTGGAAATGGCGACTGGCCTGCCAAACAACGTTCGAGCATCGGTGAGCCGGTCGAGGGAAGCACAGACCAAAACAATTCCAGTAAGAAGACGGAGAAGACCCATGATTCGAGAGCGCACGAACGCGCTTGTTGCGATGAAGTTTCGTTCATCTGTTCCAAGCTGCAAACCATCACGTGCCGCCATCGAGAACACGCCGAACCTTCGATTCTCGAGCAGAGATACGGCCGCGCGCGAACCATGCTACAGCGATGAGATGACAAAGAGCCGACGCGGAAATGACGATTTGTTCATTTGAAATGCAGCGCGCCTGGAGAAGCCGAGCCTGGAGAAATTGACGGGACAGGCGTTTCGGCAGCTATAAAAATGCCTTGCCGATCGTCTAAGATCGCGTAATGCGCCTCCTGCTCGTTGAGGACGAAGTCGACATTCAGCGTTTTCTGCGCCGCTCACTTGAAGAATCGGGATACGAAGTGGAAGTTGCCGGCGACGGCAGAACAGCGCAACGACTGGCTGGTGAAGGCGAATTCGACATACTGATCGTTGATCTGGGCTTACCCGATCAGGATGGAATCAGTCTGATCCTCCGCCTGCGGCAACTGGGCGTGAAGGCGCCGGTGCTGATCCTGTCGGCGCGCAGGTCAGTCGACGACCGGGTGCGGGGGCTCGAACAAGGCGGCGACGACTACCTGACCAAGCCCTTTGCGCTGGCGGAATTGCTGGCGCGGCTGCGCAATCTGCTCAAACGCAACAACCCACCGGCCGGCGAAGCGACGCGGCTACGCGTGCAGGATCTTGAATTGGATCTGCTGCGGCGAGAGGCGACGCGCGGCGGACAGGTGCTGCAGTTGACCCAGCAGGAATTCGTGTTGCTCGAATACCTGTGCCGGAATGCAGGGCGAGTGGTGACGCGGTCGATGATTCTGGATCAGGTTTGGGGCATGCGCATCCAGCCGGACACGAATGTGGTTGACGTACATATTTACCGGCTGCGCGGAAAAGTCGACGGCGCAGGCCAACAACCTCTGATCCGAACCATGCGAGGTGTGGGCTATGTCCTCAAAGACCGCTAAGCCCCGCATGCGCAGCGCGGCCTGGCGCATTTCGTGCTGGGCAACGGTGGCCTTTGCGTGCGGTACACTCGCCGTGTTCGTATTCCTGCATCAATTTGTCGCCAGCGATATCCAGCGGCGGAGTGACGCTTGGCTCTCGGGAGAAGTGGAGGTTCTGGGCGACGTGGCCGAGCGGACGCCGAAGGATGCGCTCTATGACCGCGTGGTGGGAGAAGTGGCCGAGCTGGCTTCGAAAGAAGTGCCAAACAGATTGCCTTCAGAAGGCAGCTCGAGCAATACCGTATTCTTTTTGCAAAGTGGCGCCGATGGCTCTTTGCAATTATGGGTGGGCGACGGGAATGGAGCGGAATATCTTAACGCGCTGCAGAAGACCAAAATCCTCCCTGACCGCGCGACGGACGTGCGCGTGGCGGGAGTTCAGATTCCGTTTCGCGTGGCGTCAATCGATATTGACGACGGCAGCCACATCTTTCTGGGTCTATCGGAACGGGACGAGCTGCGCGTGCTGAACAAGCTGCGCCTGCGGTTCTTTCTGCTGTGGCTTCTGCTTGTGATGTTGGGATTCGGTATCGTCTTTTTCACCACGCGGCGCATGCTGGGCCATGTCCGCGAGATCACCGAAGCCGCTTCAGGAATCGGCCACTCCGATCTGAACGCCCGGGTGCCGACAACGAGACGCAACGACGAAGTGAGCCAGCTGGCCCTGACCCTGAATCGCATGCTCGATCGCATTGAGAATTCGATGCACCAGTTGCACACCATCACGGACTCGCTGGCGCACGATTTGCGCAGCCCGCTGACGGCGATTCGGGGCAAGCTCGAGATGTCGTTGCCGGCGGTGACGGACGAAGAACACGCGGAATCGATCGTCTCGGCGATCGAAGAGCTGGACCGGCTGACCGATTTCCTGAACAAGTCACTGGACGTGGCGGAGGCACGGGCAGATGCGCTGCGGATCACGCGGAGCGAAATCGATTTGAGCGACGTGCTGAGGACGATGATCGACCTCTACGAACCGTCGATGTCGGAAAGGGGTCTTGACGTGCGCCTGGAGGCCGGCGACGAGGTAAAAGTTCTGGCCGATGAGGCGCTGCTTCACCGGATGATCGCGAACCTGCTCGACAACGAGCTGAAGCATTTGCCGCGCGGATGCTGCGTAACCATCAAATTGCAGGCTGAAGAAGACGCCGCGGCGTTGACGCTTGAAGACAATGGGCCGGGTTTCGATCCGGAGGTGCTCGAACAGGTCTTTGCGCGGCGCGTGAAGGGAAGAGACTCCGATGGGCACGGACTTGGCCTGGCGTTCGTTGACGCGGTAGTGCGCGCACACGGCGGAACGGTTACGGCAAGAAACCATGAAGGCGGCGGGGCGCAGATCGCGGTTACGCTGCCGCTGGCTTCGCCGCACCAGGTTCAACAAGCCCGGACTCCAACTGAACGGCAAAGCAGCGCGGCCTGAGGATTCAGCGAAACCGATCGACTACGCAATATGACCGGAAATCGCGAGCAGCGGCCCGTCCGCCGCCGCTACAAATGGATAAGCCCACGCTGCAGCGCCGTCACAACCGCCTGGGTGCGATCGTTCACGTTGAGGCGCATCAGAATCACACTGACGTGGCATTTGACGGTGGATTCGGTGATGCCCAGGTCGGACGCAATCTCCTTGTTGCTTTTGCCCCTGACAATGAGATCGAGCACGTCGCGCTCACGGGCGCTGAGGTCGGAGTTGGGGATGCGCGAGTTGAGGGCGCGCGAGACAGGCTGGGGCAAAAAGCGGCCGCCGGCATGGACGCGGCGTAGCGCACTGATCAGGGCCTCGTGCGGCATTCCCTTGATGATGTAGCTGCGCGCTCCCGCCTCGAGCGCCTGATGAATGTCTTCATCGCCCTCGTAGGTGGTGAGCACGACGAATTTGGCATTGCGATGACGGGCTATCACGGCGCGAATGGCGTCGACGCCGCTCATTCCGGGCAAGCGCAAGTCCATCAGTGTGATGTCGGGAAGATGTTTCTCGAAGAGTTCAACGGCCTCCTCGCCGCTGCCCGCCTGGGCGACAACGGTCATATCGGGCGTGGCTTCAATAATGGCCGCGATGCCCACGCGCATGATGGGGTGGTCGTCGACAATGAGCACCTTGATTTTTGCCGGTTCCTTCATGCTTTCCCGTTCGTCCATCATTCCCCCTTCAAGCTTGCGCGATTTCAGCGGTGAATGCAAAGGCCAGATCAAGGCGATGCCGACGAGTCGAAGGCGGTGATCACCGGGAGCACGTTGCCGTCGTCATCAAAGAAGCCGCGGCCGCGCAAGCCGCCTTCCGCCGCGGGTTCCCACCAGAAGACGCCGCGGCCCAGGCCGTTGGGTATGGCGCGGACTGCCGCATCCACGGTGCGCAGAAACGCGAGCTGGCCTTCGGGGCTTTCAGGGAAGTCAGTCTTCTTGCCTGCCATCCCCCCCGGGGTCCAGTTATATGCGGTTTCGACAATGATGATGGGGAGGCGATAGCGCAGGGCGAAATCGTGGAGATTCCCGCGCAGCTGCGCGATACGCCCGTGCCAGAAGGGATAGTAGGAGAGGCCGATGACATCGAAAGGTACGTGATGGGCAATCAAGTTGTCGAAGAACCAGACGGCCGCGTCGTAGTCGCCGCTGCGCTCGATGTGGATCATGATGCGGGGACGAGGATCCGGAGCGCTGCCGACAGCGACGCCGCGAATACCTGCATTGAGCAGGTCAGCTAAGTTATCCCAGTTGTCGGGGAGCTTGCCGTCGGGCCACAACATGCCGTTGGTGATCTCGTTGCCGACCTGCACCATATCGGGCAACACGCCCTGCTGTCGAAGTGCGGCGATCGCATCGCGCGTGTAGGCATAGACCTCATGGACAAGCTGCTCATGTTTGAGTTTGCTCCACGCGGCGGGGGTGAATTGCTTGCCGGGATCAGCCCATGTATCGGAGTAGTGCAGGTCAAGCAGCAGATGAAAACCCATCGCCTTGCTGCGCTTGGCCAGGGCAAGCGTGTAGGGAAGATCGTTGGGCAGCTTGTCGGCGCTCGCGGCGGGATCGTGGAAGAGCCGCAGGCGAACCCAGTTATAGTGGTGCTCGCGGAGAAGGGCGAGAACACCTACGGCCTTACCGTTCTCCTTGAAGACCACGCCGTCTTGCTCGCATTTGGCAAGGAAGGAGACGTCGGCTCCGATGGCATAGCCTTGCGCAGCGGCCCTGGGGAGCAGGGAAAGTCCGAGAAGAATGATGCAAAAGGGGAAGGGAAGTTGGCGCAGTGCGATCGACAGCATTTTTGTGCGGCGCAGGAGAGCGGCGGCGCAGACAACTGTCCTTTCCATCCGCATCGACGGAATGACGAAAAGGATAGAGGCCGAATATTGCATCGCATGCGTCCCGAGGATCAGAAGTAATACTTAGCGGCCAGTTGGATTTCGCGATTGCCGATTTTGTTATCAATGGTTCCGGTAAGTGGCGTGTCGTTCGCGCCTCCCGCCGCCGGGTAGTTGCTCCCGGTGCCACTGACGGTTGTGTCGCAAATGTACATCCGCGGATCAGAAGCTATGAACTCGTTTCACGGATGGTTGAAGAGGTTGAAAGCCTCGCCGCGAGTCTCTAGGCTGCGCCGGTGTTGTGATCTCGAGCTGGTACTCGGGGGCAAGGCGGATGCTTTCGAGTTTGCCGATCTGTCCGTTCGGAGCGAAATGCGGAGGATCCGCAAGCTCGAAGTAGATTGGCGCATCCTTGCGCAAGGGCAGAATGCTCAAATCAAATGTGCTGGGCTGGTTGGGCGTGAGATAGCGCCTGAGGCCAACCATCCACGGGGAGCCGTTCGAGAAGTTGTCGTCGAGGAGCTGCCCGTTCGCGGAGAGCCGCGCCACATCGCCCTGGTATTTGACCTCGAGAAACAATTCGCTCAGGCCATTGACTGTTCCGGCGGGGATCGTGATCTGCCAGCGGGCTGCCTGCGGAAGGTTGCCGGCTTCAGGCGCCTGGGCAACGCCTTGGGGACGGTAGGGCAGTGCGGGGCCGAACTTGATCGGCGGCGCAATTCCCGCGGGCTGAGTTTGGCGGCAATCGACAGGATCGTCCCATGACGGCGCCTCAGCGGTAAAGGCGGCGGTGAGGTTGGTTGTTGAGACGCGTGTGAGCGGCAGGTCGGCCTTGATCGGCGCGGCCGGCATCGGAGTGACGGTAAAGGCGAATTGCGGCGTGGACCGAGTGCGCAACAGGATGCGCGCAGGCCGTGCATCGGGATCGGCGACAAAATCCTGATCGGTAATAAGGAGATGATCGCCTGCGCCGATGCGAACCTTCCAGGCGTTTTCGGCCTCGCGCGCGGAAAGCACGACGATGCGAAGCGGCGTGCCCTGTGCGGAAACGAGGTCGATCGTCGCGTCGGGGCCGGGCTGGATGCCGCTGACGTAGATCGTGCCGGATTCTCTCGCGGTCTCTCCGCTGGATGCTTTCATAGAGCGCACGCCGGCCGCGTTGAAGGCGAACTCGGGCGGAATCCCCGGCAACGCTTCAAAGTAGAGCGTCGTGGCGCCGGAGTCCTGGAGACGCGCAAAGATTTGAGCAGTGCTGTAGCGAAGCGTAATGCCGCTCATGCGCAGGTTGAACGGCCAGATGAAATAGGAGCCGGACGGGAGATCGATGGGACGACGCGGCACAGCCAGCGTTCCGTGGGGCACGCGAATCAAAAACTGCGTTGCCGCGCGCGCGGGCATGGAGTAGCCGCGGACATAATTATTGAAGAAGATGAATCCTGCATCGCCGCTCGAACGCACGGAAGCACGCGGAACGGAAAGATCGGCGGAGCTGCGCAGACGCTTCTCGGGAGCATAAACGGTCATGGGCGCCAACTGGGCGCCGAAATCGTTGAGGAAGTATTGAAAGACTTTCAGTTTGCGAAGAGATGCGCGCTCCTGGCCAAACTCGCCGAGCGGCGCCTGAAAGTCGTAAGACTTGATGGGTAGGTCGTTGGGGTAGCCGGTCTCCTGCGATTCCTCGAGCGTTGTGAGTTTTCCGTCGGGGTTCTCACCGCCATGGAACATGTAAGTTCCGTAGAGATTCACGCCGGAGCCGAGCATCACGGGGAACATGGCGGCGATATCGTCGGGCGCGATGACGGGGCGGCGGTGGTAGGTGTCTTCGATGCCGCCGCCGATCTCGGCCGTCAGGTAGGGCATTTGGTCGGAAGCGTTACGCCTTGCGGCGGGGTCAGCGAGGGCGCGATCGGTGTTCACGTTGGCGGCGACGCGGCTCTCGAATCGGAATGCGTAAACTTCGGGCGGAGGCAGCTTGGTGATCGAGCTATCCCACGGCGCGGCCGAATAGCCGCCGTAGACCGGGATGACAGCGCGCGGCGGCACGACGGCATTGTCCCAGCCGGTGATGAGATAGAGCGGCACATCGAGTCCGCTCGAAAGAGCGATTCGTTTCAGCTCAAGAATGTGCGCCTCGCCGGCGCCTGGACCTCGCAACGAGTATTCGTTCTCAAGTTGAATGCCGATGACCGGGCCTCCGTCCTTCCAGAGCAGGCCTTTGAGCTGGTCGCCAATCTGGCCGTAGAACTCGCGAACGCCAGCGAGATAAATAGGATCGTTGACCCGCGTAGGGCCCTGCTTGAGGACCCAATCGGGCAGGCCGCCGTTGCGCACTTCGCCGTGATCCCAGGGACCGATGCGCGCCAGCACATACATTCCGTGTTTCGCGCAAAGCTCGGTGAAGGCGCGCAGGTCGCGCTGGCCGCTCCAATCGAATTGGCCCTTGACCTCCTCGTGATGAATCCAGATCACGTAGGTGGAGACGATGTTGACCCCGGACGCCTTCATCTTGAGGATTTCGTCTTCCCATTGCTCGCGGGGATAACGGGAAAAGTGAAACTCACCCATCACGGGGAGCCATGGCTTTCCATTGAGTGTGAGATAACGGCTGTTCAAGCCGAGAGTAACGCCGGCGGGAGTGGTTCGAGCGCCTTCGTTGTAGGCTGCGGGCGCAGGTGCGCGCGAGGGTTCGCTCGCGTCGATGCGGATGGGAGTGCCGATGACTTGCGCGGGCAACGGCGCAGTGGCGAAAAAGGCGAAAAGCGAGACAGCGCCCGCCAAAAAGAGCTGGTGAACCGCGAAGTGCCGGGGCGCAACGTGCGGGGGCGCCAGATACCGGGAGGCTTTCGGGATGATTCGAATATAGGAGGACATGATGAACGGCTCCGTGCCTGCCGGTCCATTCAGGCGTAGCTCAACGCCATCGCCTTTAGGAAAGACCACTCTATTCCGCGCCATCGATTTTTGAATCCGCCGAAAGTCGGATCAAAAGCCGATTTTTCAAGGCGATTTGGATCGTCCGGCGAAGGTTGCTTCGCGGTATACTGAGCGCCGCTATGCAGAAAGCTCGCGTATTTGCCGCCTGGCTGCTCTTGGGCGCGGCTGGTTGGGCTTTGGCGCAATCCGGCGCGCTGGCCGGAACCACGCGGCGGGTGTGGCAGGCGTCGGACGGGCTGCCGGAACAGACGGTGCAGGCGTTCGCGCAAACTCCGGACGGTTTTCTGTGGATCGGCACCACTGGGGGGCTGGTTCGGTTTGACGGCGCGCACTTTCTGGTCTTTGACCGGCAAAACACGCCCGCGCTCAGAGAAAACAGCGTCTTTTGCCTGATGGTGGCGCGTAACGGCGCTCTCTGGATAGGAACGGAAGGCGGCGGGCTGGCGCGCTATGCGCACGGAAAGTTCCGCTCGTGGGGAACAGGCGAAGGACTTAGCAACGATTTTGTGCGCGCGTTGGCCCAGGATGCCCAGGGAAACATCTGGGCGGGCACCGACAACGGGCTGTTGCGGCTTGAGGGCGACCATTTTGTCCGTGTCGACGGAATCGGGCTCGTGCCCCCGCTCGCCGTGCACGCCATCTATATAGATCACTTCGGCGCGCTCTGGGTCGGCGGCTCGCGGCTGCTGCGGATCCTGGGAGACAACATCACCGAGTACACGATGCGCGGCGAGGCCAGCCAGAATCGCGTGAAATCGATCGTGCAAACGCGAGACGGAACACTCTGGGTGGGAACCGTATCGGGGCTGAATCGGATGGCTCCAGGAACGAAAGGATTCGAGCGCGTCAACGGAATCGCGGGGACGGTGCGTGTGCTGCGCCAGACTGCGGACGGCGTGCTGTGGATTGGAACCATCGGGCAGGGAGCGTACCAATATCGCGGCGAAAGCCTCATGCAAATCACCGCGCCAGCTTTGCTGCCCAGCAACACGGTGCTGAATTTTTTTGAGGACAGCGAGAGAAACTTCTGGATCGGCACCCAGTCCGGCATGTTGCGGCTCACCCAATCGGAAGTGCGGATTGTGCCGCTGCCAAAGGCCAATGACTCCGACTTTGGAACCATCTATCAAGACCGCGACGGCAGTTTTTGGATCGGCTCGACACTTTTGTTCCACATGAAGGACGGCGAAGTAACGCCGGAGGTGCTGCCGGGAATGGCCGGCGTGCACGTGCGCAACGTGTATCGCGACCGTTCCGGAGCGCTGTGGGTGGGAACCGATGGCGACGGCGTCTACCGGATCGCGGAGGGCCGCACCACGCATTTGACGACAAAGGATGGGTTGTCGAACAACTTTGTCCGCGCGATGACGCAGGACCGCGACGGAAGCATGTGGATGACGGCCGACGAGGGCTTGAATCATATCTACTGGCAGCGCGATGGCGCCCGCATCGTGAGCTACCAGATGCGCGACGGCCTGGCATACTTCAGCACGCGCGCTTTGCTCGAGGATCGCAACGGCGACCTGTGGATCGGCACGGACCGCGGCGTAAGCCACATGCGCAAGGGAGTGTTCGTTAGCGATGCAGCAACGGCCGCCCTGACGCAGATGAAGGTCTGGGCCATTCATGAGGACGCGGACGGCGGGCTATGGTTTGGCACGCGAAACAATGGATTATTCCGCTATCGCGACGGCCAGTTCGCGCAATTCACCACCGCGGACGGCCTGCCGGGCAACGCAATTTACCAGATACTCGAAGACAGCGCGGGCCACATGTGGCTCAGCGGGCCTAACGGCGTTGCGCTGGTAAATCGCCATGAGCTGGACGCGCAGGCCGGGTTGCTCAAGCGGCACCTGGCGCTGACGTTCTATTCCACCGCCGACTTTGCGGCCAACAGCGAGATTTATGGCGGAACGCAATCGTCAGGCTGCATCACGTCGGCGGGTGACGTGTGGTTCCCGAGCGATCTCGGGCCCATTCACATCCTGGCCGAGCGCCGCACGCCGCTGCCGCCGCCTGCGCTGCAGATTGAGGCGGTGCTTGCCGACGGGCGGCCGGTGGCCATGGATGCGCCGGTTGCGCTGCGGCCGAGCAACGGGCGTCTGGAGTTCGACTTCACGCCGATCCAGCTCAGCTCGCAGGATGGACTGCGCTTCCGCTACATGCTGGAGGGATTCGAAAAGAACTGGAGCGCAGCGACGGCGGCGCACACGGCCGATTACACCAACCTGCCCGCAGGCAGGTATCGCTTTCGCGTTGAGGCGTTCGAGGTGAGCAATCCGGCGGCCGTGAGCGAGGCATCGATCGCCATCGTGCAGAAGCCGTTCTTTTATCGGACGTGGTGGTTCATGGCGGCCTGCGTGGCGTTGATCGCGCTGCTGGTTTACGCGGTGTATCAATACCGGGTGCGACATGTGCGCGCGAAATTTGAGGCGGTGCTGGAGGAGCGGAGCAGGTTGGCGCGCGAAATGCACGACACAGTGATCCAGGGCTGCACCGGAGTCTCGGCGCTGCTCGAGGCGCTGTCAATGAATGACGTGGGCGAAAACGCGGAGACCGGATTGATGGATGTTGCGCGGCTGCAATTGCGCTCGACCATCGACGAGGCGCGAGAGGCGATCTGGAATCTGCGCAAGGAAGGCGATGCCGCCAGCCTGGGCGAAAAACTCGAGAGTATGACACAGCAGGTGGGCAACGAGTTCCAGGTTCCGGTGGCATGGCAGATGAGCGGCACGCCCTTTACGGTAACGGAACCGGTGGCGCACGATCTGCTGATGGTGGCTCGCGAAGCTGTGTACAACTCGATGCTGCACGGGCACCCGGCGCACGTAAATGTTTCGCTGACTTACCGCAACGGCGAGCTGGTGCTGGACCTGGACGATGATGGCTGCGGGTTCGATCCGCAGCAGGTTGAAAGCGGAAACGGGCACCACTTCGGGCTAAAAGGGATGCGCGAAAGGATCCAGCGCTCGGGCGGAAAGTTCCGCCTGACGACTGCGCAAGGTAAGGGCGTACATATTGAGGTCGAGGTACCGCGCAACCGCTGAGTCCGCCAACCCGCCATCGCATCGGCGCACAAAAAAGCAGTCCGGACCGAGCGGTCCGGACTGCGAAGAATAACGATTGCGATGCTCAGAAGGTGAGCTTGACGGCGCCCTGCATCACGCGCGGCGGGATGTTGCCCAAACCGCTGATCACGCCGGTGTGGGAACCTCCCCACTGTGTGCCGTCGGGATTGCCGAAGTTGGGGTGGTTGGTGGCGTTGAAGGCTTCCCAGCGGAACTGCAGCTTCATGCTCTCGGCCAGGTCCCAGGTCTTCATGATGCCCGAATCGATGCCAAAGACGCGCGGACCCCAGTAGGCGTTTCTGCCGGTGTTGCCGAAGGAAGCGCCATTGGTGTACGCGGCTTTGCTGAAGTAGCCGGCGCCGTAGGCCCAATCCTGGCGCGTGCCCTTGCCCATATTGGAAGCCACGCCGGGAACCGTATCGGCGCGATCGAGCCACAGGTTGGACTGGGAGTTGTTTGCCCCTGACATGACGGAGAAGGGGTTGCCGGTCTGCGCAGTCATGATGCCGCTCAGTTGCCAGCCGCCGAGGGTCTCCTGCAGCAGCTTGTTCTGGTTCTTGAGCAGAGGAGCCTGGTAGATGAGATTGGTGACCCAGTTCCACGGCATGTCCATGTTGGAGTTGCCGCGGTTCCACTTCAGACTGAAGGGATCGCCCAGCTCGGGGTTGCCGAAGGAGACGTTGGCGGAGCTGGCCAGATCGATGGAATGCGAGTAAGTGAAATTGGACTGCAACTGGAGGCCATGCGCCATCTTGCGATCGAAGCCCAGTTCCAGCGCGTTGTAGCTTGCTGTCGCCAGGCTGTTGTCCTCCAGAATATTGCCGAAGCTGGAGTATGGCGCGACTCCGGCGACCTCGGTATTGCGGTTGATTTCCGCCGACTGGTGATAGGATTCGCTGCCGACATAGGCGGCGCGAACCACCATCACCGGGTTGATTTGTTGCTCGATGGAAACGTTCCAGCTTTGCGTCATGCCCAGCTTGAAGTTGCGCGCGAATGCCTGGCTGATTGTTGTTCCGCCGCCGAAGGCAAAGCCGGCCGGCGGTTTGTACGAGGTGGAGGCCCAGGGGTAGGTCGCCGGGAAGGGACTGGAGGCCAGGGGCGAGCCCGCGCTGCTCCAGGGGTCATCAAAATGGATGACCGAATTGTTCGCAAACGAAGTGTCGGCATTGCAGGGATAGCACCATCCGTAGAAGTCATAGGTGGGACTGAAGGGAGCAATGTCGGCTGCGTGGTTGTACATCGAATACTCGAGCGGACCGGTGAACAGCCCGACGCCGGCATGGAAGACGGTCTTGGGCAGAGCCTTGGGCTGCCAGGCCAGGCCCACGCGGGGCTCCCAGTAGCCATAGGAGCTGTTCATCAGCGAGGCTGTCATCCCCGCGTCGCCCGGGAAGATGAGGCCCTTGGGCGCGTTGGGGTACGTCGTGCTCTGTTGTCCGGCGACGAATGCCGCGCCGCGGCCGCCAGCCGAAGTAGGCGCGAAGTTCGGATCCCAGCGGATGCCGAGATTGACGGTCAGGTTGGGACGAATCTTCCAGTCGTCCTGGACGAAGGGTGCAAACTGATATCCGGCCACGTCGGCAATTTCGCCGGCGCCCTGCATGTATTCCTGGGCATATCCGAGCAGGTAATCGGCCAGAGCGTTGCCGGTGATGCTGCCGTTGAAAACAACCGTCGGCTGGGTCGGATACTGTGTGGACTCGACCGCCCGCTGGCGCATCAGGTCGACGCCGGCGGTGAGCGAGTGCTTGCCCACCAGCTTGTTCACTGTATCGACCAGGCCGAGGGTGTTGCGGACTTCCTGCGAGGGCTCATCCCAGCCGGTTTCGATGCTATAACCCGCATATACCCGCATGGCTTCCATGTAGCATTGGCCGGGTAGCTCGTTGACTTTGATATACCTCGATAAGCACATCGGCTTGCCTGCGGAGTCCAGTTCCTGTGCTCCGTTGTGCGCGCTCATCTGATTCCAGAAAACCGAAATCGTGTTGACCGTGGTCGGAGTGATCGTCCAGGTGTGCGTGAGGGCGTCGTTGAAGTAGAACATCTCCTCCCAGAAGTTCGCCGTCCAGGATTGGTGGTTGTACGCCGTCTCCATGTTGCCCGGAACGTCGGTCGACGGGGCGGTTATGTAGTTGGTGAAGGAGCGCAGGGAGAGCGTCTGCGTGGGCGAGATGATGTAATCCAGCTTCGCGGTGCCTTCCTGCAACGTGTTATGGACGGCGGGTATGGTGTAGAACATGTCGCCGTCATACTTCTGAGAGCCCGGAGCAAGCGTGCCGGAGTTGGCCATCATGGTGCTCAGCTTGGGCAGTCCGGTGGTGGTGATGGTAACCGCAGCCGGATCGAGGCTGGCGATGCTGGTATCGAGTTGGTTGGGCTTGCCGCTGATGGTTTTGAAGGGGCCGACCAGGTTGGTCGTGACGCCATCGGGAGACAGGCCCCTGAAGTCGCCTGTAAGCATGGCCGCGGTGGGTGTGGTGGTGAGCGCGCCGCTCGAGGCCCACGCCATCTTGGTGTCCTGGTAGTTGGCAAAGAAGAAGAGATTGTCCTTCTTGATGGGGCCGCCGACGAAGCCGCCGAACTGGTTGCGCTTGAGCATATCGACCGAGTGGCTGAACCAGTTGCCGGCGTTCAGGTCGTTGTTGCGCACGAACCAGAACGCGCCGCCGTGGAAGGTGTTGCTGCCGCCCTTCGTGGCGATCGAGACCACTGCACCAGGCGAGAAGCCGTATTGCGCGCTGAAGTTGTTGGTGATGACCTTGAACTCCTGAGTCGCGTCGGCATTCGGAAAGGGCGCGGTCAGGTCGTTGTAGTTGTCCATATTGGTGACGCCGTCGAGCATGTAGAATGTGCTGCCCTGGCGGCCGCCGTTAGCCGAGGCGCCGGTCTCGTTGGGGAAGGAAAAGCCGGTCTGAATGCCTTCGCCGCCGTGCTGCAAGACGTTGTCGGTGCCGGGCGCCAGCAGTACAAGGCTGGAAGGATCGCGTCCGTTCAGCGGCAGCTCGGAGATGGCGGCTTCATTCACCGTCGATCCCAGCTCCGCCGAAGTGGTGTTGATCAACTCTGCGTCGGCGGTAACGGTGACGACCTCATTGTTGGCCGAGGCGAGTTTGAGGTGGACATCCAGCGTCGCATATTGGTTGACCGTAATGACAATGCCACGCTGCACATACACAGCAAAGCCTTTTGCGGTAATGGTCAACGAATATTTACCCGGCATAACCGGTTTCAGCAGGTAACTTCCCGTGTTGTCCGAAGTTTCCGCCTGAACAAGATTGGTATCCACGTTTGTGAGCGTGACCTTCGCGCCCACGACGGCCGCGCCCATGGGATCGGAAATCTGGCCGGACAAGCTGCCGCTCGTGCCTTGTGCAAAGGCAAGCACGCCAGAGCCGACTAGGACAACTGCCACCATGAGCACCAGAGCTCGCAGGCTCTTTGCGCTGATCGATTGCATAACTACCTCCTGAAGTGAGTACGAGGGAGAATCGCGGAGTTCGCGCCTACCGCAAGCCGGTCGCGCCGGCGAGCGATGAAACCGCTTTCATTTCGAAGTCCGCAACACCCCTGGTGCCAGGCACCTTTGCTGCACGGTACTCAGGACGCCTTTTCCCAAGCAGCAGAAGCGGCGTTCCGGAGCCGTGTCGAACTGTACGCCCTGGCAATTAGCCCATGTATCCGCCAAAAGTAGGATCGGTACAAGATTTGTACTGGCTAAGATTGTGGCAGAACCGGGTGTTGGATGCAGTGAGGCAGCACACGCATCATGAGGAGCCTGGGGTGCGCGGACGTTGCGGGGACGAGTGGCGTGAACACTTTAGCGTGATTTGTGCGCGCGCACGATCTCAAGAAACAACTGTTGCACGCGGGTGTCGCTGGTCATCTCCGGATGGAAGGTGGCGGCGAGCAAGTGGCCCTGGCGAACGAGGACAGGGAAGCCGTCGCGGCGCGCGACGACTTCAACGCCAGCGCCCACTCGGGTGATGCGAGGCGAGCGGATGAACACCATCTCCAGCGGGCCGCCGGGCAGTTCAGTGGGAAGCGTAAGGATGGTCGAGTCGATCTGGCGGCCGTAGGCATTGCGCTCCACCGTGGCGTCAAGCACGCCCAGGCTGCGCTGTGCCGGGTTTACGACTTCGCGCGCCAGCAGGATGCAGCCGGCGCAGGTGGCGAAGCACGGCGTGGTCGAGACGTATTTCGCAAGCAGGTCAAAGAATCCGCCCTTCTCAAGGAACTTGAGCATGGTGGTGGATTCGCCGCCAGGCAGGACGAGACCGTCGAGGGCGGGCAGCTCTTCAGGCTTGCGCACCAGCACGGTGCGAACGCCGCGAGACTCAAAGGCGCGCGCATGCGCCGCGTAGTCGCCCTGCAAGGCGAGCACGCCGATCGTGATGGATTTGCCGTTCGCCGCGCTCTCGCGCGACGCCTGGGCTGCTTTGGTTGCCATCGCTTGCCTGGGTTCTATGATACCGAGCTTCGCGCGGGTTTTAATGGAATCCAAACGACTCGCAAATCTGGCGCCGGTCCCCTGACCGGCTGTCGTGCGGGTCTCCAGACCCGCGCTGAGCGAACTCCCCGCTAGGCGTCCTGGTCGTGCCGTACGCAAGCCATTTATCCTCACTCCATGAGCGAGGCTGATTCCCCAATCGCAAGCAATCAACTGGAACACGCAGCGTCGTCTTACCTGCGTTCGGCGCGGCACCAGCCGGTGCGCTGGCACGCGTGGGGCGAGGCGGCGTTTGCGCGCGCGCAGGCCGAGGACAAGCCCATCCTGCTCGACATCGGCGCGGTGTGGTGCCACTGGTGCCACGTGATGGATCGCGAGTCGTACGAGGATCCTGAAATTGCCGCGGTGATCAACGAATATTTTGTGGCCGTGAAGGTGGATCGCGACGAGCGGCCCGACGTGGATGCGCGCTACCAGGCTGCGGTGTCGGCGATCAGCGGGCAGGGCGGATGGCCGCTGACTGCATTTCTTACTCCCGACGGGCGGCCGTATTTTGGCGGAACCTATCTCCCGCGCGACGACCGCTACGGAAGGCCGGGAATCGGGCGCGTGCTGCTGGCCATGGCGCAGGTGTGGCGCGAGCGCCGCGACGAGGCGCTGGAGACGGCCACGAGCGTGATGGCGGCCATCGAGCACAATGAGAGTTTCTCCGGCGGCGCTTCTTCGCTGAGCACGGAGTTGGTGGACAAGATCGCCGCGTCGATCGTCGCGCAATTCGACGAGCGCAACGGTGGATTCGGTTCGCAGCCCAAATTCCCGCATCCCGCGGCGTTCGATCTGCTGCTCGAAGTGGCCGTGAACCGCGGCAATGAGCGGGCGCGCGTGGCGTTCACTACAACGCTCGAAAAGATGGCGCGGGGCGGCGTCTACGACCAGCTCGCCGGCGGCTTCCACCGCTACAGCGTGGATGAGCGCTGGGTGGTTCCGCACTTCGAAAAGATGATCTACGACAACACGGAGCTGCTGCGCAACTACGTGCATGGTTACCAGAGTTTTGTGCGGGAGGATTTTCTCGTCGTCGCGCGCGAGATCGTGGCATGGCTCGATGCGACGCTGACGGATCGCGAGCGCGGTGGCTTTTACGCTTCGCAGGACGCCGATGTGGGCCTGGACGATGACGGCGACTACTTTACATGGACGCTCGATGAGGCGCGCGCGGTGTTGAGCGGACCGGAGCTCGAGTTCGCCGCGAAGTATTGGGACATCGGCGAGCTGGGCGACATGCACCATATCCCGGCGAAGAACGTGCTGCACGTTCGTCAGTCGCTCTCCGAGATGGCGGTGCAGTTGGGCGTCAGCGAGGAGTCGTTGCGCGCGCTGCGCGATCAGGCGCGCGCCAAGCTGCTCGCCGCGAGAGCCCTCCGGCCAACGCCGTTCGTGGATCGCACGCTCTACACGGGCTGGAATGCGATGGGCGTGACGGCGTATCTAGAGGCTGCGAGCGTGCTGCGCAGTGCGGATGCGCGCGAATTCGCACTGCGCACGCTCGACCGGCTGCTCGATGAGGCGTGGGGCGGCAGAAGCTCGCTCCATCACGTCATCGCGTATCCCGATGGCATCGCGCCGCGGGAAAAAGTTGCCGGCACTCTCGACGATTACGCATTTACCGTGAATGCCTGCATCGATGCGTGGCTGGCGAGCGGCGAAATGAAGTACTACCGCGCGGCGGTGAAGCTCGCCGACAGCATGATCGAGCAGTTCCACGACGCCTCGGCCGGCGGATTCTTTGACATTTCCGCGCCGCTCAACGATGAGCCGGCGGAGATTCCGCTGGGCGCGCTTGTGGCGCGGCGCAAACCGCAGCAGGACTCGCCGACTCCGGCCGGGAACCCGACCGCGGCGACCGCGCTGCTGCGCCTCGAGGCGCTGAGCGGGCGCGCGGATTACCGGAAGATCGCGGAGGCAACTCTCGAGAGCTTTGCCGGAATCGTGGAACACTTCGGGCCTTACGCAGGCAGCTACGGCCTGGCGGCGGAGCGGCTGCTGCTCGATCCGGTGCAGGTGGTCGTCGTGGGCACAGGACCTGAAGCGGACGAGCTTGAAGCCACGGCCGTTGCGCGCTTCGCGGTGGCGAAGACGGTGATGCGCATCGAGCCTTCGCGGCTCAAGCCGGGCGGCGTTCCCGAAGCACTGGAAGAAACTCTGCTGCAGGTTCCGGCTCCGGCTGGAGCAATGGCCTGGGCGCTGGTCTGCCGGGGTCGGACGTGCCTGCCTCCTGTGACTGGCGCGGACGCCCTGTTGCAGGCGTTGGCGCCGGTGCCGTAGCGGCTACCCCACCCAGGCGCGCCGGGGACCGGTCACGAAGCCGGCTGTTTACCTTTCAGCACCTATCCCTGCCCCCTCCCTATTCCGGCATCGCGAGTTCGCCGCCCGTTGTGCCCGATGGTTTCGGGCCATGAGACGTTGTCAACATGAAGCCATTCGCTCTCCTGGCAAACGTCGCTCCCCTCATTCCGTCTATCCTGAGAGGCGAATAATGGCAAGCACCACCGTGTTCACGCCCACTTCCGGGCGCTCCAGATGCAAAACCGTTCTCTGGACCTTCCTCGGTCTCACGGCGCTCTTTGTCTTCATCACTTCAGAAGTGCTTCTCGTCACCGACTATTCCATGTATCACGCCTACCGTCTGCAGGTCGTCGCCGACCGCCATCTCCTGATCCCCCATTCACTCTGCGGCGTCATCGCTCTGCTGGCCGGCCCGATGCAGTTCTCGTCGCGCCTTCGCCAGCGTTACCTCAGATTCCATCGCGCCCTCGGCCGCATCTACGTCATCTCCGTCTTTATCGGCGCCTTCACCGGGATCGCTCTCGCCGCCGGCCGCCCCGGCATGCCCGGAACCACCATGCAGGCCGCCGCGTGGATCGTCTGCACCACCGCCGCCTTCCTCACCGCGCGCAACCTGCAAATCATCCAGCATCGCCAGTGGATGGCCCGCTCGTACGCCGTCACGTTTACCTTCGTCTCCAGCCGGGTGCTCAACCTCTGGCCCCGCTACTGGAGCCACCTTGGCGACTCCTTCTCCGCCATCGGAGTCATCGCCTTCACGCTCGTTTCGCTGCTCGTCGTCGACCTTGGCCTCAACTGGCGCGAACTCACCACGCGCCGCGCCTGATCGCAGGTGCACCGGCCTTCGCTGAGCGCGCCAAAGGTCCTCACTTTTGAGAAGTGAGCTCGGAGAAGATCCGGACGCATGCGATGCTTCGCCTGAACGCGGCGACGCTCCGTGCAGGAATGATCTGGTTGGACAATTTGGCAAGATGACAAAGCGTTCATAGATCGGGGCAATGGCTCACCATCCTCTCCTATGCCCCGTCAAACTCCCGCGTCTGTACTTTTGATCTCTAATTTCACCGCTACCCAAATGAAGCATTCGTCATGCAATACGCATCAGGAGCGGCACAATTCAGCGTATCGGATCCCAAAAAGGAGATTCCAGTTAGCCCGTCAATTCTGAATCGGATTCCTGTTCAAGATGAAGTTCTCGTCATCGGTGGTGGTGTGGCAGGCTGTGCCGCTTCCATCGCGCTTTCTCGTAATGGAAGAAGCGTCACATTGATCGAACGCGAGCCCACACCGCGCCATAAGGTCTGCGGAGAGTTCCTGAGCGGTGAGGCCCTTGAGGACCTGCATGCACTTGGCATCGGCGTGGCCTCGCTTGGCGCCGTGCCCATCGACTACGTTCGTCTCGCAGCTGCCAGGCGCGCCGCAGAGGCTCCCTTGCCTTTTCCCGCGGCCTCGCTCACGCGCAAGGCGCTTGATACAGCGCTCATCGCCGAAGCCATCGCCGTGGGAGTTCGCATAGAGCGCGGTCGCAGTGTGCAGGCGCTCGGTCGCACCACCAGCAACGTCTGGCGGGCAACGCTCGACGACGGCGCCACTTACGAAGCTCCAACTGTCTTTCTCGCGACGGGCAAGCACGATCTCCGCGGCCACCCGCGTCCTGAGGACCCGGAGCGATGGGTCGCATTCAAAACGTATTTTCGCCTGGCGCCCGCGCAGGCCGCTCAGCTCGCGCGCGCTTCTGAGCTGATGCTCTATCCCGGGGGCTACGGTGGCATTCAGCCGGTTGAAGACGGCATTGCCAACCTCTGCTGCGTGGTGCAACAGCGGTATTTCGCGCGTGCCGGAAATCGCTGGGAAAATTTCCTCGCCAGGATGCAGCAGGACTGTCCACACCTCGCGATGAGGCTTGCCGGTGCGGAGCCGTTGCTCACCAAGCCGATCGCCATCACCCACATCCCTTACGGCTACATCCGCCGCACAACGGATGATGGGCTCTACTGCGTCGGCGATCAGGCGGCCGTCATCCCCTCGTTCACCGGCGATGGCATATCCATCGCGCTGCATACTGCACGTTGTGCCGTCGCGGCCTATCTTGCAGCGGAGCCGGCGCCGATCTTCCAGCCTAAGCTGCGGTCCGCACTCCTGGCCCAGATGCGCCTTGCCGAGTTCGCCGCCGGTGGCTTGAACAACGCACTCGCGCGCGCTGTTTTGCCGTTTTGCCTCAAGGTCTGGCCCGGCGTGATGCGCGTGACGGCAAAGCTCACACGCGTCGCACAGCCCGCATCCGTTGCTCAACATGCGGTCGCCAGCTAAAACCCGGCCATGCCAAAAGCTACAGCTCGACGCCCGGCTCGACGCATGCATTACAAAGGCCGCGCCTTTTGCGCAGTCGATCCTCGCGCATATCCGTGAACCTGTGCTCAAGACGCTGCCGAACACAGGGGGGAGCGATCATGTGAATGAATATCTTCCGGATAACGAAATTGTCTCCATTGCTTCTCTGATGAGCCAGACAACTCTCGATCGTCAACACCCCCAAGGAGAGATGCAATGAAATCCTTCGCCGCCTTCGCCCTCGCCGTCACGCTCGCTCCAGCCGCGCTCGGCCAGCACCAGACATTCGTCGTCAATCCCGATGCCAGCGAAGTCAAGATAACGCTCAATACTACCCACGAAGTGGTCAACGGCACCTTTCACGTCCAATCCGGATCGATTGAGTTCGACCGCAGCACTCCTAAGATGTCGGGCTCGGTGGTCGTCCTCGCCGGCAGCGGCAAGACCGGCAATGACAGTCGCGACAGGAAGATGTACAAGGACATCCTGGAGGTCGAACGGTACGCAACAGTTTCATTTGCGCCGAAGACCTATACCGGCGCCATCGCTGCTTTAGGCGACTCGGCCATCCAGGTAACCGGGATCTTCACACTACTGGGGACGCCTCACGAAATCACCGTTCCGATCCTGGTACATCTTGAGGGCGCCAGCGCAAATGCCAAGGCTCATTTTGTGGTGCCTTACGTCCAATGGGGACTAAAGAATCCAAGCTTTTTGATTTGGAAAGCGGAGAATGATGTCGCAATCGACCTCAGTCTTGCTGGCACCATTTCAAAGTAGCCTGCGGTGATTGTCGCGGATAGTCTGATGGCCTCCAGCCAGCCAATCCTGCCCTAACTCCCCGCTTTCTCGTTCCCTTGTTCCCTGCCGGGGTCCCCAGCGGCTCTGCCGGTGGGGTGGCTTGGTCCCTGCCTTTCATGTCAAGCCCCTGGACTGACCCCCAAAAGTGAGACAGGTTGTAAATTGACAGTTTGCAGGGAAAGGGGAGCTGCAAATGGGTCAGAGGTCGAAGTACCGGAAGTTTACCGAAGCCTACCGGGAGCTGGCGGTGCGCCG
>Ga0208034_1000534_pt1 | contig 29888 bp, 22 predicted proteins | sample June2015DPH_8_10_FD_184699 | JGI IMG/M metagenome (GOLD analysis project Ga0208034, IMG submission 184699) | Peatland microbial communities from SPRUCE experiment site at the Marcell Experimental Forest, Minnesota, USA - June2015DPH_8_100... | ecosystem: Environmental > Terrestrial > Soil >...
TTGGGGCCGCACCGCTGCAAGGCGTCGATGCGCACGCGCCGCTCCGCACCAGCGGCCCGGCCCGGCTCCCGTCCGCCAGCACCGAGGGGATTGCATCCCCCGGAGTAAACCGGAATCTCCTTTTTCGTCACCGATTCCGTCAAATTGTACCGCTCCTGATGGGTATTCCAAGGCCAACGTTGCACTTGCGGTCGAAAAACCGCGCGATTTTTCACCGTACTGGACTCGCCTGCGCAATCGTGGTCGTTGCTCGGCGATTGGTGTGGCAACTGAGACCGGCTCGCACTGCTGATGTCAGCTTCAAGCGCATAGACTCCGACTAGGATGAATGACTTCTCCCCACAACCCCGTACCCTTGCAGAAGAGATCGCCGGGCTCGTAGAACGGGTCACCTTCTTCAACGAAGAGAGCGGATTCGCCGTCCTCCGGGTGAAGGTCCGGGGACAGCGGGACTTGGTGACAGTCCTCGGCTCCTTGCCGTCGGTGAGCGCCGGGGAGTGGCTGACCGCAAAAGGATGGTGGGTCCGGGATAAAGAGCACGGTCTTCCGTTCAAGGCCCAGGCGACAATATCGCCTCGTTGATCCCTTTGGCTGAGCACGACCTCAGCATTTGTTACAGGAGTGAGGGTGAATAGCCCGAAGCACGTCAGCTTAGAGCCTTGCGAATGACAGGAATGAAAACATGTAGAATCAAGGAATTACTTGCTAGTTTGCAGGGCGACTCTAGATGAGAGGAAGGGCGGGAGGGATGAGGGGCGAAGAACGAGGCAAGAAAACTGTGGCTCTGGCCAAGGGAAAGAGAACTGCGGTGCGGGTAGGAAAAGCCCTGGAGACAATTCCTGCCAGAGCAGTGCAAGTCATGGTGACTAAGGAGGAGACGCCTCCGCCCAGAACAGTGAAGGTGAGGATCGCAAAAGAGAGGATCTCTGTTCCGCTGGTGAAGAGTCATGAGAGGTCGCTCAAGGTGGTTGGCACGGAACGTGTCATTGCCAAGAAAGTGGGAAAGCGACGCTGAAATCTTCGCCGGGTTCCCTCCCTTATGAAGGGAGTGACGACCGGCACGCTGAGATCAAAGGAATTGCCGGGCACGGGATACCTAAACTAGACCCGAATATGAATTCGAGGCCAAAACCTTCACGCGCGCGAGATGTTCTTTGTTATTGACCAGGGATGGACCTGGTCCAGGATATGAAGAATCACCGGAAAAACAGGAAGCTTAGACCAGTTGAGGTGAACAGTCCCTTGCTTGAGTTTTCAACCCAAGCATGCACTGGAATTCAGCCAGCGGGCTATCCTCAATCCCGGAGGGTTCATGAAAATACAGGACATCGTTGTAGAGATCGATGCTGAGATATCCAGACTGCAACAGGTAAAGGCGCTGTTAACCGGCACCAGCACTACCGAGATGCGAAAGCCGGGTCAACTAGCCAATGCCCGCTTCGCCGGCAAAGCCAGGACAAGGCGTACGTTGAGCGCCGAGGCGCGGGAGAGGATCGCCGCCGCCCAAAGGGCTCGTTGGGCGAAATCCAAGAAAGGCGTGAAGAAAGCAGCGCGTAGCACCGCTGCAGTGTCAACCGCGAAGAAAGCCCCCGCGGTCGGGTTACGTGCAAAGAGTAAGAAGAAGCGCACCTTGAGCGCGGGAGCACGCGCCAGGATCGCCGCCGCTCAAAGGGCTCGGTGGGCCAAGGTGAGGAAGGCTGCGAAGAAAGCCGCTTCGGCAAAGGTTGCAAAGAAGTCTGCTCCAGCGAAGAAGGCTGTCCCCGCAAAGAGGGCTGGCGCATCGAAGACGAAGGCTCCTGTCGCTCCGGCAGCTCCAGCCACGCCAGTGAAAGCAGCTTCGTAAAGCTCCAGGTGAAGGTAATCTAGGCTACACAGGAGTCTGGGACGGCGCACTCGAGACTGTGTCGTTCAATTCAAGCGTAAAGGCGACTACGGCGGCAGCTCGGTGCCTCCACTTGAGGTTCCAGCAGCCGTTCCGGCCGTCCGCCGCATGCCGGCCCTCATCCGGTTCTTGGGGTACGATCCTCTGCCGCCGACCGACTCATCTTCCTTTCTCAGCATGGGGGACACAAATGAAATGCCGTCAAGAGGAGGCAGCCATTCAACTCCCGCATTCTTGGGGCCTCCATGCGCCTAGCCATCCCATCCTTCGAGTTCACATCCCAAGTGTGGCTCGTCACTCGCTCAAGTGATTTGGCGCACTGACGCTTTCTTCCAGAAGACTATCCTCCGCTTGTCATCAACCGGGCTCCCTGTTCCATTCCTCACCCCGAAGAGTTGATCCGATCGAGGAGACTTGCCATGAAAAGAACCATCTGCGTAGTCGCTGGCACTCGCCGCGGCAAGAGCCCTTTCCGCGTCCTTGCAACCCTCCTGCTGGCCTGCTGCGCACTATTGCTTTTCTGCGCTTCTTTTGTTGCCTCTGCCCAGGATCAGCAACCCACCCCGCCGGCCGGCCAGGATCAGAAGCCAGCCGCTTCGCCTGCCAAGGAGATGCCGCCTATGCCGTTAGCCCCTTCCGAGGGCAAGGCGATCATCTGCCTTTACCGGCCCGGGGGAGCCGTCGGCTCCGCCGCTCATGACCATCTTTATGTCAATGGCGTCTATCTGGCCACATTGCTCAACGGCGAATATGCCTGGACTGAGGTGGATCCGGGCACGGTCGTGGTTGCCGGGATGGCAAAAATGTACTACGGACCCAGCATCATCATGTCCAGCGCCGCGGCGGTCAACCAGACGAGGGGCCAGGCCGAGAGAATTCGAGTCCAAGCAGTGGAGGGGAAGATTTATTACTTGAAATGGAGCTCTGGAATGTTCGCCTCGGGCATCAAGGTGACGCTGATGGATCCAGAGACCGGCGCCAAGGAGATGCACAAGCTGCATCCTTCAAAGCCCGCGAATACGGGCGAAGACAAAGGCGATAACAAGGATGCGACGCCAGCGACGCCGAAGCCAACGACAACTCCCGCGCAGCCATCGGCATCTCCTGCTCAGCCCTGACGGCGCGCGCAGAGGATGGGGAATGAATCGCGCGAGCAGATTCGTCATCGTCCTTGTTGCCGGCGTGTGCCTGCTGGCCGTTGCCGGCGCACAAGCCCCAAGTCTCAAGGATTCCATCGCGCAGTACGAGCAGGAGGCCGCGAAGGCAAGGTCCGGTCACAAAACGCGCGAGTTGCTCCTCTATCTCAATCTTCTCGCCTCGGTCTATCGTGAGTCCGGGCAGTTGCAAAAAGCGCTCGACTCCCTCAATGAGGCGCTTCCCATCGAGCAGAAGGCGAACAGTGTGCTGGGCCAAGCCATGACCTTCAATACCATGGGCCGGGTCTACACCGATCTGGGGCAGGAAGAGAAAGCCCTGTCGTATCTCAACCAGGCTCTGCCATTGTGGCAAACAGTCGGCCAGCGCACCGGCGAAGCTGACGCGCTCACCTATATCGGCCGGGTGTACGAGAACCTTGGCCAGCATGAAGAAGCGCTCAAGAAGCTGAACGATGCCATGGAGATCTGGCACGACATCGACAACCCAGACACGTCCGTGGCCGTTGAAGCCGCTCCGAGCGGGCCTTCGGGCCGGTTCACACGAAGAATCGAAGCCGCGCGAGAGAAATTCGCCGCGGCGGCCAACATCAACATCGTCAACGCCAGTGCCATTGGCGAGGCGGGAACGCTCGATGGCCTGGGCAGAACCTACGCCGATGAAGGCCAGGGCCGTGAAGCGCTCAAGTACTTCCAGCAGTCGCTTCCAATCTTCCAACAGAGTGGCGAGCGTGCCGGTGAGGCTCTCGTTCTGAACGACATGGGTCCGGCCTACGCCGAGGTTGGCCAGAAGCAGAAAGCCCTCGAGTCCTTAAACCAGGCCCTTGGCATCTGGCGCGAAATCGGCAGCCGCCAGGGTGAAGCGCTCACGCTCAACGACATCGGCCGTCTCTATCGCGACCTCGGCCAACAGCAAAGCGCGATGGATTACTACAACCAGGCGCTGCCGATCTGGCGCGAGGTGGGAAACCGCAACGGAGAAGGGCTCGCTCTCAGCGACGTTGGCCGGGCCTACGGCGACCTCGGCCAGCCGCGCAAGGCGCTCGACCACGCCAATCAGGCCTTGCCCATCTTTCGCGAGACTGGCAGCCGCCGCGGCGAAGCCATGACCCTCAACCTCATGGGCAAGGATCACACCGATCTGGGAGAACCCGCCGAGGCAATGAAGCTTGAGTTGCAGGCGCTGGCCATCTGGCGTGAGGTGAAAGATCAGCGCAACGAGGCGCAGGACCTCATGACCATCGCCTGGTCGTACTCGGCGCTTCAGCAGCCCGACAGTTCCCTGGCCAGCGCTCTCGCCGCCTTAGGCCTGGCACAAGCTGTCGGCGATCCGGAGGTCGAGGGCGCCATCGAGACCTCCTTGATGATGGGATTCCGCAAACAGCATCGCCTTGAAGAGGCCATCTTCTTCGGCTTCGAAGCGGTCAACTCCTATCAGTCGATTCGCAAAAATATCGTTGGAATGGACAAGAGTCTCCAAGCGGGCTTCGCGCAATCCAAATCCGGCGCCTATCGCACGCTGGCCGAACTGCTCATTGAAGCCGGGCGCCTGGGTGAGGCGGAGCGGATTCTCGACCTGCTCAAGGAGCAGGAGCTTAAAGACCTCGTTCCCGGCTCGGCTCCGGGCGCCGCTGCCGCCATTGAACCGCTCAAGCTCTCGCCCGTCCAGCAGAAGGTTGAATCTTTGCTGCCCGATCTCGAAAAGAAGGCCCGCGACATTGAAGAATGGAATCTCCAGGCCGCTCAGCTCGAGGCCAATCCCTCGCGCGCTGCCGCCGACGATGAGCAGTTGAAAACGCTGGCCGCGAACCTGGAGCAGGCGCAATCGGCAATCCGTGATGGCTTCAACAATACAATCATTCCGGAACTCGACAAGCAGTCCGCCAACGGCCAGCCCATCGGCGACTCCACGCAAAGTTATCTGCAAAGCTCGCTCGCAAAACTCGGGCCAAACGTGATCGGCATCCGCATGCTGCTCGGCGAGGATCACGCGTACGCGATCGTCGTCACAGCGAACTCGCGCCAGAAGTTTGAACTTCCCGCCTCCTCGGCCGATCTTCGCAGCAAAGCTTTCGAGGCGCTGAGAGCCATTGGCTCGCCCTCCACCGATCCGCGGCCGCAACTGAACCAGCTCTACACCATGATCCTGGCGCCGCTTGAAGACGAGTTGAAGACCATCGAAGCGGCGAGTGGAGCGCAAGATAACGTCCCCACTCTGTTATGGTCGCTCGACGACGCATTGCGCTACGTGCCTATGGGTGCGCTCTACGATGGCAAGCATTATCTGGTCGAGCGCTTCCACAATGTCCTCTTCACCCCCGAAAGCTACGGCCACATCGCGGATGCGCCCATCCAAGGCGGCGATCCGCCTAGAGCGCTGGCCATGGGCCTTTCGAAGAGCTACGACGGGATGCCGGCGCTGCCGGGCGTCATTCCCGAGCTCGACTCGGTCGCACACGATCCTTCCATCCCCGGCTCGCACGGCCCCATGCAGGGCAAAATCCTATCAGACGAACAGTTCACGCTGGCCGCATTGAAGACCGATCTCGGCTCCGGCAGCGGGTTCCCCGTCGTTCACATCGCAAGCCACTTCGTCCTGATTGCCGGCACGGGCGATGAACCTTTCCTGCTCATGGGCGGCAACAACGAGGGCGCCGCGAACGGCTTTGAGTGGAACCTCTCTGAGATGGAAAACTCGCCCGTCGCCTTCCACGGAACGCGTCTGCTGACCCTCTCTGCGTGTAGCACAGCGAAGGATTACAAATCCCGGAACGGCTTCGAGATGGACAGCCTGGGCATGGTTGCCCAGCAAAAGGACGCTGAAGCCGTTCTCGCCACTCTTTGGGACGTGAACGACCTCAGCACCAGCCGTATCATGAGCGACTTCTACGATCGCTGGGTCAAGAATCCCGCCCAGGGCAAGGCCGAGGCGCTGCGCCAGGCCCAGCTCGCCTTCCTGCGTGGCGCCTCGGCCGCGACCGGCGCCAACACCGGCCGCGGCTTCGAATCCGTCGGCCCATCCTCGACGCAAACTTCAAGCCTCGGCTACGCCCATCCATACTACTGGGCGCCTTTCGTCCTCATCGGCAATTACCAATAGTGCGCTCGGCCCATGAAAGGAACTCCATGACGAACTCATCGCTCCGTCTGCTCCCGCTCACCGCTTCGCTGCTCGCAACAGTTTTAATTGCCCCATGCGCTCTCGCGCAGGAGGAAATCGCTCCTCCCCAAGGCAAGGGTCACGTTGTTGTCTTCGTCTCCGGAATCATGGGCCCCAAGCACGACAAAGCCCTTTCCGAGGCCATCGCCGCGCTCGGTTACGATGTCTACGTTTGCGATGGCAGGCAAATCGCCAAAATGCCGGGCGGCAATCTGCGTGCTGCCATTCAGGCGGCTCAGCGATCGCCGCATGCGCTGCCCGGCAAAGTTGCGCTCGTTGGCATTTCTCTCGGCGGCGGGTTCTCGCTGGCCCTTGGCTCAGAATGGCCCGACATTGCCGCGGTGGACATCGTTTGGTACCCCGCAACCGGTTTTGCCGCCAGGCTTCCCGGTTTTACCAGGCGCATGTCCGTCCCGGTGCTGATGTTCGCCGGAGAGTCAGACCATTTTGAGAATTGCTGCCTGATCGAGACAGCGCGTGCCATTGAAACCAGCGCGAAAGCCAACAACGCGCCCTTCGAGCTCGTTACCTATCCCGGAGCCGACCACGACTTCATCAAGGGAGGAAGAAACTACAATCCCGCCGCGTATGAAGATGCGCTCAATCGCACTGCGGTCAAATTGAAAGCAGCCTTCGCCGGCCAAGACAGCATGTCAGTTGGCGCCGGGCAGAGTTCCGACAACTAGCTCCCAGCCAATTGCACAAGCCCTCGTTTCGCCTCCGCATTCCCTGCCGCTGCGGCTTGCCGGTAGAGATTGAGTGCAATCTTCAGATTCCGGGGAACGCCTCGTCCCTTTTCATAGAGCCAGCCAAGATCAAACATGGCAGATGGATTGCCAACGTTAACCGCCTGCTGAAACCAGCTCGCCTCTCTCAAATGCCCGCCGCCACTTGAACACCTGGTTGGCGTTCACTCCATGGGCCCGCGCCACCAGCGCCACGCTGGCACCAGGCTCAAACGTCAACTCCACAATCTGCCGCTTCTCCGACACCGAACGCCACCGACGGACACGGCGTTCCCCGCCTGCACTCTCGACCTGCGCCATGACGACATCGTCGAGCTTGTACCCAAACCAATTCCAGAGGGGAAGACAAGACGTTTACTCATTTTCTGTACGCCTCGCCATCGCGCGCAGAGCGACCGCGATGCCGGACTTCTCCCGACCAAAGCGCAAGCGTCAATACTGCCCAACTGCTGGCGAGCTCCAGCGCAGCGGTCTTGTTGCACCGCACCGCGTTTGTCACGACATCAGGTTGGTGACAGGCGCCTTTTCAATCGACCCCGACAGCCAGTTCGCTGAGGCCAAGCCGACTTTCGGGGAGTAATCCGGGGAGAACCTGTAACGAGCAGAAAACAGAAACGTTATTCAGATTCTTGTTTTATTGCATGTATTGGCTGCGGGGATTCCGACTGGAGTCAATTCTGCCGCCCAGTAGCAGGCATTGCTGCTACCAAAACTTCCGCGGCACCCAGCACGGCCTTTGCGCCGTAGGCCCGCTGGGTAGTACACAAGTGATAACTTACGAGTGGCCGGTTATCCGCCCGGAATTTTGGATTGCGGCTTCCAGGCGCTCAAAGAGCGCATTGGCGATTTACCACGAACCGACACGGCAGCCACGCGAACAAACCGGCATGACTCGTGGGAGTTGAAGGACAGGTGTTTGAGAGCTTGCATCAGAACAGTGCACGGCGAGGTGGAGATCCCGGACGAGTTGCGGCTATAGCATGATTGAATAGCTGAATAGCAGTTCAGTCGCTGTGGTGGTGTAAACGTGAACCTTCCATCTCTGGCTCGATTCTTCCGGCAGCAAGTCCTTTACATTGCTATCGCCGCAGTCATAGCCGCCATTTCCTGGGCCATCGGACAGAAGATCTATCCCGCGTCGGTCCTGGTGTACTCTCTCTGCATCGGGAATCTTCTCTCGCTCGCCATAGGTTGGTTGGGTTTCCTTTATGAGGAGAGGCCTTTCCCCTACAATATCCTGATTTTTGTGCCTCTCCTGATTGTGCTGACGGTCCCTATCTACCTGATTACGAGCGTAGTCGTTTGGTTGGTTGCTCCACCTTTTCCGCTGGCACTTTCCAACCTAATTATGTCGGAATGGAAGTTTTCATTTGTGGTCACATTTGCCTTCGGTTTTCCCCTGTTTCTGTACCACAGGACAAAGGAGCATCTGGAGCGGCGTAACGTTGAGCTCCAGCAAACCGTCGAACGGGGCACTGCCCGGCTTGAAATGCAAGAGGAGGAACTGGAGCGTGCCCGCGAGATCCAGCAGTCTCTACTGCCAAGAAACATTCCCCAGCTTCCAGGCTTCGAGGTCGCAGGAGCGTGGCAGCCCGCCAGCACTGTGAGCGGAGATTACTACGACGTGCTCCGGCTTGGCGATGACCAGCTTGGGATCTGTATCGCCGACGTCGTTGGCAAGGGTGTGTCCGCCGCTCTGCTGATGGCCAATGTGCAGGCCGCGGTGCGCGCGTTTGCGAAGGACGGGGAAAGCCCGGCGCGAGTATGCGCCAAGGTCAACCGTTTGTTGCACGAGAATATCGCAACCGGAAAGTTCGTGACCTTCCTGTATGGAATTCTCGATGGCGAAGCGCATACGTTCCAATATTGCAATGCCGGGCATCTTTACCCAATCCTCCTATCTGGCGGTGCGGTCCGAATGCTTGAGCAAGGCGGTGCGGTGCTCGGAGTTTTCCCGGACTGGACATACGAGGACTTCAAGATCGAGTTGAGGGAAGGGGACCGGTTGCTCTTGTTTACCGATGGCATCACAGAGGCGTCGGATGCGAAAGGGCAGGAGTTTGAAGAAAGCCGGATAGCAGCATTTGCGGTGGCCAACGGCACGCTCTCCGCAAAGGAATTGAATAGGCGGTTGCTGGCGCAGGTCACTTCCTTTTGCAACGCGCAATTTCGGGACGACGCGACCCTGCTCGTAATTGCTGCATATTGAGCTTTCCAACGCCTTCCAGCACAGGGTGCACCTCGATTTGGCCAACCTTCTTGGCTCAATCGCATGGAGGCCAACACCCTGGCTAAGTGGACGAGACCTGCGCCAGCCCTTCGTTCGCCAATTATCTAAAGATCCTGGGCCGATGCATTGCGGCGATGGTATTCAAAGTGCTGAGTTCTCGCCAAAAGCCCAAACCGTGTTTCTAGCTCCTAATCTCGCGGTTCCGGTTGGTTTGTCGCCAAACCGGAAATTACTAGTTGGTCTACAGCCGCCGCCGGCCAGGTTCGTAATGGGTCCGCACGAAAGGGATGGCGATCGATGCAGCACGTCGAAGCTGACCAATATTCAATCTAAAACAGGATCAGTATCGATGAACGCCCAAGAGTCCGCCGAGCGATGCAACGGCCGAAAAGTCGGCACCGGCCCCTTCGGGCGCTTTGGGAGACACCTCGTCCAGAACAGGAATAAACTCGGCATCAATATATATGGATGAAACCGACACGGCCCACCGCCCAGCCCTAACCGACCGCCAAAACGACTGCCCTCCGGTAGGCAACCAATGAGGGGTTATTTTAGTCTGTATGCGTCTCGAAAGTGGGCAAACTCGCGGTTGGGAAAACCACATAAAAAGGGTGGGGACACGTGTTCCCCACCAGAGCACTGGGGCTTCCAGTACAGGTTTACGAAACCACTGGGGCTTCCAGTACAGGTTTCTGGGTTTGAGGTGGTTTTACCTCTCGCCCTGTAGAGCCGCAAAACCCATCTGTGTTTGGGGGTGAACACCGATTTCCCTGCCCAAAGGCCTCCGGCCGAGGCGGATCCTTCCCCATAGGCTGGTCCATACCACCTGGCCTGGCCGGCCCGGGTGCGGGCACGCCATCCTAATACTGAGAGGAATCAGGGCAAAAGATGGGTGGGTCGCTTCCGCACCTCGCCTTACAGCCAGAATCCGAAACTCCCGAAGATTCGCCCCTACTTCTGGTCAAGCCACTCCCCGATGCTTTACGCCGGTGCGCTTTCCAAGCCGTCATCGGCCTTGCTGAAGTACTGCGCGTCAGCCGCTTGATAATGAACAATTGCTTCCCACAAGCCGACATTTCGGTACCGATCGTGTAATGCCGAATCAGCTTGCTGATTTGGAATGGCTTGTGCCAGTTTTGCGTTGAGAAAACTGGCGCTGAATTCGTGTCGGCAATCGCATTCTATTCGAGAGCGAGATTTCGAACCACACTATATTCGGAATTGAAGGTGCTCCAAAACCGGGCCCAAAGTCAGGACGGGCAGATAACTCAGGGCCGTCACGATCAGCAGGAATGCGGTGAGTAGAGCGCCGAACGTTAAAGAGTCGGTGCGCAGCGTACCTCTTGTCGGCGGCGTATTCTTTTGCTGAGCAGCCAGTCCAGCAAAGCACAACGCGGGAACTGCCAGCCCAAAGCGCCCCGCCATCATGGCGATTGTGGTCGTGATGTTATAGAAGAACGTATTTGCATTCAGTCCTGCGAAGGCCTGGCCGTTGTTGCCGAACGATGAAGCAAAGGCAAAGACGACCTCAGTGAGGCCGTGAGCGCCACCGTTGGTGGTGAGGCCAGCAAGCCCGGCTCGTGTCATCAAGGCAATTGCGGTCAGAACCAGGATCGTTGCCGGCCCAGTGAGCGCGTAGAGAACGATCATTTTGTTTTCGCTGGGGCCGATCTTCTTGCCCAGATACTCCGGCGTTCGGCCAATCATTAATCCGGCGAGAAAGACGGCGATCACAGCGGTCATGATGAGACCCGCCAAGCCTAAGCCTAAGCCTCCAAAGACAACTTCTCCGAGGAGGAGATTCGTAAGCAAGACGAGACCGCCGAGAGAGGTAAAACTATCGTCGGCTGCGTTCGCTGATCCTGTGGAGGTGTTGGACGTGACAATGCCGGCGAGCGCCGTTCCGCCAATGCCAAAGCGTACCTCCTTTCCTTCCATGTTGCCGCCTGATTGCATTTGCGATTGCCGGAAATCGACGCCATGAATGAGCGGGTTGACCCGCAGTTCAGCGAAGTGCATGGCGACCATTCCTCCGCAGAAGAGAACGAGCATGACCCAGTACAGCATCCAACCCTGGCGCAGGTGTTGAACCATCCGGCCAAAAGTGTTCGTCAGCGCCGCAGGGATCAGAATAATGGAGAGCAACTCGAGGAAATTCGACAACGGCGTGGGATTCTCGTACGGATGTGCTCCATTGGCATTGAAGAAGCCTCCGCCATTGGTGCCGAGATTCTTGATGATCTCGAGCGCCGCTACCGGACCCTGTGGAATCACTTGCCTCTGGCCTTCAAGCGTGGTGGCGATTGCATACGAGTGGAAGTTCATCGGAACTCCCTGCCAAACCAACAGCGAGGCTCCGATCAGCGAACCGGGCAGCAGGATCCAGAGCAGGCTCCGTGTCAGATCGACCCAGAAATTCCCCAGTGTCGCAGACGACTCCCGCGAGAGCCCTCGAATGAATGCGATTCCAACAGCCAGTCCCGCGGCGCCGGCGAGAAAGTTCTGCACGCACAACCCCACCATCTGGCTGAAGTAGCTCATGGTATTCTCGCCTGCGTAGGCCTGCCAGGTTGTGGTCGTAGAGAAGCTGATTGCCGTGTTCAGAGAGAGATCCGGGGAAAGCGGGGTGGTTTGATAAGCGGGGTAGAACCAGGGGAGATGCTGCTGCAGCCGCAGAATAATATAGAGAAGAAGAGTGCAGATAAAGCTGAACACGATAAATGCCTTTGTGTACTGTGCTGCAGTCATCTCCTGCGCAGGATTGATTCCCGCGAAACGGTAGATCGAGCGCTCCAAGGGACGGCATAATCGATCGAGTGCGGATCTTTGCCCAGAAAACACCCGATGCATATATCCGCCGAGCGGCTTCACGCAGACGGTGACGATCACTACAAACAGGACATACTGAACTACGCTGTACACATTCATTGCGGAGCTGGCTTGCTGGCTTTCACCAGAAGGGTACGACAATCAGTCTTGCACAAAAGATATAAGGGAAGTATTGGGGAGGCCAAGAATGACCCAGCGGTCGAAGGCCCAAAGTCAGTTTTCAATCGCAGTGAAACTACGTGCCTGTGTCTTGAGGCCGAACACGCCGTAACTTCACGCCTGATTGCATTAGCTCGTTCGGGTCGAGCTTTCCTCTCTTGTGAGTGTGGTGCCCGCTTGCTGAGTTAGAATCGCCCCGGAGCATTTCATTGTATGAACCTTACGAGGTCCAAAGCCTTCGCGTTGTTCGGACTGCGATCTCTTCGGTCATTGACATGCCTGGCGCTTGTTGCGACAATCACATGGGCTGCGTTTTCAGGACTGCACGTGAATGCCCTCATTGTGGGTTTCGTCTACGTGCTTGCCGTACTGGTCGTGGCGACGCAATGGGGGCTGTTCGAAGCGCTGGTCACTTCTGTGGCGGCGATGCTCTGCCTGAACTACTTCTTTTTACCGCCCATCCTTTCCCTGACTATTGCCGACCCGCAAAATTGGGTGGCGCTGTTTGCGTTCATGGTGACTGCCGTGACGGCGAGCCAGCTCTCGGCAAGGGCACAGAAGCAGACTACCGAAGCGCGGGCCCGCAGAGCGGAAGTGGAGCAGCTTTATCAACTTAGCTTGTCATTGATGCTGGTTGATACAACGCGCGAGTTGGGGCAACAGATTGCGGCAAGCGTGAGAGATCGTTTTGGCTTTGCGGCTGTGGCGTTTTGCGACGGAATGACAGAAGAGATTCACATCGCGGGTGTTGACAACGGAAGGTTTGAACCGGAAATGCTGCGATCGGCGGCTGTAGGCAAAGCCTCCTGGTTCGTTGCGCGAAGAAAACTGACCCTGGCCGATCGCGAAGTGATCGTAGTGCCGGTAGCACTGGGCGGGCATAATCTGGGTAGTCTTGGAGCGATCGGGCCCTCTCTATCAGAGCCTGCTGTCCAGGCAATCGCGAATCTGGCGGCGGTAGCGATTGAGCATGCCCGGCAGCAAATCTCGTTTGGGAGACTCGAGGTTGCTAGGCAAAACGAACGGCTGCGCGCGATTCTTTTGGATGCATTGGCGCATGACTTCCTTACACCGCTCACTTCGATTAAGAGCGCAATCAGTACAGTGCGCGCTGAATATCAGCATGACGCGGAAGAAAGCGAATTTCTGACTGTTGCGGAAGAGGAGGCGGACAAGCTTTCCGAGATGGTGAATGAAGCGACGGATATGGCACGCATTGAGCCGGGAAAACCGCGCATCCGCCGCCGCGAAGTGCGGGTAGGGGATTTGATTCAATCATCATTGAAGCGCATGAAGACCATGATGGATGGACGGCCGGTTGAGGTGCGGATCGCGGAAGACATCCCCTCCGTGAATGCGGACCCGGAGATGATGGGGCTGGCACTGCGCCAATTGCTTGGTAACGCGGTCAAATTCTCTCCTCCCGAAACCGCGATTGCGATTTCGGCGAGCCAGACTGGAGACATAGTGACTGTGCAAGTTCGCGATCACGGACCAGGGATCGCCTCGGAAGAGAAGGAGCTGATCTTCGAGCGTTTTTACCGGGGAAAGCGGGTCGCAGGGGCGATTACGGGAACCGGAATGGGACTGAGCATCGCACGCGACATCGTCGGCGCCCATTACGGCCGGCTGTGGGTGGAAAATGATCCCGAGGGTGGAGCGCGATTTACGCTGACTCTGCCCGTATTCCACGAGGATCGAAGATCATGAGAGTCGCCCGTATTTTGGTTGTCGATGACGAACCGCAGCTTCGGCGTGTGATGAAAGCCGCATTAACGAAGCAGGGATACATCGTCGCGGAAGTCCGAAGCGGCGAAGCTGCACTTGAGGCACTCCGCAAGGAACGTTACGATCTTGTAATCCTCGATCGGAATATGCCTGGAATCGGCGGGGTGGAAGCCTGCCGCGAAATTCGGGAGCACTCCGATATCGGCATCATCATGCTCACGGTCCGCAAAGCGGAAGCGGACAGGATTGAAGCTCTTGATGCAGGCGCGGACGATTATGTAACCAAGCCTTTCAGCATGCCCGAGCTGCTTGCGCGAATCCGCGCAAACCTGCGGCGACTTCCCACGGCGCCTCGCCCGGGCGAAACGGCCGTTGCCTTCGACGACATTCGCGTGGATCTCGGCAGCCATCATGTATTAGTTCACGGGCAGGATGTACGCCTCACACCTAAGCAATTCGAGGTTCTTGAATATCTCATTACTCATCCCAATGTGGCGATTCCTCATGCGAAACTCCTGCAAACAATCTGGGGGCCGGATTATGGCAACGAGGTCGAATACCTTCACGTCGTAGTCAACCAGCTACGTAAGAAGATTGAACCGGATCCGTCCAAGCCACGATATCTACTTACCGAACCGTGGTTCGGATATCGGTTGCAGTTGCCAGCCAGCAACTCCTAGGCCGAACTGGAATTTTCCCGCGGCATTTCAGGGCGAGACTGATGATTTCCATCCTTCGGCAACGTCACTCCTTTTAGAAGTTATTTAGAGACCTCTCAGGACTTCATTAGAGAGCCCCACCTAGCCTTGTCCTCGTGCGGTCATTTCCCGGGAAACTGCAAAAGGAGAGACGAGGTGACAGCAACGATTGTGCTGATTTCACTGTGCACTGCATGCGTCGCTTTCATGCTGTTTGTGTTGTGGAATTTCCATCGCGAAAGCGCGAACGGGACAGGCAAGTCTACGACGTCTGATGCTCGTTCGGCCCGGTGGTGGGGATGAAAGCTCACGTAGAACCTTTTCCCACACGTAGCGGTTCGTTGGGAGATTCAACATGTTCAGCATACCTGCAAAAATAACTCGCACCTATTCTCTTGTATTCGCCCTAGTGTTCTTTTGCACCCTGTCTGCAATTCCAGTTACCGCGCAGACGCAGGGAGACGACGAGATCCGCCAGCTTAAGCAGATAGTCGTGGATTTGCAATCGCGCGTTACTGCTCTCGAACGCCAGAATGCGGTTTTGATGAATGGTTCCACTGTGTCCGGTGACAACGGGCCCGAAGCGGCGGCCGCATTGGTGAACGCGACGGCAGCTTTGCGGAGAACCGATGGTGCCGGACCGTCTGTACCGCAAACCAGCAGCCAGGAGGCGCCCGTTCAGCCAGCCGCACCTGCGGCTCTGCCGGCAAATCTTCCCGGAGGAGCGACCTTGAACTACATGCTCGACGGCTACTACGAGTACAACTTCAACACGCCGCCGGGCGGCGTGAATGACGTTCGCGCCTATGACGTGCTCAGCAACGCCTTTAGCATCAACCAGGCCGATGTGATTGTTGCGCTCGATCCTGATGTAGCTGCGAAGAGGCGGTATGGCGTGCGCCTCGACCTGCAGTTCGGGCAGGCCTCGGAAACTTTACAAGGAAATCCTGCGAATGAGCCACGGCCCGAGATCTATCGCAATATCTTCCAGGCATACGGCACATATGTGGTGCCCATAGGGCGTGGGTTGAATGTGGATATTGGCAAGTGGGCGAGCTCTCTTGGTGTCGAAGGCAACTACACCAAGGATCAGATGAATTACACGCGGTCCTTTTACTTTTACTTCCTTCCCTTCTACCACGCAGGCGTGCGGACGCAGTATCACATCAACGACAAGTTGGCGGTGAATTACTGGCTCGTGAATGGAACCAACCAGTCGGAGCCTACAAACCAATACAAAGATGAGCTCTTCGGTTACATCTTGCAGCCCACGAAATCACTGTCCTGGACGGTGAACTATTACCTGGGACAGGATCATCCGAATGTGACGCCTGCTTCAAACTGCACGGCTCCGGTGCAGCCTGGACTTTGCCTTACCCCAATCACGCCGGCGCCCAACGGCAAACTCGACATCTTCGACAGCTACGCCACCTGGCAGGCGACCTCGAAGCTGACGCTCCAGGCTGAGGGCGATTACGTCATCGAGCGCGAGTGGAGCAGCGCGGCTCCGGACGAATCATCGGCTCCCTCGCATGTGGACGGCGGAGTCGGCTACGTCCTGTACCAGCTTTCACCTCGCGATGATCTGGCGATGCGCGGCGAGTACCTTTCCGATCGCGGGGGGCTGTTCAGCGGCGCTACACAGGCTTTGAAAGAAGTTACCGCGACGTATGAGCACAAGCTCGGAGACGGCTTCGATGCATTTCTTGAGTTTCGCCGCGATTGGAGCAATATCAGCTATTTCACAACGGATCACCTGAACTCCCCCTCCACTCAGCAGCCGACGGCAACGCTTGGCCTCGTCTGGTGGTACGGCGGCAAGCAGGGTTCCTGGTAAAGGAGGAAGTTATGTGGGATCTGCTAATGGTGCTCCTCACCATCGTTTTTTTGCCGTGGCGCTGCTCTATGTGAGCGCGCGCGAGAAGTTGAGGTGACGTTATGAGTCTAGGAACGATCGTCCTGCTCATCATCACGGTGCTTGTCTTCGGCTATCTGGTGATAGCTCTGCTTTTCCCGGAGAAACTATGACTCTGAATGGATGGCTGCAATTTCTCATCTTCTTCGTAGTGCTCCTGGTGTGTATGTATCCGCTCGGCATATACATGGCGCAGGTGTTTTCAGGCGAGGTCAGGTTCCTGAGCCGTTTCGAGAACCTCATCTATCGCGTCTGTGGTATCCACAGTGACGAAGAAATGTCGTGGCACAAATACGCGGGAGCGATGCTCCTGTTCAGTTTTGTGTCGCTGCTGATTACCTATTTGATCGAGCGCATTCAGTATCACCTTCCCTGGAACCCGCAACATCTGCCGGGCGTGGAGCAATTCCTGGCCTGGAATACGGCCGCATCGTTCACCACGAATACGAACTGGCAGGCCTACACCAATGACGTAACGATGAGCTACTTCACGCAGATGGCCGGCCTTGCCTATCACAATTTTCTCAGCGCAGCGGTCGGCATTTCTGTTGCCATCGCTCTGGTGCGTGGCATTGCACGGCGCGAGTCGAAGACCATCGGGAATTTCTGGGTCGACGCGACCCGCTCGTGCCTTTATGTATTGCTGCCGCTTTCCGTCGTATTTGCGCTTCTGCTGGTTGGCCAAGGGGTGCCCCAGAACCTGCGTCCATACACCGCTGCACAGACGCTCGAACATCTAACGCAGACCATCGCGCAGGGCCCTGTTGCATCGCAAGAGGTGATCAAGGAGCTTGGCACGAATGGCGGTGGCTTCTTCAGTGCCAACAGCGCTCACCCGTTTGAAAACCCAACTCCGTTCAGCAACTTCATTGAAATGTTTCTCATCTTTCTCATCGGTGCGGGACTGACCGTCTCACTTGGCCGCATGACCGGCGCTCCGGGGCACGGTTGGGCAGTCTTTGCCTGCATGTCGATCCTGTTCGCCGCGGGATTTGTGGTCGCGTATTGGGCAGAATCGCAGCCGAATCCGGCGCTGCATGGGATTGATCAGCGGGCTACTGCGCTTCAGGCGGGCGGCAACATGGAGGGCAAGGAGACTCGTTTTGGAATTACGCAGTCTGCGCTATTCGCCACTGTTACGACAGATGCGAGCTGCGGCGCCGTGAATTCCATGCACGATTCCTACATGCCGCTGGGTGGTATGGTGCCGATGGTCAACATCATGCTCGGCGAGATTATCTTCGGTGGAGTCGGTTCCGGGCTCTACGGCATGATCATCTACGTTGTGCTTTCGGTGTTTATCGCCGGCTTGATGGTCGGGCGGACTCCCGAGTATCTGGGCAAGAAGATCGAATCGTATGACGTGAAGATGACTATGCTGTATGTCCTCATCTTCCCGCTGATCATCCTGGTGCTCACCGCAATTTCCGCGCTTTCTCCGTCCGGCCTGAGCAGCCTGAACAACAACGGTCCACATGGATTCAGCGAAATCCTTTACGCATTTGTCTCCACCGCCGGCAACAACGGCTCCGCATTCGCTGGCCTTAATGCGAATACCGTTTGGTACAACGTTGCCACAGCTTTCACGATGCTGACCGGACGTTTCCTGATGATGATCCCAATGCTGGCGCTGGCCGGGAACCTGGCCCAGAAGAAAAGTGTGCCACCTTCGCCAGGAACATTTCCCGTGAACACGCCGTTGTTCACCATCCTGCTCAGCGGCGTCATTCTCATCGTCGGCGCCCTGACCTTTTTCCCGGCGCTCAGCCTTGGCCCAATTCTCGAACACCTGTTGCTCCAGCACGGGATTCTCTTTTCGTAGGACGAGGGGAAAATACACATGGCAAAGAAGCAAAGTCTCTGGGATCCTGCAATCCTTCGCCAAGCGACCTTCGATTCACTCAGCAAGCTTGATCCACGGCTCATGATCAAGAACCCGGTGATGTTCGTGGTGGAAGTTGGCAGCGTCGCTACTTCGGTGCTGCTGGTCGAGGAAGCACTCCATCGCCAACCGATCGGCTTTGATCTCCAGATTACCCTCTGGCTTTGGTTCACAGTCCTATTCGCCAACTTTGCGGAGGCGATCGCTGAAGGTCGAGGCAAAGCCCAGGCTGATACGTTGCGCAAAGCCAAGGGCGAGACGATCGCCCAACGTTTCCGGCCCGATGGAACTTCGGAAGCAGTCTCGAGCTCACAGCTTCGCGCTGGAGATATCATTCGCGTGGATGCTGGACAGTACATCGCGGGAGATGGCGAGGTCATTGAAGGCATCGCATCAGTGGATGAATCTGCCATTACTGGCGAATCCGCTCCCGTGATTCGTGAGGCCGGCGGTGAACGCTCCGCCGTGACCGGTGGAACGCGCGTGCTCTCTGACTGGATCAACGTCCGCATCACGTCGAATCCCGGCGAAACATTCCTCGACCGAATGATTGCCCTGGTCGAGGGCGCCGAACGCCAGAAGACACCGAACGAGATCGCGCTCGGCATCTTGCTTGCGGGGCTTACCATTGTCTTCTTGCTCGCGGTTGCAACCTTGCAGCCGTTCGCTCTCTATTCCCACGCGCCGCAAACTATCTTTGTGCTGGTCTCGTTGCTGGTTTGTCTCATTCCCACCACCATCGGTGCGCTGCTCTCCGCCATCGGCATCGCTGGCATGGACCGGCTCGTTCAATACAACGTCCTGGCTATGTCGGGGCGGGCCGTTGAGGCTGCAGGCGATGTAAACACGTTACTGCTCGACAAGACCGGAACCATCACATTCGGCAATCGGCAGGCGACTGAGTTCTTCCCCGCTCCCGGAGTCACTGCAGCGCACCTCGCCGACGCTGCACAACTCGCTTCCCTTTCTGACGAGACTCCGGAAGGCCGATCGATCGTCGTGCTGGCGAAAGAAAAATACAACCTGCGCGGTCGCGACCTCGAGGGCATGCACTGCGAGTTCGTGCCTTTCAGCGCCCAAACGCGCATGTCCGGTGTGGATCTGCCTGGTGCGAAGATTCGCAAGGGCGCGGCCGAGGCGATTGGCCGCTTCCTGGAACTGCAGGGTTCAAATGTACCTCGACAGGTTGCCGAACAAGTTGAGGAGATCGCCAAGCTGGGAGGCACACCCCTCGTGGTCGCAGAGAACGCAACGGTGCTCGGTGTCATCTATCTGAAGGACATCGTCAAAGGAGGACTGAGCGAGCGTCTGGCCCACTTGCGTACCATGGGCATTCGCAGTGTGATGATTACCGGCGATAACCCCCTTACCGCCGCGGTGATCGCGCGCGAAGCCGGAGTCGACGACTTTCTTGCCCAGGCTACTCCAGAAGACAAGATGGCATTTATCAAAGACGAGCAGAACAAGGGAAAGCTCGTTGCCATGACTGGCGACGGCACCAACGACGCCCCCGCGCTCGCTCAGGCCGATGTGGGCGTGGCCATGAACACCGGTACACAGGCAGCTAAGGAAGCTGGCAACATGGTGGATCTCGACTCCAACCCCACCAAACTCATCGAAATCGTCGAGATCGGCAAGCAGCTGCTGATGACCCGCGGAGCGCTGACAACATTCTCAATTGCGAACGATGTGGCGAAATACTTCGCCATAATTCCAGCCATGTTTGCAGGCGTGTTTCCAGTGCTCGGCGCCCTCAACATCATGCACCTTGCCACCCCGCATTCCGCCATTCTGTCAGCGGTCATCTTCAACGCGCTCATCATCATCGCGTTGATTCCGCTGGCGCTCAGAGGCGTGAAGTACGACCCGAAGCCAGCACATCGACTGCTGCGCCAGAGCCTCATCGTCTACGGCATCGGCGGCATTATCGTGCCCTTCATCGGAATTAAGCTGATCGACCTTGCGCTGGCTGGCCTGCATCTTGCCTGAGGAGGATTCATGCGAAAACAGCTCGGAATTGCCATTCTTTACACGCTCGTGACCACGCTCCTGCTTGGCGTCGCGTATCCGCTCGTAGTCACTGGCCTGGCGCAAATCCTAATGCGCAACAAAGCCGATGGAGAGCTGCTCACGCGCGACGGCCACATCGTCGGCTCAGCCCTCATCGGTCAAGGATTCACGACTGATGCCTATTTTCATGGCCGCCCCTCCGCCGCAGGAAACGGTTATGACGCTACAAGCTCGGGCGGCTCCAATTTTGGCCCGACCAACAAGAAACTCGTTGATCGCATTGAAACTGACGTGGCCGCCGATCAGAAGCAGAACCCCGGCGTCCCTGTGCCCATCGACCTGGTGACAACCTCCGGTTCGGGGCTTGATCCCGATATCTCGCCCGCTGCAGCCTTTTACCAGGTTGCGCGCGTGGCCGCAGCGCGACACATTCCGGAGGATACGGTTCATGCCCTGGTCCAATCGCACATCCAGCCACGCCAGTTCGGTGTCTTCGGCGAGACGCGTGTGAATGTCCTAGAGTTAAATCTCGCCCTGGATGCGACAACTCCGCAGCGTTGAACAGTGGCTCTCCTTGCATTGATAAGACATTGCACGGGAGGCAAACACTAACTCTCGAATAGCGATAGGAGCCCAGCGCCCTAATTGGCAATGGCTAAGTCTGATCCGCCGCTGAACGAAAATCTCGCCCGAATGGGTCCCGAGAAACGCCCTTATATTGAGTGATGCTTTACTGGCGACAAGCCGACTTTCGAGGAGTAATCGGCGTCGGTGAGTGCCATGGCGATATTGAGCTTATCGACATTTGCGGCTCGGCCTCAGCAGTGCTTCCGAGTCGAAGTCGAAACGGGAGATTCATGGCCCAATCGAGCCAGGATCTCCCGTTATCGCCGTTAGAGCGTTTTCGAGCCTGCGGCCTCAAGCCACCATACTCTTTGCCTGCTCCACCCACTGGTCGTAGTGTTTCTTGATCTCGGTCACGCGCGCATCGATCGCGGCTTTGGCATCGCCCCGAGCTTTCGCGGCTTTCTGCTGCAAGGACTGCACCTTGGCTTCGGTCTCATTTTTGATTTGGTCTGAGCGTAGCCGGCCCTGCTGCAACTTCGCCTGTAACCGAGCATTCAGCCCATCGATCTTGGCCTGCAATTTGGCCTTATTCTCCGCTTTTGCGCGAGCATGCTCGGCCTTCAACTGGTCAATCTCGGCTCGCAGCTCGGCGACGTCGCGGGCCCGCTGCGCTTCTTCGACGCTCTTCCTGGCCGTGCGGACGACGAAGCCATTAAGCGCTTCCATTTTGGTGTCCACTGGTGTCACCCACTCTTCGCTGACATCCGCGACAATTGCATACTTGCCCGGCGTGAGCACCCTCGAAACTTCGGGCAGGAAATCTGAGTCGACTCCGGCCACGAAGAAGTCGGCAAGACTTCCAGCTATCGTGCCGGCCAGCGCTCCGGCTGCGAGCCCAGCGGGGCCGCCCAGCAAGCCGATGAGGCTGCCGATCGCTGTTCCGCTCACCGTTCGAACAGGGAAATCGTCCTCGCCCTGTTTCACAGTGACCGTCCCATCACCGTTCTTGCTGATGACGGCTTTGGCGTGAATCGTGATGCTTCCCTCGAAATCGAGTTGATTGAGCGCTCGCGATCCCTCGTAAGCTTTGGTTTCATTGTCAAAAACGACTACAAGCATTTTTTCCATGACATTCTCCTTTTCAAAATCTCCCATTGAGCGTGGGACTTGTTGGGTTAAATTCAGGCGACTCTCTCGAGCGCGCCCCCGGTGAGTTTGTGGAGGGCCGCAGCAGAACTGATCATCGAGGCCCCATCGAAGATCAGATCCACGCCAATGGCGAAACCGATGAACCAGACGCTCGAAATGGGCATTTGCGCCAGCAGCATGATCCCTAGCCCCAGCGAAACAATTCCTGAAAACACAGCCCAGCCCCAGCTCGGGAACCTCAACATTCCTGCCCCAATGGCGCGAAAGAGACCGCCGACAATGAATAAGGAAGCAAGGACCAGAGTGAGTGTGGCTGCCCCAGCGAGCGGATACCGGATCAGCAGATATCCTGCGAAGCCTCGGAACAGTGCGCTGAGCAAAGACAGTAGAAAGCCCTGCCAGCTGTGAGTGCGAAAGGCATGCACCAAGCCGAAGATGCCGCTGAACAGCAGCATCCATCCGAAGACCAGAACCGTGGCGAAGGTAGCGCCCACATCACCGATCACGCATACCGCGCCGAGAAGCACAAACAAGATTCCAAGGGTGAGAAACCATGCCCAGGAACTGCGAATTTCCTCAATTCCCGCTGCGAGCGGGTTGTATCCAAACCTCATTTCATTTCTCCTTTTCTGAAAATTGATCTTGAACCCCATCATTCCTGCCAGACACATAAATCTGGGCTGATTTGTTTCCCTCGCATTTGATGAGCGCCGGATGCCCCCTTCGAACCCATTCGCGAATAAATAGCGGACAGTTTCGAAGTTCTGTGCCGGCTGCTTCTGCCACGGCGAGGAATCGCACAGCGTCAGCATCCACCCGCGTCACCTCACCGAGTTCAAGAGCAATCGGCGACGGATGAACTTGCATTTGCACCTTCAGCTCCGCAAGATTTTCCGCATCGATACGCCCACTCACTCGGAGAAGGTGTGAGTCGCGACTTCTTTCAAGTCTCAACATCTGGACCAGAACTCACGAGCAACTACGCCCGCAATATGTGCAAGTCGGATGCCAATCGCAAATGACTGATACCATTGAGGATGATGAGAGTTTCCCGTGGCGAGATCTGGGGAATTGTCGGGTTTTCGGCAAGGAGGGCCGTCTTACTGCGTGTGGGGGAGGGAGTCTGAAAGGTCAGCTAGGCAGACCGAAACCGATACTTGTTAATGTTCAAACTCTTGATTCGCGATTCAAGAGTGGAGCGGGGAATGCCCAGGCGGGCCGCAGCACCCAGGGGGCCGGATACCTGTCCGCGGCTCTGTGTGAGCGCATTCTCGATCATTTCCTTTTCCTGGTCGGCAAGGGCGGCGAGACCAATTCCACCATGCGCAGATGTAGGCGAGGCACGCACCACCCAGTTCTCATCCACGGCGAACGTTGCTCCCTCGCACAGAATGACGGCTCGTTCGACCACATTTTGCAGCTCCCTTACATTCCCAGGCCAATGATAGGTCTGAAACAGCTCCAAGGTTCTCTTATCAATCCTGCTGATCTTTTTTCCCATCTTGCTGGCATAGCGCTGAGTAAGGTATGTGACGAGCAGAGGAATGTCTTCGACGCGTTCGCGCAGCGACGGCATGCGAATCGGGAACACGTTCAACCGATAAAACAAGTCGCTGCGGAATGAGCCCACCTCCACAGCGGCCTCCAGGTCGCGGTTTGTAGCGGCAATCACCCGCACGTCAATTGCCACCGGCTGGGCGCCACCGACTCGCTCCAGCTCACGCTCCTGCAGCACTCGCAGTAGAGCGATCTGAGTCTCAGCCGGGAGGTCGCCCACCTCATCCAGGAAAATTGTTCCGCCGTCGGCAAGTTCAAATCGTCCCAGGCGTCGTTGCGTAGCGCCTGTGAAGGCTCCTTTTTCATGGCCGAAGAGTTCGGAAGCGATGAGAGAAGAGGGAATGGCAGCACAGTTCACTGCGACAAACGCGTTCCGTTCGCGGCGCGACCGTTTGTGGATTGCACGGGCTGCAAGTTCTTTCCCGGTTCCCGTTTCACCCGTGATCAGCACGGTGGAATCGGTTGGTGCAACCTTACGCAGAAGGACGAGAACTCGCTTGATTGCATCCGATGCCCCCACAATCTCTTCAAACATGGATGTCTGATCAATCTCTTCCTTGAGAGCCAGATTCTCCTTGTAGAGCTGGTCTTTTAGCGTTTGGATTTCGTCAAACGCTTTCTTGAGCGTTTCCTCTGCACGCTTCCGATCGTCGATCTCGATACTCGCTCCATACCACATCACGACGTTGCCTTGATCATCCCGCAGGGGAACGTTGCGATGCAGGAACCAGAGATATTGCCCATCGACGCGCAGCACGCGGCTTTCGCACTGGAACACCTCTCCGCTGGCAAGGCAAGCCTGCCACCTTGTCATCATTCCTTCTAAGTCTTCAGCGTGAATGAAGGCAGTCCAGGCCCAGCCTTGCAGATCCTCTTCGCTGACGCCAAGGTATTCAAGCCAGCGTTGATTGAAGAAACCGAACCTGCCCTCAGAGTCAGAACTGTGCAGAAACGCAGGGGTCGTGTCAATGACGCGCCGCAGTAGATCTTCGGCGGGAGTTGCTGGCCAAAGCTTACCTGTCTCGCGTGTCGTCGTATCGGCCTCCGTTTCAGGCGGACTGCTGGCATGTCATTTTAGGACACGAGGGCCACGGGTCAAGCCAAACCTATGTGTTCCGGACTTTTGGGGAGGAGATAAAGACATTCCCAAAAGGCTAGGAAATCTCTCGACGTACCGTCGGTTTGGATCCCCTTGAGATCAGGGTCAGAGATGCTGACGACGCCATACGGAGATCTGTAACGATAAGTGGATACAGGAATGGAATGGTCACCGGCGCTCAATTGTTGCGAACAGGGCAAAACGTTCATCGACCCCTATTTACGCGGAATCGGTGAGATTAGTCCTGAAAAACGCCCTAGCATCCTGTTTTCCAGCCCAAGATCGGTCATGGGGTCGCCGAACACTGGCCGACTTCAGGGGAGTAATCCTTCGTTGAGATGCCTAAGCCGCCAAATATCACGAACATGGTGTGCTTTTTCAGGCGTTTGTTATCCCTTGGGAATCCTCGCCAGGATCGAAGGCACGCTCACTCCAACAAGGCCCATTATCCGGATAGCCGGTCATCCACCCGGAGCAGCGGGGAAGCCCCGGAAAACGGTCGCGATGCCGACTTCCAATTACCGATCCGAATCTGCAGTCAAAGATGGAGATTCTATTGGAAGATTTTCGTTTTGAATGTAGATGGCGATTTGCCGTGGCACTACTTCATCTCTAACGCTTTTCTGATAGCCGGCGCCGGAACGCCGGAACGGATCACGGCGGCGCGCAGATCGTCGGCCAGCGCTTGTAGCTCGTCCGGCGCCTGCTGAGCGTGGTAGATTCCGCCGACTTCGAAAAACCTGGAGTTGAGCAGCAGACGAAACAGGAATGCGAGCACAAACACCGGTGTGACGGCGGCGACTCTCTGACTGAAGGGGACGATCTTGTGGCCCAGCGCCTTGAGCACTGCATAGGATTCGTGGATCGCTGCGGCAGCCAGTTTGATGTCTGGGTCCGATGGAGGTTCCTGCTTGTCCGCGGTTGCGAGCTTGAGTGCCAAAAACGTGATGGCTGCGACCCCTGCGGCATGCGTGGCGAGGTAATCGACGATGCGGGTCGAAACCGCAGAACGGAGACCGGCGCGATTGAGGAGGTTGACCAACCTCTTGAGCCGCGGAGTGATAGTACCGTCAATTTCGCCGAAGGGCGTTCGCATGGGCCCATGATCGAAGGGGCCGATGGCGCGGATAAGGTCTCCGTCGCGCTTGCCGCCGGCGAAGACGAAGCCGAGCATCGGCCGCTGCGAACCCAGGGCCGAAACGATCTCGGAGGGACCATTGAGATTGTTGTTCATGAAGACGACGTTGGGCGAGCTGTTGGCGGCGAGTGCGGGCAGCAGTGCGGAAACCTGGTTGCGCCGCACAATGACGAGGATGTAGTCGTAGATGTCGCCCGGCGCGAGTTGGTCGATGGCTTTGACGCGGGCGACGCGGCGTTTGTGATTGAGCGGATTCTCGATGACGATGCCGTTTGTCTGAATTTCGGCGAGGCGATTGCCGCGGGCGAGGAGGGTTACATTGACGCCGTGCGCGAAAAAGCGTTCGGCGCAGACGGAGCCGTTGACTCCCGCGCCGATTACGAGAATTCTAGCGTTATCACTTGCCATAACGCACTTCCGGGAAACAGTCTCACCGGAATTTCCATTTTGCCTTTTGGCTGCAGGCAAATATACCACCAGTTGCCTCCGCCCTCCATGTTCTTTGCATCCATTCGAAGGCCAAAGACCCAGGCTTGCCCAGCAGGGCCTTTGCCGGACAAAAAAGCCATGATTTGCCCCACCTTCCGGGTTCCGAGCATGTGGTCGGCCATCCGGACATCCGGGTACAACCCAGGAAGACACTCCCTGGTAGGGATTCACCGAAATGGTGCGCCCAAACTCATCCTTCACTGGTCTCTTTTCCTCCTGCTAGACTCCTCGCAATGCGATTTCGAGATCTGCAAGTCAGGCTTGGCAAATTTACCGGCCCGATTCGACGCGTCTTCCAGTACAACCGCAGCAACTGGATCCGCGAGATGCCCCGGTCGAAGCGCATCGTCACCTGGGCAGGGGTTCTGTTCCAGGGAACCGCTATCTATTGGCTGTGGTCGCGGTCCCTGGCGTGGCCCGTCATGTGGCCAAGGGATGAGAGCCTGGTCTTTCTCATTGCGCTCGTCTTCTACGCGGTCGGCGGCGCTTTGATGAACGCCATGCTTATTTCGGAATTTGCCCGTAAGACCCAACTTGAAGCCGATCAGATGGCCGCACGCCAGATCCAGCAGACGCTGACCCCGGCGAAAGTTGACGAGTTGCCGGGCTATGAGGTGGAGACGTTCTACAAACCTTTACGGGACGTGGGCGGCGATTACTTTGATGTGATCGAGCTTGCGGGCAAGCGAACGCTTCTTGCGGTAGCGGATGTGTCAGGAAAAGGCATGCCGGCAGCGCTGCTGGCGGCAAACATACAAGCCCTGGTTCGAAGCATCGCAGGTGCCGGTGCAGATCCCCAGGCTTTGGCCGGGCAGATGAACAAACATCTGACCCGATATACCCCCAACGACCGTTTTGCGACTGCAGTGTTTGTCGTGTTGCATCGCGACACCGGAGAATTGACTTACGTAAACGCAGGCCACAACGCTCCGATTGTTTTCGGCTCCGGGTCTGCAAGATCGCTGGAAGCCACCGGCATGCCTCTTGGACTATTTCCTGAAGCGGCGTATACAGCCAGTACGGCTCTTCTTCCCCCTGGCGGCGCTCTCCTTCTTTTCACCGACGGACTCACCGATTCGATTTCCGGGGAGAATGCCGAAGACCGCTTGCGAGAGGCGCTGGCTGATCGCAAGGGAGAGCCGATGCAGATTCTGAAGTCGTTGGTCGACCCACACTTCAATGAGGATGATGTCACCATACTGCTCGTCAAGCGCGATGCCAATCCCGCCTCTCTAGGACTTCTGACTGAACCGCCTTTCGCATAGACCGCTCGATAGCTTTTGAATTGTTGGCAACCTTCCCCAACCCGAAAAATGATTGGAGACGGACTGCCGGTCATCCGGGAGCAGTCGCAACTACTACCAATACTGACTCACTTGTGATCCTGAGCGACGGTATTTGAGGGCCCTTCAACTTTCTCTTCCGGATTAGATGTACGCTGCACTCTTCTCACTGGAGACGTGGGTATGTAGGATGTTCATGGTGCAAAACATCTACCAGCGCGCACGCATTCCTCTCTATGCCGCAATAGCTGCTTTCCTGATTCACCTCGTTTGCAACCCGCATTACGGATTCTTCGGCGATGAGCTTTATTTCATCGTCTGCGGGCAGCATCCGCAGTGGAACTACGTGGATCAGCCCCCCATCGCGCCGCTCCTGGCTGCGGCTTCGCAGGTGTTCGGTCCGTCGCTCGTGTTGCTGCTGGCTGTGCCAGCGCTTTTCGCAGGAGCAGGTATCTATGTGACTTGCCTGGTTGTAATCGAGTTTGGTGGAGCGGCTTACGCCCAACTTCTGTCAACGATTGTGGTTTTCTTCCTCCCGGTATTGACAGACTTCGGAATGAAGGTCTCGCCAGACATGGTCGGCCTCTTTACCTGGCCCCTGATCGCGTTGTGGATCGTGCGCCTGACGAAAGGAGCCAACCCGCGACTGTGGGTGGCAATTGGCGCGCTGATGGGGCTGTCCATACTGAGCAAATACACCGTTCTGTTTTTCGCTGTCGCATTGTTCATGGGGCTTCTGCTCACACCGGAAAGGCTGATTCTTTATTCGCGCTGGTTCATGATCGGGGTTGCGATTTCCGCCGTAATCGCGCTGCCGGCGTTCCTGTGGCAGGCGCACTATGGATACCCGATGCTCGAATTGTTGCGTGCTGGCGAGAACGGCAAGAACGTAATCGTCGGGCCACTGGGCTATATCGGCCAACAGCTCTTGATCAGCGGCTTGCTCGCGGAGTTCTGGATTATCGGACTGGCCTGGCTGTTTTTGCGAGCACGTTTTCGTTTCCTGGCATATGGCTATGTGCTCCTGATTGCCATGATGATCGTGGAACACGGGAAGCATTACTACCCCGCCGATGTATATCCTTACCTCGTCGTGGCCGGATGCGTGCAAATCGAAGATTGGACCAGTAAGCTCCGGAAGGGGCGAGTTGTAATTGCAGCGGCTACTGTTCTGCTTGGGCTGGCTTTCTTTCCGCTCGTGATGCCGGTGCTTCCTGAAGCGCAACTCGCGAGGTACGACAGTCGGCTGTGGTCACTCTTGCACATTTCGAGAAATAGCCTTGCTACCGAGCACCGTGCACAGCCGGAGCTGCCAACCGACTTTGCAAACATGCATGGCTGGACACAGCTGGCCGCAATCGTGAGTCGCGTTTATCAAGGACTTCCGCCAGGGGATCGGGCGCAGGCAGTGGTGATGGCACAGAACTACAGCGAAGCTGCGGCGATCGAGTTCCTCAGTGAGCCGAAAATACCTGTCATCAGCGGACACAATCAATATTTCCTTTGGGGGCCTCGCGGCTACTCCGGCAACATTCTTATCTGTGTTGGAGACAACTGCGACTCGGCTGCCAGGCAATTTCGTACCAGTTCACTGGAAGCAAGGCTTGAAACTCCCTGGATACAGCCCTCCGAATACGGCATTCCAATCATGCTCTGCCGCGGCATAAAGAAACCTATTTCGGAATTGTGGCCACTCACGAAGCTTTACAACTGAGAAGAACCTGATTGCCCTACGGCATCCGGGGCAGAATCACAACTAACCGTCATGTCGTCAGGCACGACACAGCTGAACGATAAATCCATTTATCACTCCCTCATCTCAGCCTGAAACATTCATGCCTCACTTCTGGTGCAATCGGGGATTGGCATTGCGGGCGAATTGTCGCTGATTCGGACAGAACCCCCGAATCTCGAGTTCTGTCCGGATGGCCGGTGATTCGCCCGGAACAGGGAAAACTGGGAGATTTCCCGCGTCCAGTGCTCGACGAGTGCATTGGCGAATATGCACTTGTTGACATGCACTACCTCCGGCATTCCACCATCTAAGGATTGCAACGTTTTGAGAACTGTTCACTCCGGACGCTGCGGTCTGAGATCGTCCGCGACCCCTTCGCAGTGGCTGAAGCTGAGCTCAGTTATTACGGCTGTCTAGCGGAATTGAGGTGAGCGGATGTTCCTGAGCCGCGCTGTTCAGGAGCTGCGTTAGTGGGCGC
>Ga0208034_1000536_pt1 | contig 29867 bp, 32 predicted proteins | sample June2015DPH_8_10_FD_184699 | JGI IMG/M metagenome (GOLD analysis project Ga0208034, IMG submission 184699) | Peatland microbial communities from SPRUCE experiment site at the Marcell Experimental Forest, Minnesota, USA - June2015DPH_8_100... | ecosystem: Environmental > Terrestrial > Soil >...
TGCTCGCGGCGGAGCCTTCTCGAGAAGTGCGCTGGCTCGGGCGGCTGTGGGGCATACCAAAGTTGTTCGACGGTGAACACAGCCTTACGATAGAACGACTTGACGCGAATCGTGTCCGATTTGTCCAACAAGAAGTTTTTAGCGGCATTCTCGTGTCACTGCTAGGGGGCACATTGAGTGCGGCTGAGCGCAGCTTTGGGGAGATGAACAAGGCGCTAAGAACACTAGCTGAGAAATCCACATAACAGCACTGCTGTTATAAGAACACCGCGTCGCGTCGTGTAGCTCGAGCTGCACGAATCGTGCTCGAGCTAAAAGAACAGCTTGCCCAGACCCTCGCTGCGTTTGTCACGAAGATTCTGGCTCGGCCGAGTGGGGGTGCAGACGGGGAACGTGCTACAGAGCCACCCCTTCGCCAGATTATCGACGTGTTGCAGCAGGTCTTGCACATACGATGCGTACGCTTCGGTAGCTCTTCTCCTCCTTCCATCAAAAAAGCCCTCCTTCCTTTGTTTCTTAACTCCTATCAAATATGATAATCGAGAATAGAAGGAATACACCAACACAAAAACGTTACCTTCGACAATTATTACGAGCGGCTGGTCATGCGCGCCACCCATAAAGAATGCATCACCCAAGACGAAGAATATTGCCGTTGCTAAAGCTATTTTTCTGTGCGGTGTCATTCATCTCTAGTCTAGATTCTGATCATAAAAAAGTTGTCAGCTATCTCCATGCTTGTCTAGTCGTTTGTGCTATCGCTGGTTCACTTTAGAGGATCCCTATGAATATGAGCGCGATGCTCAATCCGATCATGATGACGACCGTTGCCCCCGCGATGTAATTGAATACTCTCGTGTTAACGTACTCGCCCATAATCTTCTTGTCGTTCGCGATGACGAGCATATAGATCAAGATGAATGGCAGCAGTATTCCGTTGCCAACTTGCGACAAATAGAGGATGGAAAGGAGCGGCACGTTCGGAAGCGAGATGAAGAACGCTGCTAGCACTATTATTCCTGTATAGAGTCCGTAAAATAGCGGGGCTTCACGGAATGTCTTAGAGACGCCGGACTCAAAGCCGATTCCTTCGCAGACGGAATGTGCAGTCGAGAGGGGTAAAATGCTCGCTGCAAACAGTGAGGCGTTCAAAAAGCCGAAGGCAAACAGAGCAGACGCGTAGTTTCCTGCCAGCGGGGCAAGCGCGGCGGATACGTCAGCGACCGTGTTCACGGGAATCCCGTGCACGAAGATGGTTGCCGCACAGGCTATGATAATAAAGAATGCCACAACATTAGTCACGATCGAACCGGTAATGGCGTCAAGCCGTGAGTAGATGAGGTGCTTCAGCGGAATCCCTTTTTCGACCACTGACGCCTGGAGGTAAAACTGCATCCATGGCGAGATCGTCGTCCCCACCAACCCGACCAGCATGGTGATGTAGGCAGTATCAGGCGTAATGTGCGGTATAAACGTATTTACGGCAGCGATTTTCCAATCAGGATGTGCGAGAAATCCCGAAATAATATACGAGGCGTAGAGCGCCGATCCGACCAAGAACACTTTTTCGACGCTTCTATAGCTCCCGCGAACGACTAACAACCATACGAAAAGGGCGGCAAGGGGCAGTGATGCGTACGGGGGCACACCAAAAATAGAGCCGCTCACTGCTATGCCGGAGAACTCGGCGAGTGTGTTGCCAAAGTTCACCGCCAGCAGTAAGACCATGATAAAGAAGACCAATTTAACGCCTGTCTTCTCACGTATTAAAGAAGCGAGTCCCTTGCCCGAAACGATGCCCATGCGAACGCCCATCTCTTGCACAACGGCAAGTGCCACCGTCATGGGGATGAGTGTCCAGAGCAAGACGTAGCCGAATTGCGAGCCTGCAAGGGAGTAGGTGGTGATGCCGCCCGCGTCGTTGTCGACGCTGGCGGTAATAATCCCCGGACCCATGATGGACAGGAACAGAACGAGCCTGATGAACCACGGGCTCCTGAAGTACCGCGTAATGACCCGGTAATCCACGACGCGACACTCCCTTCAGCCAAACGCCTTGGGAACCCGTTTCTTCCACGCGGTCGGTAAAACGATGTCAATCGCATCGTCAACAGTGACGATTCCCTTAAGTTTCTTCTCTTCGTCAACGACGGGAAGCGCGAGAAGGTTGTATTTGGCGATTTTCTTTGCCACGTCTCGCTGGTCGTCAGTTAGCTGGACTGTGATAATATCGGTGTGCATGAACGCAGAGAGCTTTTCCTCAGGGCGTGCGAGTAAGAGATTGCGCAGTGAGATCACCCCCACAAGCGTCCCGTCCATCGCGATGACGTAGATGTAGTAAATAGTCTCCACGTCTGCTGCGGCGGTGCGGATCTCCTCGATCGCCTGTTGTGCGGTAAGGTCAGCATGAACCTCGACGAACTCATTCGTCATGATGCCGCCTGCCGAGTCCTCGGGGTATTCGAGGAGCTCTCGTATGTCCTCCGACTCGTCTGGCTGCATGAGTTTCAAGATGGCCTCGGCGCGGTGGGCGGGCAGATCCCCCAGCAAGTCCGCAGCGTCATCCGGTGACATCTCTTCAAGAATCTCGGCCGCACGCTCAGTCTCCATCCCTTCAATGAGCGAGACCTGACGCTCTGGGCTCGTTTCTTCCAACGTATCCGCAGCGGCCTCTTCATCTAGCGAGTTGATAATGTTCAATCCGTCGTTCACACTGAGCTGGTCGAGGATGTCCGCGATGTCGGCGGGGTGAAACTTGGTTATTTTGTGCTTTGGGACTTTCAGCTGCAGGGCCGAGGGCCCGCTGTGCAGGGTGTCAACGGCGTCCCAACTGATGTAATTGCCCTCTAGGGGAATCCGGGACCTGTCTGCGACTTTTTCCAATCCGAGCCGCCGCAGCAGCCCACGGACGCCGATGTCGACGCCGATGAGTCGATAAGAGCCGTTGGTGGCGGAGAGCTGCAGGTCATTGACGCGTCGCAACTTCTTTCCCCGCACGTCGATGACTTGCCTGTCAAGAACATCTTCGACCAAGTGCACCTCATGCTCTTGCACTTCGTACGGCTGTATCTCGTCACGGCCGACTTTGAGAGGAATTTGCCTTCCTAAGCCTTCCACCTGTGTCCACGGAACGTTAAGCGTGCGTTTATCAGACGTTCTCACGGTCAGGGCCTTTACCCTTGGATACGGCGTATCTGCCGACACGATCACGTCTGCAAGCTTTCCTACTTTTTCCCCGTGAACGTCAATCACAGGCTTCTTCACGATTTCACTCAGGCTTAGCAAGGCCATTTCCTTCCCTCCACTATACTAAGAGAGGCACCGTCCCCTCCTTTACACGCTCCATGACGATCATCTCGGTCAAATCGTCGACACCATCAATCGCGCGTATCTTACTGTTTATGATCTGATTGAGCTCCTCCATATTGTGAGCCCAGAGCTTTGTCAGAAGGTCATACTCTCCTGACACGCTGTACACCTCTGAAACTTCTTCAAGTTTCGAGAGCGCGATTTTCACCGCGCCGTGCTTTTCGGTCTCTGTTTGGATGATGATGATCGCCGTCATTTCTAGGCCCACCTTCTCAGGGTCGAGAATCACTGTGTATCCCCTGATCACCTCTCGCTCAAGCCGCTTGAGCCGGTGAGAGATAGTTGCATCAGGCACGTCGATGTCTTCTGACATCTTTGATAGTGTGATCCGGGCGTTCTTGACGAGAGAGTGAAGTATCGCTAAATCAGTCTCATCCATCTCAGAGTCAACGTCTGCAGTCATAGGTGACTTTGAGTGTATTACTTATTGTTTATAATATTTTGGGAAAAAAGAATCTAATTAGAGTGAAAATTGAGCAATTTACTAAATATCGCTGTTCAGTTCGGAAATAGTAAAGCGGCTTGCCCGTACCGCCTTATTGCCTCACGAGTGACGACTGTGCGCGCAGCTAATGCGACCGGCCAAACGGCTTGAGGGACTGTCGGCCTATCCAGTGATTTGCCCTCTCGGAGATACTCCCCAAAAGTGGATCAAAACCGCAACTTCTATTGCCGATCACTCCATTTTTCAGGCGGATGAAGAATATCTGGGTGCTGGCGGGACTAATTACTGTAGCAGTTATTCTTTCGGCTGGATGCATTTGTTCTGTAAACGCACAGTCTTTATCAAGGTCAAGGGTTGGCAATAGTTATCAAGGCCAAGGATTGGCGTATGACGGGACATATTACTACTATATAACAGACACAGGAATCTCCAAATATGATTCTAATTGGAACCTTGTCACGTTGAATCCCAATGCCGCCGGGCAATGTGGGTCGGGCGTTGCCCACATCTCTGAATTGGGAGATGGGAAGGTATATAACGGGGTGCTCTATGCTATAGCTGTTGATGGTAGCACGAATGCTGCGTATTTAGGAATGTGGGAGACAAGCTACCTAAACTTTATACGCTCTGTTAATTTAGCTGAGGTACGTGGTACGTGGTTTCAAGTTCCCCCCACCGGAGCGCAATCTTCTGCATCTGGTGTCACTGTTAACCCCAGTGCTCATGCTCTTGCCGTTGTATCGTATGGTGAGGCGCCACCGCCCCAATCGAATGGTATACAAGGGGCAATTTTCCTGTATGATCTCACGACATTTGCATATAAGGGCGTAATTTCACCAAGTCACACAATGTGGAACAGTCAAGGTATCGACTATTATAACGGACACTATTACGTCTCTGCCGATTCCGATTCACAAGCCCATCAAGACAACTTTTCTACCGGCGGCGTCTTCATGGAGAGTAATAACGGGGGCGGTACTACTAGGATAATCCCTTATTCAAGATTCACTAATGGTGGCGAAATACAAGGAATTGACGTAAAAAGCACCGGCATCCGCGTGGAATGCGGTGTGTATGTCTATACATTCACTGCTGCTCCGCCGTATGACTTGGTACAGACAGTAAAACAACCTGCACAGTAAAACAACCTGCACCCCGACGCAGACGACCCTCACCGCGTCCAGCACCACCCGCGCCGTCAACCCGTCCGTTAGCTTCATAGGCAGCTTACTAAAATTTTGAGTTAGTGTTGATGTTGCAGTCTCCATCCGACCTACACAATCCCCAGGCCTTGCACTAGCGAGATAGCGGCAGCAACAATGAAACCAACCGCAGCAGCAAGCTTAGCTTTAGTGTCAAGTAGGATTGCTGACAAACCTTTTCTGAGAGGTCATTTCTGACGCTCGCTGGTTCTGAGACAGGAGGTGCAGTAGATAGTCGTGGCGGCTTCGCCCTTCAGATCCTCACAAATATTCTATTGTTCTCAGTTTTGGTTTCGTACGTTTCAAGGTCCATTGTCTCGATCTGCTCCATGATTTCAGCCATCTTTCCGGCCATTTGAAGAAAATTTGCGGGCATCTTCTGCATTATTTCAGGTGGTGTGCTCAACTCTTTAGGATCTGAAAGTTTCTTTCCAGTTGTTACGTCATACGTCGCAAAGTGAAGCGCACACATAATTACCTTACCTTGAAGCGTGCCCAAGTGAAGTGGCGCATTCATATGCGGGCACCGATCATTGAATGCGTAGAACTTGCCCTCAACGTTGGCGATAACCGCCTTTTTTCTCTCAACCTCAACAAGGCTCATTTTGCCTTTTTCAATATCTTGTTTATCTGCAACATCAACCCACTTCATACGTGTACCTCCTCATTTGCTAACAGCGAGGGATACATAAGTTAGAGCGATAAGGGTTTTGGTTTCGGTTTTTTGCTTAAGTATTCTAAGTGTAGCCGTGCTTAACCGCCTATAGCGTGCTCGAAATTGTACTATCGTAGAACGACTAGCAATTATGCTATTAGAGATACAAAAACGCGATGCAATCACTTCAGGTTTCAAGCCAGTTCTAAAAATAAAGCTAATTTCAGCTTAAAACTACAAAATGAGAAATGAAGTGACAGTTAGCAGGTCGCTTAAAGAAACGTGAATTGCATTTGAAATGTTGGGGTCACTTTCGGTGCGTTCTCGTAGCGCCATTATAAGCTGCAGGATCAAACTGCGCTTTGTGCAAATTTACAGGTCAGAAAGTTAAAGCCGAAAACAAGGAAGCTATCTACAACCTCTTTGCTGCCTACATCCACACAGTGCCACTAAAAGAGCTGATAGAGAGTATGGAACGAGCGCGGCGAGACGCCCAGCTCAGATATGTAGTAATATACGGGCGGCCTGCAGCTATTGCCTCGGCAGAGCTGAACGGCTCGATGGATCGTATCTGCGCCGTTTGTGCTCGAGTTAAGAGAGCAGCTTGCCCAGACCCTCGCTGCGTTTGTCACAGCGTTTCTGACTTAGCCGCGTGGTCGTAAAGACGCGGAAGAGCTTGTTGAGCCGCCTCACCGGAGAGTTCGATAACACGTAAGATGATGACATTACAGCGTATTTTTGGCAAAAAAATATGTGATTAAGCGTAGCTTGTGGGGCAAACTCCCATAATCTCAGGCTAACCCATCTGACGCCGCCTTCAGCATTTTCGACAAACAAAGCCCGCATATCTCGCTGGCCGCCGCATCAAGCACAAACAGGTAGGGACGCTCCTTACCGTCCTGCCACACTTCGAGGCCATTCTCATAGACGTGAAAACTGGCGATCTTCGAGAGCGGCAGGCTCAACGGCTTATGCCCCGCGAACGGGTTTAAAAACAGGCGTTGATTACTGACGATCAAGTCCCCGCGTGACGTTTCAAGCAACTCGTCGTGTTTGACGATGTGGCCGCGCGATTGACCTACGCGATAGCGCACAGGAAAGCCCCCCACCTTTATCGGGAGAGGGATCGAGAGGCCGTGACTCGCTCCAGAATAGCCCAGGTTAACCGTTTTGATCTCCTTGAGCACCGTCGCTGTTCGATAGTACGCAGTCTCGCCTTTTTTCATAATCGCGTCGATGACCGTGATAACCGGGAGTTGTGCACCGGTATATGGAGCTATTGCCGCAGCGTGCGCCTTCTCCGCCTGCTCCTGCGCTAATCGTTGTCGGCAACCTTTACACAGCCCGTCGTCTGCGTGTTCTAAGAAGCCTAACTTATGCCCACACTCTTTGCAATACGTCATTTTTCAGATCCTCCTCACCAGGCACCGGCTGCACCTTCTCCTTTGGGACATTCGACACTCAGCTTACGCACTCAGGCTACCTATTTTTTTTGAATTGGATTATCTGTATCCGTGATCCCCTGGGGGGCAATGCTGGGCAATCCACTTATCATTGGGATGTTGGCCGAACGTGGCCCTCCCACCTTGGCTCCATTTCAAGAGTGCTTGCTTCTCGGAAGACGGACCGTCACTCGGAAAAACGGCTCTCTGATGAAGCAGAAGCACACCCACTAGGTATGAGATCATTTCCGCGTCTCTTTTATCGCTGGTTTCTGTGTATTGTTCTGGGTCTCGATTCACATCTGCTTCGATCATCACATATGAGTCGCCATCATTTCTGAACCGTACGACATATGTGCAATGACCTGTCCAGCTGCGGTGGAAATATTAGACATTACGTTTCCGGAAGACCAACAACTTGTCTTCCATCTGTTCAGGTACACACCCTGCGCAATTTATGCATCTCGATTGGCGAGAACCGTCGATTGAGAGCAATTGTCGTGCGCTTTGATGGAAGTGCCTCGGGTTTCCAGTCCTCTCGCTTTGCAATTTTCATTTAACTTCTTGCAGGACCCAAATACTAATCACGGCCAATGAACTGTTTTGGATGAGTCTTCTGCTGGATGGCTAGGTCTACAAGCCACTGCTGTGTGGGATCTCCATTTGTCGCTTCAACCACTCGGTCAAACCACACGTTTGCTGCGCCAATCTCTCCTACGCGACGATGAAGCTCGCCAATAAGATACGTGTACCCACCTGTGTCGCTCACAGAGATCTCTTTAAGCTCCATGGCTCGCTCAAAGTATTCCAGGGCTTTTAATCGGTAGAAACGCTCCTTTCGAGGATCTTTAGAGTCATTACAGCACCACGCTGCGCGTAAGTAAAGGTCTCCGATAGACTGCAAGGAATCTCCTTTCCATTGAGCAATCCACGCAGCGAATTCGTACTGTCGTTCGGGCGCAACGAATTCGTACGGTAATTTAGGCGTCACGCTGAAGTCCTTAATAAGCGGCGTGATCTGTTCACGAATGTGTTCCCTTAACGCTGGGTCGAGACGCTTTCGTTTAAAAGCATCGTGATAACCTGTATAGTGATACCCTGTATAGCCGCACGATGGACACGTATGGATGATCATATACAGTGGGTCGGAGCCCCCCGCAATTGGACGGAGATCAGTAGATCTACCGTATGTGCTGGAGATCATGACATCTAGACTCTCAAATTTCGTGTGACAGCAGGGACACGTTAAGGATATTGGTATGGGTAATGTCATGTTTCACCACTTTTTTTTCTTGGCGCAAATGATGGTCAGATTTTTTTGTGTCTTTCTCAATGAATGAACTTTGATCGCTGAAATAATCTTATGAGTTGATTTGGTTTCGAGTAGGCGCTTGCGTGCGTCGGCCTACTCAAAGCCGTTGTATATCTTGTCAAGATTCACCGCGGCAATGGTCTTTTCCCGGTAGAACCGTCGCTTCTCCTGAACCGCCGCATGGAGCTGTGGATTCGAAATGCCGTTTTGCAAAGCTAGGTATGCTTCCATGAACGCCGCGAGGTCATCGGCAGCTTTCACGAGCTCGCCGTCGACTGGATTGAAGCGATCCTGATTGTACGACGCGCTTATTGTGTCAGAGGTTGTGCGGCGTACCTGCCCGTCAATCGTCACCTTGGAGACAAACTCGTCTTCCGTAAACATGCGCATCTCGGGCTGCCACGCCTTCGGGATGAGCTCTGGCCCGTAAATTCTGCGCTCCATCTCTTCCCGTTCAAAGTCCTTCACGAAGCGGTCCAGGCCCGTGGCCGCCCTCTTGACGGGGCTGATGATGTCCTTGGTGAGGACTTCGGGCAGGTCGTGGAACAGCCCGGTAAAATAGTTGTTCGTACAGCGCTTGGGACACGCGTTGATCTCGAGTGAGAACAGGTACGAAATGATCGCCACAATGAGCATGTGGCCGAGCACTGAGGTTCGCGGGATTCGGTAGAGTTGCCCCCACCGCACTTGAAAACGCAGGCGCCCGCACAAATCGACAAAGCTCCGATAGGTCGGGAAAAGGGCGAGGTGGCGCAGTCCCTCGACGTCAGCCAGCGCCTCCTGGCGCCTCTGCAATCCGCGCCGTATCTCGTCAATCTCATAATCGTTCGTATTTTCGCGTTCTATGATATCAAACTCCCACTTGGTCGCGTAGAAGTGGGCGGCGTCGAGTACCTTCCTGCTGATGGTGTTCGGTGGGCGGAATAGGTACGCTTCAAACCGTTCGTCGAGCCCATTTAGATCAGCAATAAGGGGCGTAAAGCGCGCGTAGACCTCGTTCTTCAGCTCGTTAAACGTCTCGTCGTTTGCCTTGATCCTCTCGAAGATCTGGGGTTTTAAGTCGGTGAGGGTGAGCCGTTCGAAGTACTCAAACAGACCGCTCTCGATGACCTCGATCCAACTGAAGTCGCTGCTGTGTTCGGCGAACTTGCCGAGCACGTAGGCGATGGCCATCTTGTGTCCCTGCTTGTCGAGTTCGGTCAACGGGACGGGGCACAGCTTGTCGTTCCAGCGGCGCATCTCCGCTGCTTGAAAAAGCGTTATCAGAAGGTCTTTTCCCACCATGTCAAAAGTCTCCTCAACAACACTTCTAGGTCTTTCAGCTGTTACTAACTTAGAAAGCATTTCGCATATCTTAGTCGGGTGCCGGCCTTGTTAAGAACCACTCTCCGGCGGCGCTGCCAAGTTGCAATGATGAGAAACGCAAACCTTTTTGTCGATCGCCAATATAAAAGCCGATATTAAAAAGAGGGGAATGCATATCACGTGAAGCAATTTTGCTCTAGCTGTGGAATACGCCTCGAAAATGGCGCTGCTGCCTGTCCGATATGCGAAACCCTCCGAACGCCAGCCTCAGAAGCGTTGACCCCCCAAGAGGCATGCCCTGCGTGTGCAGCCCATTCAGATGCTGGCGCGCGCTATTGTCAAGACTGCGGGCAACCGCTGCGCAAGGATGTTCGCGCCCCTAGCAATGGTACGGACCGCACTTTAATTAATGCCAAGAACCTCATCAGACGGAAACAGCAGCTTGACAGAGTTCTTCGACCCCCCAGAACACTGCGACGAGCTTTGTCTACTATGTTTCATCGAGGGATTATCGCCTCTACTACTATATCTTATCGAGGGCCTATGGTCGCTGCTCTTTCAGCAATTGTGCTAGTAATTGTGCTCCTTTTTGTCGCGGCTTTCATAGCAATTGTCGCCATCGTATTGTGGCCAATTACGATTATCGTCGTCGCGCTCTACGCTATCGCCTGGATTTATGCAAGACGGGGCTATTCAAACGCGTACGCCCAGCTAAATACTTCACTAGGTATAGGTGGGCTTATTGAGTCTTTACTCCACGGTGTGCCCGCAGATCAGAACATCGCAAGTGAAGGGCTCGTATTGCTCAGTCCCGATTCCCTGCGCGCATTAAATCACGTGCTTCGTGAGGGGCGCGATCCTGATCGGCAGGAAGCAGCGCGCACGCTGGTTAAAATAGGGGATCCAGCAGTCCCGGCGCTGATAGACGCGTTGAGCGACACCGGTGAGACTGTGTGCCTGGAAGCTCTTCTTGCGCTCGGTCAGATACAAGATAGTCGGGCGGTAGTGCCTCTAACGAAGCTGCTCGGCGATACCGAGCCTCAAATCCGCAGAACTTCGGCTGAATTATTGGGCAAATTCGGTGACGTTGATGCGGTTGAACCGCTCATTCAAACCTTGGACGGGGACGATGAGCAGCTCAAAGTGATCGCAGCGCACGCACTCGCGAATCTTGAAGATCAGCGGGCTGTCTATCCTCTCACTCAGCTGCAAGATGATAAAGATCCGCGTGTTCGGAGCGCAGCAGGTGATGCTCTGAGCCGCTTGGGCATTCCGCCGATTGAAAGCACTCAATAAGGCAACTCCGCCAGCTGATACCAATATTACGTTTAAGGCATAGATCCGCTCGTTGCCATTCCCCCTGGCATCCATCTTGTGGCAATAGTAGATCTAGATGTGAAAGACAAACTAGGGCATCTACCAGACTTTTTTCGATGCTTTGTCGAGCTCGTCACGTATCTGATGAAGAGCGAGCACGACAAGGCTGGTCAGCTCTTCGTCGACATCACCGGCGGGCGAAAGACCGCGTCGATCGGCGCTTTGCTAGGGGTTTTTAAGAACGTGAGCGAGGTCGAAGAGGTCTTTTGCGTTACTGAAGAAGAGACGGCATATTGCCGCTCTGCAAGATCTCTCGGCAGCTGCAACAGACCAAACACAACCTGCTCAAGTTGGTTGCCGAGGGTTTGAGCGATATCGACCTGCTTAATGAAGAGCTTGAGATAAGGAGGACGATGACGTACACGCATCTTCGCGATCTTAAGGACCAGGAACTGATCGCGGAAACGCCTGAAGGGACGAGCTCACCTGGGCGCAAAAAACTGCTTCTCGTCTAACGCTAGTTTCGGCTCAAAGACAATCTGAGAGCCAAGCCTATACGAGTTCTTGCACCTGGAATCGTGCAGTTTCCTTTCGGACGGCATACGGGGTGAGATTGCCGTTTGACGTGCCATTAGAGGTTTTGCACTCTTCTGATTTTGATATTTCGAACATGCGCGCAGTAGCTGCCATACTGAAGACTCTCGTTCGAAAGCAAAGGGCCGTCGCCAACCTTCTTCATCTCACCGCTCACGCGACAATGCAGAGCTTACTCTCCACAGACCGAGGTGCGCTTTCTGTCTTGGAACTGAGTATCGTAAAACAGCTGCTCACGCGATACTTCGGGTTTACAGGGCGTGCCTTCGCGTACCCCTCTCTCACGAGTTCGTAGTTCACGAGCACATTCTCCACAAACACGAAGCGTAGCAACCGCCTGTACCTGTCGGTTTCAGAGACATCTTTGACAAAGGTAACCATCTTGCTGGCGACCAGCTCCTTGTCCCGCGCGGTGGCTTCAGGACCAAGCCACTCTTTCTTCGTTGTATCCTCAGGGGCGTTCATACCAATGTACCGCACCTTGTAATCTGTGCGTTAATGAGAACGTGGATCGTATCTCCATCAATGGCCTTCGTCACCACGCAATTGATGTGCTCGCAGCCGTTTTGTGGATACGGGAAGTTCTTTCCAACGATGAGGGGGGCAGGCGGCACCGGCGCGGCCGTGCTCCGAGGAACTATCGTAGGCATGACTGAAGGGCGTACGCTCGTGGCGGCTCCGTGTGAGCCACTCGCAACGGAAACTGTCGGAAGCTACGACGGTGCGTATGTGCCTGAATTGTGGCGTTACCCATTCGCTGATCCGGTGCATCCGCAAATAGCAATAATGAGTGCTACCGCAGCGATCGCGTAAAAAGCGGGCCTGATGCCCTTCATTGATTAAAGAGGACGGTCGATGGCTTATAACGTTCTCCTTCAGCCGCGTCCCTTTTCGCGGGAGCTGTTACGCCAACGTGCGATCCGGAGCCGTCTCGTTTGCAGCGTGCTTGGTTTTTCTTGCGGCGAGTTGTAGTGTTGCTCCTGAAGACGAGTATGCCGTACGCCGCATTCGCTTGCGACCGTATTCGATCTAAATCAAAACACGACTGCCTGTTTGGGAGTTTTTGGTTCTTTGTAAAACCTGTACGGTTGCCAGCAAACGGCGTTTGCAGTTTGTTATTTTTGTAAAAAAGGCAAAAAAAGCCCGTTTTGACGATATTGCGAGGTTAGGTTTATATGCGACGGATCGAGCACGCTTTATATGGCAATCGGGGCCTCGGCCCCCCCCAACAGGACGCTGCAGAACGCGAACCCCGCTTGCACCAACAGAATTCAGAAGTGAAGACTAACATGCCACACAAGGACAAGGCCCACAAATTTGACGAGGCAAATGCATGGAAAAGCCTAAAGATCACGTAAAGCCGATGAATCTTGAAAAAGAGCCGTGGGAGCGAGAGCTTTGGGAGCAGTTAGACGGCGAATCCGACAGAGCATACGGTGCCTTTCAAACATACTTAAACCTCGGGATGGGTCATAGAACGTATGTTGCGGCCGCGGAAAAGCTCGGAAAAAAGCGAAATTACGAGGCAGCTCTGCGTCAGTGGGCCAGCAAGCACCAGTGGCGTGCTAGCTGCCAGGCCTTTGATGCCGCACGGCTCGAAAAAGAGCGGGAAGACGCAGAGCAGGCCCGTTTAGAGATCTTCGCAACTGGATTCACACTCGGGCACTACTTTTTCGAGCACGTCGGACAAGATCTCAAACGCCAGTGGCAGGGTATACAAATCAATCCTGAAACCGGCGAGGAAGAACCGTATAAGAACCCTAACTCGTTCTCGATCAACCAAAAGCTGAAGATGCTCAATTGGGCCTATGACATGGCCGTTAAGAACGCAGTCGAAAAGACGAGCGTGCTTGAAATCGGAACAAAAGCTCTCAAAAAGTCCTCCTTTGATGAAGCCTTCGATGAGATTTTGGATGAAGATCCGGATCTCCACGACGCTCACTGCAGACTCATAATAAGTGCACTCAGAAGGGCTAACGGTCTCGATCGCGAAGATTCGAAAAAGTAGGACAAAGCACCGATTGCCTTGACATCGCAAAGACGTGATAGGAGAAACAACCCACGCTTATGCTACGGAGCACGAGGGGGAGAAAGCCTTCTTATTCGTGCTTGAAGAAAAGCAGCCACGAGTAGGAAAGTGACCACGCATCGAGTCAAGTTTTACAACTTGAAGAAATAGTTTTACAACTAGTGGGAGAACACAGCATCGGATCTCGCCTCTCAGCTCTCGAATCACAAATCGCATGGCTAAAACCACCTCTTCTTTCAAACGAAAGCTTCTTGCCTCACAAAAACGAAAACCAATGGGCTCGGCCGGATTCGAACCGGCGACCTCCAACCGTGTGAACGCTCCTTTTCGAAATTGGAGCCCTTGATGAACTTCTTTATGTGTGATTGCCTGCTAATGAAAGAAATCCAGACGCGCAATGGCAGAGGGTATAAGGAGGAACATTGCACGTCTAGTAAGGAGGATCTTGGCGCGTCTTAACGAGAAACAGACGGCAGGAATAGCTTATTTCGGAACTTACGACCGAACACCCACAAGGTAGGGTAAAAAAGGTGCCTCAAAGCGGTCTCGAAAGTCTCGCACTTCAGTTCGACCGTAAAGAACTCGCGAGCTGCACGGAGTATCGGAAAACAGAGCTTACACGCAAATCTGCTGACTCGATTAACAGAGCTCCAAGTGCATTCTGGCTCTCCACCTTTAGGAGTATCAAGTGCAAAAACTCTCACCGATTTTGCGCTTAAAAACGCTTGCGAAATACGAGAGGCGAAATACGAGAGCGACTAGTCTGCCCGAGAAGCTTTCTACGTTCTACTAAATAAGAGTCGCAGCGTGTAAACTAGGAAAAGAAGACAAAATTGACTAAAGTCAGCAACGCAAGCTTTTTAGGCGGCCAGCGTTCTGGTACATGTCTTATGCGCTTGAAGTCAGAAAGTGAGACGCGTCGCTTGCGAACTAGTAAAGGGGAGATCATAAGGACGAGACTAACAAAACGTCGGGCTCGAATCTTACTTGCGAGGCGATTGAGATGCTCTCTCAGCCGGATTGTTCTATAGTCAAAGTTGTGGGGAGCAAAGAGCAGGGGATGGGCTGCCTCGTTGACGATGAGCACGTCGTGACTTGTGCGCACGTCGTATCGCTTAGCGATACAGGCTCGAACGCCTACGTAGAGCCACGCGAGTCAGTCACGGTCACGTTCCTTTTCGAAGCAGACCGTCCTGGATACAGCGCTCACGTCGTTACGTGGGCCGCTCCCGAGAATGACCCGTGCTCCGAAATCCTTGACATCGCCGTTCTCAAAATCGATGGCAGCAGGCCGCTCGACGCCTGTGCGGCCCAGCTCATCGACCGCGAGGGACGCGGCAATCAGTTCAAGACCTACGGCTACCCGGAGCGTTACAAAGGCGCGAGCCCCACGTGGGCATACGGGGAAATATGCGATCGACTCGACACAGGAATTCTGCAAATTGAGCACTCTAAGGACAAAGGCATCTTCGTGCAAGGCGGCTTCAGCGGTACGCCGGTGTGGGACGAAACCCGCGAAGGTGTAGTCGGCATCGTTGTCTCTGCAGAGGCGCGTGACGGGATCGCACACGTGATTCCTAGCGAACAGCTCATTAAATGGTGTCCGAATACGGTTTATCGCGTTTTTAGTGGCGCGCAAGTGCTTTCCGGCACCCGCAGATTTAATCCAAATGCCACGGAAGGCGAGGTGCGCGGGCTTGAGAAGCACTCAGAATACAGCGGCGGCCAGCACGGAAGTGCAACGCAGGTCTGGACGTTTCGTCTCGAACGCGTTGACAACGACGGCAACCGTCTACGTCCCATCCCTGTGCAGATGCGTGGCCGCGGATTCGACGGCGTGATTAGTGAGGGCGATTACGTCGAGGTCAACGGAAAGTTCAAGGGAGGCGTCCTGAACGCCCAAAGCGTGCATAACGTGACGACTGAATCAACCGTGACGCCAAAACGGGTATCCCGTGCACTTGTGGCGGTCGGTGCCGTTTTTGTTATCGCCATCTTCTTGTTCGTCTTCGGTTTGTTTGGGTACATGTTTGTCACGCAATCCGGCATATGGGATCAGCTTCCGTTTAACATTGTATCTCAGTCGCCAATTGCGTCTCAGTCGTCAAAACTCGCGATCTCAGCGCAATACGTGGGTGACCTCACCCAGGTGGGCGGATTCCCGGCTAAGCCCGGCATGAAGTACGTCGAGTATTCCGCGACCGTGTCAAACCTCAACGCGAAGAATCGTCCGATGGAGCCGGAAAACTTCAAGATAAAAGGCATGAATGGCAACGTCTACAGTCTCGACCAGACCACACACTTCGCTGCAAACGGCATGGACACCGTGACGAGCTCACAGCCAGGCGATAACCTGTCGGGGAACGTGATATTCAACGTCCCACAAGACTTCGTGCCGCAAAGCATTATATACCAGGATATGTGGGACACAGCGACTTGTAGCGTGTAGCAGTGCCAAGCTGCGACTTGATTAGCGAGGTGAAGGGTTTCCACAATGACGCGCTACGGCGGGAGAAACAGATCGCGCAGCGCGATCTAATCTTGTGCGGAGTGTGGCGCATCGAGTAAGAGCTGGCGGCTGCCGCACGTCTACGGGATTTTAAAAAGAGTCTGATGCTGAAACGACTGGACGAGACTGTGGGGACGAGCCGTTACGTACGTTTTTTGGGTCGTGACGTGCCAGCAAACGTCAGGGAGTCTCTGCTGCTCTCGTTTTCAAGTCATTGAGTAGGGAGTGTGTTGACATTATGGCAAAGCAACTGATCGAATATGATTACTATGGCTCCTCCGTCTTGGTCGAGGTTGACGAGGAGGAGCCGCCAGAAGGTTTCGAACGGGCGGGTTTTGATATTAGAGATCATCTTCCCTTAAAAAAAGCAAAAGTTTCGCTTGAAGACGCCTTTTCGTCCATCAAGCCTATAGCACAAGCCATTACGGATCAAATACAAGCGCTTAGCGTAAAGCCGCAAAAGGCAGCAGTTGGATTCGGTCTTACCATGAAGGCTAATGCCGGTGCGGTTATCGCTTCAGCAGGGGTCGAAGCGAACGTAAACGTAACGCTGACGTGGGACTTAGAAGGCCTGCGATGATTGGCAGCCGAAGCGTTCTATCGGGCATCCTTTGCTAGATGCGTTGGCAGTCTTGCAAGTTTTGAGACGTATAGGGCAGTCGTATCGTTGGGAGCTGTAATCCGCTTTGGCGTGGTGGAACGAGATTTTGCTGCGACGAATCTCCGGAAGCTTGTGTCTTGGTAATGCAGTGTCGGTAAGAATTTCTGGGTAACGTTCAGTAGCCGACATAGTGGTTGATGAGATCGATGCTCCACACATAATCGTTGTGATTAGCCGCGCGCGACTAAGCACAAGCCAGCAAGTCAAACAAATCAAGATCGTTCTAAGGGCAACTTGCATAATTTACGATCCTCAGCAATATATGTTGAGCAATATTGTTAATATTGCCTTCTTTTTACAATTGAAGCCCATAAATCTCTGCAATGTACAGTCGCCTGTTACAAAGGGTTACATAGGAAAAGAGTCTGTTTGATTTTGAAACACTTACCGCGGCATCGTTGGGCGCTAGAGGTTCTTTGCGGTTCGCTTTTTATCGTGCGGTGATAGCGTGACAAATAGCGCAACCACGGAGAAGAAATCTGAGCTGTTAGACATCACGGCTCCCAAAACAAAGCACATCAACCAATCTTTAGAGATCTCCGTCAAGCTGACCAAGAACAATTACCCTCTTCCAGATAAGCAAATCACGCTCCGGTGCTCGACCGATGGCGGCGTCTCGTTTTACAATATTGAACCGCCCAAGCTTGATCAGGGTGTGACCAATGAGGAGGGTTGCCTCAAGTTCAAGAACGTTCAACGGAGCGCGGGAACCTACCAGTATCACGCTTGCTGCGAGTCCAACAAGGACATTGTTAGTAAAACTGTCAATGTGAAGACGGTCGTGACTTGGGGAAAGAAGACTACAGGGAGCGTGATTGGAAGTTTATTAGGCCTCGTAATTATCCCGGCAATATTGACAATATATGCCGCTTCGGGCAGGCAACTCGTAGGTCTATGGTGGATGCTGATAGTCTGGCTTCTCATTTTTTTGTTCATAGTGATCTTTATGGTGGGCGCAGGGTACGGCATGACGGGTCGCTGGCCCGGATTACTGATTGATGAACGTTATCGAATGAGCACCTCGCGCCTCCAGTTAATTGTCTGGACGCTCGTAATCGTACCGGCGCTCTTGGCATTCATCTTCATCAACATAGGACACGGGTCGCCTGATGCCGCTTTGAACATCGCGATTCCCCCTGAGCTCTGGGCGCTCCTCGGAATTAGCGGTGGCGCCGCGGTTGCTGCTCCAGTCGCTAACGCAGTGACAAATCAAAATAAAAAGGTGAGCGATGATGCAGCGACGCGAGCGAATACCACTGTTGACGGCTCGGATCATGTGGGTGTGCTTGACGTTAACACGGCAGCAGAAAGCGCGAGCTTTTCGGATATGTTCGAAGGCGATGAAATTGGCAACCGGGATCACCTCGATGTCTCAAAAGTGCAAATGCTTGTGATTTCTATTGGTCTCGCGTTGGGTTACGGGGCTGCTATCGCAATCATGCTTGCCCAAGCGGCGCACGCAACCCCTCCTGCTCTCCCGCTTGGCAGCTTTCCAGCGGTTGATCCGAATCTTGCGACGCTGTTGTTAGTTAGTCAGGGGACGTACGTCGCGTACAAAGCGGCACCACATACGCAATCCGCTGATGAGACTAAAAATGGTCGACGCAGCCCTTAGTGCGCAACAATTTTAGCTTAGAATTGACTTAAAAGGCGTTGTTCGTTTATGGCGAAACACGAAGTCACCTTTGTACGGCATTAATTGCCGCATCAACTATGACATCTTCCACCATGGTAAGCGATGGATCAAAGCATCGCTCTCTCATCCAAATGTCTTTGGCAGTAATCCCAGCCTTAATTCCAAGGGTAAGCTCATTTATGCGTTCCGCCACGGATTCCTGAGAGATTATCTGCGCCCCTATTAGCTTGTCACTAGATGCTTCGAAGATTAGTTTAGCCGTAATGGCCTTTCCACCCGGAAAGAACCTTGCCTTCGTTTGTTTTACAGACTTGCCAACCTTGATTGGTATCCCGTATCTACCCGCTATCTCACTTGTCGCTCCTACCGATCCCACCTGCAGGCCCAATATATTGGCCACCGATGGACTCAAACAGGGTTCGTAGTATGAAGGTTCACCCAGTATGTTATGGGCTACCACTCTGGCCTGGATCAGCGCTGTTGATGCCAGCAAGCTGAGGCGGGGGCGATACGTCACTGCATCTATCACTTCAACACAATCGCCAAGCGCATATACGTTTTCCAAATGGGAGCTTCCTTTTTTGACTCTGAGCGACAGATCGGTAACAATTCCGCAGCTCTCCCCTATTTCTATACCTGCTTTCCTGGATATGTCAACGTTGGGGAGCATCCCAGCAGATATAAGAACAATATCTGCAGGAAATTCATCTACGCCTGCCTTGACCGACTCTACACGCTGCCTTCCGTTTATAGCATCGACGGTCGTTCCCAGGAGAAATATTAAGTCGTTATCCAGATATTTTTTAATAATCGATGCCATGTCTCCGTCAAGAAGGGAGGGGAGAAGGTGCGGGAGCTTCTCTGCGACTCTAGTGGTGGTCCCCTTTTTCGAAAAAGCAACCGCAGTTTGAAGCCCGATCCAGCCGCCACCAATGATTAGGGCGTTTTCCAATTCTTTTTCATTTATGGCCTTCTCTAGGAGTTTGCCATCCGTGCTACTGCCAATTGTATAGACGCCTTCTATATTTACCCCCTTAATTGGCGGGATGAAGGGCAAACTTCCCGTGGCTATCACCAAAAAATCATAAGATATCCGCTCGCCAGAGCTAAGAAGCACATGATTTTCTGTAAGATCGATGCCAGTGACTTCAACCGAGGTCCTAAAGTCGATTCCCTTATCTCTATAAAAATCTGGTTCAAATAAGTTGAGCGAGATTGTGCTATACATACCCTGCAATGCAAAAGGCAAACCGCACATGGAAAAGAAGCCTTCATCCTCCTTCTTGAGCAGCGTTATCTCCATCTTCCCCGAATCTTTGCATCCTCTGAGCAAAAGCTCTAAAACATCAATTCCAGCAGCGCCTCCTCCTATAATTACCACTTTCCCTACCATGTGCTTAATTCTCCCTATGCTGTTCTGATTCATCTTTGCCTATTTATGCGCAGGGGGCGCCGCGGACTTCGGTGCGGGCAGGGTCACTTGATGCCGGGCTTCGTCTGGTCGGACGAGGTTGATTAAGTCGACGGCTCCGGGCTTCAGTTTATGGAGCTTCCCGCTTGGTTTTCTTTTTGGCGAGCCTTCGATTTCACCTTTTCGGGAATTGGTTCCTGGGCAACGAACTCGCGCGAGTGGATGTTGCCATCTTCGTCGGTGAAGTAGTAGATTTCCGAGCCACTTCAACTTCATCTTCTGGTAATAGATCAATCGATTCTTGCCAACTTAGATCGGGCCTGTTAGAGTTGTGCAACTTTTCATCAAAGTTGTGCAACTTTTTATCCTCCTTGTGCTTCTTTTTCGCCTGATCCTCGTATCCGAGAAAGCCTTAATTGACGGCTCTAGCGTGGCCGATCGATAAAAGAACGATGGGCTCGGCCTGATTCTAACCGGCGACCTCCGCCGTGTGAAGACGGAGGATTTGGGAGCTTTTGAGGCATCTTCTTTAGGTGAAATGACCACGAGAAAGGCTAATGTTCCCTCTTGAATAGTCTGATAGATTCGAGAGGACAATCCAACAAGTCGCGAAAAGCTGTGCGGTAGCCGTATTGTTGGGTAGTCGTAACCCAGTTTTGCACGGTGGAGCGAGATTTTGGTGCGATGGAACTCCAGCAGCTCGTGGTTTGGCATCGCCTATATCGGCTCCTCTTCGGCCCTCACTGGGTCGACCTCGAAAAGCTGTTGTTTATCTCGACGTTGCGGTGATTGCCGGTATTATAGTGCTCGTGGGCTACGTTGTTTACCACAGAAAGCGGATCATACAGCGTATGAGAAGGTAGCCTCAGCCGGAAATTCTAGTCCTATTAACACGCCGCGTGATATAGGCGAAGTTTCCAATGAATCACTTCGAGCGCACATCTCAACGCATTGTGAGCGGGATCGATTGGAGGCACTACGGTTTAGCCAGCCAATTGGGGACTCCTGTGAATTTCTCGACTTGAAGGTATCTAGCCTCGAAGTGCGTTGACTATTCTAGCAAGCTTAAAGTCACTTCACGGCAAATGTGCTCCATCAGGCTGGCAAAAAGATTATGACTGAAACGCTAGAACGTGATAGTGAAGAGGTGACGTGGGATGTCGATGGCATCGCGGTCTATGGGACCCTGACGTGCCCCGCCGGCACCGGCCCGCATCCGGCAATCGTGTTTATCGCCGGCAGCGGACCGACTGACCGAGACTGGTGCTCACCGCTGCTGCCGGGTACCAACTGCAGCGGCCAGCTTCTTGCTAACGCGCTTACTGAAAATGGATTCGTTACGCTGCGATATGACAAACGCGCCGCAGGTCCGCACGCGCGCGAAAACCTGCCGCGGCTTCTCGGTAAGATAAGCATGCAGGGGCACGTAGACGAGCTGATCGGCGCTGTCACCACGCTGTTGTCAGTGCCCGACGTGGATGCTTCGCGTTTGTTTGTCTTGACGAACAGCGAAGGAGCCATCCACGCCCTGAACTATCAAACGGGGATGCCTCATCGCCGATTCAAAGGTCTCGTGCTGACCGGCGCTCCGGGCCGTCCAGTCGGCCTCATAGCACGGGATCAAGTGCAGACGCAAGTTGGGTCTCTTGCCAACGGAGATGAAATAATGAAACACTACGATGCGTGCATCGCGGCGTTCGTTGCTGACAAACCGATAGTGCCTGATGCGTCTCTGCCTGAAGTTGTGAAAAGCCTTTTAGCCAGCTTAACCGTCCCGGCAAACTTACCATTCGCTCGCGAGCTGTGGCTCGAAAATCCGGCGCACCTCGCATCGCAGGTATCGGAGCCCATGCTGGTTCTTATCGGTAAGAAGGACATCCAAGTTGACTGGCGTGCTGACGGAGATGCGCTGCAAACCGCCACCGCTACGAATGGCAACGCTATCTTCGTGTTCCCGGACAACGCCGATCACGTGCTCAAGTACGAACCTCGACCGCGAGAGGGGCTTGTCGCCGCTGAAGTCGGAGCGCATTACAATGCCGAGGGCCGCATTCTAGATTCAGATGCCCTTTCTGTCATCACAAACTGGTTGGTTAAACGGTCAGGCAAGGCACCGTGAGCTGAACCGACCAGCGTAATAATGGTGAAATCTGAGCTCCGCCTCGCTGAGGGGATGTTTGGATCATTAGATCAAGCTCTTACCTTCATCCCGTGCAGCTCGAAGAACTGATAGAAAGCGTAGAACGAGCACGGCGGGATGCTCAGCTTAGGTACGTCGTGATATACGGGGCAGCCTGCAGCTACTGCCTCGCCAGAGCCGAACGCCTTGAAGGATCGTATTTGCGAACGTTTGCGCTTGAGCTGAAAGAACAGCTTGCCCAGACGCTCGTGCATTTATCACATCGATTCTAGCAGGGCCGCGTGGGCGCCTAGCTGCGGAAGGTTCTGCCTACCTCCTCGCCCAGCGGACGACGATATACTCGATCAGTGGAAGGAGCAGGTAAACCGCCGTGCTCCACGTCTTCCCTGTCAGGGCGATAAGGACCGCGAGGAGGGAGACAAAGGGCACGACCAGGGAGCGGGCGCCCACCTGCCGGACAAAACCGGGGGCCATTCCGGGTTCAACCAGGCGGTCTTTCCCAGTGGCGTACTTCCATTGCAGGAACATCCCCATCCCGAGTGCAAAAAGGTTCAGCTCGAATGGGATCTGACCGAGGGGGACATTAGGAAAATCACCCGAAAAGGAGGTGGAGAAAGGAAGGAGGGCGACGAACATGAGGGTTCCCATATTGAGCCAGACATACGTCCGGTTCAGGCGACTCACGGGATGGAGCTCGACATGGTGGCTAAGCCAGAATGCCCCGAGGATCAGGAAGGCCAGCACATAATGGAAAAAATCAGAGTACAGCGAGAGGAGAAGGTTCGCGACGAAGGGAGTTGACTGGACCAAGGCCGCCTTCGCCGGTATGCTGATGCCTACAACAAGCAATGTCATCGAGAAGGCAAAGATCCCATCCGTCAGGGCTTCCAGCCGGCTTTTGGTAAGGTGCATCACCTCACCTTCCGGATACCGGCTTTTGGTAAGGTGCATCACCTCATCTTCTGGATGTTCTTTGTTCATGAAAAGCAATCTCAGCTGTTAATTCCTGAAGGATTAATCTTTTGTTTTTCTCCCGCAACAGGTCAGACATGCGGGGTTTTCGACGCCTTTCCCCCGTCTCAGGACAACGTTAGGGGCGCAATGGATCATGAGAAGTGCATGCCATTCTGACTGCAATCCACTGAAGGCGGCATCCCATAGATTGCTTGGCAGGACCCTTCAGAAGCTGGTGCAGCGATTGGAGATGTTGTCACCCGTCGTGTCATAAACCACGAGTCTGGCCCGTTATATCCAAATTCGTACTGGTATCTGCCTGCCCGCTTGGAACACAGGATTATGACAAAGAAGAGCAGCTGACGAAACAAGTCAATTTTAAAGACAGAAATGGTGGAATGCCTCGTCTGCGTGTAGAAATACCAATCACGGTGATGGGCGGACCGGGAACAGGGAATCTGTAAACAAATACCGGCTGATCCACTATGTTGAGAAACTGGAAATTGAAGAAGTAATCCCCAATTCATTTCCTGTTCTTTTATATTCCTTGGATTCTTTTGTATACTCTATGATTTTGATAAGTGTGAGGTTGATCCGGACATGAGCGAAGTAACCAGCCCGTCATTCCTCAACCGGATGAGGGAATCACTCAGCGGCTCTGCGGGGGACATCGTATACGGCATGGAGGATGGTGCCGTCTCGATCTTCGGGCTCGTGCTCGGTGTCGCAGTAGGCGCCCAGTCCGGAAGTGCCGTGTTTCTTGCAGGCGCTACGGGCGCCATTGCGGCGTCGGTCTCGATGATGGCGGGACTTTACCTCGATCTCGAGTCCGAGAGAGACGAAGCTCGGGTGGAGGCAAAGCACCGGGAAGCCGAGATCCGTCGTGATCCTGACCATGCAGTGAACAAGCTGATGGGCGTGCTGCAGGGAGCAGGTCTGAGCAGTAAATGCCTCGATACGATCCGGACTGATATACAAGCTAACCCCCTGGCGATCTGCACATTCGAGGACGCGGTCGCCGGTGAGGAGACCTCCGCCTCCGGGAAAGACTCCCTGCTCGTGCAAACCGGGTGGATGGGGATCACAGATCTTACAGCCGGATTAACCCCAGTGATACCTTTCGTATTTCTGCCGTTTGCCGAGGCCCGGATAACCTGTATCCTGGGAACCGCTACCCTCCTGATCCTGCTCGGTCTCTTCAGGGCAAAGATTGGCAAACGCCCGGCGGGAAGGACGGTACTGGAGACCATAGCCATCGCAACCGCCGCAGCTATCGCGGGTGTCCTGATAGGATTGCTGATCGGCGGCTAATAGCGATTGCAAGTGATCAGTGAAAAGATAAATCCGCGGGCGGCAAAGGCGCTCAGGAGTGCGCTGCACCCCTATGGTGCCTTTTTCGCCTCTATTATTGCCTTCGCAGTAATTCTTAGCGTCGCCGCTCCGGGAATGACGGCCATTTTGGCGCCATTATTGAAGCCGATATGGCAAAAGAACTGGAAGAAATAGATCTGGACTTAAGGCTCTAGACGAACCGTGGAATGGATATGGGCTTGATAACGGCATCACAGTTTTCGTAAGAACTGTTGCGACATCAATTTCAAGCAGCAAATTACGAGACCTTGCAGGAGAACCACTTTATCTAGTGAGCCACCAAGTCCAGACTAAGAGGCATCCACCAATTTGACTTGTTCTGCAAGAAATTAGGCAGAAAAAAAGTTGGGTTCAATCCCTCAAACATCTCCTGAATCACGACGCAGATGTTGTGACATAACACTTTTAGCAGCACTTCGTTAACTGAGCAACCTCAATATTGCTTCTGGCTGAATCGCCAAACTTGCTCTTTATTATACGAAACATCGTCTCGGCTTTGCACGAAAACGCCATCAAAACATCATCAAAAGCGCTTTTTTGGGGTCTATTTAGGCATGTCTTTTTCAATTTGTTAGACCCTATGAAGTCTCAGCACTCGTGGCAAACGGCGACCGTCTGGCTTCTCTTTTCCTTTTTCGTGAGTCCATATCGGCAATAAGTGAACGCTTTCGGGGTTTACATTGGTAGGTTAGACCATTTAGACCACCGCATAACGCCGTTATATTATCGCTGATTACAAATATGGGACCGAGCGCATTTAGCCCGTCCTAATACTCCGATTAACACTTTTTTACACACGGACCAACTCAAGGCAACTGTGAACCCCTACTAGGAAGATATGAGTGGTTCTGGACCAGGATAGCATAGCGTGTTCCTTTTAGCCTCTCCGTCTTGCGGGTTATGTGGTTTTCACCCTTGTTTATGTGGATAGTAGCAAATGTGTGCTTACAACCGAAAATTTAGAACAAAATAGCTAGAGATATATGTGGGGTCGAGCGCGGTCATAACCATGCTGCAAGTATCCATCAACGTGAGACCTGATAGTGTCGCGCGGATAGGCGAGGCCGCAGGCTCACAAAGCCGTAGCGCCGTTATCGTGCCCTTTGGCACGTTTTTAGGCGTTTACGAACATTGCAGGAGGCAAGTGTGGGGCCCCCGCTAGGGTGGCAGCCCCCCGTGACCGTCGACACGGGTGGAAGGTGGAGCTCCCTCGTCCTCGATAAGGCCGGCATCCCCCACATCAGCTACTACTACTGGGAAACCGAACACAACAGCGCCTTCAAGTACGCCTACCAAGACGCGGGCTGGAACAGCACGACCCCCGACGAAGCCCCGGGGGTGGGGCTATTCTGCTCCCTCGTCCTCGATAAGGCCGGCATCCCCCACATCAGCTACTACGACGAACCCAACGGCGCCCTTAAGTACGTCTGCCAAAACAGCTCAGGGGATTGGCAACCCCCTATGACCGTCGACACGGGTGGCGTTACGGAGGGGGGCGCAGGAAGCTGGAGCTCCCTCGCCCTCGACCGAGATGGCCACCCCTGCATCAGCTACTACGGCGACACGCATGGCGCCCTTAAGTACGTCTGCCAAAACAGCTCAGGGGATTGGCAACCCCCTATGACCGTCGACACGGGTGGCGTCGGAAGCTACACCTCCATGGCCCTCGAGGCCGGCATCAACCCTCACATCAGCTACTACGACGCAACCAACGGGGCGCTCAAGTACGCCTACGGTGAGTGGGTTGTTCCCACCCATCCGGCGTCTCCACCAGGGCTTCGAGGTCAATTTTATCCAGTGCAGTTAGAGTGGCAACCCTCCGTGACCGTCGACACGGGTGGCGTGGGCTACTACACCTCCCTCGCCCTCGATACGACCGGCAACCCCTGCATCAGCTACTGCGACCAAACCAACGGCGCCCTCAAGTACGCCTACGGTCATTGGGGTATTAGGCCCCCAATCAGCCTGAAATCGCGCCTCGATATTGCGTCTCTACCAGTGCATTTAGAGTGGAGCATCACGACCGTCGACACGGGTGGCGCGACGGAGGGGGACGTGGGAATATTCAACTCCCTCGCCCTCGATGCGGCCGGCATCATCCCCCACATCAGCTACTTTGATACCACGAACGGCACCCTCAAGTACGCCTACGGAGACGCCGCGGACGCCGCGGGCTGGAACATCGCGACCTTATTTGCCGTTGATGCAGGGCCAATCTTGAGATATACAGAGGGAAACAGCTCCATCGCCCTCGACGCGAACGGCTACCCGCACATCAGCTACTATGACGGAACGCACGACACCCTCTACTACACGTACTACTACCCTGAATAGGACGACTGACGGTCAATGCCACCGGCGGCGCGGGAAGAAAGTGACTTTTTTCTAAGCGTTAATACGCACGTTTTTTCTAGGCCTGCCTTTTTTTGCGTAAGTCGAACACGTGAATCCATTGACGTCGGCTGGCGTGCGAGGGTCATCGACTGTGACACGCATTCGGACGCTTTGCTCAGCGAAGCGACGTTGACGTTGAAAAATTATCGAGGTCAAACAAAAACAAAATGGGCACGAAAGTAGTTGGAAACTAGTTTCACACGCATCAAAGATAAGCTAGGTCATTAATGTTTGTTGCGGAGCTGCGGAAGCACCATGATACGCGATACAGGATAGGGGTGAGTCCGAGAGCCTTTGCGAGGGAATTGCAAGTGTGCAGATTGCGGCGTATATCGTGGCGTGGCCAGCAATGGTTTTGCTTATAATTGTGGGCAGGTAGCCCAATAGGGTTTAATGAATGCCCCTCACCATTGAGGGGCGAGGGGAGGCGGTTTAAAATGAGCGAACAGTGTAAGGTGTTGGGCGGTCCGGTGCAACCGCTAAACTGTCACGGCTGCGCCACTAAGGAGTGCGAGTTTAGAGAGCGACAACTCGAACTGGTCTTCACTAGAGCCCGTATTTCGGCAAAAGAAGAAAGACTGGTCGACTTCAGCGCGGATACCGCTGTAACGTACTAAATTTGTAATAAAACTTCAAATAGGTTTTAGCTATACTATAGTTGCCTAGGTTTCTAAGGCTGTGACCGCCCCCGTTGCATGGGTCGATGCTTGGTCCAAATAAGTCTTCCTTATTCTAGAAGGGCGCGGGACGGTTAACAGCCTTAGTTGAGTCTTGTCCTTTTTTCAACACATAAACTCGCAGTTTACGGTCATCGTAAGAGTGCGGCCATTCACCCAATGAAGCTTGAACCGGTATATACAGCAGATATGCGTAGATCCTAATATGTCGCGAGTGCTACGACGAAATCAAAACGTTATTTGATATTTGAGACAAAAAAAATGAAGATAGAAACACCGAAGCCGATAACGGGCGCTATTAGCCAAGACGAGTTTATAAGCGGTAAGAAGGTAAAAGCGGCTGGCCGTTCTGTTGACGACGGTTCCGGCATATACTTCCCGATTTGCAACCGCTGCGCTCACTATATCCGCGATATACATTTAAAGACAGTGACGTGCGAAGCATTCCCCGGGGGTATCCCGAAGGCGATATTAACCGGAAAAGTCGACCATCATAAGCCGTATAAGGGTGATCGCGGGTTTCAGTTTAAAGAGGTAGAAAAAATATGAAGTCCGAGGATATTGAACGCGAGCGCAGAACGCAATATAATCCTAATCCATCGCCAGGGTATATCGAGGCGGTTCAAACGCTGGAAGAATTAGACGATTTAGAAAATGTATATGCCGAAGTCATGAGCGTAAAACGGAACCCTGGCGGTAAATTGCCGAACGGCGCTCAACTAGGTAAACTACTCCATAAGCGCCGCGTGCGTGTGCCGGGACGCGAAGAAGAAGTAGACGTGGACGACGTGGGCAATCTTCTCAACATATTCGACCACTCGACCACCCATAAGCATCCCGACGGCGAGTATGTCATAACGACGGAACCGTACGGCGCGTCGTTCGAGGATTTATGCGAGATTGTTGATTTTTGCCGATATTATAAATTGCGTGTAGATATTGATGCGGATTCGGCATGGCATCCTGGAGTAACCATACGAGCTACAATTAGGCGTGATGACGCGCCACAACGCTAGACGTGCAGAGGTAACGGCGGCCCTCGGACCCGCACCGACAACGGTTAACGACATAACCTTTCATTACAGCGTCGACCCCGTGGCGGCATACGAGTTTATCCAGTATGAGCGTTGCAGGGTTCGTGAGGGGCTTTCTTTATCAAAAAACTGATCATTTTCAAAGGGTAAAAATAGTATTAACAAGATAATCTAGTATTTGGTCAAAGCCCTAAGGCAGCTTATACCGCTTGCAGTGATTCAGCCGGTCGCAGCCCGGGTTTATTTTCTTGCGATCCTGTATCAAGTCTTTGGGCATTTGACCACCAGCAGTCTCCTGCTGCAATGCGCTGAACGTCCAATAGGGTGGGGATCGATCTGTCCCCCTTCTCCCTACCTTTCTTCACTTTCAACACGTTCTCGCCGCAGGATTATCACCCGTAGCGCAATAGTAAAGTTGTGCAAGCAACCCAGCCCAGAACCAGTATAGGCGAGACGAAGCAGGCCCTATACAATCTCTTTGCTGCCTACATTCACACTGTGCCGCTGGAAGAGCTGATAGCGAGCGTGGAACGGGCGCGGCGAGACGCGCAGCTCAGGTATGTGGTCATTTACGGGGCGGCCTGCAGCTACTGCCTCCATAGAGCAGAACGGCTAGACGGGTCGTATTTGCAGACGTTTGCGCTTGAGTCAAAAGAACAGCTTGCCCAGACCCTCGCTGCGTTTGTCACGAAGATTCTGGCTCGGCCGCGTGGGCGCCTAGAGCCGGAAGAGGCCGCAGAGCCACCGCTCCGCCAGATCATTGAAGTGTTGCAGCAGGTGATGTGCACACACGACGCAGAATAGCTTGCAATTTCGGTGCTCGAAATCTACGGAGACGGTTATCGCGAAGTGTGAAGTTCAAAGTTATGAGATTCTGTCGCGTGTATGAGCTAGCCCACAAAAGTACTTTAAGCGGCCAGCAGAAGGAGCATTGCGAGGGCCCTAATCGCTGAAATTGGGGATCCAAAATGCAGCTAGAATCGTCATCCGTCGACTAGGAGTGCACATTCTGAACACATCTACTCTCAAGCTCGCGCAGATACAATCGGTGCCTTTGAGCGCTCTGATTCAGCGTATTATCATTCAGCGTAGAAGGCTTACGCTTTTAAGCTCCTTAACGATTCGATCGACCGCATTAGCCGCATCTTCGGGCTTTTTCCCGCCCGTGACGACAAGTTTGCCGGAACCAAACAAAAGAACCACTACTTTAGGATCTGATATCCGGTAGACGAGGCCGGGAAACTGTTCGGGCTCGTACTCAATGTTCTCAAGCCCGAGACCGGTGGCAACTGCATTCAAATTTAAAACTGAGTGAAGATCTGCTGACGCGACGATGTTTTGCACCTTAATCTCCGGCGTTCCCTTCACGTCGATTCCGATATTTCGTAGACTTTGAAATACGTTTTCCAG